>Ga0209979_1003925_pt1 | contig 12696 bp, 11 predicted proteins | sample AnhtaG_FD_183114 | JGI IMG/M metagenome (GOLD analysis project Ga0209979, IMG submission 183114) | Deep subsurface microbial communities from Anholt, Denmark to uncover new lineages of life (NeLLi) - Anholt_01485 metaG (SPAdes) (version 2) | ecosystem: Environmental > Aquatic > Marine > Oceanic...
CCTGCTATTTGCCCCGCGGGCGCAGGCACTATATCCGCCATCCGCGCCTCAAAGGCCCCATCCAATATGGGCAGGATGAGCATTGGTTGTAGCGGAAGAGGTAATGTGGGCAAACCAGCCTTCTCCCAGGCAGCAATCAGCCTGTTCTTCATATACCTTGCCTGCTTGCCAGTTATCACCCTCGATACCACGGTGTCGTCCTCTGTGCCATCGACAATCCTCTGCTTAAGGTAGTCCTCATAGATGGACTCGTATGTACCAACGAAGACGGTACCGCACCACACGCCAACGGCCCCAAGCGCCAGGGCAGCGACAAGCCCTCTGCCATCACCTATCCCCCCAGCAGCCACCACCGGAATGGGGGAAACGGCGTCTACCACCTGGGGAACCAGGGGCATGGTGCCTATCCTGCTGACGTGCCCCCCAGACTCGTGCCCCTGGGCCACTATGATGTCCACGCCCGACTTGGCAACGCGACGGGCAGCCCTAACATGGCCTACAACGCTGATCACCTTCATTCCTCGGGCATGGGCCTCAGCAACCATAAACCCGGGGTCTCCCAGCCCCGCAGCATAGACAGGGACACGCTCTTCAAGGATCACCTCGATCTCCTCCTTGAACAGGTCTCCCGAAAAGACCGTGTCATCAGCCATTTCGGATAGATACCCCTTCCCTCCCGTCGGCCTGGGCACCCCCAACTCCTCCCTCAGCTTCTCAACGAAGTCAGTCTGCTCCGAAGCAACAGACGGCAACTCGCCTTTGAATTCGGCTGTGGTCCCTGTCTGGGGAACCTCCCCTGGCAACACGGTATCCACCCCGAAGGGCTTGTTGGTGAGGCTCTTTGTCTTCTTGATCATGGCTTCGACTTTGTGAGGGGGCAAGAAGGCGCAGCCGAGGATGCCCAGCCCGCCTGCATTGGATACCGCTGCCACAAGCTCGGGGCCGGACACGGGGCCCCCCATCCCTCCCATACCAGCCAGGATAATGGGATATTCGATGTCGAGCATGTCACACAGCCTGGTCCGAAGGGGATTCTTTGCCATTTCCGACCTCCTTAACTGTTTGTTTCATTCAAGGGCGCCTGCTATGAGCAGGTCTGCGACCTCATCGTCGGACATTCCCAGCACTTCCTTTAGAATATACTCGTTGTGCTGACCCAGGCAGGGAGCAGGCATTGTGACCTCAGCAGGGGTCTTCGAGAGTTTGAAGGGTGGCGGCTGATAGATGTGCGGCCCGATCTCAGGATGTTCGCGAATGACAAAAGTTCCTCGGTGGTTCAACTGGGGGTCTGCCACCAGGTCTTCGCCGCTCTCGGCTAGCCCGGCGGCTACTCCTGCCTCTTGGAGAATGGTCATGACCTCCTGCGGCGGGTGGTTCACCGTCCATTGCTCCACCAACTCGTCTAGCTCATCCTCATTCTCCTTCCTACCCCTGAGCGTGGTGAACTTGGGGTCTTTGGTCCACTCTGGATTTCCGATAACTCTGCAGAAGTTGGCCCACTCCTCATCGGTGCCCACAGCTATTGCGCACCACTTTTCCCCTTCTCCTTGGCAGGGGTAGACGGCATGTGGTGCGGCGTGGGTGGAACGGTTGCCCAAGCGTCCCAGAATTCGCCCGTTTATCATGTAATCCATCAGGGGCGGTGCCAGAAATTGGAGGGTTGCTTCTAGTTGGGAGAGTTCTATATACTGTCCCTTGCCCGTTTTCCTTCGGTGTATAAGCGCTGCAATAAGGGCAGTCACCATGTGAGGGAAGGTAATGAAATCACTCAAGGCTCCAGTGGGAACCGCTGGCTCCCTGTCAGGCCAGCCAGTGATCTCACTGAAGCCCGCCAGCGAGACCCCGACTATCCCGTGCCCCGGCATTCTGCTGTAGGAGCCAGTTTTTCCTTGCAGTGCAGTAGCTATGTGGATGAGGTCAGGTTTTCCCTTTCTCAGCGTCTCGTAGTCCAGACCCCACTTCTCCATAATCCCTGGGAGGTGGGCATCGGCGACCACATCGGCCCACTCCCAGACCAGTCTCCTGGCGACCTCCTGCGCCTGGGGCATCCTAAGGTTAAGGCTTATGCCGTATTTGCTGTCGTTGTAAAAGGCAAAGAAGCCACTGCGATTTATGCCCGCCTGAAAATCCTTGTAAGGAAAGGATATCCGGGTAATGTCAGGCCTGGTATTGGATTCGATATGGATCACGGTTGCCCCTAGGTTGGCCATAAACTTCATAGCTATGGGGCCTACCCCCAGCCAGGTGAAATCGGCAATCTTTAATCCTTCGAATACGCGCCTTTTCTCCATCTTTTACTCCTCTCGATCTTAGCTTCCCAGGGAGTTCAGATAACCCTGGCTTCCTTGAGCAGGCGCATCTCCTGTTGGGAGAAGCCCAGCTCCCCTCCATAGATTTCCTGGTTGTGCTCCCCGATGAGCGGAGCGCGCCTCGATATCCTCCAGGTGGTTTCAGTCATCTTGTAGGGGCTGCCTACATAGGTGATGGTCTCACCCAGTTCCGGGTGTTCCACATCTACGTAGAACTCCCTTTCCTTAAGCTGGATGTTCTCCACCATGTCTTTGGTATTGCTGCAAGGGTAGAGTATGATGCGTCGCTTCAGCGCCTGCTCGTAGAGCTCCGCCTTGGTCTTGTTGGCGAAGAAATTTATCAGGCTATTTTCCCAAGCATCGACCTGTTCCTGTGTCAGCGCCCAAGCATCTACCTTCTCAGACCAGTCCTTAGCTTCCCAGTCCTTCTTGTCCTCAAAAGCGCCCAGCATTCCCTCCTCGGCCATCCATTTTACTATTGCCGGCATGGAGATTGAAGCTAACTGGCCTCCTCCTATCAGAAACCCCACATGGCCATCCTTACAGGGAAAGGCAACCCTGCACCGCGGGGTGCCCATCATGCGTGTAGCTCCACCCCGAAACATATTGAACTTCATCAGGTCCCAGAACTGGATCACATTCATCAGGATCCATACCACAGCTTCCTGCATTGAGACGTCAACATGCTGTCCCTCCCCCGAGAGCTCTCGATAGTAGAGGGCCGCTACCGTCCCAGAGGCGGCGTGGTTGCCGGCATGAAGATAGGCTTGGGGAAAGCCAATTCGACACGGGGGTAGATCGTCATCTCCGGTAACATATGATTGGCCGCCCAGTGCGCAACCTACGAGGTCGGGAGCTTTCCAGTCCTTGTAGGGGCCTGTCTGGCCGAAGGGGGTGATGGAGGTCATGACGATGCCTGGATTCATTTCGCTGAGTGCTGAATATCCCAGGCCCAGACCGTCCATATATCCCGGTGGGAAGGACTCCACGACGACATCGGCGGTCTTGACCAATCTCTGGAAGATATCTTTTCCATCGGCAGTTTCGATGTTTAAGGTTATGCCCCTTTTGCTTGTGTTGTAGGCCCACCAATAAAGGCTTTTCTCAGGATCGGGGATATCCTTGTAGAAGGGGCCGATGCTTCTGGAAGGGTCTCCACCAGGTGGCTCGACCTTGATTACATCAGCCCCGAGGTCGCCAAGGACCTTGGCGCAGTAAATTCCCTTGTCGTCGGCTAAGTCGAGGATGCGGTAGTCGCTCAACATACCTTCGCCTTTTTCCCTATCTGCCATACTGTATTCTCCTTTCTGGCCAACGCTTCGGCTCCGGCGCTGCAGGGCTTATTTTACGAAAACGGTCTTGATGTTAACGAATTCCTTGATCCCGTAGTGTGACAGCTCGCGCCCGTACCCGCTCTCCTTCACGCCTCCAAATGGCAGGCGGGGGTCTGACCTCACAACAGCATTAACGAAACAATAGCCCGCTTCGATCTCATTTGCTGCGATTCTTTCCCCTTTTGCGACGTCCCTGGTGAAGACGGCTGCGCCCAGACCGAATCGGGAATCGTTGGCCACCTTGATCGCTTCCTCCTCGTCCTTCACCGGGATAATCGCTGCTACGGGACCGAACAACTCCTCGTCATACGCCGGCATACCCCTCTTGACGTTGGTGAGGACGGTGGGAGGATAAAAGGCGCCTCTGCCCTCGGGGATCCTTCCGCCAAGCAGGCACTTGGCCCCTCTTTCGATGCTCTCCAGTACCTGCCGGTGCAGGTCGTCCCTCAGGTCGTGTCGGGCCAAAGGCCCCACTGTGGTGTCCTCTTCCATGGGATCGCCTATCTTCTCAGCACGTATACGCTCCACAAAGAGCTCTTCAAACCGCTCCCTCTGCGACTCGACTACCACGAACCGCTTGGCAGCGATACAACTCTGACCGGAGTTGGTAAGCCTGCTGGCGACACACGCCGTCACCGCCGCCGCAAGGTCGGCATCTTCCAAGATCACGTAGGGATCGCTGCCGCCCAGCTCGAGGACGGTCTTCTTGATCATTTTCCCCGCCTTCTGGGACACTGCCCTGCCCGCATCTATGCTGCCGGTGAGGGTAGCTGCCTTGACCAGCGGGTTCGCGATGATTGCTTCGACCTGATTGCTGCCGATGAGCAACGTCCTGAAGATGTTGGCAGGAAAATCCGCTTTGTGGAAGATATCTTCTATCGCCAAAGCACAGCCCGGTACGTTGGAGGCGTGCTTCAACAGGGCTGCATTACCCGCCATAAGCGCAGGCGCGGCGAACCGGAAAACCTGCCAGAAAGGAAAGTTCCAGGGCATGATCGCAAGTACAATGCCCAACGGTTGGAAGGTGACAAAGCTCTTGCTTGCGTCCGTATCTATTACTTCGGGCTGTAAGAACTTCTCAGCGTTGTCGGCGTAGTAGTCGCACCCCCAGGCACATTTCTCCGCCTCTGACCTGCCGCTTTTCATCGGCTTGCCCATCTCTTCTGCCATCAACCTGGCATAGTCTTCTGCCTTATCCCGGAGAACCTGAGCGGCCTTCTTCATCAGCTCTGCCCGTTCAGCAAAGCTTGTCCTCCGCCAGCTGAGGAAGGCCTGGTGTGATTTCTCTATGGCGCCCTTCACCTCTTCCGGGGTCATCTCTTCATACCCTTTGATCGTTTCGCCCGTTGTGGGATTTACTGCTCTAATCGTCATGATTCTTTCTTCCGTATCAACCCACGCCAAGAAATCCTAAATACCAAATCCTAAACTCTAAACAATATCAAATGTTCAAATCTCAAATTGCTATATCTTTACTCATTTTGAAAAAACTCAAAACCTTTACCCCTAATTCTGAGAATGGGCGATTTCAGTTCTATGGCATATCCAAGCCTTTCATATAACTTGATCGCTTCTGTATTATAAGTTTCCACATCTAACACCATTCTATTGCTCCCTGCTGTCCTTGCTTCTTCCTCAATTACTTCAAGCAGCTTCGTTCCAAATCCAAGGCTTCTAAACCTGGGGTATGCTGCGATATGGGCAAGATAGGAATCGCCTTCTGCAATTTGCACAACCATCTGGCTTGATCTATATAAATAGATTATTTGGGTAAGAAAAGTCAATTTCAAATACCTCAAAATGAACAACATGCTGCGTAGTTGTTCCCTTCTCATCTGATCATAGGTGAATACCAAAGCCATTGCTGCTATTTCACCATTAGCTTCGATGAACTGTGAATGTTCGTAGCTAAAGGCATTCCTTACATGTTGAAACGATCCCCTCATTACGTTTCTTACGTTGGACTCAGAGCCAAAGAGGGCGGCAAGAAACTCGGGGCCGGTGCATAACGCAAGCTCGGCAAAATCCTCAGCATCTTCGGGTTTGCCCTTTCTTATGGTGATGTTATCCATTCCAACTTGTCTCCCAGATACTTACAGCTAGCAAATGTAGCCCAACAGCTATGCACACGAACCCGAGGTCCTGCTAATCCGTTTCCATCAGACGAATTGTAGCATTTGTTTTGGTGAATGCCAACGTCATCAGGCTTTTCATGGCCTGCGGCTGCTGCCCCCCACTCCCGACCGGGCTCGGGAACAAATCTTGCTTTCCCCTAGCCAATCGCATATAATGTCTACACGGGGAATCCCTGGCGTGTTTTGGCTGCCAAAGGAATGCCAGATACTGTTGGACTCGGATTGTAGCGGTGCTCCCAGAATGGCGACCACGATCAGCAGCTCGATCAACAAGCCGCCTTTCGGTGGGCGCCGCTTTGACGAATCAAGCCTGGAAAGGCTTTAACATTTTTGACGCTCTTAGAGCATTTAAGGTAATCCATTTACCCGGTTTGCCTTTCTGTTCTATGTTTACCTGAAAACGCCTGTTGAAGGTGCTTTCCAGTATCCACCTACCCTGTTCATCTCGCTTCGAAATCACCAAATCAATGGCCTCCTGCATCCGTTTGTCTTGAAGTACAATCTTTCCTGGGCTCAAAAGAACCCCCCTTATTCCGAAGCCAGGTCCGGGGCCATTGTACCATACTCGCATGAAGCAGGCGTGGAATGGAGAGGCAAAAGGTAAAGAACTCATCCCCGCAGTCCCTAGGCGGTTTGGCATTCGCCGAGGCCTTGGCTAAAATAGGTCGGCAGGGTGATGACTGTGAATCACGAAGAGTACCTGCAGCCGAGCGAGCTCTGTGACTTCGACCGCTGCCCGGAGATCAGAGACAAGGCCGTGGAGCTGGCCCTGGGCTGTCGCAACGGACGGGAGATGTTCCGGCGCATCTTCGACTTCGTCAAGGAGCTGCCCTATGGTCTCGACGACTGGGACGTGGCTGCTTCGGAGACGCTGGCGAAGGGTTGGGGGATGTGCTCTGGCAAGTCTAACCTCCTGGTGGCCCTGCTCAGGTCTCTAGCTATCCCCGCCAGGTACCGCGTCTTTCGCATCAGGGCTGAGGTGAGCCTCTGGGGGAGGATAACCGGGGACGATGCTCTGGCGCAGCGTCTGGGCCCTGCACCCAGCGAGCAGGATCACGTGGACTGTGAGGTCTGGCTCGGCAGATGGAGCGCCTGTGACCCCGGCCGGGACACATCCCTGGAGCGCGGAATGGTAGCATTGGGCTTACCCCTGGAGCGGGAGGCTATCGCCGATGCCTCAGGCCGTGTCCCCTACCTGATACTCGCCAACTTCGACCAATGGGCGAGGGAGCGGCAGGATAGGAGGATGGTCCGGCAAAATAGAAGCGAGACCTTCGCCAGAGTCAATGAGCAGCTCTGGCGGATAAGAACCCTGGCCCAGCATGGGAGCGAACGCAGGGAGTAACGACCGAGTATCTAATCGCAGGACTGAAGCATCTTTTGTGAAGTACAATTTCTCCGGTTTGGGGCACCTTCCTGGGGTTCCAGCGGGACAACAATTGCAAGAGTTATATAGACAAGGATGCGGAATCCGCCAAAGAATAGCGACAAGACCACGACGGACTTGCTCCGAAAATAGAATTTCTTCCGTTCGCCCTGAGCCCTTCGGCTTCGCTCAGGACAGGCCTGTCGAAGGGCCGTTCATGGTTCGACAAGCTCACCACGAACGGCATCTGGCCCTTTCAATTTTTATGATCCGTGGTGGCCAACCGCTCACGAGGGTTTTACAGTTATTATATGACAATAGCCATCTGTGGATGGAAAAGTCATAAAATGAGGACAAGAAAGGTTAGGAAGTTAGCACATTTTGCACTCGACTCTTCTTCGGCTGGCTGGGGTAACTATCTGGCGACGGTTCTTCCGTATATCGGGTTTTGCTCACTACATAGATATATGCTACGATGCCAAAGCCATGTATATCTTCGGCTACTCAAGGGTAATTGACCCCATATTGCGGGATGTCAGGCTTTATGCCCCTGAGTTCTCCGGGATGAAAGCAGGGGACAGGGTGCTGGATGTCTGCTGCGGGACGGGAGAGCAGGCGCTTCACTATGCCACAAAGGGCATTAACGCCACTGGAATCGACACAGACCCCCGCATGATAGAAGTGGCGGGGAGGAAGAGGAGAAAACGGGGCTTAGGGAACGTCTCATTCCAACTGGCGGATGCCCAAGCCCTGCCGTTCAAGGACGACTCCTTTGACTACGCTTCCGTCTCTCTCGCATTGCACGAGAAGGAAAGACCGGCGAGGGATAGGGTAATCTCGGAGATGAAGAGGGTGGTAAAGGCAGAATGCGCCCTGGTCTTTATTGATTTCAGCGTCCCCTTGCCCCGAAACGCATACTCCTATCTGGTCAGGGCCGTGGAGTTCATGGCAGGCCGGGAGCATTTCAGATGTTCCAGAGACTACTTTCAGCAAGGTGGACTGGATGTACTATTGAGGAGCAATCGCCTTCACGAGGAGAAAAGGGGTTACCTCAAGCATGGAACCGTGGCGATAATAAAGGCAAGAAACGTTTGACGCTGTACGCGGCGAAGCCACTGCTCCAAAACGGGGAGACGGGTCGGGAGGTAGAATTGTAGTTTGGAGACCATGCGCTCCAAGACCAAGCCCTTTCGGAGCACCTTGTTTCGACGCCACAGTTCCACTCGTGGGCGTTCGCGCTTGGCTGTAAAAGCACGGGTATTGTGAGTCGAGCGTAATTCGAGCCAGATAAAACGCGCAAGACGCATCCAATTGTCCCCTTCGGCGCTTTTCTCTATCGCTAGTTGCGCAGGTCACCCCGCCCATTCCTCAAACGTGTTCGCGAAATCGAGGATGTGGCGCATTCTCTTCAGGTTCAACAATTCTGCGCTGTAGTTCTTCGCCTGAAGATACCACTTCTTTCCCTCGCCGTGCTCAGTGCAGAACTCACACATGGCACCACCCCCAACCGCGATTTCCTAAATAAATTGTGATGAGTTCCTCGAAAATCCCTGGCACTACCGTCTTAGACTATTTCGAGAGATGTGTCAAGCCCCTTCGACAATTGCCAATTCTTCCCTGGAGAAGCTCTCTCTCGCTCAGCAGCCGGTGTATAATGAGAGTAACCAACAGGACCTCGATGGGGACAAAGGCAATATCTCTCACCGATTCCTTTTGGGGGAAGGGGGCATGTTGGCGCCGCTTGGGCATGAGACGGCGAAGGAGGTGAAGGTAATGGACCAGGCTGAGAGGGACAAATTGATGGTATTACTGGACTACTGGGTTAAACACAACAGGGAGCATGGCGAGGAATTTAGGGAGTGGGCGGAGAAGGCTCGAAGCTTTGGGGAGATCGCGGTGCACGACGACCTGCTAGGAGCCTGGGAAGAGGTGGGTAAAGCGAATGCATCACTGCTCAGGGCCTTAGAGAAATTGAAGGGAGGAGAATAGGATGAATCCGGGAAAGTTGTTTTCTCTCTGAGCCACGGTGGTGTCAAGCATACCTAAGATAGTTCGCCAAATCCTTCTCATCCTCGGGGACGAAGGCCCCGTACTTTCGGGCATAGCTCTCTTTTAGCTCCTCCGGAGCCAGAAAAGCCAACACCGGATATCCTACGACTTCAAAGCAGCCCTCGTCGTCTTCGCTGTCACCGAGATACGCCACTCTGCTTGCATCCATATTTCTGTCCCTGAGCAACCCTAGCAATAGCCTGGGCTTCCTCTTATAGATGTCCAGCGCGAATTCAATCGCCCTCCCATCGTTTTCCCTGAGCTGGTCGGCCTCATAAAAATCAAAGTATTTGTCATACCCGGCAACTGCCAGAATCCTCTCGATGCCATACCTGTATCCGGCAGAGAAGATACCTGTGGTCTTTCCAGCTTGGTGACACTGCTTGACTGTTCTCAGAATCCTATGATCGAGTTTGGCCTGCGTTTGCTGCTTACTTGCGTGCTTCTCAATCGAGCGGCATATTATCGAAACTGGCACCCCGTTTATTATTCTCTCATTATAGATTCGGAACATCTCTCTCACGAAATCAAATTCATTTTCATTGTCACGGCGTCCTTCCCGGTACAGCGTCTCCAGTTCCCTCCTCGCTTTGAGGATGCGAGCCATTCGGAAGGGATGAAAGGGGACAGAGGCTTTGAACACATCCACTGCCACGCCCTCCAGAATAGGCCTCTCATTTCGATACGCTATTAGTGTCCCGTTCCAATCGCATATTATGGCATCACACGGCATAGCGATCACTCCAAAGGTCTATGAGTGTAGTTTACCATATGCGGCGGGATGGGTACTACTATACTATCACCATTCTACAGATCGCCGCATTTTTCCATACCCGTGCTAATGGCCAATATTGTGCAAAGTCCTTGACAAATGGTCACAAATCCTGTAAGACGTTAGCAATGGCTTTGACTCTCATGTTTTGCGGCTGAGCCAGCATGTTGTGGGATTGAGGGCATCCGGCTTTGTGATGAACCGATGCTCGGCCTACGGGCAAGGGGGAAATGTTCCAGGCGGAGTATCTAGCCGCTCCCATCGGGGGAAAGGGGGTGATGGTATCGGCTCGAACTGAAGAATGGTCAAGACTAAAGTCAATTAAGGGAGGATAGAGAGATGAAGATTGCGATAAAAGGGGCCATTATCCTGTTGGTGGCCTGCCTGGTAGTGATGGCGGTGGGCTGTGAGGAGGAAGGGAACGTCATAAAGATAGGCGTAATCGGCCCCATGGCCAACATACAGGGCGAACACCATTGGTACGGCGCAACGTTGGCGGCCGAGGAGATAAATGCTGCCGGCGGCATAACGGTGGGGAACGAGACGTACCAGATCAAACTGGTCAAAAAAGACTCCAATGAAATCCTCAGCGTAACAGATGCCGTGAATGCAATGGAAAGGCTGATAACTGTTGAGAATGTGGACTTTGTGGTTGGTGGCTTCAGGACTGAGTCAGTATTGGCGATGCAACCAGTTGCCATGGAGTATGACACGATCTTCCTCGTTTGCGGTGCCAGCATAAACGAGCTATGTGAACGGGTGGCCGAGGATTATGACACGTACAAGTACACGTTTCGGATCACCCCGGTAAATGGCACCTACCTTGTTACGATCAGTTTCATGCTTACAGGGATGGTGGCCCAAGAAGTAGGTGCGCTAACATACCCGGATCCGCCCAAGATAGCCATATTGGCCGAGAACATGGCATGGGCGGATCCCATAGTTGCGGCTGCCCAAATGGTGTTTCCTGCTCCTCGTGAAGCTGGAGGCATGGGGCTGACGGTCGTTGGGACATGGCGGCCTTCCCAAACCGCTACCGACGTAACGGTTGAATTGGGCGAAATAGAGGCTGCCGGCGCCAACATGATCTACACCGTAGTCTCCGGACCGCTTGGAGTTGCCTACACCAAAGGTTGGGGCGAGAACCAGATCACGGCGGCCTCCGTAGGGATCAACGTTGAGGCCCAGAAGGGGAACTTCCTGGATGTAACCGGCGGATATGGCGCGTATGAGACAACTTTGAATACCTACGCCCGGGTCGAGATCACCGATGAGACCATAGGCTTTTTCGACACCTTCGTGGACAGGTTTGGGGAGATTCCCATATATACTGCGGGCACCTATGAGGCACTGTACATACTGAAGGACGCTATTGAAAGAGCGGGCACTCTCGATAGCGATGATGTCGTCGCTGCACTTGAAGCTACCGATTTGAGTGGACCGGCTGGCAGAATAGTCTTCATGGGGACAGATACAGAGACTCCTCACGATGTAACCTGGGGCCCGGGCTATGTAACCGGCCTCGGCGTCCAATGGCAGGACGGGGAGCTGGTGTGCGTTTGGCCCAATCCCATAGAAGCATTGGGGGTAGTCTACGAGGGCACTGTAGACTATGAACTGCCGCCGTGGGTACTGACGGCGTTGACGGGAGAGTAATGCTTCAGCCGTTGGCTGGATAGTTTCCAGTGTAGCCTTTGCCGCAGGTTGGCGTATGGAATTCAGCGGGGTATACCCCCTCAGCTGGGCATGTGCCTTTGCCGAGGGGGTATACTCCTGTATCTATTGACGCGGCATGGGTGAGCCATGATTGAACGCATAATAATCTATGGACTGGTAAGCGGTGGCGTGTATGCCCTGCTGGCGGTTGGTTTCTCCCTCATTTTCGGGGTAGCCCGCATCATCAACCTGGCCCACACCGCATTCTACATGCTGGCCGCCTATTTGATACTTACCTTCGCCAATTCCCTCGGCCTACCGCTCGTTTTATCCATCATCCTCTCGATAATAGCTGTAACCATCATAGGGGTATTCAGCTATAAGCTGGTCATTGACCCGGTACGTGGGCATGAGACCACGATATTGATAGTGACCATAGCCCTCGCTATAGTCATCCAGGAGGCCGTGCTCATGGGGTACGGTGGTGGCTTTCGGGGGGTTCCCAGCCTGATTTCAGGGTATACAAAGATACTGGGGACCAAGGTTCTCTATCAGCAGATACTAACCTTTGGGGTGGTTTTGGTCATTCTTCTGGGTACATGGGCTCTGTTGATGAAAAGCAGGCTGGGAATTGCTATCAGGTCCACTGCTCAGGATAGAGAAGTGGCCAATCTGATGGGTATAAACGTGGCCAGAATAGGAATGATAGCCATGGCCATATCTGTGGCGCTGGCGGCCATCGCCGGCGCACTGGTGGCTCCCTTACAGGTTTTGGGGCCCCATATGTGGATGCACCCGTTGGTGATGATCCTGGCCGTCATTGTCCTCGGTGGGTTGGGCAGCATCAAGGGGAGTTTGGTGGGGGCCTTTATCCTGGGATTTGCCGAGACCCTGGTCGTTGTATTGGTCCCTACGGGCGCCTTTTTGAAGGGGTCTGTGGCGCTGGCGATAATGCTGGTCGTGATCTTGATAAGGCCTGAGGGCCTGTTCGGCGTATCCTTTGAAGAGGAAAGGTGATGAGCATCATATCCTCCTACGTTGGCAGGGCATACAAGGGGTTCAGGGGGGAGGTACT
>Ga0209979_1003927_pt1 | contig 12688 bp, 5 predicted proteins | sample AnhtaG_FD_183114 | JGI IMG/M metagenome (GOLD analysis project Ga0209979, IMG submission 183114) | Deep subsurface microbial communities from Anholt, Denmark to uncover new lineages of life (NeLLi) - Anholt_01485 metaG (SPAdes) (version 2) | ecosystem: Environmental > Aquatic > Marine > Oceanic >...
CAATTCGTATCTCATAATAAAAATTGATGCCAGATAGCCGGCTAGCGCCTCTTCTCCCGGAAGACTTACACCCCCTCGCCTCCACGAGGACGGAGCTGAGGGAACAGGATTACCTCTCTGATCGACCGCGAGTCGGAGAAGAGCATAACTATACGGTCGATGCCAATCCCCTCTCCTCCGGTGGGAGGGAGCCCATATTCGAGGGCCTGGATATAATCTTCGTCCATCCAGTGGGCCTCAGCATCCCCCCTCGCCCTATCCTCCAACTGAAGCTCAAACCTCCTCCGCTGCTCCTCGGGGTCGTTAAGCTCGCTGAAGGCGTTAGCAATCTCCAACCCCCCTATGAAGAGCTCAAACCTCTCCACGGTAGCCGGGTCGTCCCTCTTCTGCTTAGCCAGAGGGGAGATTTCAATGGGGTAATCGGTAATGAAGGTGGGGTCAATCAGGTTGGGCTGCACCAGTTCTTCAAATATCCTGCTCATAAGCTTTGCCGGGGAGATATCATGTTCTACCTGGAGGGTCAGCCCCCGGGCTACTTTTAGGAGCTCCTCCTTGCTGTCCAGCTGCTCCGGGCTTAGCTCACCCCATTTAATAAGGGAATTCCTAAGGGGAATGCGCCGGTAAGGGGAAGAGAGGGAAATTCTTGTGCCATTATAGCTGATTTTTAGCTCTCCCAGGGATTTCTCGGCTACTGTGGAAAGCATCCGCTCGGTTAAGTCCATCATATCGTTGTAGTCGCTGTAGGACTGGTAGAACTCCAGCATGGTGAACTCCGGGTTGTGCAGGGTGGAGATACCCTCGTTGCGGAAGTTGCGGTTGATCTCGTAGACTTTCTCCATCCCCCCAACGACCAACCGTTTCAGATAGAGTTCGGGGGCGATGCGGAGGTAGAGGTCTATCCCCAGGGCGTTATGGAAGGTCTTGAAGGGACGGGCAGTAGCCCCCCCAGGGATGGGCTGCATCATAGGGGTTTCCACCTCAAGATACCCCTCTCCATCTAAAAACTCCCGAAAGGCTTGTATTATTTTGCTGCGGAGATAGAAAATATGGCGGCTTCTGGAGTTAACTAGCAGGTCGAGGTATCGCTGGCGGTAGCGGAGCTCTACATCGGTCAGGCCGTGCCACTTCTCCGGAAGAGGGCGGAGAGCTTTAGCCAGAAAGTGGAGCTTTCCCACCAGAACGGTCAGCTCGCCGGTGCGAGTACGGAAGAGCTTCCCCTCCACTCCGATAAAATCGCCGAGGTCGAGCAGGCTGAATATCTCATAGTCCCGCGGGGAGACCTTGTCCTGACGGATATAGATCTGCAATTTCCTTCCCCCATTGAGGATGTGGGCAAAGGCTACCTTACCATGCTTCCTCAGGGAGACAATTTTCCCACAGAGCCGCACCTCAATTGTTTTTCTCTCCAACTCCTCGGCGGATAGCTGGGAATAACAGTCTATGACCTCCTCTACAGAATGGCTTTGGTCAAACCGACGGGGATAAACCTCCACGCCTAAGCTTCTCAGCTTCTCCAGCTTGGCTCTCCGTTGATTAATCAAGGTACTCCTTTCCACCTTCGACACCTATCTATATATCCATACCTCTGATATTTATGATAGGGTAGGAGTCATGCTAAGTCAAGATAAAATCCCTCCCTCTATCGCCTCACCTCCTCTATGCGAACCAGCCCCGCCCTCTCCAGAATGCGGAGATACCCCTCTACCGCCTTCAGCTCTATGGGACGATATTCGGCACTGACTGCGTTCCTTATATCCAGCAGGCTCCTTTTACCATCGATGAAATTGACGGTTTCGTAGGCTATGTTACCCCCTAGGGGGAGCTTCTCCGCAATGGTCTCATCCCCAAGCTTTTCCGCCAGATAGCCGGAAGCCAGGGGTCCCTTGAACTCCTCGCTTCTGACGACCACCAGCTTCGCTGCTCTATTCTCCTCCTCCGTCAGGATTATTTTCTGAGGAGAAGAACCGAGCCTCTGGCACAGCATCCGGTAATAATCGTCCACTTCCCGAAGGAAAAGCCTTTGGTTAGCCCCTAAATTCTCTTCTAAAAGCTGTATATACTTTTTAGTAGGATCCTGCTTCACAAAGAACAACACCGATCTCAGGGCGCCGAGCTCCCGTAAGAAAGCGTGCTTCACCACATTGACCCCTTCCTTGTAAGCTACATAGAACTCCTCTGGGTTGGCGGAGGAACTTTCCATAGCTCTCATAGCCCGGCAGAGGTCGAGCCCTGCTCTCCCCAAACCCCGCTTGGCCACCTCATTAGCCAAGGAGAGGGCTTCCTCGTCCGAGGCGTTCGCCATCCACCAGGCACAGCAGGCAGTCATATAGCAAACCCGCTTCAGCTCGGTGGGGTCTACCTTGTCCACGGTGTCCTGAATGGTGTGGTGATAAGGGTCAGGGTGTCCGAACATAGTGGCGGGAACTCCAATGGAGCCCTCGGTAAACATATAATGGTCGCTCCCCCCGCTATAAGGGGTAATACGGTAGTTAAAAGGGAAACGGCTCCCCCGGGGGGTGGTTATGTTGACCTCGGAAGTGTGAAGGACAATGTTCTCCACCAGGTCGTTCAGAAAGGATGGGTTGGAATCTGGAGTGCGGGTGGCGTAGAAATAGGTCTTGGTCTTCTCCAGATCCTCCCCTATCATATCGAGATTGATATTGGCGATAGTCCGTTGGGAGACTTCCGGGTGGTTTTTCAGGTAAGCGATGGTGCCGTACATCTCGGAGACCCAGAGGAAGCGAATGGTCCGCTTAGGAGGGGGCAGCTGACCCTGGGAGATGAGCTTCTTCAATGTCCGAGCAAGTTCCAGCATCCCGGCGCTCCCGCTGGCGTTATCGTTGGCTCCCGGCTTGTAATGGTCCAAATGACCGCAGATCAGCACTTCCTGATCCGGGTAGGTGGTGCCCTGTATGGTAGCCGACATCATCTCAATATTGCTCTCGTAGATTCTCGCCTTGACCTTGGCGTGCAGAACCACCTTCTCCCCCTGTCGGAGCCATCTCTGCAACATATTGCTCTGCTCTCGGGAGATATTGAAGCCGAAGCCAACCTTATCCCGCTCGCTCCAGCGGGGCCAAAAGGCGGTGTACTGCACCAGCTCCGGATAGAGATGCCGACTGTCGGGGGCGAGATAGCATAGGACCCCCACGGCTCCCCGGTTCATGACCGCCTGTCGATGAACACTGCCAGTACGTCCGTTGGCCAGCACGATCTTTCCCTTAACATCTACCCCCTCATATTCCTCGGGGAGCAAGCCGGTTCCCACATTGACCAGCTCGGTGGTGACATCATTGGAAACACTATGCTTCACCATGGTGGTTGGTATCTCCTCATAGGATGCCAACTTCATCCTCTGGGGTTCCATCACCCACAGCTCCCCGAACTCTGCCTCCCAGCCGACCGGGGTAGTATAGGTGTAATATCTTATATCACCGTTGGAGGGCCAACCTTCTATCTTGGTATCGGTAATCCCATACCTTTTTAGTTGCTCCTTAATATATAGGGCTGCCTGATGCCAGCCCTCCGAAGCCTGGATGCGGTCGAAGCGGCTGATATGTATGACATGATCTTTGGCTATCTCACCCGAAAGTTCGGTGAGCAGAAGCTCCCGTACCTTGGGGGAGACCAGAGGTGTGTTTTGTAAGGAGAAGGAGAGGCTCACCCCCAGCCCGATGGCTAAGAGAGTCGTCAATAAAAACAATCTTTCACCCCTGCCCATAATCTTCCCTCCTTAGATTGTCGGTTTAAATATTACCAAGGAAACCCAACCCGATTCAAAAACAAATATAGGATAAATTGATAGGGTTGTCAACCTCAAATCCCCTCCCCCTCTATTGACAAGTATGATATGATACATATGAAAAACAGGATTTAAGATGAAAGGGGAAAAAGATGAATCTGCCTGAGTTATCGGTCCGCCGTCCAGTTACTATGTTGATGATTATTATGGTGATACTGGTTCTGGGAGTCATCTCCTTCACCAATCTGGGACTCGACATGCTGCCAGACATCACCTATCCCATCATCTCCGTCATGACCGAATACCAGGGGGTTGCCCCCGAGGATATGGAGAAGATGGTCACCCGCCCCCTGGAAGAAGCTATTAGCACAGTAAACGGGGTCAAGTCGGTAGACTCCATCTCCCAGGAAGGGCTGTCGATTATAATGACCGAATTTGAGTGGGAGACAAACTTAGACTTCGCCGCCCAGGATATCCGAGATAACATAGGGCTTATGGAGGACTTCCTCCCCGACGAGGTTTCCAAGCCCCTGATTGTGAAATTTGACCTTTCCCAGATGCCCATCCTGATGTATGGGATTACCGGAGAGATGGATTTAAGGGAACTGCGGCAATATATAAACGACAATGTGAAGCCCCTGATTGAGAGGCTGGAGGGGGTTGCCTCAGCCATGGTTTACGGAGGTTTGGAGCGGGAGATATTGATAAACATAGACAAAGCAAAGATCACCGCCCGCAACCTCTCCCTGCCGCAGGTCATTCAAGCCCTCAGGGCTGAGAACCTCAACCTTCCCGCTGGGCACCTTACCCGGGCGGATACCGAATACCTCCTCCGCACCGTGGGGGAGTATGAGAGCCTGGAAGATATTCGTAACACTATCATCTCCCTACAGAAGGAACGCCCCATCTACCTAAAAGACATCGCCGCAGTGGATGATGCCTATGCCGAGCGTCGGAGCTTTGAGCGGATGAACAGGCGCATCGGGCTATCCATGATTATCAGCAAGCAGTCGGGGGCTAACACGGTCATCGCTTCCAATCGGGTTCTTCAGGAGATGGAGAATCTCCAGGAGAGGCTCCCCGCTAATATCGAGATTAAGCCCTTCTGGGACCAGTCTGATATGATAAAGCAGGTGGTATCTGGCACCGCCAGAAACGCCCTTTGGGGAGGGCTGCTGGCGGTGGTTATTCTCCTTCTTTTCCTGGGGAACTGGCGCCCCACCCTTATTATCGGGTTAGCTATACCCCTTTCTGTGATTGTCACCTTCGTTGCTATCTATTTTGCCAATTTCACCCTCAATATGATGACCATCGGTGGGTTAGCCTTGGGTGTAGGAATGCTGGTGGATAACGCCGTGGTGGTTATTGAAAGCATCTTCCGCAACATTGAAGAGGGGAAGGGGAGGAAAAAGGCATCCGTAATAGGCACCTCCGAGGTGGGGATGGCTATTACCGCCTCTACCCTGACCACCGTTGCGGTCTTCCTCCCTATGCTCTATACCAAAGGGATGGTGGGGAAGCTCAGCCGGGGGATGGCTCTGACGGTTGCCTTCGCCCTATTCGCCTCCCTCTTTGTCGCCCTTACTATTGTGCCAATGATGGCTTCCCGCATCCTCCTCAAAGCCAAAGAGGGGAAAGTAGGGAAGCTTATCCCTCAGTTCAGCGGGAAGAGCTTCCGCCGCTTCCAGAACAGATATAAGGAGCTCCTCCAGTGGGTCTTACAGCACCGCAGAATAGTCATCCTCGCTGCTCTGGGACTCTTTGTAGTGAGCCTGGGGCTATTTAGATTCGTCGGGATGGAGTTCATGACCAGCCAAGATTCTGATTTCTTCTTCATGATGACGAAGCTCCCGGTGGGGACACCCCTGGAGAAGACCGACCTGTTTGTCCAGCAGGTAGAGGATACTCTTCTGGCGCAGAAGGAGACCGAGTTGATCACAGCAATGGGCGGTCTTTCCCAGGCTACTAAGCAGGATGCCGCCTTCGGCTTCGGAGCAAGCGATGTCAACGAAGCCTCGATCTTCGCCAAACTGGTAGAGATGAATAAGAGGGAGCGGAGTGCAACTGAGTTCCAAGAGGATATCAGAAGGCTCCTCCCCGAGTTCAAAGGGGCTAAAACGACCATCTTTGATATGAGCCAGATTTTCACTGGCGGTGGGGGGACAGAGTCACCCATTGAGGTCAAGATATTTGGTAAAGAGCTCCCTGTCCTGAAGGGGATTGCCGAGGAGGTAGCCGAGCGGATAAAGGATGTGGAGGGGCTGAGGGATGTGGATACCACCCTGAGTGAGGGGAAGCCCGAGCTTCAGATAAAACTCAACCGCCAGCAGGCTGCCGACCTGGGACTCACCGCGGGGCAGGTAGCCACCACCATCCAGACCGCCATGCAGGGGAAGGTAGCCACCCGCTATACCACCGGTGGGGAAGAGATAGATGTCAGGGTAAGGCTTAAAGAAGCCGACCGCCGCTCCCTGGAGAACCTACAGGACCTTCTTATTCCTTCCCCCTTCGGATTCTATACCCCCCTCCATCAGGTAGCCAAACTGGAGTATAAAATAGGACCGGTCAAGATAACCCGAGAGGACCAGGAGCGGAAGGTCTCGGTCACCGCTAACATCTTCGAAAGAGACCTGGGAAGCATCACCAGGGACATAAACGAGAGGCTGAAGGACTTTAAGCTCCCCTCGGGTTACTTTATGGAGATAGGGGGGCAATACGAGAGTATGGTCGATATGATTAAGGGACTCTCCATAGCCCTCTTGCTGGCTATCATTCTGGTCTATATGGTGATGGCGGCTCAGTTTGAATCGCTGGTTCACCCACTGGTGGTGATGTTCACCATACCCTTAGCCGTAATTGGGGTTGTGCTATCCCTTCTCATTACTGGCAAGACCCTCTCCATGCTCAGCTTTATGGGAATTATTATGCTGGCGGGCATCGTGGTCAACAACGCCATAGTTATGATAGACTATGTCAACCAGCTCCGCCGGAGGGGACTGCCCCGAACCGAAGCCCTTATTCAGGGGGCGGCGATAAGGTTGCGACCCATCCTCATAACCTCGATAACCACCATCCTGGCGATGCTCCCTATGGCTTTGAGCCGGAGTCAGGGGGCGGAGATGCGCTCCCCCTTGGCTATAGTAGTCATTGGTGGGTTGATCACCGCCACCTTCCTCACTCTCCTGGTTGTGCCAACTCTCTACACCCTGCTGGAAGACCTCTTCCACCGGAAAAAGAAGATGGCTTTTGAGGAAGGAAAAGAGTAAACTCTTTAACATCTCGTCGCTGGGATTAAAAAAGGGAAGATTACGCCGTCGGAGAGACTACTGCCCGCCTTTTCCGGTAAAGCCCATAGCATAGAGTACTCCCCGGGGATTGGGTGTCCCCCTTAATTTATTCCTTTTAAAAGGAAAAGAGATAGGAGAATTTGAAGAAAAGGCGGGTATCCTCGGGTTCAGCATCGCTCACCACCTCGAGGTTTCTCCGGTTCCGAAACCCAAGGTAGATGCCGCTGCGGGAGGTCAGCTCGTAGGAAATAAGAGCATCGGCGGTGAGCTGAGTGGTCTCCAGATTATACTGGGCAAGAAGCCTGCTCCTGAGTTTATTGCTGAAATTGTAGCCCACCCGCAACAGATAAAGCCCCCGCACCTCGTCAAGCTCACCATTGCTGTAAAACTCCTGGATGTAGTTTACCTTTCCACCCACTCGGAGCTTAGCCCCCAATTTGGCTGTCAAATCAATACCGTAGGAGCGGCTTTTACCAATATAGCAATCGTTATAATCTATGAAATCTCCCATAGCGACATGAAAGCCTCCGGTGACCATGCTGGTGGGCGGTATGTGGAGAAAGATGAACATCCGTCGAGGGACATCGTATAGGGTTTTCTCAGAGAGCTCCTCCCCTTGGTGGAAGGTGTAGTAAAGCTCCTTCTCGGTGCTCACCCTTACCCCCGTCGTCCAGAAGTTCTTCCACTGCTGGGCAAAGTTGAATCCCAACTGAGAGCGCTCCAGCTCACCTTGGTGGTTACCAAACTGGTTGAACTGCCCCGAGAAGGTGAGCTGGCGTATCCCCCAACGGTTGATAAAGGGCTTGAGCCCCAAACTGAGCTCATTCCCTACCCTATCCACCTCGGGATAATAGCCTATCTGGCTGATGTCAAACTCATCGCCGATATCACGACGGGTGAGATTGACCTGGAAGAGATTGGAATCGTAATTGAAGCTTGCTAGATAAGCAAGATTATCTCTAAAGCTCTTGTTGTCCTCAGGATTTGAGCTCAAAGCCACTTGGGAGTTGATTCTTACATGGTCGCCGAAGTTTAAGTTGAGGTCCACCCCATGGGCTCGCTGGGGGTGGAAGTCAAGCCCCTCCTTCTGGTCTCGGTTGACGGTGAGAAAGCCAATGGTAGACTTCTTCAGAATATCCCGCTGCAGACGGAAGACAAAGAAGTTAGCCCCCTCCACCTGGTAGGTGTCCCCTTCGTCGAAGTAGGAAGTGTTGCCGGTGAGGGTCTCTATGATGCCAATCTGTTGGTTGCCCAGCTTGCCGGTTATCTTGCTGCCGAATAACATCCGCTGCTCGCTGTTGTCAGGCAGCAGAGAGCCAATCCTGCGGCTGAAGAAGAGCTGCAGAGGGGTATTGAAGATAAGAGCTCCCTCGGTGAAGAACTCCCTCTTTTCGGGATAGAAGAGCTCCCAGCGGGATAGTGATACATTCTCTTCATCAACCTCGGTCTGAGCGAAGTCGGGATTGACCGCCAGGTTGGCTACCAGATTGGGGGTGAGGTTGTATCTGAGGTCGACCCCGCCGTTGTAAAAGAGCCTCCCTTCCTCTGACAAGTACTCCGAGGAGGTATCCTGGCGGAAGCTGGTAAAGGGTATCAGGTCGAGGTGGCGATATTGGGGGAGGTCTCTCAAGCCTTGTAGAACACCACATTTGGAGGGCTTAATCATCGTTTCGAATCTCTTGTGGGGATACCAAAAGGAAGTCTCATTCTTGCGGATGATAACACGCGCTATTTGCAGCCCCCAGGTCTGCACCGGATTGGAAGGGTATTTGATGGTCTTAAAGGGGATAGCCATCTCAGCCATCCACCCTTCATCGGACCTGGAGGTAGCGCTCTGCCACACCCCGTTCCAGCTGTGGTCGAGTATGCTGGAACCCCCACCACTACTCCCTCCACCCCTAATCTCCGATGCAGTGGCATCAGCCTGGATATTTTTGACATTGACCCAAAAGACATAGGCGTTTCGCAGGTCGTGAAAGGTGTCCACCAGGAGCGCCAATCGGTCTGCGCTGCGCAGCGCATCGCGGTTCTCCACCAGGGCTACAATTTTTTCGGGTTCCGAATCGTAGCATTTGAAGGAAAAATAGATGTTTTGTTCATCGTAGAAAATATAAGCTTCAGTCTTCTCGCTTACCAACTCCCCCTCGTCTGGCTTATTCTGAATGAATTCGCTTATGGGGACTAGCTGCTGGTAAATGGGCTCATCTAACTTCCCATCGATGATGATGGGGGTAGAGGTTGGGAAGGAGTTGATATGGTCGGTGGTGTAAACACATACCCCGCTGGGACCGGTTGGCACAGCCCCTTCCACCACCGGCTTGTGCTCCTTAGGGGTGGGAGGTGCGTCCTTAATCTCTGAAGGGGGCTTTCCCTGGAGGTTTTCATCTATTCTGGGGAGGGAGGGGTTGTAGCGGTAGGTTAGCTCCCAATCAATCTGGTCAACGGATAGCTGGGCAAGCAAACCATTGGGGAGGGTCATCACCACCATCCCATCCCTTATCTCAAACTCCGTTACCTCGACCTTCTTGTTGTCCTTGGTAAAGAGCCAGTCGGCATAAGCCGGCAAGGAGAACAAGATGAACAAACCAATCAAAAGGGGAATCCTTCCCCTCTTCCAGACTATACTCCTCCCTTTTTCGCAAATATTAGACGCTATCATCGTCTCTTTAGTTAGACCCATATTATGCATTTCATAATAATACCAAAAATCGAGGAATATCAAAACAAAAAAATCATTAATTGAGCCAATATTAACTTTCATCTCAACTTTTTTGAGTTGAAGTAGCTTGCAATATGCCTCGAAGTATCAGATTTACTTCTCGAGACTGGCATTTCCGCATTTGCTACCCTGGTTTATTAGCGGCTTTTTAAAAGAAAAGGCATTCAAACAACCAGTTCTTCAACCCTTTCATCCATCAACAGGTATTTCCCTTGATACGGATAGCCTGAGGCAAGTTTAATTATAAGCTGTAGATTGTAAGCCAGCATAAGCAGAAAAAGGCGAGCTCGCTACATAGTAGGAGGGAATGCTTTTCTCCAGAGAATAACCCAATATAACTTCCCTGAGCATGTTCTCCATATTTGCTCGTTCATAGGAAGAAGCCAGATTTCTTCTGGATTATTCTCCAATTTCATAAGAGAACGCCTTTAGTTGGGAAAATACTGTCTCTTTCCTTACAGAAGCCTGAACTTAAAGAAGTTCATAGATTCGATCCCTTAACTTCGTATAGAGGAGTATTTCAACCAAAAGGTTGAGGGCAGCGCGTCCCTTCCTCTCAATGCTATCTGTCAAGATGGCATCAACCCTCCGTTTTTCTTCCTCCGCCGGGAGGTTAACAACAGACCGTAGGCTCCGTTCTGTGATGATGGGCAAGGATATGAGATCGCCCAGGGCCACAATGACCTTTAAAACCTCTTCAACAGACACCGGACTAAAAAGGGGTTAGATTCACGCTAACTACCTTTGAAGTAAGCAAGTTATAAAGTCAGGAAGGCTGAAATCAAAAGGTCACATAACCCAAAGGTCGTTCCACCTCCCGCTACCAATTTTTTTAATATCTTATCTAATATTTTCCTTCTTAGAGGCTTTAGTCACTTTTTTAGTGGTCATACAGGGGGTGAAAATTACCCCTTTAAAGAGGATGTTCTCCACCTCATTCTACTTTTAGCTTGATGTGATAACCACAGTCTGTATTTTATGAACTATGGTGATGTTTATTTTTCCCGTTCAAATACAATTTTACCGTCTACAATAGTGATATCAACATTCATCTTAAGGATGTCGGAAGGGTCGATTTTCATTAGATTTAGGTTACATACCGTAATATCTGCTAATTTACCTGCTTTAATTGATCCCCGGATATCGTCCTCGAAAGCGGCGTAAGCGTTATTGATAGTGTAAGCCTTTAAAGCCTCGTGGACAGATATTTTTTGCTCTGGGAACCAACCTCCTTCTGGAGTTCCATTCAATGTGGTCCTATTTACAGCCGCATTAATCAGGTATTTCGGATGAACGAGGTATTCCGCTGCTGAGGTGCCGGGCCAGTCTGAACCAAAAGACAGAATGGCGCCGTTATCCAACAGGGACTTGAAGGCATAGGCGCCCTTACACCGCTCATGCCCGATTCTCTCCTCCATCCAGCGCATATCGTCGGAAAGATGATACGGGTTCACCTCGGCTATAATATTCAGCTTCTTGAAGCGGGGAAAATCTTCCTGCCGCACTACTTGGGCATGGATCACGCGGAAGCCTTCCAGATTCTTACCCAACTCTTTCATCAACCGTTCATAGGTATCCAGCAAGAGAGCGACCCCTTTTGTGCCTATCGCATGCACATTGGCTACAAACCCGGCATCATACCCGATCTTGATAAGATGGTATAGCTTGTCCATGTTGCCTATTTTTAGTTCAGGGTCATCGCTGGTATGTCGGCGATAATGCCCGTAGTTATCCGGTTGGTCGTCGTAGGGCTTGAAAAATAGGGCTCCGTGGGTGCCCATAATGCCATCGACATAGCCCTTCAGGGCGCCATAGCGTAGCCAGTGGTCGGGCTTTTTGGTTTTGGGATGTAGCCCCATTTGGAGACCTTTTTCTTTCAACTCTGCCCCTCTGGAAAGATCGGGTCGCAGCCATACCCGACAGGTCAGTTCGCCATTTTCCTGAAGTTCAACAAATCGAGCCGTCTGCTCTGGTCTCGCAATATCGTGTACTTCTACAATACCAGATTCCGCCAGCCGCTTTAGAGCAGCCCGGTTCTCGTCCAAAAGGCGGTTATGCGATTTTCTTTTTACCACGGAGCGGATTTTCTCCAGTGCCGGAGAGCCTCGATAAATTAGACCGGTAGGAAGTCTTGTGCTATCCAGTTTCATTCCCGGAAGTCGAGCATTCTCCAGACCGGCAGCCTTCAATGCTGCTGTATTAGCCAGAAAGAGTTCACCGTCGTAACTGCTAAGGAGGCAGGGATTTTTAGGTGTTAAATCGTCGATTGTCCAGCGGCTTGGTTCCCACCGCCGTTGCCTCTTGGGTCCGGACTCCGCTGCCCCCAAAGCCCACTTCTCATAGGCGCCCCATAATCCACCTGTTATCCATTCTTCATCATCGATAATGTTAACAACTCGCTGCATCTCCACCCTCAGTCCCTGGTCATCGGATACCGTCAACAGGTTGGCATCATTTATTAGCGCCCCGGCGCCGTTGAAGTGGACATGCCCATCGATAAAACCGGGCACAGCAAACCTTTCTTTTAGGTCAACTACTCTGGTATTTGGTCCTATGTAACCATCCGCATCTTCAGCATTGTCCAATACGGCGGTTATTTTGTTCCCGGTGATGACCACAGTTGACGCCCAAGGATGGCTCGGTTCCATGGTATAGACTTCGCCGTTAAGCAACACTAAATTTGCTGCAGGTTTTGAGCATGAGGAAAGCAGTGCAAAACATAGAAGCGACATTGTAAATATAGTAGCGTTACGCATGGGACATTCTCCCTCTTGTTTGAAGACTATAATCAGTTTAACTCAGCATGATGCGTCTAAACAGTAAAGTTACTCATTACTGGCTCCTATGTCAAGGGAATTTTTAGAGTGGTAGCGTATAATTTTGTGTATAAAATTATGGAATAGGGATAGGCGAAGAGCAAAAAATAGGGTATCCCCTTAG
>Ga0209979_1003928_pt1 | contig 12686 bp, 12 predicted proteins | sample AnhtaG_FD_183114 | JGI IMG/M metagenome (GOLD analysis project Ga0209979, IMG submission 183114) | Deep subsurface microbial communities from Anholt, Denmark to uncover new lineages of life (NeLLi) - Anholt_01485 metaG (SPAdes) (version 2) | ecosystem: Environmental > Aquatic > Marine > Oceanic...
CAAACATCGAATATTTCTTGTGAGCATCACATCCATAAAACTTTTTCATGCTGCAGCACCTCCTTTTTTTTATTCTCACCAACATTATATAATGTTTGGTGCTGCAGCGCTTTCATATAATCAATGAGATTGCCAAGTCGCTGTTCCTAGCGGAGCGAAGGAATCTTCTTCGTCCTCAATGACAATTTATCCCAATAGAGTCAAATTAAAATTTTCTCTTTCCAACCCAGTTTGATCAAATCAATCTTATTCATGTCGCTTGTCCCCAGCCCATGCTTAACATCTGCGATTTCTATATACCTGGGATTACCGGGCATTTCTCGGCTTTTACCAAGTTGTTCAACGCGTTTAGCCTTGATTATCTGGAGCGCGACTGAATCAACCGCTACTGGGTCTGTGCCGACTATGATCCCTTTATAATTCCAGACATACCTGCGGTTAAAGTGGTGGGGTCCACGGCCATGAAACTGTGGAGTCAACGCACATAAAATATTTAGCCGTGTTTTTCCTTTGACCATTGGCAATCTAAACAGCAGCGCCAGATCTGAGCAGTTGTTGGGATGATAATCAGGGATGTTTTGGGCAAAAGTGACATAATTTTTCATGCAGCCGCTCATTCCTGCCAGGTAATGTGTTCTTAGCGGTCTGACATTGACAAGAGCTGTTGATTTCTTAAAAATTGGATTTCTCCGCACGTTGTGGTCATCAATGCTGATATTCTCTTTCTTCACGCCGGCATCGGTCAAACGGCGTTCGATTGCCCTCTCAAGCTCCGGTGGAGTAGGAAGATAAGCCCAAACATTGCTTTTGATTCCTACAATATCATCCGGTTTAAACAGTTTTTGAAAGGTTTTAACTGGGCTTTCTTGATCGAATAAAGCCATAACTGCTTCATCGAGCATTTGCTGAATGACATTTTCATTGAATCTGGTGTTTTCATCCAGCGCATCGGGGTGGCGAATCAAAACGATTCTTGATTTTTTTGTTTGTTTTAGGGGAAATCCAATGGCCATTCCTAAGACTGCATAGGTGCTTCCCCGCATAAAGTCCCGTCGAGTTATAACTTTTTCCATAAGAATCACCTCTAGATTTATTTTACAGCTGATAGAAGTTCTGAAGCCCAGTTTTTATCAGGTGCTTCAAAAACGATTTTTACCATATTTTGTTGTGTTTTTGCCATAGTCCATTTTTGATTTTCCATTTGAGCAAATTCCGTCTCCAGTGCCTCAGGCATATAAATTTTGAGAAATGCTGCGTGAGCCTTTTTCGCCTGAAGTTCATTTTCATATTGTATCAATAGAAGATAAGCTGAATCTTCGTTATTTACTCGATACTCTGCAAAAACACAGTCTGTTTTTTGGTCTAGATTCAGAATATTCTCGCTGGCAATATAATAGTGATTATTCAGAGGGATATAGCTGTGTAAATAACGGATTCTATCTTTCTGCAGCTTTTTCTCTGGAAGGAATTTTAACAGAGCTGGTTCCGGGCCTGTTGTATCTATTGCAGCCGCAACTGCCCTTCCAAGTTCCAGAATTGCCGGTTTTGTCGTTTGTTCATCACCCATTGTAATAATCGATACAAAGAACCGCTCTTTCCAGAATCTTAATAAGCCGCTGCCATATTCCGAACCCTGCCCAATTCCAACATCTTCCTCTTCGAACTCGATAGAAAAAATTCCGAACGCCTCTGTGGAAGAACTCATATCATAAATATCAAGCACGATCTCATCCTGGTCAAGTCCTATAAATCTTCTAACGATGACCTGTTTGAAATCATATGTGAGGTAGAGTTCTGCTCCGCCGTTCAGGTAATCATAGAGGGTTTCTCTGTTGTAGATTTCGTCTTTATCTTTGGCTTTCCAATTCATGATTTGTTTGGGTATAGATTGGTATAGGTTATTCACATTTCCTCCGCCGCAATCGATTATTAAAGATAAAATTATTATTATGATAATTCTTTTCATCGTTGTGAATTCCACTTTACAAGTTTTGAAAGTTTGAGTCAATGACAAGAAAAAAGATCTAAGCTCAAAACTTAATAAAGTGAGGAGTAAGGAGTAAGGAGTGAGGAGCAAGAAAATGGAGATCAGGAGATTGAGAGACTAACAGACTGAGAGATGACAACAGTTTGCAGCCAAATTTGACTTGTTATTTTCTCAGTGTTATATCTTTATTCTGCAATAAAGAAAAAAAGAGAAACAATAAGATAAAAAGATGGTCCTCTCTGAAATAATATTTCATTCCCCCGAAAGCTTGACTGAAGCTCTTAAGCTGTCTGCAGAGCTCAAAGAAGGTCGCTTTGTAGCAGGAGGCACAGACCTCCTTGTAGACATAAAACAGGGTTTGGCAGAAGTCAAACAGCTCATATCTATTCAAAAAATAAAAGAACTCAAGGGAATAGAGAAGAAAGACAATAAAATTCGTATAGGAGCAATGGCGACACCTCAAGAAATCTTATCCGATCCACTGATAAATCGCTACCTGCCAGCCCTCGCTGATGCTGCAAGATCCATGGCTTCATTCCAGATTCGCTCCATGGCAACTATCGGCGGAAATATCTCAAGCGCTGTTCCTTCAGCAGACCTTCCTCCCCCATTGATAGCAGCTGAAGCATATGTTCAGCTTCAATGTTCAGAGTCCTCTCGTGAGGCATTTCTTTCTGAATTCTTCACAGGTCCGAGAAAGACAATCTGTCAAACAGGGGAATTGTTAACATCTATTCTTATACCCTTTCCCCCAGCCAACACAGGGATATCATACCAAAAATTCACCCTTCGGGAAGCAAATGCTCTTGCAGTTGCCTCTGTTGCCTCCAGACTTACTATCAAAGACGAGAAAATAGAAAAAGCAGTAATTGTTCTTGGGGCTGTGGCCCCCACCCCTGTTTTGGCTTCCGAAGCTTCTGAGTTTTTATATGACAAAGAGCCTTCCGATGAGCTCTTCGAAAATGCAGCATCAATTGCAAAAGAAGAAAGTAAGCCAATATCAGATATCAGAGGCACAATATGGTTCAGAAAGGAGTTAATCGATATATTAACCCGCAGGGCCTTGGCTGGGGCTCTGAGCCGAGCACAAGGAAAACCAGAGAGAGAAAACTGATCTCTATGGAAAAATACAAAGGTCAACATTGCATCCTTGTCCTCAACGTAAACGGGGAGGAACATTCTGTCGCTGTTAAAGATGGAGAGACTCTTCTGGATGTCCTTAGAGACAAGTTGAGGCTGACTGGAACAAAAAAAGGGTGTAACCTCGGAGTGTGTGGAGCTTGTACAGTCCTTGTTGATGGCGTGCCAAAAAACAGCTGCCTTATACTTGCAGCAGCTTGTGAAGGGACTGAAATAACTACTATCGAGGGTATTGCTCAAGGAGGAAAGCTTCATCCCATCCAGCGAGCCTTTATCAACCATGGCGCGGTTCAGTGTGGGTTTTGTTCTCCAGGGATGATACTCAGCGCCTATGCTCTGATTAAGCGCAACCCGAATCCTTCCGATGATGAAATAAAAGAGGCTCTGTCTGGGAACCTTTGCCGCTGCACAGGCTATGTTCGGATTATTGAAGCCATAAAAAATTGGAATAAATATGTAACTACAGATAAAATTCCCTCCAATCTCCAGGATCTCGATAAATTTGCCATAGTAGGGAAAAGCCATCCGCGAGTGGATGCAGCCGACAAAGTAACAGGCCGGGCCAAGTATACGGCTGATATTTACTTTGAGAATATGCTCTATGGGAATATCCTTCATTCTCCTATTGCCCATGGTCGGATAAAGAGGATTGACACAACAAGGGCAGAAGCATTTCCTGGAGTCAAATTGGTACTAACAGGGAAAGATGTGCCTGATATTACGTACGGCGTTTCTCCTGCACGTTATGATGAACATGTTTTAGCCAAGGAGCACGTACGATACATAGGAGATGAAGTGGCGGCTGTTATTGCCGTGGATGAAGACACAGCGATGAAGGCATTAAGTCTTATTGATGTTGAATACGAGGAGCTCCCTGCAGTTTTTAATCCCATAGAAGCTGTCAAAGACCATGCTCCCCAACTTCATGATAGGTATAAGGGGAATATTAACACTCACGTTGACCATCATTTTGGCAATATCGAGAGAGGTTTTGCAGAGGCAGATTATATCCGGGAAGAAGAATTTGTAGGGAATCATGTCTATCAGAACCCGATTGAGCCTCATGCTTCCATTGCTGATTGGGAAAATGACGGCTCAACGCTTGTGCTTTATTCTTCTACTCAAGTTCCTCATTACTTGCATTACATGATAGCTCGAGTACTCGATGTGCCTTTAGGAGACGTTCGCATAATTCGTCCTCGGGTTGGTGGAGGATTTGGAGGAAAGGCTGAGACGACTCCTCTTGATTTAATCGCAGCTATTGCTTCTAAAAAAACAGGGAGACCTGTCAAAATGGTCTACAGCCGTAAGGAAATGTTCCTCCACGGACGGGGAAGGCACAAACAGTACATGAAATTTAAAATTGGTGTGAAAAAGGATGGAAGCATAACCACTGTTAAAAGCCAAATTTACCTCGATGGAGGAGCTTATACTTCTTTTGGAGTTATAACTGCATATTATGCAGGAAGTATGATTCCTGTGCTCTATCATATCCCAAATTATAGATACGAGGGATTCAGAGTCATGACCAATAAACCGGCCTGTGGTGCTATGCGCGGCCATGGGACCCCCCAGCCTCGTTTTGCGTTTGAATGCCTCCTGACTATGATTGCCGAGGACTTGGGGATTGATCCCATAGAGATTCGTCTCCGCAACGCTATGGACCCCAACACCCGTACCTGCAATGACCTGGATATCCGGAGCTGCGAATTTAAGCAGACTCTTAAGGAAGTTGCTAAAAAATCTGGATGGGAACAAAAGTATGGGAGACTCCCCAAAGGAAAGGGGATAGGAATTGGCTGTGGTGGCTTTGTCTCAGGGGCTGGATATGCAATCTACAGGGGCCAGGTCCAGCGAAGTTCTGAGAAAAAGCGTGAAACATTTGTAAAAAAATCTGTATTTCCACATTCTAATGCCATTGTTAAAATCAGTGAAGACGGTACAGCCTCAGTCCTCCTTATCCAGGCAGCAGAAATAGGGCAAGGTGCCTTGACCGTGCTTTCTCAAATTTGTGCCGAGGCTTTGGGAACAAGTCTCCACCGGGTTCGCATCAGGACCGAAGATTCTGACATTAGCCCGCTCGATTTAGGCGCTTACTCTTCGAGGACAACCCTTATGGGAGGAAATGCTGTTATTCAGGCAAGCAAGGATGTTCTCAAAAAGCTTTTTTCCACAGTTTCTGAAATATGGGATTGTGATCCTCAAGAACTCGAGGCCGGAGATAATCAAATATTTCATAGGAATGATAAATCAAAGATTATGGAATGGGCAGAGGCGGCCCGAAAGTATTTTAACAGCAATGGGCCCCTGGTAGGTACAGGCTGGTATAAACCTCCAGAAGGGCTTGGAGGAGATTACAAGGGAGCTGCTGTTGGAACAAGCCCCGCATTTTCCTTTGGAAGCTCTGTCTGTGAATGCAGTGTTGATTTAGAGAGCGGGAAGATAAGGGTTGAAAAATTTACTGACTATCATGACTGCGGCACACCTATTAACCCACAGGCTGTGCATGGACAGGTTGAAGGTGCTATTGTCATGGGTACAGGTGAGACAATCATGGAGGAGGTTGTATATGATAAAAAGGGTAATCTCCTGAACCCAAATCTTCATGACTATCTGCTTATGACTATCAAGGATGCACCTGAAATCTTCAGCGGAATTGTTGAATCCTATGAACCAGAGGGTCCTTTTGGTGCCAAAGAAGTAGGGGAGGGAGCGACTTTGCCCGTCTTGGCTGCAGTGGCCCATTCCATTGCAAATGCAACCGGAGTCTGGATTAAAGAACTCCCCATAACTCCAGAAAAGATTCTGAAAGCCCTTAAAACTGTAAACCGAAAGCTGTAAACCGTAAATTGTGTCCCCTTTTTACTTTCTCTTTCAGCCGAGTTTTAAACTATGAACGATTTGTGGGAGAACCTTGCCCGAATCATCATTTATCACATAATCAGCTAAATAGTCTAAGGGTGTACTTTCTCTATTAATGATAGCCAGAGTGGCGCCTCTTTTCTTTGCTCTCAAGGGAATATCCGCTGCTGGATAGACAACCAGGGAACTTCCTACAACGAGAAGAAAATCACATGAGCCAGCTTCTTCAAAGGCCATGTGAAGAATTTGGGGATTAAGGGATTCTCCAAAAAAGACTACAGCAGGTCTTAACTTCCCGTTGCACTCTGAACAAGGGGGTGGGATTTCTGTCTCCAGCATGGTGAAGACATCATTCATGGAATATTCTTTAGAACAATTCATGCAGAAGATTGTTCTTGTTGTTCCGTGCAGCTCGATAACAGTAGAGGAGCCGGCTTCCTGATGGAGTCCATCGATATTTTGTGTGATCACTGTTTTTAATTTCCCCAATGCTTCGATCTCAGCCAAAGCAAAATGGCCCATATTTGGTTTTACTTTTTTCAACAGGGGATAACGGACTTCTTTAAAGAAATTCCAGTAATAAGAAGGATCTTGATTGAAATAGTTTATGTTAGCATAGATGTTAGGATCATATTTATTCCAGAGGCCATTTTCTCCTCTATAAGTGGGTATGCCGCTTTCGGCTGAACAACCCGCTCCGGTAAAAGCAACGAGAAGCTTTGAGCTTTTGATCTCTGAAGCAATGGCCTTTATAATATCCATAATAATCTCAATTCTCCCCATACATCTCACGCAGTTTATACTTGCATATTTTTGCTGAGCCGGTCTTTGGCAGTTGTTCAGTGAAAATCACTTTCTTGGGTGCTTTGAAGTGCGCTATTTTGTCCTTACAATATCTTATCACATCTTCTTCAAAGAGCTCTTTGCCCTCCTTTGCAACAACCACGGCTGTGACCTTTTCTCCCCATATTGAGTCAGGCAGGCCTATGACTGCTACTTCCATGATGCCGGGAAAAGAGTATAATACATCTTCAACTTCGATGGAATATACGTTCTCGCCGCCCGTAATAATCATATCGTCTTTTCTATCTACTATGGTAACGTAACCTTCGTTGTCTACAACAGCCAAATCCCTTGTATATAGCCAGCCATCCAGGATTCTCTTTGACGTCTCCTCGGGTAAACACCAATAACCGGGTGTTATTGTATCGCTCTTAGCAATTATCTCTCCCACATCTTCCTCATTTGGAATGACTTTAGTGCCGTCCTCTTTTACAACCTTGAGCTGCACGCCGCAAAAGGGCCTTCCTGTTGATGCTATATATTTCAGCCTCTTTTCAAAAGGGAGGCTTTTCATTTCGTCTTTGAGTATGGACATAGTTAAGAATGGAGATGTTTCTGTTAGCCCGTAGGTTTGGATGTAATTGCAGCCAAATATTTCTACCACCTTTCTCACTATCTTTTTTGCTATAGGAGCTCCTCCGCTTAGAATCAACCTCAGGGAGGAGAGATTATGACTTTTAACATCGGGAAAATTCACCAAAAGGTTCAACATTGTTGGTATAAAATTGCTCAGCGTAACTCCGTGCTGCTCTACTGCTTCCAATACTGCTTTTGGTTCAAAACAGGGAATCATCACATGCGTTGCAGCAACTTTGGTTATGGCCCACACAGCCCATGCATCAGCCAAATGAAACATGGGCGAGACATGAAGCCATATGTCGTTGGATGATAATTTGAGTTCTTTGATAGTTCTATCTGCATGCACACGGTTGTTATTATGAGTGAGTATTACTCCTTTTGGTTTTCCGGTTGTGCCGCTTGTGTAGTATATTTGAGCAGTGTCAGAACCTTCATTCATAGCGGGATGTTTCTCTTTTTGAACAGTACTTTGCAATAATGATTCATATTCTATATGCTCTTCGCTAAACCTGCTGGTTTTGTCGGACTCAGTCAGAATTATATTCCTGAGCAAGAGAAGTTCGCATTTCTTCTCAGATAGCCATGTTATGAGATCAGGCTGTGCGATCAGGATTGCGGCCTGGGAATTATTTAGAATATAGATAAAATCCTGTGGAGCTAACCTGTAATTTACAGGCACAAGGATTGCTCCGATCTTGGCTGCCGCGAAGTAGGTCTCTAAAAATCTGTGGCAGTTTTTATGAATGATCGCGATTTTATTGTCTTTTTTAATTCCAATAGATTTAAAGCTGCAAGCAAGTCTATCCACCCTTTCCTTGAGCTGTGCATAACTGTATCGCTTTTCACCGCATATCAAGGCCAATTTATCACGGTGTGATTCTGCTGTTTGTGAGAGTATGCTGTACAGCATCATTCTAATAATGAGGGGATTGACTTAAACTAATAGCACAGTGAAAATTTAGTGTCAAATTAAAGAATGAAAAAAATTCCAAATAACAAATTCCAAATTACAAACAAATTCTAAATCCCAATATCCAAAATTCCAAACTAAAAATATGAGATATCAGGTTTTGGTCATTGGAAATTGGAATTTATTTGGAATTTGGTGCTTGGAATTTGGTTTCTTTTTTAATAATAATTGTTTCGGGATCATCAAGGCGAGTGAATGCACTTGGAACATTGTATCTATGAGCCATTTCTACATAGAGCCTTTTGCCATAGCTCCAGAATTCTTTTTGCTTTTTGTCCACTTTGCCTACGACTTTGACGGGCACTCCTACAGCCACAACTCCATCGGGTACATGTTGTTTGTTTTTAACCAGGCCCATCTCTCCGATAATTGCCCACTCTCCTACGACGCTGAAATCGCTGATTGTGGCTCGCATACCTATCACGGCATAATCTTTTATCTGTGCATTATGGATCATGGCACCGTGTCCTACTGTTACGTGGTTGCCAAACACTGTTCGGTCGTTGGGTCGTGCGTGGACAATTACACCTTCCTCAACAGCAGTCCCTTCTCCAACAATGATTGTGCCGTAGTCGCCGCGGAGAATTACTCCATGGCCTATGTAGGCGTCCTTGCCGATTTGGACATCCCCGATGACCAGGGCTGACTCGGCTATAAAAGCTCCATGTCCTACTTGAGGTTTTTGTCCTTCAAATTGATATAATGCCATATTTATCTCCAGTTGTACGTAAGACATGATTTCTATCACATCTTACGATATCTATTATATCCCCAGGATACGGGCAGCATTTCCGTAGAGGATTTTTTTTATTGAGCCCTCGGATAGAGGAAGTTTTTTTATGGCTTCAATGTTGCTGGAGATGGTCTTTATTCCAGGCCAATCAGATCCATAGACGATTTTATCAATGTTTTTCTCAAGATCAGGGAAATAGTTCAGGAGATTCTTAGGGGGAAGCCCGGAAATTTCAAGATAGAGATTCGGATGAATCCGGGAAAGAAGGAAGGCCTTATCATACCACAGGCCCCTCCCGCTGTGAGCCATAAGAAGGGGGAGGTCAGGAAAGTCTGAAGCAATATCGTCCAGATGGATAGGGTCTGAGTATTTTATTTTGGAGCCTTTAAACACAGAAGATCCTGTGTGGATAAGGACTGGCAGATTGTGATCTCTAGCTATTGGATAAATAGAATAGATTTTGCTGTCATTTGGATAGAAGTGATTGTAAGAGGGGTAAAGTTTTATACCTTTTGCACCCATCTTGATGTACTTTTTGAATTCTTTGGCTGGCTGGGTGATAATAGAGGGATTAATGGTACAGAATGGAATGAAAATATCATTTCCCTGGCAAAACTCAAATACATATTCATTAGTGACTATGCCAGTGGTAATAGGGCTTATTTCAGGCAGAATTACTGCTTTTTTGATTTGATGGCTTTTGAGGTAGCCAGCAAATCTCTCCGGGTCGATCATTTCATCATAGCGTTCATAGTACTCTGTGTGCATTGCCTTTTGGTAAGTATGGATCCATTCATGCCAGTGTTCTTTCAAGCCAATATGGACATGAAAGTCGATGACTTTTAAATTATTGAATTTGTGCATTCTTTATCAATCTAATAATCAGTTATAGGTTTGAAGTTTATCTTCAAGAAGACAGGATAACTGATTTTTTGAAAAAAGAAAAAGAAAAAAAATTAACTTGACAAGAAACATTCTGCTTTATTACGCGTTGGTAACCGATATTGGTTACCAAAATTCCATGGAAAAGAACATTCAAGTTCAGATCCTAAAGTTTCTTGAAGTTTCCCCTTCTGGCCTCCAGATAGAGGAAATAGCCGAAAAACTGGGCTTAACCCGCCATACTGTAGCAAAGTATTTAGAAATTCTTCGTATAGAGTATTTGAAGGAAACGGCTGTTTATCATCTTCGGCAGGATGACCCTCTATTGAACCTTGGAGCTGAAATAGACGGGAAGCTTGTGGGGAATTTGATTTCATATTTCAAATCACTGGGCTTCAATATACTGAACATGATACCCCTGGAGAAGGAGCTTAAGTAAATGAATAAGTACCGGAAACCGTGTGGTCAGAAAGTTCACGGACATCCATGTTTTGGAGAGAGTGGAGCTTATCATAAATTTGGTCGTATACATCTTCCTGTTGCTTCGGGATGCAACATCCAATGCAAATATTGTGTAAGGAAGCATGATTGTGCCAATGAAAATAGGCCTGGCGTAACGAGTAGGGTTATCAATCCTCAGGAAGCAGCAAATAGAGTAAGAGATAGTTTAGCTAAGGAGCCAAGAATTAATGTTGCAGCTGTTGCTGGTCCTGGTGAGTCTTTGGCCAATCCAGCGACTTTTGAGACTTTGTGATTGGTTAATCAAGAATTTCCTTATCTGATTAAGTGTATGAGAACAAATGGTATTCTTTTTCCTGATTCTTTAGATTTAATTCTTGAGGCAGGAGTGAGTCATTTAACCATTACTATCAATGCTGTAGATAGTAGTATTGGCAAGCAAATTTCATGGATCCTTTTTGCTATCTCTCGAAGACTGATACCTGCTGTTGTTCGTAACATTATTAATGTATGCCTAAACATCAAACTATCCATCAATTCATCCTCTATGTTGTTAAGCGTTTACTAAACAATTTACATATTGTATCTTCGGTTGTTAAGAAGAAAATGAAAATATGTAAGTTATACAAAAAATAATATTGAAAAAGAATTCTCTTTCAGATATTTAAGATAAATAGGTTTTATGCTTTGGAGTAAATGATAGAAAATGTTCAAGAAAGTGTTAATTGCTAATCGTGGCGAAATTGCTTTAAGAATTATACGAGCCTGCAGAGAGTTAGGAATCAAGACTGTAGCTATTTTTTCAGAAGCTGATAGAGAATCTCTTCATGTTAAATTTGCTGATGAATCAGTTTGCATCGGTCCTCCGCCAAGTAGTGATAGTTATCTAAATATTCCATCTATTATGAGTGCAGCGGAAATAAAAAGTGTGGAAGCTATTCATCCTGGTTATGGCTTCCTTTCAGAAAATGAACGTTTTGCTGAGATTTGTCAGGCGAGTGGTTTCGTTTTTATTGGTCCACCACATGATGCCATAAGTAAGATGGGTGATAAAGCAGAAGCGCGAGAGACAATGAGAAAAGCAGGGGTGCCAGTAGTACCCGGAGCAAAAGGAATTATAGAGAATGACCAGCAAGCATTGAGAATAGTGGCTAGAATAGGTTACCCGGTGATGATTAAAGCTTCTGCTGGAGGTGGTGGGAAAGGAATGAGAATAGCTCGTGATAAGAAAGGTCTTTCTTCATTACTTAAAATGGCTCAGGGAGAAGCTCTTTCTGCATTTGGTAATCCTGAGGTATATATAGAGAAATAAATTGAAGAGGCGAAGCATATTGAGATTCAAATATTAGCTGATCATCATGGGAATATCATTCATCTGGGTGAAAGAGACTGTTCAGTGCAAAGGCGGCATCAGAAATTAATTGAGGAAACACCTTCACCAGCAGTGAATAAGAAATGAAAATAAAAGAAATCCTTTTAATTATAACAGTTATAATACTTGCATCTAGTCCGGAAAAGATGGCTTCTAAAAAATCTATTAACGATATCCAAGAAATGGGATTTACGGATAAGAAAAAGAGCGAAATAATTGAAAAAGTCTGGCTTGAGCCTCCTGAGGGGCTTTTCGCCATACAAAAAGGAAAAAGTAAAATATATCTTGGTTGGCGAATGATACCGTATGCTCCCGAGGCAGGGTATAATATTTATAGAAAAGAAGCACAAGGAATTAAATATATTAAATTAAACAAGAGTCCTATAATGGACTCCACAAATTATCTAGATTCAACAGTAAAAGATGGTTTTAAATATTATTACAAAGTGAGAGGTGTATCAGAATCAGGCTCTGAAAGTAAGGATTCGAACATAGCTTCCATCCTATCAAAAGACTCATCCTCCCATCTCTATCTTCAGATAGACAATATTATCCAGAATTCAAAATATGGAGTTGTTAAAACAGGGGATATAAATGGGGATGGAGTATTTGATTATCTAATCGTTTCTCGTGAAGTAATTGACTACGATAAAAAGAAATTTAAAGATACAAAGGTATTTTTATATTATAGCAATGGGAAAAAGGCCCTTGAAATCGATACAAAGGGACAATCCTTGCCGCTAATTAAAACTGACCCATTTGTGCTCGTTAAAAATAACCCACGCGATGCGCAGTTGTTTGTAGATGAAAGACTCTGATTATATTTTGAGCATGTGGAGGGGGGTATAAGAAGCAACTG
>Ga0209979_1003930_pt1 | contig 12682 bp, 10 predicted proteins | sample AnhtaG_FD_183114 | JGI IMG/M metagenome (GOLD analysis project Ga0209979, IMG submission 183114) | Deep subsurface microbial communities from Anholt, Denmark to uncover new lineages of life (NeLLi) - Anholt_01485 metaG (SPAdes) (version 2) | ecosystem: Environmental > Aquatic > Marine > Oceanic...
TCCACTATAGAATACTACCTTGCCATCAGGAGAGGTAATCTGGTAGCCAACGGTGGGAACATCATGATTTACCGGGACAGCCAGGATGCTATAGCCTTCAATTTGTTCAGGCTTGAGCGGTTCTATCACGGTAAACTTAATTGCCGGATTCCCTTGCGGCCGTTCCAGGAAGTTAGGGTAAAGCTCGCCGTCCAGCAGGTGAGCAGTAAGGGCATCATACACGGGTAAGGTGGAGTAGATATTGATGGTAGCCTCCGAGAGGAAAAAATTCATGGCAATAACCGGGATATCCCTGATATGGTCATAGTGTTGATGGGTGAGCAGAATCGCCTTCAGTTTTTGTTGAGCCGGAAAGGACAGGCTAGAGGTGAGCCCACCGGCATCTACAGCCAGGATATCATCAACTAGCAGGCTGACATACTTTGTATCTTGTGATTCGCAGTTGTGTGCTCCCAGAATCTGAATATTCATCGTTTCTACCTCACCCCTCGAAGAGTCTTCGACCTGTATCCCCCTCTCCATGATATGGATATATATTCCTTGCATGAGGGGGAGGGATAGGCAAGAGGGGCTGTCGCCCCTCTCAGACGCCCTGACAAGTAAACGTTTCTTTCCCTCGAGAAATCTGCCTGATTTCTAATCTGAAACAGAGAAGGGGTTAAAGTTTGTTTCGTAATCATAGGTGTCAATAGTCTCTTTTCGCTTCAATAAGTTGACAATGGCATAGGTTGCCGGGGTAAGTATGGCTTCAATAGCCGTCTTGGCCAGCCAGTGATACAATATCATTATCGGCACAAACGAAGGGGTGCCGATGAAGGCTAAGGTAATAAATATCAGGGTGTCCAGCCCTTGCCCCACTACAGTAGAGCCAATAGTCCGGCTCCATAACCAGCGACCCCGGGTCAGAATTTTCATCTTTGCCAGGACAAAAGAATTGGCAAACTCACCGACAAGATAGCCGCAGAAGGAGGCAAGGAGTAGTCTCGGCGTGTAGCCCAAAATGCTCTCGTAAGCCTCTTGCCATTCCCAGCGGGGAGCCGGAGGCAGAATCTGCCCCACCCAGGCAAAGATGACGAAAATGAGATTGCAAACGAAGCCGAGCCAGATGACCCTTCTTGCCCAACGATAGCCATAGACCTCGGTGAGGATGTCGCCAAAGATATAGCTCAAGGGGAAAACGAATATGGCGGCAGGCAGAATAACGGGACCGAGGCTTACTACCTTTACAGCAATGATATTGGCGGTGATGAGACAGGTAACGAAGATGGCGGTAACAATCACAAATCGGTGTGAGACATTCATTATTAAATTAAAGCCTTTGCTGGCTACATGTTACTAAATCCAGCGCTGGCGATGGAAGAAGTAAAGCATACCGCTGATAACTACCAGGCAGATAAGGAAGACATAGAGGAAGGAGTAGTCAGAATTTCCAAAAGGACCCAAAGGGATGTTCATTCCGAAGATACTGGCCACTACAGTAATAGGCAGCAGGATAGTAGCAATAATGGTCAGCATGCGGATAATCTCATTGGTGCGGTTAGTAGCCAGCGAATCGTGGGTATCATTTAACCCTTCAATTATCTCCTTACACTCATCTAAACCATCCCATATCTTATCTACATGGTCAACCATATCGCCGAAGTAAACCGCCAAATCCATCTTGGTAAAGCGGCGTATCTTGGGTTCCAGACTGCCGATAACAGCTCGCATCGGCCAGATGATACGGCGAAAGGAAATGACATCACGCCGAAGTATTGAGATTTCCTTTATTGCCCGGGGCATCTCTTCAGAGAAGATATCCTCCTCAACCTTCTCAATATTATCATCAATCCTACTCAATATCGGCAGGCAATAATCAACCAGCCTATCAATTATACGGTAGAGTAGATAACCAGAGCCCTGGCTGAAGTGCTCTCCCCGCGATTCTTCATCAATCTGGCATTCCCTGAAAAGCTTTACCAGCGGCTTAAGCTCCCCCTTATGCAGGGTAATCAGGTAGTTTTCGCCAATAAATACCGATACTTGGCTGGAGGTAGTTACCCGTGTTTCCTTTTTGAATAGAGGAAAGTGGAAGACTAAAAACAGATAGTCTTTATATTCGTCTATTTTGGGTCGCTGTATTCGACTGAGACAGTCATCCAAATCCAAGGGGTGGAAGGGGTAATTTTTAGTCAGATACTCTGTCTCCCGTTCCGTCGGTCCCTCAATGTTGACCCAGGTCAGGTCGCCCCAGGTAAGCGATTCCAGATTTAACGACTGCTCTTTCTCCTTTTTCTGAGAAATGGTCATGGCAAATTATCCTTCTCAATAGGGTTGAATTATTACTAGAGCTGACTACGTTCTACATTCTACCACACTTCTTGTCAGATAGCACCTAAGCTGATATACTAATTGATGTAACCAGGTTAATATTCGTACATACCTCATAGTATTTTGGGCAGAACTAACCTGGCACCTCAGACACATTCCTTTGTGGTAATTATAGATGGGGTTAGCGTGGGACGTGCCATAATTCAGCATGCCTCAATGATACTTGGTGCCCAGACTATGAAAAGCGAGGAAAATAGCATTACTGACTAATTATAACTACAGGAGATGTCATTGATGTCAGCTCATCCATTAGAAGAAATCCTCCATCCACAATCAATTGCTGTGGTTGGAGCCTCTGGTAGTGGTGGACGGGGCTCTGGCTTTCTCTCACCTCTTCTGGAGCTTGGGTTCAAAGGGAAAATCTACCCGGTGAATCCTAAGTACTCCGAGATTGAGGGTATGAAGGCTTACCCCAGCCTCAGAGAGATACCCGATTCCGTTGACTATGTGATTTCCGCTGTTCCAGCACCGGAGGTTCTAAATATGCTGGAGGACTGCTCCCAAAAGGGAGTCAAAGGTGTGCATCTTTTCACTGCCCGCTTCAGTGAGACCGGACGTCCAGAGGCTGCTGACCTCGAACAGGAAATATTGAAGCAGGCAAGAAAACGGGGTATCCGCCTCATTGGCCCAAACTGCATGGGCGTCTATTATCCCCGGCAAGGAATGTCCTTTAGAGATGGCCTGCCCAAGGAGTCAGGGTCAGCAGGACTAGCCTCCCAGAGTGGTAATGTAGCTGGAGAGATTATACAAACAGCTACATCGAGGGGCGTCTATTTCAGCAAAGCCATAAGCTATGGGAATGCTATTGATCTCAATGAGTCTGATTATCTCGATTACTTTGCCCAGGACCCGGAGACAAAGATAATTCTGATGTATGTTGAAGGGGTGAAGGATGGCCAAAGATTTTTTAATACCCTGCGCCGTGCAGCCTCCACCAAACCTGTCATTATTATAAAAGGCGGCCGGGGAAAATCGGGGGCGAGAGCTACCGCTTCCCATACTGCCTCCCTGGCCGGGTCTGTGAAGATATGGGAAACCGCTGTCACTCAGGCAGGGGCTGTTTCTGTTGAAAACCTTGATGAGTTGATAGACATGGCTGTTTCATTCTATTTTCTACCTCTAATTAGAGGTCGGAGGGTAGGCGTAGCCGGGGGAGCCGGGGGAGCTAGCGTCCTGGCTGCCGACCAATGTGAAGAAGCCGGGCTCGATGTTATCCCGCTACCAGCGGAGTTCCGAGAGGAATTAAAGAGTAAGGGTGTTACCATCTGGGACTGGCTTGGAAACCCGGCAGATATGTCAATCAGGGAGGATGATAATTTCAGTGTTGGCGCTGTGCTGGAGATGATGGCCAAGAATCAAAATTTTGACCTCCTCATCGCCATGATTCGTGGTCCACATCACAGATGGCACAAAGAAATGCCGGTTGAAACTTATCTTGAGGAATATAGACTAAAAGAGAGTAGCCAGAAGCCATTACTGGCCGTGGTGCCGGATACGAGTCCGGATATCGATGAGGATGACGATTGGAGTTGGAAGCTGATGCGCCAAATGAGAATGCAACTTATAGCTGCTAATATCCCCTTTTATCCAACCATCGAGCGGGCAGCCAGAGCTGCCAGAAAATTAATAGACTACTACCAAAAGAGAAGATAGCACCACCTTCTCTCTACCATTGATACCGGTCCTTTATTCCTCTTCCGCCGCTGGCAGTCCCCTATAATTTCGGTATGGTTCCCAATCTATCGCAGGAATACTTCTCCTTTATGGGAATGCCCGCCAGGCGTTTGGCGATATTCTTTACTTTCTCCATATTATAGCTGCCAAGGATGGCAATCTGCTCCATCCTTGGGGAGCCGCCACCGTGAACGCCGGCATACTGGGTGACGCCAGCCATGTCCGAGCACGAGATATCCTGAACCCAGCGGAAGGCACGATGCTGGTCTTCAACCGACACCTTCGGATTCCTCATCATGTATTTTTCCAGGTATGGGCGAGTCTCTTCGTTCTCCCAATCACCCTCACGCGGCAAGGTGGCCGGCATCCCTCCGGCGATATCCGCCAGAATATCAAACTCGTGATAGATATTTATACCAGCGTGCCTCCGGCTAACATTGCAGTAGACGATATCCGGAATATAGGTTCCAGAAGCCGATTTCTCGCCATTGATACCGGCAGCAATACCTGTCCCGTAGCATAGCTCAGCAGTACAGATCATTTCGGCCAGCTTGTCTCCGACATGGGACTTTCCCTCTATGCCATTGCACTCAGCCATCAGGGCGCTAGCTCCCATAAGCACATCGGTCATAGCTGGCTTACAGCCGGTGTAGCTATGGCGGTGGTAGAGAGCAAATAAAAGAGCCAATCGCCCACCAAGCTCATACTCACCATTCAGGAACACATGCTCCCAGGGAACAAACACATTGTCAAAAACTGTCAGGGAATCGGCGCCCCCATAAGGTCCGGGTGTCCCCAGGTTCTTATGGGTGTTAATCTGGGCGGCGCTAACAATTAACTTCACACCCTCAGCATCACTGGGAACCACGCAGGAAACAGCCCAATCTCCTTCGTCTTCTACTAGCCGCCTGGTGGGTATTACCGGAATCCACTCCACAACTGGAGCATACGAATTGTGCACCTTGGCTCCCCTGATAACAATGCCGTCGCTCAATGTCTCCACCCTATGGACATAGAGGTCAGGGTCCAACTGCTCATGTGGTCTCCAGGGTCGGTTCCCCTTAACATCTGTCTGAGCACAGCACGCACTGCGGTCGTTCTCCTGGAAGTCCCTTAGCCAATTCTCAAACCTCTTGTGATACTCGGTCCCATACTTCTGGTCTGCCTCGTAGCTAACCACGGAATTGGCATTGGTAGCGTCAATTCCCATGCACCGGCCAATGCACCCACCCACCTGGTGACAGGCTATCCTGGTCATTTTCTGCTTGGCGAGCAGGTCAGCAACACTCCGATGAATATTGCAGAACCGGTTTATCTTCCCCCCTGTCAGGTGAGACGTGGCCGTCAGCACATCCCCATATTCCTCAAGGTTAGGGTCGGTTACTATATCATAGGTCTTGGCAATTATATTGACCGCCCCCTCCATTCTGGGGTCATCTCGACCTATGAGACTCCCATCCATATAGACATTCCGTCTCATCTTAAGCAGCCGTTGGCGATATTCTTGCGATGTAATCATTCCTTATACCCCCTTTACTCTAATCCATGGTTTATGCAGAGCTCCTCATCAAAGGGAACTACGCAGTGGTGACAGACACATCACAGTCAATAAAGTCTCTGTTATTAAAGGCGCCCTTTTTATTGAGACAAGTTACTTTGCCTTGTAGTCAGGCGGTCTCTTCTCGGCAAAGGCTCTGGCTCCCTCCATGAAGTCCTCGGTGCTCCTGACACGGTTAACCAATTCTCTTTCTAGTTTTAAGCCTTCCTGTAGGGTCATGTTGTAACCCCTAATCATAGCCTCTTTGGTGGCTCTAACTCCTAGAGGGCCTGCCTGGCAAATAGTCTCAGCATACTGCTTGGCTGTAGGCATCAGCTGGTCTAGTGGCACAACCTTGTTTACTAGACCAATGCGGTATGCTTCCTGGGCTTCTATGCGCTGTCCGGTAAGTAGTATTTCGGCTGCCATAGCCCGGGGAACAAATCGGGGCAACCTCTGGGTGCCGCCTGCGCCAGGCATAAAGCCTATGTTTATCTCCGGTTGGCCCAGGCGAGCATGCTCGGCAGCTATCCTTATATCGCAAGTCATAGCCAGCTCCAGGCCACCACCCAGAGCGTAGCCATTGATAGCAGCAATAAATGGCTTCCATATCTGGTCAGGGCTTACTATCTCAACTCCTTTTGGCTCTTCTATCGCACCGGGACGGAATTCCTTTATATCAGCACCAGCCGAAAAGGCCCTATCACCAGCCCCAGTAATAATGGCAACCCACAGCTCCGGGTCATCCCGGAAGTCTATCATTGCCTCATTTAGTTCCCGCCGCACATCCATATTTAGCGCATTCAGTGCCTCAGGACGGTTGATGGTCATGATGGCAATTCTACCTTCCTTCTCATAATCAACAGCCATTAATATACCTCCCTTTATAATTTCTTTTTGATGATGTCTATTTAAATTGCAATCCTATTTAGAAGATATCACCTCCTCTCACACAGGCTCTGTCATAACCTGACCAAATGGGGAAATACGCTTTGAATTCTAACAGAGGGCTTGTGTTACCGTCAAGTTAAAATAGGCGGGAGATTGCTTATCCACCTTTGTATGTTCTATTAACCCTTCAAATTTTCCTTGATAGACGACCACGGCAATGAGCCGGCAGAATTGACAGTTTAACTTGGATTATGCTATATTCTGCCTACTGGCAGCGTAGCTCAGTGGTAGAGCAGAGGACTCATAAGCCTTTGGTCGTGGGTTCAAATCCCACCGCTGCCATTACAAATACAAAGTAAGGGCTCCTGACTGGAAGATGTTCGGGCCAAAGCAGCCAGGCTGAGGGAAATGTCTTTCCCCTGACTAACTTAACACAGCCTCGCTTTGATGCCTACTTGACAGGGGCAGGAGGTTATGCTATAAGAGGTTAACCTTTTTTCAGGTGAGTTGAAAAAGGGGCGTCTTTTGCCTTATTATGGGTATTGACAAAAAGTAGCCTCTAGTCTATATTTGGCTTGAGCAGGACCTAAGGTAATCTACGACGGGAAGAGGTGAGTAGATATCGCAGAGAAAATACTTGAAGTAAAAAACCTGAGAACCTATTTCTACACCCAGGAGGGCGAGGTAAAAGCCGTTGATGGCTTGTCTTATTATATCGACAAAGGGGAGAGTATAGGTCTTGTTGGTGAGAGTGCTTGTGGCAAGAGCGTGAGCGCTCTATCTATCTTGCGCCTTATTCCCTACCCCCCGGGCATTATTGTCGGCGGTGAGATTATTTTTAAGGGGCAGGACCTTCTCCAGGTTAGTGAGAACGAAATGCGCCATACTAGAGGTAACCGAATAGCCATGATCTTTCAGGAGCCGACGACATCTCTGAACCCGGTGCTCACTATCAGGAGCCAGTTAGCCGAGTCGCTGGAGCTGCACCGTGGGCTGGATAAGGACACAGCAACTGAGGAATCAATCAAATTACTAAAGTTAGTAGGCATACCGGATGCGGAGAGGAGGATAGGAGACTATCCCTATCAATTCAGCGGGGGGATGCAGCAGCGGATAATGATTGCCATGGCGCTAAGCTGTAATCCCGAACTACTAATCGCCGACGAACCCACTACCTCGGTTGATGTTACTGTTCAGGCGCAGCTTCTGGAAATACTGGCCAACCTCAGGTCCCAATTCGGCACAGCGGTGATTATTATAACCCATAACCTAGGCGTAGTCGCCCGCTATGTCGACCGGGTAAATGTGATGTACGCCGGGCGGCTTGTAGAGACAGCAGCGACAGATGTCCTATATGGTAACCCAATGCACCCCTACACCATAGGGCTTCTGGCATCGGTGCCGCGGTTGGACTTAGCTCGAAAACGCAAGGTGACCGTCATTGAGGGCTTGCCGCCTAATCTTGCCCGCCTACCAAAGGGTTGTGCCTTCAATCCCCGCTGCGATTATACTATCAGTAGGTGTATAGAGGAGCAGCCAGAGTTAAGAGAAGTAGGGGAGAACCACTATTCGGCTTGCTTTAGAAGTGGAGCACTAGAAAAAAAGTGAGGGCTTGCTAGTGGCAAGAGATGATGTTTTAGTCGAAGTAGAGAATCTTTACATGTATTTCCCGGTAACTGCGGGTGTCTTACAGAAGAAGGTAGCCGACGTTAAGGCAGTAGATGGAATAAGTTTTTATATAAAGAAAGGGGAGACTCTGGGGCTGGTGGGTGAAAGTGGTTGTGGCAAGACCACCACCGGGCGTTGTATCCTGCAGCTCTATGAGGCCACGTCGGGCAAGGTGTTCTTCGAGGGAAAGGACCTCTGTAAAATTAAGGCTGGCGAGATGAGAGGTATGCGGCGGAATATGCAGTTGATATTCCAGGACCCCTATGCCTCACTCGACCCCCGTATGACCGCTGGTAACATCATCGGTGAGCCAATGCTGGTTCACCACCTAGCCAAGGGCAATGAATACAAGGAACAGGTTGCCGAGCTATTTAGGATGGTGGAGCTTGAGCCTGGGATGTCAGAGCGCTACGCCCACGAGTTCAGCGGTGGTCAACGACAACGCATCGGCATAGCTCGAGCGCTGGCGGTGAGACCCAGCCTTATCATATGCGACGAGCCGGTTTCGGCACTGGATGTTTCAATCCAGGCACAGGTCATCACTCTGCTGATGAGGCTCCGAGAGGAGTTTAACCTGACCTACCTATTCATCGCTCATGACCTTTCAGTAGTCCGCTATATCAGCGACCGGGTGGCGGTGATGTATCTGGGTAGAATTGTAGAGATTACAGATAGTGATGAACTTTATGATAATCCGCTTCACCCCTACACCCAAGCGCTACTGTCAGCAGTGCCGATACCTGACCCGGTGGTTGACCGCCAGCGAAAGCGGATTCTGCTAACCGGTGATGTGCCCAGCCCGATCAGCCCCCCCAGTGGTTGCAATTTCCACCCTAGATGTCATAGGGCAATTGACTCCTGCAAGGAGCACATACCAGAATTAAGGAACATGGGTGGTGAGCACTGGGTAGCCTGTCACCGAGTCTAGCCTATCGATGTCTGGCTAAACCGGCGAGCCCGATTATCAACAGGGGAAGAGAGACTGCTTATCCAGTTGATAACCCTTTTCTTCCTCCCGTAGTAAACAACCTAGAATTGCCTATTGAATCAAGCTTAACGGATGTCCTAGAATATCCTGTTGGATTAAGGTGAGACATGTCTCAGTCTAAAAAGAAGAGAATGGCTGACAGACCGGTAGAGAAGGCACCAGGTTCCAAAGCTACCGATAGCGACCAGAAAGGAAGACGGACACCATATATTATTATTGCCTCGGTAGTTGTCGCCGTAATCCTGATAATATTTGGTTTCTTCTATAATCAGGAGTATGTAGCACCTTTTCGCCGCACCATAATTACAGTGGATGGCACCTCTATCGACATGGGCTACTTCCTGAAGAGAACCCGGCTGGCTGGCGCTGACCCTTTCGTTATGCTCGACACGCTCACCAATGAGCTGCTGATTAAACAAGGAGCACCACGGTATGTTGGGGAAGTCACCCCGGAGGATATTGACCGGGAGTTGAGGAGAATAGCCCGGGGAGGGAGCGAAACTATTTCTGAGAGCGAATTTAAGGAATGGTACCGCCAGCAGCTTAATGAAACCAGATTCTCAGAGTCTGAATACAGAGAAATTCTGCACACTCGCTTACTGGCCGTTCGCCTCCATGAGTATCTAGCCGAAAGAGTGCCCACAGTAGCCGAGCAGGTTCACCTTCATATCATTCTATTTGAGACGTATGAGGATGCGGAGAAGATAAGGGCAAGGTGGGAAGCAGGAGAAGATTTTGCTGACCTTGCCCGGGAAGCATCAATAGATGAGCTATCCAGGGAAAAAGGAGGGGACATTGGCTGGTTGCCCCGCGGCGTTATGGAATCCACTTTCGACTATGTAGCATTTAGCCTCAGTCCTGGTGATGTAAGCGAGACCCTGCCATATGTAAGTGAGCCCTCGTCAACCCAAGTGCTCTACTATCTCCTCATGGTTTCAGAGAAAGCCGATGCCCGAGAGCTGGATGAGGACTCCCTCCAAAGACTGAGGGACGGGGTACTTGAGGACTGGCTTTCAGAAGGAAAAAAATTCTACGAAATAAGCTTTAACTTTAACTCTGAAATCTATGCCTGGTTAAATTGGCAACTATCGAAAGAATAACCGCAGCTGCTATTAGGTATCGCGCGGCTCTGATTAATTTGATAATATATTAAGGTAGGCACGAGAAAAGTGATACGGGTTGAAAATTTAACCAAATATTACGGAAACCGCCTCGCCGTGGACAATATTAGCTTCAATGTAGAAAAGGGAGAAGTCGTAGGTTTCCTCGGTCCCAATGCGGCGGGAAAGACGACTACGATGCGCATCCTTACCGGCTTTCTGGCACCAACCAGGGGTGATGTATGGGTCGCCGGCTACAACGTACTAAGCCATTCCCTGGAGGCACGTCAGCACATTGGCTATTTCCCAGAGGCAGTGCCGCTCTATACCGACATGACCGTCCGCTCCTACCTTGACTTCTCAGCCAGCCTCAGGGGTTTAGACAAAAACAGGATAAAGACCAGAATAGAAGAGGTGGTAGATATATGCCACCTTGAAGAATATATTGATGTGCTTATTGGCAAGCTATCAAAGGGATTCAGGCAGCGAGTCGGCGTGGCTCAGACGATAATCCATGAGCCGGAGGTACTAATTCTGGATGAACCAACGATAGGCATCGACCCCATTCAGGTAGCTATGACCAGGCAGCTCATCAAGGAACTGGGCAAGGAGCGCACCGTCCTTCTCTCTACCCATATCCTCCCTGAAGTAAGCATGACCTGTGAGCGGGTGATTATCATAAATGAAGGCAGGATTGTGGCTGAGGACCGTATTGAGAACCTTTCCTCCATAATGGGTGGTTCAAGGCGTATCCGCCTGGAAGTAGAAGGCCCCTCTGAGAAAGTGGCCGAGCGTCTGCGCCAGATTGAGGGTGTTCACCGGGTTAGCTACCAAGACTCTCACTACGTTGTCGAATGCTCTGCAGGGCAGGACCCTCGTGGCAAGATAATGGAAACCATAGTCCAGGGCGGTTGGACTCTGCTCTCCATGGAAGCTATAGAAATGAGCCTTGAGGACATCTTCCTTAAGTTAACCACTGAAGAGGAAACAGGCCAGTGAGAAACACGACAAGCATTGCCCTCAAGGAGTTCAAGTCCTACCTGGCATCGCCTATGGCCTACGTAGTGATTTGTATCTTTCTGGTGCTTACCGGTGTCTTCTTCAGTATCAGTCCTAGCACCTATCTTGAAACCAGCATCAGGGGCCTTTGGGGATTTTGGGGCGTCCTGTTTCTGCTGTTGCTGGCAGCAGTGCTCACCATGCGCTTGCTGGCTGAAGAGAGAAAAATGGGCACCCTGGAATTATTGCTCACGGCACCGGTAAGAGACAGCGAAGTAATAATGGGAAAGTTCCTGGGTAGCCTGTCCATCCTTACGGTAATGCTGGTGCTCACCCTTTATTACCCCCTCCTCTTATGGCTGTTTGGCGACCCTGATATGGGGCCCATTGCCACCGGTTACCTCGGACTCTTTCTTCTGGGTTGTGCCTCCCTGGCAGTGGGACTATTTGCCTCATCGCTGACCTCAAACCAGGTAGTGGCGGCAGTGGTTGCCGGAGGAATCCTCTTTGCCCTGTGGTTCACCGGCATGGTCGCCAACTTACTCCCCGAAGCCATAGGAGAGGCCATTGGCTACTTCTCGCTCGCCTATTACTTTCCTGACTTTATGAGGGGAGTAATTGATACCAGAGGCATAATTTATTATCTAAGTATCACTGTTTTGTTTCTGTTTCTGGCAATAAGGTCTCTTGAAAACAGCAGGTGGAGCTAAATGCAGACTAACCCCAAGGTTTATAGGTCTTCCGGGCTACTCGCCGTGCTCGGGCTGCTAGCCCTGCTGGTGGGTTTCATAGTTATGCTGGTGCTACCCGGCATCCAATACGCAGCCTGGGGCATCCTAGCACTGGGAGTAATACTGCTGGCCATAGCCTTTATCATTGATTTCCGGCGAGTTAGCAGTGCCCTGACTGGCAGGCGCGGCAGGCTTGGCGTTGGCACCACGGTAATGGTTTCAGTTTTCATCAGCATTTTCATCCTAGTTACTGCTATTAGCATCGGGAATTATCACCGTTTTGACTTCACTGGTGTCGCGCAATTCACTCTCACCTCTCAGACAAAGGAAGTTCTCAGTGAGCTGGAAACACCGGTGCAGGCTCTGTGCTTCTTTACCCCCGTTGACCCCTATGGTGGCCTTAATAGCTATGTCACTAACTTACTGACCGAGTACCAGAACTATACCGACCAACTGAAGGTAGAATATATTGACCCTGATGAGCATCCAGACCAGGCTAGACAATATGGTGTACAGCTATATTCGACAGTTGTCTTTGAAAGCGAGACCCAACGCCGCTTGGTATGGCCACAGGAGATTCTAGTACTAGAGGGGCAAGAAATTGTTGCTGTAGAAGCGGAACACGCCTTTACCAGCGCCATTCTGGAGGTTACCGGGACTGTCCAGAAAAAGGTATATTTCCTCACCGGACACGGTGAGAGCAATATTAACTCCACCGCCCCTA
>Ga0209979_1003931_pt1 | contig 12681 bp, 6 predicted proteins | sample AnhtaG_FD_183114 | JGI IMG/M metagenome (GOLD analysis project Ga0209979, IMG submission 183114) | Deep subsurface microbial communities from Anholt, Denmark to uncover new lineages of life (NeLLi) - Anholt_01485 metaG (SPAdes) (version 2) | ecosystem: Environmental > Aquatic > Marine > Oceanic >...
ATTTATTTTTCATTTTATTAAAGCGTTTATTCTCATAATCATCTTCTACAAATTGGGCTAATTGATAATACGAGCTGAATTTTCTTTGATAATTGAATTTCGATCCTTTCAAAATTGAATTCATCGTTTTTTTTTCAAGGGTCATTTTCTCGAATTTACATTCTTCATATAAAAAGATAATATTTTCTAATAACCCATTTAAGCCCCCATTTAGTATATTGTTAAATAATGTAATTCCACCATATTTTTTTTCAATGGATGCTATAATTTGAAGATCTTTTTGTGAGAAACTGCTAAAAATTATTCTTGCACAATTTTTAAACCAAACATCTTTATCGGTTGTTTTCAAAAATAGATGTTGATTGATTTCATTTAAAATGTTTTTTTTAAACTTAAAAATTTATACCTCATATCTTCAATAAAACCAAGTTCTTTATAAGATAATATTTTCGATAATGATACTGTTCTACGTCTGTATTTTTTAAATTGATTGGTTTTATCTAAAAAATATTTTTTTAAGAAAAAATATGGGTCACTACTTGGATTTTTTAATTTACTAAAACTTTTGATGTAAATCGGTATTTCTATTGGATAGGTCGGGGCTAATTTACAAAAAAGCCAGGCACTGTCAGTAAAACTGTAATCAGGCCAGCCCGTTTCTATTAAAGATTTACTATTATCTTCAATAAACAAAGCAAAATTTTTATATAAGCAAGATAATTCTTTTATGGTAAAATATGGAATAATCCCGTTGTCTTGTTGGTGAATAAGGTGTTCATCAGCATAAAATCTGTTAACATCGCCTAAATATTTTTCTTCAAAAAGACCTAATGCGCTTAAAGGTGAGAGATATTTTAGTGATTCTTCAAAATTTGGAGAGAAAAATATATTTGAGTCGGCTCCAAAAGTATCTTTGGCAGATAAAAAATAATTTTCATCTAAATATCTTTTTCTTTTTGGAGTGATTAATGTTTTTTTTAAGATAATGCAAATTTTATTGACAAAATTTGCTTTATCGTTTATTTCTTCATTTGACGCAAAGTCTGGATTATCAGAATAATATTTTTCGTAAATATTATTAGCCTTCTCTTTAATTAATTCTTCAATTTTTTTTTCATATTTACCACCTAAATTAAATTTATAAATATTATAAGTCATTAAAATTGAAACTCAAAAGAAATAAGTTCATTGCTTATTTATTGTCTCAATACTAACCTGATCCCTGATATTCCCTGATTTATCAGGACATTTTTTGCGATTTATCGCAACCTGCTTTTTGCTATTTTCTGTTATTTCTAACAACCGGCAACCGATTTTTACCGATTTATCGTTAAAAACTAAGAACTGCATGCTGGAAAGTTTGAAATATATTTTAAAAAAAGAAGGATTTTATAATAATTTTGTCGTATTAAAAATAGGATATAGAAAAATTAAAAAAGATTTACTTATTTTGTTTCCCGGTGGCAAGTGATATACTGGGACTATTAAATATATATTAGAAAATCCTCTTTACAAGGGGATAGCTCATTATAAGGAAAATAATGTAAAAAATAAGGATTTAGCTTTATTTTAATAGCTTTAAGGTAAATATCTGTATAAAAAATATTTATTTATTACACAGTAAAGTAAAAACTTCTCTACTAGGGGGCTAGCATATATGGAAAATAACAAAAAATATATAGAACTACTCTGGGCAAGTAAATATAACAAATTCGAAAGAGGAGAAAGATTGCCAATAGAAAAGCCAAATCTCCCTTTTCAAGTGGTGGAAACGATAAATAAGCCAAGGTTAAAAGATTTAGAAGGCGGACTTTTTGACCCCTCACAAATTTTTCCTGAAGATAAGTATCCTGAAAATTATCCCAAAGATTGGAAAAATAAACTTATTTGGGGTGATAACAAACTGGTAATGTCATCTTTAATTAAACAGGGATGGGCAGGAAAGATAAATCTAATTTACATCGACCCACCGTTTTTTACCGGTGCCGATTTTACAATAAGAACAAAACTCGGGGGCGAGAGGATTGAAAAAGAACCTTCAATTATCGAGGAGCGGGCTTACAAAGACACCTGGAGCGGTGGTATTGCTTCTTATCTCAAATATATGTATGAGCGGCTAGTTTTGATGCGGGATTTGCTGGCTGAAAATGGCTCTATCTATGTTCATCTAGACTGGCATGTGGGGCATTATGTTAAGGTGATGATGGATGAGATTTTTGGATATGAGAATTTTAGGAATGAGATAGTATGGTGTTACACCGGACCGGGATCTCCAGGAATGAAACAATTCAATCGAAAACACGACTATATATTATGGTATTCTAAATCAAATAAGTGGATTTTTAATGGTAATGATATAAGGGCCCCTTTAGCTGGGAATCTTGGTGGTGGTTTCGAAGGATTAGATAAATCTGCCAGAAAAGAGTATTTAGAAAAAGGGAAAATTCCTGAAGATTGGTGGTATATTTCTATTGTTGCGAGACATATATACGAAATAGTGGGTTTCGACACCCAAAAACCCGAAGCCCTCCTCAAGCGCATCATTCTTGCCTCCTCCAACCCTGGCGACATAGTAGCAGACTTCTTCTGTGGCTCTGGCACAACCTTAGCAGTTGCGGAGAAATTGGGAAGGAGATGGATAGGTTGTGATTTATCTAAATTTGCCATTCAGGTTACCAGAAAGAGACTTTTAGATATTCATAATTCAAAGGATTTAATAGCTGAAGAGAAGGGAAAATACAGCAATACAGCAAGACCTTTTGAGCTCTGGAATATCGGCAACTATGAAACCGTTTACTGGCAAGAGAGAGAAGATGAATACCTTGCTTTTATGCTTAAACTCTATCAATCCCAGCCTTTAACAGGATTTAGATACTTGCATGGAAAAAAAGGAGACAGAGCAGTTCATATCGGTCCTTTGAATGCTCCTGTTACAATGGAAGATGTTGAAAAAGTAGTAATCGAGTGCCGAAATAATAGCTTTAACAAAGCAGATATTCTTGGCTGGGAATGGAGTTATGAGGTTAATGAATTAGCTAAAACATCGGCAAAGAAGAATGGAGTTGATTTAAAACTTATTCAAATTCCCTCTGTAAACGAAATAAAATCTTCTCTTGTTGGCTTTGATTTACAGCTATTGAAAGTACCTGATCAGATAGTAGAGAAGGAATTAGCCAAATATATAAAATTCCCAGAAGTTGCTTATTTAGAAATTGAAAGTAAGTTAAATAGAAAAGAACTAATTCTAAAAATCGTTGATTTTCAACTCTCACCTACTGCAGAACTTGCAGAGATAGCAAGCAAGGTAAAAGATTCAAGAGAACTAATAGATTACTGGGCAATTGATTGGGATTATAAAGGTGATACATTCCACAACCAGTGGCAGAGTTTTAGAGTAAAAAAGAATCCAAGAGTAGATTATCAAGCTATACACAAATACGATGATATTGGAGAGTATGAAATTATGGTTAAAGTGGTGGATGTATTTGGAAATGATACAAATAAAATTACGAAGGTGAAAATATAATGCCAATGTTAGGAGGGCAGGCAACAATTACAGGAATTGATTTTGAAGCATGGTTTGTTGCATTAAAGTTTGCAGATGCATTTTTTAACGAGAGTTTAAAGGTTAAGCCTCAAGCCAAGACTTATATAGATCTTAATACTAACAAAACAAAAATTACAACAATTGATGATATTTATATATATTATGACTCCAAACAGGAATTTTACAATATCAAGTTTCGTGCTCCTAATATTAAAAGCTGGACTATAAATGACCTGAAACAGCAAAAAGTGTTACAACAATTTAAAAAACAATTTACCAAAACCCCTGATGCTTATTTATATTTTGTAACTCAAAGTCCTTGTCCAATTTTTGCTGAAGTATTACCTCGTGGAGCCTCTTGTACATCAAGAGAAGAATTAGAATTGGTTCTTAAAACAAATGAATATATAGAAGAGTGGAAGAAATTACAAAAACTATTAGGTTTTTCGGATGATAAAATGATAAGTTTTGCAAAACAGATAAAATTTAAATATATTATCGATATAGAAGAAACAGAAAAACTTATTAAAAATAAACTGCAAGGTCATATAACGAATTTGGATTCTGTTTCCAATTGTTTGTACCAATTAGCCATAGAAGCTGGAAAGCAAAGCAGAACTATCACCAAAAAAGAAATAATTGAGTATTTTGAGAAAAACAATATCCATCTAAAACCTCATTTAAGAATTGAAGAATTATTGGAGAAGATACGCAATGCATCAGCTAATTTATACTCTGTTCCGCACGGTATTAAGAATGTACACATAGAAAGAGAAGAAGTTACTACTTTAGTTGATTGGATTAATAAACCATTAAAAGAAGAAAATTCCCCCATTGCAGTTTTAACAGGGGAAGCTGGTTGTGGCAAAACAGTTATTCAAAGAGATTTATTGATAAAAATTCAGAAGGAAAAGACACCTGTTTTAGGGGTAAAAGCTGATTTATTAGCGTTTGATACATTAGAAGCTTTGTCTAATGAATTAGGGCTCTCAGATGGAATAAAGGAAACAATGGCAGCTATTGTAGAAAAATATGGGAAAGGAGTGGTTTTGTTTGATCAACTCGACGCCATTTCTCTTGCAATGTCCAAAGATAGGAAACCTATAAATGCATATTTTAATTTAATATCTCAGCTTTCTCTTATTAGAGGAATAAGGATTATTCTATCATGCAGGACTTTTGATCTAAAATATGACACTTTATTAAGTTCGTTTGAAGATAAATATACTGTTGAAGTAGGAAATCTTAATGACCAACAAATAAATAAGATACTTTCGGAATTAGGTATACATACGCAGCAAATCTCTAAAACATTATTTAGTCTTCTCAGTGTTGCTTTAAACCTTAAGGTCTTCTGTGAGATTTACAAGCCAGATATTAATCTTACTTCTTTAAACACCTTACAAGATCTATATAGTGAACTCTGGGATCAAAAGATTCTTGGAATATCTGATGATAATCTTAGAAAAGATGTTCTTAAGGCGATTGATTCTATCAAAGAAAAGATGGACAGTGCAAAAGTATTAACTGTACCATTTGCCTTATTAGATAGGAATAGTAGAGGAAGAAGCAACTTATTAAGCCAATCAATATTATATAAACATAATAATAAACTCCAATTTTTTCATTCTTCTTTCTTTGATTACTGCTATGCTAGAACATTTTTAATGCGACACGATTCATTAATAGAGACTGTCCTCAGTCAACATCAAGGCTTGTTTATCAGACCTCAAGTAAAACAGGTATTGGCTTATCTTAGGGGTAGCGATTTCCACACATATTTGACAGAATTAAAAAGATTTTTAACAAACCCTAAAGTTAGATTTCATATTCGCCTTTTGATCATAAATCAATTATCTTTTTTACAAAGTCCAAAAAATGAAGAATGGCAAATAGCGAAACAATTATTAGAAAAAGATGACAATTTCAAAAAGCATTTTATTGATGGTATCCAATCTGAAAAATGGCTGAAATATCTGATTTCAAGTGGATATTTGCAGAGATTTCTACAATCAGGCAATGAAAAATTAATAAATCTCATTATTTGGAAATTGTCAACTCTTATAAATGCTAATACAAAGACTGTAATTGATTTTTTACAACAGTTTCCAAACATTGAGAAGAAAGGTGAATATATCAGTCGAATTCTCATTGGACTTGAACACTGGGAAGATGAGAGCGCAATCCGATTATTTCAAAGTCAATTACTAGTAATTAAAAGTTGGAAACATTTCTATTGTAGCCATTTCTTAGAGGGGATTTTAAAATTTAAACCTGAGATTGTATTTAAGATATTTTTTGATGATTTAGATGAAAAAGTCAATACTATTAAATCTGCTGATGATTTTGATAAAAAACAATTTCTTAATCATGATGATAATGAAATTTTTAAAAAATTATTAAATTGGAAATGTAATGCAGTTCTTTCTAAGGCATTAAAAATAATCCGTAAACTTGTAGATAAAACGAAATGGAAAAATAAAACTAATTTTTATTTAGACCGTGCATTTTATGGATATGAACGATATAAACTAAATTTACATTCTCATTTGCAGTTCCTTTCATTAGCTTTAGAGAAATTAAAAACAATAGCAATAAACGATAAATCTGAGTTTCTAAAATTAGTCGAGGGGCTTGATAAGAGCTATTCCTTTACCTTACTAAAAATAGTACTACAGGGATATAATACAAAATCAGAGTTGTATGTTGAGGAAGGATTTATACTATTGTGCAGAAAAGGAATTCTTGAAAATGTAACTTCTGATGTTATAGGAGGCTATGAGCTAAGAACCTTGCTTAAAAATATATATCCACATTTTTCTCAAGAGCAAAAAGAGAAAATCAATGAACTTATCTTATTTGTCTCGCCACATTGGGAAAAAGATAGAGAAAAAGGACAACAAAGCTGGATTGGCCATACAAAATATAAGCTTTTAAATGCAATTCCGGATAAAGAACTATCGCAGTACCCTATTATGAAGAAGCATCTTCTGGAATTAGAGCATAAATTTGGTAAGTATAAAGAAGAACCTCTTCAAGTTTATAAAGCTAGAGGGGTAGGCCCTCCTTTGCCACCAACTGCATATGAAAAAATGACATCTGAGCAATGGCTATCCTCTTTTCAAAGATATGATGAATCAACTAGTTGGGGCATGCCAAGGGAAGATATTCTAAAGGGAGGAATAATAGAACACTCCCGAGCTTTTACAGAGCAGGTATCAAAGCGACCTGATGAATTTTATGATTTTGTATTTAATCTTGGAAAAAGAAAAGATATTTCTATCACCTATCTTGGATCTGGATTAGAGGGTTTGGTAAAGGCAAAATATGATATGGGGAAAGTTAAACAATTGGTGAAGACATACTGGAAATATAAAAATACAGAATTCAGAAAGTGTATTATTAAGGCTATCGATTATATTGATGAGGAGAATAACCTTGATCTAGATCTAGTAGGAATTTTAGCAGATTATGCATTAAATGACCCTGATCCCAAAGAAGAGCTCTGGGAAATCGATGCTGGCAGTGGGACTCCATATTATGGTGGCGATTCTCTTACCTACGGAATAAATACAGTCCGTGGTTCAGCAACTGAAAGACTAATTATACATGGTTATGAAACGCAGTATCCAGAGAAGATATTTAAAATTCTAAATAAAATATCAGAAGACAAATCTATAGCAGTAAGATGTTGTTTAATAAAATTCCTTCAGGGAATGATAAAATGGGATAGAAGTAAAACTTATAATCTCTTTATGAAAATAACCAGCGATAAGCATCCTCAAATAATAAAATATGGGTTAGAATGTCTTTACTATCTGATGACTAAAAATAATTTTCAGAGTTTTATTCCTCATTTAGAAAGAGTAATGATATTAGAAGAAAATCTTGATTATCATAGTGTGGGCAAATACACGGGACAGATTTTAGTGCTTGCTTATTTGAAAAATTATCCCAGAAGTAGGGAATTATTAGAAAAAGGATTTAAAACAAATGAAGAAATAATACTGGGTGCAATTGATTATGCCTCAATGCATTTGGCTTGCCCAGACTCCAAAATAGCTGATAAATCTAGAAAAATATATATAAGATTCTTAAATGAGGGGAATGATAAAATAAGTCAACAATATGACTGGTGTTTTAATAATTTCAAAGTAGAAGATTTTAATAAAATATATGCTTTAATCTTGGAATATTCCAAATCGGAAACGATTAAGAAGCATTGTGAGACATTTTTTGAGTTTTTGGCCAAGGTAGTTAACCTTGAACCAGAAAAATGCATTAATTTAATGCAAAATTATAAAAATTTTGAAAAGCCTGATATTCGATACAATGCTCTTCAAGGAAAACCAGTACAAATTTTAATCGAAGCATATAATAGAGTAATTGATAATACATATAAAGAAATGGCTATGAACATTTTTGATGCCATCCTTCAGGAAGGAGTTTATAAGAAAGAGGCGTTAAAGGTTTTAACCGAGCAAGAGAGGGGATAATATAAATAATTTATCTCTATGGAGGTTTGAAATATGATTCCAATTGAACTTTTACATCCAGAACAAAGACGCCCTAGTAAGGCATACTTAGTAAATGAACTTCGTAAAGCAGTATTCACCTGGCGAGAGCAAGGTTATCCCGGGCTTACTTCTACTACAAAAAGATTGTTGCAATTCTGGTTTAGTGAAGACCATATCGTAAACAATGAGCCTTTTGAATTCTGGTTCTGTCAGAGAGAAGCAATTGAAACTTTGATATATGTTTACGAAGTTATAAAGAAACGTAACTTCATCGATATGGCCAGAGATTTTGGAGCAGGTCCTATACAAGGATATGACCCTACCTATGACCAATACCCTCTTTATGCATTCAAAATGGCAACAGGCTCAGGGAAGACCTATGTAATGGCCTTAGCTATAATCTGGTCTTATTTTAATCATAAGAAGGAAAATAAGGAAGATTATACTTCCAAATTTTTACTTATTGCAGGAGAGAAGAATGTCATCTATGACAGACTCTACAGAGATTTTAAAGATGGAAAGATATTCAGAGAATTGCCGCTCATCCCACCAGAATGGGAAGATGATTTTACTTTAAAAGTAATTCCCAAAGAAGATCCAATTCATGTTATCCCTGAAAATGTATTGTTTTTAACTAATATTCAGCAGTTAGAGGAGAGAAAGAATAAAAAGAAAGAAGTTGAAGAATATGTAGATAGGGTTTATGAATTGCCTTCAGTTTATAATGTATCTGATATTTATCATGAAAATAGAATAAAAGAAGTATTGGTAACTTGTCCCAACGTAATGATTCTAAAAGATGAAGCCCATCATATATACAATTTTGAAAAGGCATGGAAGAAGATACTCTTAAGACTTAATAAAAATCTTGCTTCTCAATATGGTAAAGGAATAAATATGGAATTTGATTTTTCGGCTACACCTAAAACAGAGGGTGGTGCATTATTTCCCTGGATTATTGTGGATTTCCCACTTAAAGAAGCCATTGAAATGAATATTGTAAAATTACCATTAAAGGGAATAGTTAAGAAAGCTGAAGAAATTGCTTCTACTAAAGCGGTGGAAAGATATCGAGCCTGGATTGATGCGGGGATAAGAAGATGGCGAGAATATAAAGAAGCCTTAAAACTATTATCAAAGAAACCTGTATTATTCTTTCAATGTCCTGAGAACAAGGAGGCAGATGAAATATTTAGATATGTTAACTCTGCTGTACCTGACCTAAAAGATAAGGTTTTATTAATTCATACAGATAGTACAGGAGAGGTGAAAAAGGCTGACTTGCCTAAGGCAAGAGAGTTTGCCAGAACCATTGATGACCCCGATCCAGATAAAAATCCCTACGAGGCGATAGTAAGTACATTGATGCTAAATGAAGGGTGGGATGTGAGAAATGTAAATGTAATTGTGGGGTTAAGGTCTTATACTTCAAAAAGAAAAGTGCTTCCGGAACAGGTCATTGGAAGAGGCTTAAGAAAGATGTTTCCCGAAGAAGATGCAAATATAAAAAAATCAATAAATGTACTTGAAGTTATTGGTCCGCCAGGATTAATAGATATTCTTGAAGAATTGGAATATCAAGAAGGTATAAAAATTGCCGAATTTGATACCGGAAAGCCACTGGAATTAACCACTATATTTGTAGATAAAAATAAATTAGATAAGGACATTGAGATACCCATTTTGAGCCCTAGAATTTCTATAGGAGAATTTTATATAGATAAAACAGAGATTGATAATTTACCTTCCTTGAAGATTCTTTTAGAGAATAAAATTTTAGAGATGGAATATGTTGCTGTAGATATGCTTAAAGGAATGGAAGTTATAAAGAGAAAATGGAATTTACCTGTTCCCCAAGATTCGAAAAGTGTAATTGCTTATTATTCCTACCAAATACTTAAACAACTGTCAATCGGTGGCGCTTTTGCCAACTTTCATCCTATCGTAAAAAGATATGTTATAGAAAAATTATTTACTAACAAAGTTGACCTTGAAGATCCTAGAGTTCTTTTTAAGTTAAGTTCTATCGAGGTTCAAGAAAAGTTGATAAGTTTATTTGTTAATGCTTTGAGAGATAAGACTTTTATCAAGAAAGAACCTATACAAAAGAGTGTTGTAAAACTTTCAAAAACGAGTGCTTTTGTATGGTCAAAGTTGGTTTATCCAGCAAATAAGTGTATTTTTAATTATGTTCCCTGTGATAGTAATTATGAGGTTGATTTTGCAAAATTCTTAGATAATGCAGAAGATGTGGAAGCTTTTACAAACATTGTAGTAAAGAATGGATTTTATATAGAATATATTTCCGAAGAAAATCATTTGAGATTTTATTATCCTGATTTTGCAGTAAAGCTTAAGAACGGAGATTATTGGATAATAGAAACAAAAGGGCTTGTTGATTTAGAAGTTCCCCATAAGGATAAAAGAGCAAAACAATGGTGTAAAGATACTTCTATCTTAACGGGAGAAAATTGGTCTTACATGAGAGTTAACCAGGATGATTTTGAAAAATACAGATTTAAAAACGTTAAAGAATTAACTATGGCTTTACAGGGGCACTAAGGGCTTTTATAAATAGACAAAAATAAATAGATTCAAAATGTAAATAATAAATAAAAAGGAATTTTTCACGCAAATGATAGCTTTAATCAATCAAAAAGGTGGAGTGGGGAAAACTACTTGCGCAATTAACATAGGAGAGGGCTTTTAAACAAGCCAAATAAAAAGAGTGACAAAGGACTATCCTCTGTCACTCTCTACCGCCTATTTGGAAGAAAAAGAGGAGAGAAATAATAAAAGAGTGGATTGATTCCGGAAGGATTGAAGCATGACGAAGAACCGTCATCTGTTACATTTGGCAGGAAAAGAAGAGTTTTTAAAGAATGAGAAAGTACGAATAGGAAAACTTTATTCAAAAAAACACAGAAAGGGTTTTCCAAGTAAAGATGAATTTGTAAAATGGTTTGAAAATACAATAAAATCTCAAAATTTCAAATGCTATTATTGCGATACATCTATATTGGATATTCGTTCGTTAATTGATCAAAATAAATTAAAAACCAGAAAAATTGGTTATGGCAGACGAGGTCCTGTTTTGGAAATAGATCGAAAAATAAATTCTAATGGTTATACAAAAGAGAATTGTGTATTATCTTGTTACTATTGTAATAATGATAAAAGCTATATATTAGATTCGGAGGATTATAAAAAATATTTTGGCGAAAATAGAAAAAAATATTTTGAATATTTGAAAAATAAAAAATAATAATTTGACCGGCCAGTGTTTATCACGACATATCTGCCTGAATAGATCAAATAGGATCAAACAGAGACACCTATTTATTTAAAATATATTTGACGAATTGTGTGGCATGTATTATATTAATTATAGATTTTAATAGACGACTCCCCGGCAATATGCCGGTTAGGCAGCTTATATAGCTGCCTTTTTTTCAATGGAGGAAAATGCCACAAGAAACAGAAGTACAATATATATTGGTGGATTTAACCTATATTATGGTGCAGTTTAAAACACACCTTGGAAATGGTTAGACATGAAGAAATATTTTTCACTTCTTAGTCCTGATGATGATATACAAATAATAAAATAAAATATTTTGCTGTAAAAATCCTTGATTCATATAAAGCAAATCAAGATGTATATATAAAGCATTATTAATGCTTAATAAAAATCGAATTATATACGGCTTCGAAAAATTTGACACCAATTTGCTTTTAATATATAATACAGATAACACACCCGCTACGCCTCTTAACAATGCGCACCCTGGCGGGTTTTTTCTTTTTACTAAGAGGTTTAAGTATGAAATTTGCCAAACCCCCTACAACATTTCAAGAACAGGTTGATCTACTAAAAAGCCGAGGTTTAATTATAAACGACTCCGAAAAAGCCTTGCAGAATATAAGCCGAATTAATTATTATCGATTAAGTTCTTATTATGTTCCTTTTCAAATAAACAGAAATTTATTCAAACCGGAAACTTCTATTGAAAAAATATTTAGGTTATACGAGTTTGATAAAAAAATAAGGTCTTTAATTTTTGGGGCATTAGAAATAATCGAAGTTACTTTACGTACCAAAATTGCTTATTATTTTTCCCATAAATATGGACCATTTGCCTATTCCGATCCTAAATATTTCTCTAGAGGTTTCAAGCATTATGACTGGTATACTAAATTAGAAGAAAGCATACAAATATCTCGTGAAGATTTTATTAAAGAATTTTTCAAAGAATATGATGAAGAAAAAAATCTTCCCCTTTGGATAGCTATTGAAATAATATCCTTTGGCCAACTATCTTTTTTATTTAGGGGATTAGAAAGAACAGACAGCAATAAAATTTCAAAAGATTGCTTTGGAATTGACGAAAAGATACTTTCTTCATGGATTCATACTCTGGTATATATTAGGAATTTATGTGCCCACCATAGTCGTATATGGAATAGGACGCTTGCCATTAAACCCAAGGTTCCGAATAAATTAGCTGAATGGAAAGGTGTTTCTAATTCTAAAATATTTTGTCTTTTTTTGATATTTAAGAAATTAATCATCCTACCTGGTGAATGGGAAAATTTTAAAAACAATTTATTACAATT
>Ga0209979_1003932_pt1 | contig 12679 bp, 7 predicted proteins | sample AnhtaG_FD_183114 | JGI IMG/M metagenome (GOLD analysis project Ga0209979, IMG submission 183114) | Deep subsurface microbial communities from Anholt, Denmark to uncover new lineages of life (NeLLi) - Anholt_01485 metaG (SPAdes) (version 2) | ecosystem: Environmental > Aquatic > Marine > Oceanic >...
GAGGCATAGATAGGGAAATTGTGGAGATAATGCACCGAACCCACATGGGGGTTGACCAGGACTATAAAAACCTGCTCAAACAGGGGGCTAGAGCTGCTCTGGCTGATGGCTGGGGTGGCAGTATGATCGCCACTGAACTGCAGGATATCCTGTTTGGCACCCCGGCGCCAGTCCTGGGCAGGGTGAACCTGGGTGTGCTTAAGAAAGACGAGGTGAATATCATCATCCATGGTCATGAGCCCCTGCTTTCCGAGATGATTGTGGCTGTGGCTCAGGACCCAGGGATGATAAAGTTGGCTAAGTCCAAGGGGGCTAACGGGATAAACCTGGCCGGGATATGCTGCACTGCCAACGAGATACTGATGCGCCACGGAATACCTTTAGCCGGCAATTTCCTGCAACAGGAGCTGGCTCTGGTCACCGGGGCAGTGGACGCTATGGTGGTAGATGTCCAGTGCATTATGCAGTCTCTGCCCGATATTGCCCAGTGCTATCATACCAAGATTATCACCACCTCACCCAAGGCTAAGATTACCGGTGCCATGCATATTGAGTTTGACGAGCACGATGCCATGAAGTCAGCACGGGAAATAGTTAAGACAGCTATTGAAAACTTTCCCAATCGGGGGAGCAATATTGACATCCCTGAAGAGCAGAGTGACCTGGTGGCTGGCTTCAGCCATGAAACTATCAACTACCTGCTGGGTGGTCTGTTCCGGGCTTCCTACCGTCCGTTAAACGACAATATCATCAACGGCAGGATAAGGGGGGTGGCTGGGGTTGTCGGCTGCAATAATCCCCGAGTTACCCATGATGACGTTCATGTCACCATGATTAAGGAACTGATAAAGAACGACGTATTAGTGGTTCAGACCGGCTGCAGTGCTATGGCGGCGGCTAAGGTCGGGTTAATGACCCCTGAAGCGGCTTCAAAATATGCTGGTGAGGGGCTAGCTTCGGTGTGCGAAGCAGTTGGTATTCCTCCAGTGCTACACGTTGGTTCCTGTGTTGATAACAGCCGAATTCTGATGGCAGCCACCGCTATGGTGAAAGACGGCGGCTTGGGTGATGACATCAGCGACCTTCCTGTCGCCGGGGCTGCCCCGGAGTGGATGAGCGAGAAGGCAATCTCCATCGGTCAATACTTCGTTGCTTCCGGGGTATTCACTGTCTTTGGCGTTAACTGGCCTACCCTGGGCAGTAAAGAGGTGACCGATTTCCTGTTCAAGGATATGGAGGATATGTATGGTGGGATGTGGGCCTTTGAGCCAGACCCGATTAAAGCCGCCCAGCTTATGATTGCCCACATTGACAAGAAGCGTAAGGCTCTGGGTATTGATAAGGCTAGAGAGCGAGTGCTCTACGATATGGCGATGAGACGGGAGCTGGAATAGGCTTAAGCGTGATAACTAGGAGATAGGGGGTTAAGAGATATGTCTAAGATTATTGCCTCAGCAGCTATTAGAGGGGCTTACAAGATTGTAGACAAGGCGGAGGAAAAGTGGAAACAAGCGATGGACAAATGGGGAGCCAAAGAACCGGTGGGCTTCCCCAATACTGCCTATTACCTGCCGGTAATCTATGGGATTTTAGGGACTAAAGTAGAAAAACTGGGCGACATGGAGCCGGTACTGAAAAGGTGCAAGTCTCTTCTCCCGCCCCCGGTGAGGGAGACCTGCCCTTTGCCCTATCTGGCGCCAGCCCTTGATGCCGGGATGGCAACCTTCTTTGCCGAGGAGTTAATAGAAACCATAAGGTACTTAGAGCAGCCTGATTTTTACACCAAGCAGGAAGACCCCACCGATAGTAATATCTGGTTGGGCGCCGCCGATGATGTCATCCTGAGAAAGAGGGGGATTGAGTTTGTCGATGGCACTGCCCCTGGTTTTGCCGCCATCGTTGGTGCGGCTCCTACCAATGAGATAGCCGCCAATATTGCCCAGGAACTTCAGCAGAAGAACCTCTACGTGTTTATGGCATCCGAGTATAACGGGCAGAAATTCTCGGAGCAGCTGGTGGAGGCAGGAGTACAGATTGGCTGGCCGACCCGCCTGGTCTCCTTTGGTCCTGATATTAGCGCGGCTGTTTTCGCCATGGGCTTTGCTACCAGAGCGGCTATGTCTTTCGGTGGCATTGAGCCCGGCGATTACCGGAGAATTCTCATCTATAATAAAGACCGCATTTTTGCCTTTGTTTTGCCCCTGGGCTATGTCACCGATGAATGGTATGCTAATGCCGCCGGGGCCGTCAATTGGGGATTCCCCACCATTGCTGATACCCCGATACCTGAGGTCTTACCTACTGGCATCTGCACCTATGAGCACGTTGTCTCTAACATCCCTCACGATCAGATAGTAGCCAAAGCGGTTGAGGTAAGAGGGCTCAAGGTTGCCGTGGCTGAAGTCCCTGTCCCGGTAGCCTATGGCCCCGCCTTTGAGGGCGAAAGGGTGCGGGGGGAGGATATTTATCTGGAGTGTGGCGGTGGTAGAACGCCGATGGTGGAATGGGTTACCACCAAGCGAATGGAGGAGGTGGAGGATGGGAAGATTGAGGTTATTGGCCCGGAGATAACCGATGTCCCCGCTGGTTCCAGATTGCCTTTGGCTATAGCCGTCGAGGTAGCGGGGCGAGAAATGCAAGAGGACTTCGAACCTATCCTGGAGCGCCAGATTCACCACCTGGTAAACTATGCTCAAGGGCTGATGCACATCGGGCAGAGGGATATTGCCTGGATACGAATAGCTAAACAAGCGGTGGAGAAGGGGTTCAAGCTGCACCACATCGGCGATATCCTTCATGCCAAGCTACACCAGGATTTTGGTCGGATATTCGATAAGATACAGGTAAGACTCTATACCGAGGAAGATAAGGTAAAGGAGGTAGTAGAAAAGGCGAGAGCAGTATATGGGACTCGGGATGCCCGAATTGAGGGCATGACTGATGAAGGTGTTGAGACCTACTATTCCTGCACCCTGTGCCAGTCCTTTGCCCCGGGCCACGTTTGCACCATCAGCCCAGAGAGAACCGGCCTCTGCGGCTCCTATAACTGGATGGACTGCAAAGCCTCATTCGAGATTAACCCCACCGGGCCCAATCAGCCGGTGGAAAAGGGAGAGTGCCTCGATGCCAAGCTCGGGCAATGGAAAGGGGTAAACGAGTTTATATATAAGGCCTCTCGCCAAAAAATAGACCATTATAACTTTTACAGCATAGTCTATGACCCCATGACTACCTGTGGTTGCTGTGAGTGCATTGCCGCTGTCCTGCCTATGTGCAACGGGATAATGACGGTGAATCGGGAGTATACCGCCGATACCCCCTGCGGGATGAAATTCACCACCCTGGCCGGGACTATCGGCGGCGGCTTAAGCACCCCGGGCTTTGTCGGGCACAGCAAGTATAATATCTGCCAGAGAAAGTTCATCGTTGGTGACGGTGGTATAAAAAGAATAGTCTGGATGCCCAAGTCGCTGAAGGAGGAGATTGCCGACCGACTTAAGGCTAGAGCTGAGGAGATTGGCATCCCTGACCTTCCTGATATGATTGCCGATGAGACGGTAGGCATCACTGAGGAGGAGATTCTCCCCTTCCTGCAAGAGAAGGGGCACCCCGCCCTTGAAATGGAGCCACTACTGGGCTAGGAAGGAGTGTTATCATGCCGCTTACCGGGATAGAGATATTTAAGTTACTCCCCAAGACAAACTGTAAGGAGTGTGGAGACCCTACCTGCCTTGCCTTCGCCATGAAGCTGGCTGCTGGTAAGGCGGAACTGAGTGCCTGTCCCTATGTCTCCGAAGAGACAAAGGCCAAGCTGACTGAGGCGTCAGCCCCTCCCATCCTGCCGGTCACTATCGGCGTCGGCGACAGGGCGCTAAAAGTGGGCGGTGAGACGGTCATGTTCCGCCATGAAAAAAGGTTTGAGAATCCCCCCGGCTTTGCCCTTCTCATCAGCGACAGCATGGATGACGCCGAGATTGACGGCAGACTGAAGAGGTTTAACGACCTTCAATATGAGAGGATAGGCCTTATCCTTCGGCCTGATTTGATAGCCATCAAGAGTGCTTCGGGAGATAAGGCAAAATTCGAAGCGGTAGTCAGCAAGGTAAAGCAGAATACTGATTGTGGCCTTATCCTGATGAGTGATAATCCTGACATCCTGGCTGCAGGACTAGCGGTCTGTGCTGACCGCAAACCATTGCTCTATGCCGCTACTGAGGAGAATATGGATAAAGTAGCGGGCCTGGCTAAGGAAAATTCCTGCCCGATAGGGGTAAAAGCCTCCGGCCTGGAGAAGCTTGCTGAACTGACCACTAAGCTAACTGAGGCCGGGGTCAAGGATATGGTCATTGATTCCGGCTCGCGCAACCTGCGCCAGGCATTTGAGGACCAGGTAATCATCAGGAGCACTGCCCTGGCCAAGAAATTCCGCCCTCTGGGCTTTCCCACCATCGTTTTCCCCGGTGAGATGACCGATAACCCACTGAAGGAGGCGGTAATTGCCTCTATGTTTGTGGCTAAGTATGGTGGCATTATTGTCCTTTCCGATTTTCAGGGAGAAAGCCTCTTCCCCTTGCTGGTGGAAAGGCTGAATATCTATACTGACCCCCAGCGACCACTGGCCACCAAAGAGGGAATCTACGAGATTGGCAAGCCTGACGAAAACTCGCCGGTGCTTATCACCTCCAATTTTTCCCTTACCTATTTCATTGTCTCCGGTGAAATAGAAACCAGCAAGGTTCCCAGCTACCTTCTAGTCAAGGATACCGAGGGGCTTTCGGTTATGACCGCCTGGGCGGCAGGGAAGTTTGTCGCCGATGCTATCGCTCCCTTCGTTAAGAAGTGCGGCATTGCCGATATGGTCAAACATCACAAGCTGGTAATTCCGGGGCATGCTGCCGCTGAAAGTGGCGGCTTGGAAGAGGAGCTATCTGGCTGGGAGATTCAGGTTGGTCCCAGAGAAGGGGCTCACATCCCAGCTTATCTCAGGACATGGAAACCATGAGGAGGGAAAGATGATCCTCATTGGCGAAAATCTAAACATAATGTCCCAGACCATCGGTCCAGCTCTAAGGGAGAGGAACCCCAAGCCTATCCAGGAACTGGCCCAGGCTGAGTCTGAGGCTGGCATTGACTATATTGACCTTAACATTGGTCCTGCTCGGAAGGCGGGGAACGAGCTAATGGAATGGGTGGTTAACACCGTGCAGGGGGTTACCGATAAACCGCTATCTCTGGATACCACCAACCCGGTGGCTATGGAGGCTGGCTTAAAGGTGTGTAAGAGCAAGGCACTGATTAATTCCATCTCCCTGCAACCGGATAGGTTGGAGCAGGAACTACCCCTGGTTAAGAGATATAATGCCGATATGATTGGGCTCTTGTGGGGCACAGAGGGAATGCCTCGAGATGCCGCGGAAAGGGGCATCCTGGTTGCTGAGCTAATGTATAAAACCGGTGAGCTGGGTATCGCTAACCAGGATATCTGGATTGACCCTATTCTTACCCCGGTTTCTGTGGAGATAAACCAGGTGAAAGCCTGTTTTGAGTTTATGAGCATGCTGGGCGATATCGCCCCTGAATGTAAATCTACTATTGGGCTATCCAATATCTCCAATGGCACCCCTACTCACCTCAGGCCCTATCTCAATCGGACTTGTCTGATAATACTTATGAGATATGGACTGTATTCAGCAATAGTTGACGCCTTTGATTCTGAGCTGGTTCGGCTAGCCAGAGGCGAGAGACCAGAGATTGTTGACCTGGTACATCGGGTAATGGATGGTGAAAAACCTGACCTCTCCTCCTTGAGTAAGGAAGAGGTACAGTATGTGAAGACAGTCAGGGTTCTTACCGGTGAAACCCTCTATTCTCATTCCTGGCTTGAGATATAAGCAAATCTTGAGTTTCCTGTAGCTAGAAGGGGAAAGATAGATGAGCTTGCGGCCGCTGTTTGAGGCAGGGAAGTTTGTAGTTACCACAGAAGTCGGACCGCCGAAAGGAACCGATGTCAGTGAGATAGAGGAGGTGGCTGAGCTCCTACGGGGAAGGGTAGATGCGGCCAATGTCACCGACCAACAAAGCTCGGTGATGAGATTAGGCTCACTGCCAGTCTGCCATCTGCTGAAAGATAAGGGGCTTGACCCGGTGTTCCAGATAACCTGCCGGGACAGAAACCGGTTGGCGTTACAGTCAGATTTGTTGAGTGCCTACGTCCTGGGGGTTGAAAACGTCCTGGCTATTACCGGCGATTTACCCGCCCTCGGTGACCACCCCCAAGCCAAGCCAGTTTATGACCTGGACTCGGTGCAGCTCCTGGAGGTGATAATGAAGCTGAGTGAAGGTTATGATATGGCTGGCAATGAACTCAAGGGGAAGCCAAATTTCTTCCCCGGGGCGGTGGTCAATCCGGGGGCAAATACTAAGCCTGCCCTGGAATTGCAGCTTATGAAAATGGAGAAAAAGATTGAGGCTGGAGCCAGGTTTTTTCAAACCCAGGCTATCTATGAGCCCGATGTCTTCGCCAAATTTATGAAAAGGGTGGAGGGATTTAACGTCCCCGTCTTAGCCGGAATAATACCCTTGAAGTCCGCTGGTATGGCTCGGTTTATGAATAAGAATGTGGCTGGAGTTTTCGTGCCTGAAGAGCTGATTGAAAAAATGACTACCGCTGAGGATAAGGCCCAGACGGGGATAGAAATTGCGGCTAATTTAATCAAAGACTTAAAAGATATGTGCCAGGGGGTGCATATTATGGCTATTGGCTGGGAGAAGAAGGTGCCGGCAGTGCTGGAGACTGCCGGACTTTAAGAATAGCCTGCTGGAGGCATTGGTTAGGCTGGTTGCAGGATGAACAATAGTCTATTGTCTTTGCCCGATCAAAAGAATTATGAATATGGCTATAAGCTTGCATACGAACTTGCCGGCGAAAAGCTGGCCAAGGTTGATGATATTGAGCAACAATGCCTCAACAGTGGTGCTAGATACATGACAATAGAGTCTCAGCCAGTAATCATCGTGGAATATTTGAACCGTTCCTATCAAGTAACCCTGCCCGATATTAAGCTCTCGTTGGTGGATAGTGAGGAGGAAATTCCGATAAGGGACAGGATTCTGATTCTCCACTATTTGACCCAGGCAAAGGGAAGTCCCCTTGCCAACGAGGTTATCGCCTATAAGCAACTGCCGGAAGGGACTAACTATTTCCCCACCTTTTCCAAAAGAGCGATAAAGCCGCTTATCGACCATTTCGGTCAGCAGCCCCATCTACTGATAGGTACTGCCGGGAAATTAGGTGGTTATAAGGCTGATTATGGTGATGTGGCAGTGACCATTAGCGCTTTCAGCCGGGTACCCATAACTCTAGTCCTGTGGCAGGGTGATGAGGAGTTCCCCCCTGCCGGTAACATACTATTTGATGCCACCGTCTCTGATTACCTCTCTACAGAGGATATAAACGTGCTTTGTGAAATAATCGCCTGGAAGTTAGTCAAATTGTTGAGGGAAGGGAGTGCCCGGTCCAGTGGAAGCTAACATCACGGAACAATTGGATGAAATCCTATCACGATATGGCGGAGAACATGGCGACCTTATCCCTATGCTCCAGGAAGCGCAGGAGAAGTTTGGCTACTTACCGGAAGCAGTGATGCAGAGGTTAGCCAGGTTTCTGAGGTTACCCGAGAGCACCGTTTATGGGGTGAGCACCTTCTATGCCCAGTTTAAACTTACCCCCACTGGCAAGAGGTTAATCAAGGTATGCCGGGGAACCGCCTGCCATGTGCGGGGAGGGTCACGAATCCTTCGCGAGGTGGAGAGGCGGCTGGGTATCAAGCCGGGGGAAACCAGTGAGGACTTTGAATATACCTTGGAAACCGTGGCTTGCATCGGGGCTTGTGCTTTAGCACCGACTATGGTGATAGATAAGGAGACCCATGGTCAGATGACGACCAAGAAGGTTGTGGAGGTCTTTGGTGCCAAAAAGAAAGCCGACTAAAGAAGCAGTTAATCAGCACACCATCTTTGTCTGTCATGGGACAGGATGTGTTTCCGGCAAGGCATTTGAAATTCGGGGAGCCCTGGAAAAAGCGGTGGCGAAGCTGGGCCTGAAGGGGGTGGGGGTGGACTTTACTGGCTGCCATGGTTTTTGCCAGCAGGGGCCTATTGCTGTTGTCGAGCCTGAGGGTATTTTCTATACCAAGGTAACGGTTGAAGACGTTCCCGAGATTGCTCAGTCCCATCTTCGCGATGGCAAGCCGGTGGAACGCCTGTTTTATAAAGACCCGGTTAGCGGCGAGGCAATACCTAACTATAATGACATACCTTTCTATAACAGACAGCAGCGCATAGTCCTTCGCAATTGCGGTCGCATCAACCCGGAGAGGATTGGTGACTACATTGCCGCCGGCGGATACCAATCGCTGCACAAGGTGTTACTTGAGATGACTCCAGAGCAGGTGATTGACGAAGTCAAGCGCTCCGGTTTGCGGGGTAGAGGTGGTGCTGGCTTTTCCACAGGGCAGAAGTGGGAATTCTGCCACAAGGCACCGGGCGGCCAGAAGTATATGATTTGTAATGCTGACGAGGGCGACCCTGGTGCCTTTATGGACCGCAGTGCCATGGAGGGTGACCCCCATACCGTTATTGAGGGGATGACTATTGCTGCCTATGCCATTGGTGCTTCTGAAGGCTATATCTACATCAGAGCCGAATACCCACTGGCAGTTACGCGAGTACGGCTCGCCATCAAGCAGGCTGAAGAAGAGGGATTTCTTGGTGAGAACATATTGGGCTCCGGCTTTGAGTTTCACATCCATGTTAAGGAAGGCGCTGGTGCCTTTGTCTGTGGTGAAGAAACAGCGCTGATGGCCTCTATCGAGGGCAAGCGGGGTATGCCCCGCCCCCGCCCTCCGTTTCCTGCCCAATCCGGCTTATGGGGTAAACCAAGCAACATCAATAATGTAAAATCGCTGGCCACGGTGCCGGTTATCATGGCTAATGGTGCTGATTGGTACGCGCAAATCGGCACCGAGAAGAGCAAAGGAACTGCCGTCTTTGCCCTGACGGGCAAGATTGCTAATAGTGGTCTGGTTGAGGTACCGATGGGTATCCCTCTTCAGGAAATTATCTATGGGATTGGTGGTGGTATCCCTGATGGTAAGCGCTTTAAGGCAGTTCAGACCGGTGGCCCCTCCGGTGGCTGTCTGCCGGCAAGTCATCTAAACCAGCCTGTTGACTATGAATCGCTGGCCCAGGCTGGTTCCATCATGGGCTCAGGTGGTATGGTGGTCATGGATGAGGATACCTGTATGGTGGATGTTGCCCGTTACTTCCTCTCCTTTACCCAGGATGAGTCATGTGGCAAGTGTGTTCCCTGCCGTCTGGGGACAAAGCAAATGCTAGATATCCTCAATGACATCACCCACGGTAGAGGTAAGTTGGAGGACATTGACCTGCTACTGAGCCTAGGTGAGCAGATTAAGGCCGGCTCGCTTTGCGGTCTGGGACAGACAGCACCCAACCCCGTACTTACTACCATTCGCTATTTCCGTGATGAATATGAGGAACATATCAAGAGGCATCACTGCCGGGCGGCGGTGTGCGAGGGGATAGTTAGCGCCCCATGTAGCCATACCTGTCCTGCGGGCATTGATGTACCTCGTTATATTCGCCTTATTGCCGATGGTAAGCCTGCCGAGGCAGTAGCTGTAATCAGAGAGAAAATTCCTTTCCCCTCGGTCTGCGGCTATGTTTGCATTCACCCCTGCGAAGCCAAGTGCCGACGAGCTCTACTCGATGATGCTATCGCCATTCGGGTACTCAAACGGTTTGCCGCTGAGCATGACACCGGCCTATGGAAACAAAACTCCAGGGTTGCCCCGCCTACAGGTAAGAGTGTTGCCATTGTTGGCTCTGGACCGGCGGGGCTTACTGCCGCCTATTATCTGGCCAAGCTGGGGCATTCGGTGACCGTCTTTGAAGCCCTGCCCGAGCCAGGCGGCATGATGAGGGTGGCTATTCCTGACTATCGGTTGCCCAAGGATATACTTAAGGCGGAAATTGAGGAGATAGAGGGCGTTGGAGTTGACATAAAGATAAATACACGCGTGGATTCACCGGACGAACTCTTCAAGCAGGGTTATAATGCCGTCTTCCTAGCTACCGGGGCACACCAGGGCCTTAAAGTAGGGGTTAAGGGGGAGGACAGCCCAAGAGTGATGGAGTGTGTATCCTTCTTGAGAGACATTAGTTTGGGCAAGGAGGTAAAACTGGGGAATAGGGTGGCGGTTATTGGTGGTGGCAATGCGGCTATAGATTCGGCACGAACTGCATTTCGCCTTGGGGCTAAAGAGGTGACTATTGTCTACCGCCGGACTCGAGCTGAAATGCCGGCTAGCGCTGAGGAGATTGATGAAGCTATCGCTGAGGGAGTGAAGATTCACTTTCTGGCAGCGCCATCGAGAATAATCAGCCGAAATGGGGGGCTGGAGCTGGAGTGCCTTCGCATGGGGTTGGGGGCGGTAGATGCCAGTGGCAGACGCCGACCTGAGCCAATAGAAGGCAGTGAGTTCAGCATGAGTTTTGATAATATTATTGCCGCTATCGGTCAGCGTCCGGAGGTTCCCGGTCGGTTTGATTTATCCCTCGGTCAGGGAAATACCATCCAGGTTGACCCGGATACCCTGGCTGCCAGCAGAGAGGGTATTTTTGCCGGTGGCGATGCCGTAAGCGGACCGGCTTCAGTGATTGAGGCTATTGCTGACGGAAGACAAGCGGCAATCTCTATCGATAAATACCTGGGTGGTAGTGGTGACATTGACGAGACACTGGTGCCTCCTGAAGAGGCAATGGCTCCGCCTGGAGAAGCTGCGGAGGGAGGACGAATTGATGTGCCTACCCTGCCCGTTGCTGAGCGGCTTAAGGACTTCAGTCAAGTAGAGCTGGGCTTAAGTGATGAGATGGCGGTTAAAGAGTCAGAGCGGTGCCTCAAGTGCGACCTTGAGGAGCGAGAGTAATATGAGGAGGTCGCCTTGGCTGCAATCAGGTTAACCATTGATGGTCAAGGGGTTGAGGCGAAGGAAGGGATGACCGTCCTCGAGGCCGCCCAGTCAGCCGGCATCTATATCCCCACCCTCTGCGCCGACCCTGACCTGGAACCGTATGGGGCTTGCCGCCTTTGCGTGGTGGAAATCGAGAAGATGCGTGGTCTGCCCACCGCCTGTACCACTCCTGCCACTGATGGCATGGTAGTCAAGACTGATACCCCAGCAGTAAACGAGGTGCGCCGCACTGCCATGCAGTTACTCTTAGCTGACCACCCCAGCGAATGCCTGGTGTGCGATAGAAAAGAGCGGTGCCAACCCTTTGATATCTGTTTGCATAATGTGGCCGTAACCGAGCGTTGCGTAACCTGCCCTAAGAATGGGCACTGTGAGTTGCAGGAAGTCGTTGATTACTTAGGCATTACCGAACTGCCCTTCCGGCAGACGACAAAGTCAATCCCCGTTGATGCCAGTAACCCCTTCTTTGACCGAGACCTAAATAAGTGCATCCTCTGCGGGAAGTGCGTGCGGGTATGCGATGAGGTTCTTGGGGTAGGGGCCATCGACTTAACCTATCGCGGCTACGCCAGCAAGGTTGCCGCCTTTGGCGATAAGCCGATAATAGACTCGAATTGCGTGTCCTGTGGGGAGTGCGTGGCTCATTGCCCGGTGGCGGCTCTTGTGCCTAAAAAAGCCGAGCTGCCGACTGAGGAAGTGGCAACCACCTGTCCCTATTGTGGTGTTGGCTGCGGGATTCTTTTGGGTACTTGCCAGGGGCAGCTAGTGGGCGTTCGTGGCAGGAGAGATGGCACGGTTAATAACGGCAGTCTATGCGTTAAAGGTCGCTTTGGCATTATTGACTTCGTTCATCACCGGGACCGGCTAAAGGCGCCCCTTATCAAGAAAGAGGGGGAATTCGTTGAGTCTACCTGGGACGAGGCGTTAGACCTGGTTGCCAGTAAATTGAGCAGTTATAAGGCGGATGAGCTAGCGGTCATTTCCTCAGCCAAGTGCACCAACGAGGAAAACTACCTTGCCCAGAAATTCGCCCGGGCAGTTTTGGGTACCAACAATGTTGACCACTGCGCCCGGCTCTGCCATGCCCCCACCGTAGCCGGTCTGGTGCAGAGCTTCGGCAGCGGGGCAATGACCAACTCCATGGCTGAGATTAGAGAAGCCTCCTGCATCCTTGCCATCGGCACCAACACCACCGAAGCCCACCCCATAATCGCTCTGGAGATAAAAAGGGCGGTGGATAAGGGGGCAAAGCTGATCGTGGCTAACCCCAGGGAGATTGACCTGGTGCGCTGGTCTCACCTCTGGCTACAGCAACAACCGGGGAGCGATGTCGCCCTGCTCATGGGAATGGCCAAGGTAATTGTGGATGAAGGGCTGGTTGATAAGGCCTTTATTGATGAACGGTGTGAAAACTTTGACGCCTTTAAGAAATCTCTCAAGGGCTTTGACCTTGACTTTGTGGAGCGGGTTACTGGCGTACCCAAAGATAAGATAGCTGAAGCGGCTAGAGTATATGCCAGCGATAGACCATCCTCCATCCTCTATGCCATGGGCATCACCCAGCACTCCCACGGCACTGACAATGTCATTGCCACCGCCAATTTGGCCATGCTCACCGGCAACAA
>Ga0209979_1003933_pt1 | contig 12677 bp, 8 predicted proteins | sample AnhtaG_FD_183114 | JGI IMG/M metagenome (GOLD analysis project Ga0209979, IMG submission 183114) | Deep subsurface microbial communities from Anholt, Denmark to uncover new lineages of life (NeLLi) - Anholt_01485 metaG (SPAdes) (version 2) | ecosystem: Environmental > Aquatic > Marine > Oceanic >...
AGGCCAGCGGGATGTAGCCGAGGATGGCGATCCACACACTGCGATTGGCCTCGGCCGTGGACGGAGTGGTCATGTACCGCTGGGTCATGTCCTGCTGCGTGCCGTAGATGCGAATGGTCTGGAAGACGGTCTCCAGGATCAGCCACGGCGTCACCAGCGCCGCGAACCAATCCCGCACGACCATGTCCGCCCCCCAATCGAGCACCCGGAATTTGCCGTGCTCGGCGGCCAGAGCCCAGAAGTCCGCCCCGACGGCGTTTACCCCGCTGAAAATGTAGAAGATGCTCAGCACGGCCCCCAAGGAGAAGATCACGACCTGCACCGCGTCCGTCCAGATGACCGCCTCGATGCCTCCCAGGACCGTGTAAGCCGTGACGACGACGCCCATCACCACGATAGTTAGGGCCAAGTCGGCGCCGGTGATGATGTGGAAGGCCAGGGCCGGCAGGAACAGCACCAGCCCCATGCGACCGACCTGAAGCGCCAGGAAGCAGACCGCGCCGATGAGCCGCGAAGAGACGTGAATGCGCTGCTCCAGGTACTGGTACACGCTGATGACGCCTGCCTCGCGGTACCGTGGCAGCACGAAGGTCGTGATGACGGCGGCCGTCAGGAGGAGAAAGGGCAACTGGATCGTCCACGTCCAGTCGGCCGGCCCAAAGGCGATGCCCGACAGGGCCATTACGGTGAGGGCGGAAAGGTAGGTCCCTAACAGCGACATGCCCACCAGCCAAGCCGGCAGCTTTCCCTCGGCAATGAAGAAGCCGCGGGTGCCCTTGATCCGCCGGGCGAACCAGCCGCCAAGGACCAGCATCCCTACGAGATAAAGGAAGATCACCGCGTAGTTGACGACCCCGAAGTCCGGGTGGCTGATTACCAGTTCGCCCTCTGGTGGCATGTCGGCTCCCTCTGAGGCAGTTGTGCGGCCGGGGGGGCTCGGTCGCGAGCGAGACGTACAGAAGACCATCAACGGACCCAGAAAGCAAGTTCGCCCGCCAGATGGTGGCCACCTTGGTCCCGGGCGCACCGAGAAGGGCAAAGGCGGGCCCGTCGCTATCATGAACATCACGGACGGGAAAAAGAGGCTTCAAGCGGTGAAGGGACCGACCGCAGGCGCGGCCAAGTAGAGGCAGGGGTAAGGGTCAAGGGTGAAGGGCGAAGAGGCAAAGGCTAGAAGGCCAAGGCCGGCGGGGAACTCGTGCTTCTCGTGCTACGTAGCGAAGGGTCGCTACTTCGCAGAGTAGTAGGGCATCCCCGCCCTACAGTAAAGGCATGAGGTGAACACAAGATGCGCGGCACACCGATAGGGATCGCCATGCTCAATGACGAGCGCCAGCACGTGTGGGAGCTGAACAACCCGATCAATGAGGCCATCGTCGCGCAGTGGGTGGAGCTGATCAAGAGCAAGCTCACGAACCGCGATGGCACGGCGCCGGAGGTGGTGGCCGGCTCGGAGATCATCACGAGCGTGCGCTCGGCGCAGAAGGTGGGGGAGGAGCTCGCGCGGGCCAACTGCCAGCAGATCATCATGGCCTACAACGTGTGGAACTTCCCGTTCCTTGGCTGGCCCTTCGTCAACTCCGTGGGCCGAGACAAGCCCATCCTGTCGCTCTCGAACAACAACGGCGAGTACCCCGGCAATGTCGGCCTCCTGGCCACCGACGGCGCCCTGCGCCAGGCCGGCGTGCGCACGCACCGGATCGTCGGCGAGATCGACGACGAGGCCACCATCGACAGAGTCGTCGATTGGCTGCGAGCCAGCCAGGCGGTGACCACCATCAAGAACGAGGTCTACGGCTGCTACGGCGGGCACTCCATGGGCATGGAGACGGGATACTTCCACATGGTCCCGACCATCAAGGCCCTGGGGACGACAGCCCGGCAGATCGACCAGCTCTGGCTGCTCGAGGCGATGAAGGACGTGGACGAGGCCGAGGTGGAGAAGGGCTTCCAGTGGTTCACCGAGCTGCTCGGGGACCGCATCAAGTACGACGACAAGATGCTCACCCCCGAGACGCTCAAGACCCAGATTCGGCTCTACTGCGCCATGCGGACAGTGAACGAGGACAAAGGCTTCGACTACTGCGGGCTCAAGGGGCAGCGGGAGCTAACTGAATACGTGTGCCTCGGCGACGTGCCGGAGATGCTGATGAACGATCCGTACGACTGGAACGGGCCGAAGGAGCCGACGGTGTGCGCCACGGAGGCGGACGCCTTCGCCGCGGTGACCATGCAGCTCCTGAAGTACATCAGCGGCGGCCTGCCGACGCTGTTTATGGACGTACGGCTGTACCATCCCGACCTGGACCTGTGGGACTGGTGCAACTCGGGCAACCACGCGAGCTGGTACGCGGCGCGGAGCGACGACCCGGCGGAGAACTTCAAGACCATCACCTTCCATCCGGCCCTCGAGTTCTACTTCAAGGCCGGTGGTGCGTCGGTGGAGTTCGACGCCGCTGCGGGCGAGATGACCTTCTGCCGCCTGGGGCTCTGGGACGATAAGCCGCTCATGGTCATCGTTCGCGGCGAGGCGGTCGAGCTGTCGGCCGAGGAGCGCCGGCGCATCAACGAGATGACCAATCCCACCTGGCCGCACGTGCACGCGCGGCTGCGCTGCAGCTTCGAGGAGTTCCTCAGCGTCTTCCCGAGCAACCACGTCCTCGGCGTCGTCGGCGACTATGTGCGAGCGCTGACGTACGTGTGCGAGATCGCCGGCATCACGCCGGTGGTGCTGGGCGAGGACGGCAAGGAGCGGATTGTGCCGATTTGGGAGAGGATCTGAGCCACACTCCGCCAACCACGGGGGTGCCACGGCGACCTGCGCAGCTTCAGCGTCGAAGGAGCGAGCGAATGGACTGTCCGCTCGTTGATCGGAAGGTAGAGGAGTTGTTCGCGGCAGAGCTGGCCGAGGAGTACCGGTGCAGACGCAAGCGACTGTGGGACGAGGTCGTTCACGGGCACAGCTCGATGCATGTGCTGGAGCGGCTGGCGAAGTTCCCCGCAGGGCTGTTGCTTGACCCCGCTCACCAGACCTTCCTGTCTCTGGTGTTCTGGAACTTCTACGACCATATCGTCCTGGTTGTGATCAAGGTCCTTGCCGACCGGCACCGAGAGGCCCTCACGCTGACAGACCTCAAGAAGTGGATGTTGGCGAACTGCCACCGGAGCGTTCGCGAGGAGCTTGAGGGGGCGTTGAGGGATGTTGCGACGGGTGACAAGAGTGCGCCTGTACTGGCTCGTGCCAGGACGCTGCGGAGCAAACTGGTGGCTCATTTGGACCGTCGGTACGCACTCGACGCAGCGGCGCGGGCCGACGCGGGCCTCAGCCTGTCTGACTTGCGAGTGCTCTTGGCGGAGACCGAAAGGCTGTTGTCCGCGCTGTCCATCGGCACGGGGCTCGCCGTCGTTCCCATGGAATACAGCGACTTGGTTCAGTACCCCACAGGACTTGATCCGAGGTCGGACATCGAGTACTTCCTCGACCTGCTGGCGGCCGACAGCGTCCTCCTCAAGATGCCAGAGGAACAGCGTGAGCAGTGGGCGGTCCATGCCCGGAATCTAACGCCGGACGAGCGCGAGACGTTCAACTACTGGCGGCAGCGCACCTGTCGCAAGCCGTGGCCGTTCGAGTGACGCCCGGCTTTGCAGAGAAGCCCGGACTGCCGCACAATGTGGACCGCTCGGAACGGACATTGCTGGAAGGAGCGGGAAGCCATGGACAGCGCTTGCTGCCGCATAGCGCCGGAGGTGTTGGTGTTGGCAATGCTGACTGGAGGTCTTGCCGCAAGTCGTGCCGATGTCGCCACTGGACCGTTGCGCGTATGCGAAGAGAATCCGCGCTACTTCACCGACGGCAGCGGCAAGGCCGTCTGCCTGGTCGGGTCGCATACGTGGGACAGCCTCCAGGATATGAGCCCCGGCGATCCGCCGGAGGCCTTCGGGTGGGAGGAGTACCTGGACTTCCTCGAGCGCTACCATCACAACTTCATCCGACTGTGGCGCTGGGAGCCAGTGATCTGGGACACGGCGGCGAATCGGCGGGATCGGGAGGAGATCCAGACTGTCGCCCCGCACCCGTGGCAGCGCACCGGGCCCGGGAAGGCGTGGGACAGGAAGCCGAGGTTCGATCTGAGCAAGTTCAATGAGGACTACTTCAAGCGGCTGCGGGAGCGCGTGGTCTCTGCCGGGGAGCGCGGCATCTACGTGTCCGTCATGCTCTTCGAGGGCTGGGCGCTGCAGCGCATGGAGGACGCCTGGTCGCCGCACCCGTTCCACCCGAAGAACAACATCAACGGGATCGGGAGCGACGTGGATACGGAGACCAAGGGCGTGGAGGTCCACCAGCTCAAGCACCGGTCCATCACGGAGATCCAGGAGGCCTACGTCCGCAAGGTCATCGACACGGTCAACGACTTGGACAACGTCCTGTACGAGATCTCCAACGAGAACCATCCTGAGTCCACCGACTTCCAGTACCACATGATTCGCTTCATCAAGGAGTACGAGAAGAGCAAGCCGGAGCAGCACCCGGTGGGGATGACGTTTCAGTTCAAGGGCGGAGAAAACGAGACGCTGTTCAAGAGCCCGGCGGACTGGATCTCGCCGAACCCGGAGGGCGGCTACCGGAACAACCCCCCTGCGGCCGATGGCAGCAAGGTGATCGTCACCGACACCGATCACCTGTGGGGCATCGGCGGGAATCAGCAGTGGGTGTGGAAGAGCTTTCTGCGGGGGATGAACCCGATCTTCATGGACCCGTACGCGGGCGTGGTACTCGGGGAGCGCTTCGATCCGCAGTGGGAGCCCATTCGGCGGAGCCAGGGCTACGTGCTGCGCTTTGCCGAGCGGATGAACCTGGCGGCGATGACGCCGCGGAACGGGCTCTCGTCTACGAAGTACTGCCTCGCGAATCCCGGCGCCGAGTACCTCGTGTATCAGCCAGAGCCGGACGAGGAGTTCACGGTCAAGCTCGAGGCCGGCACGTACAAGTACAAATGGTTCAATCCGAGCAGCGGCGAGGCCCCGGAAACCGGCACGCTCGAAGCTGAGGCCAGTGAGCGATCTTTCACGGCCCCCTTCTCAGGCGACGCGGTGCTGTACTTGGTCAGTGCGGCGACAGGGTAGGACTATAACGAAGTCCTGTCCTCGTGAGGAGACTCGCCGATGCTGACCACAAGCCGCTCCCCCGGGCGCAAGGCGGCCTTGTCCACGGTCAGCGTCTCTACCTCCGCCGGCCACACGGCCCGCCGCCGACGATGGCAGATGATGCGGTCGTCGGCCCCATGCAGCGTCAGCACGGCGTTCTGCATGGGGCTCGCGGGGCGGACCGCGAGCTGCACTTCGCTGTCGCCATCGGCACGAATCCGCTGCGGGATCACCATGCGTGCCCCGTCGCCGGCCGCCATCGGCCACCACTGCGGCTCCGCGACCATTTCGCCTCGGATGAGCCGAGCAGCCGCTCGCGCCGCAATCTCCGCCTCCGTGGACACTGCGTCCACCAGATCGTGCGGATAGACAACGTCGCCGGCGGCGAAGATCCCCGGCACGGACGTCTGCATGGCGTCATCTACTATGGCGCCCCCCGTGTGCGGGTCGAGCTGCACGCCGGCCGTCTTCGATAGCTCGTTCTCGGGAATCAGCCCGGCCGAGACCAGCACCGTGTCGCAGGCGAGGCGTCGCGCCTGCGTGGCAATCGGCCGCCCGGCGTCGTCGAGCGGTGCGATGGTCACGCCTTCGACTCGCACTGGGCCGTCAATGCGCGTGACCGTGTGGCGCAGGTACAGGGGGATGTCGAAGTCGTGCAGGCATTGCACGACGTTGCGCATGAGGCCGCCGGGATAGGGCATCATCTCGACGACCGCCTCCACTGTCGCGCCGCTGAGCGTGAGGCGCCGGGCCATGATGAGCCCGATGTCGCCGCTGCCGATGATCACGAAGCGCGTGCCCGGAATGATGCCCTCGATGTTTACCAGCCGCTGGGCGGTGCCGGCGGTGTAGATTCCTGCCGGACGCGTGCCGGGGATGCGCAGTGCGCCCCGGGTTCGCTCCCGGCACCCCATGGCCAGGACGATGGCTCCCGCCTCTATCCGCTCCATGCCGCGGGCTTTGCTGGCGGCGTAGATGGCCCGGCCCGGCGTTATCTCGAGCACCATGCAGCGCAGCCTACGAGCAACGTCGAGCGCTTCCACGTCGCCAATGAACCGCTGGGCGTACTCGCAGCCGGTGAGCTCCTCCCCGAAGTAGTGCAGGCCGAAACCCAGGTGGATGCACTGGGGCAAGATCCCGCCGAGGCGTTCGTCGCGCTCCAGTATGAAAGTGCGCTCGATGCCGCGTCGCCGAGCCTCAAGAGCGGCGGCGAGCCCCGCCGGCCCGGCGCCGATGATCACCAGATCAGTCGTCGTGCATCGCATCGCGCATCACGCGTCCCACGCATCGGGCTCGGGTGGGATGAAGAGCTCTGATTCCGAGCCGAACTTCGTCAGCTCAAGCGGCGATATGTCCAGTTCGCCGGCCAGGATCTTCACGACGCGGGGTAAGCAAAAGGCGCCCTGGCAACGGCCCATTCCGGCGCGCGTGCGGTACTTGAGCCCATCGACGGTGCGCGCGCCGACGGGCCCGCGAATCGCGGCTCGCACTTCCGCCCTCGTCACCGTCTCGCAGCGGCACACGATCTCGCCGTGCTCATCGTCCTGAGCGATCAGCTCCGCCTGCTTCTCCCGTGACAGCGTGCTGAACCGCGGCCTCGGCGGGCGCACGGGATCGAAGTCGGCTCGCCGCCGCAATGGACCGATCTGCTCAGCAACGAGAGCGGCAACTCGGTGCGCGATCGCGGGCGCAGCCGTCAGGCCGGGCGACTTGATGCCTGCCACATTGATGAATCCGCCGACCTTCGTGGGGCCGATGATGAAGTCATCGCCGGCGACGGCCCGCAGACCCGCGTAGGCGGCGATGACATCGGTAAGCTCGATGGAGGGACAGAGAGCCGCGGCGCTGCTGTGCGCCTCCGCGAGGCCCGCTTCGGTCGTGGAGAGGTCCGCCTTGTCGGAGACGTCGTGAGCCGTGGGGCCTATGAGTGTGTTCCCATCAACTGTGGGTATCACGCAAATTCCTTTGGTGCGCTCGGTAGGCACCGGGTGGATGACGCTGCTCACCGGCTTGACTGCTTTATCCAGAACGTAGTACTCGCCCTTGCGGGGCGTTATGGCGAAGTCGCAGGCGTCGGCCATCCCCGCCACCTCGTCGGAGTCCACGCCGGCGGCGTTGATGACCACGCGTGCGGCAACCTCGCCTGCCGGGGTCAGCACGCTCCGAAGGTGTCCGTTGCGGACCAACACGGCTTCCACGGGGCACTCTCGGCATACCACCGCGCCATTCTGAGCGGCATTCTCAGCCAGAGCGAACACAAGTTGGTGCACGTCGAGGACGCCCGTGTGCGGGACGTGGATGGCGGCGGCGCCGCGCACGGCCGGCTGACGCTCGCGGAGCTCCTGACCCGTGATGAGCCGGACGTTGGGGACGCGGTTGTGCCGGCTGCGCTCGAGGAGGCGATCCAATACCGGCAGCTCGGACTCGTCTTTCGCGACAATGTAGCCGCCGATCATTGCCAGGCCCACGCCAAGCTGCTCGCAAGCGGCCGGAAATGCGTCCGCCCCGGCGCGGTTCAGCTCTGCCATGAGCGTGCCCGGCCGCGGATCGATGCCCGCGTGCACGACGGCGCTATTGGCGCCGCTCGTGCCCGCGCCCACGTCGCTGCGCTTTTCCAGGAGAACCACGGTGAGGTCGTATTGCACCAGTTCCCTGGCGATGAAACAGCCCACGACGCCGGCCCCAATGACGACGACGTCGGCAGATAGCGGTGGCGCAGGATCGGTCATGTCAACATCTGGGCGGTCATACGCAGCTCGGGACACGGCGGGAACGGGATGGATCCGCTCGCGCGGTCAAGCGGGCCGGCAATACGCCGGTCCGAGGCGCAGCGGCGCCTATTTGCGGGACCGGCGGCGCGGCGCACGCTTCTTGGGGGTGACGACAGTGCCTTTGGCGAAGGAGTGACCGATCTCCGTCAGTTCGATATCGACAGTGTCCGAGCCCGCCGGTATGCCGTCCGGGACGATGATGGTGTACCCGTCCACAGCAGCCATCTGGCGAGCAGGGCCATCAGAGAGGATTTGGCCTTGCGACACCTTGACCCGCCGACCGGCACGGAAGTGGGATTTGATGCCCTCGATCTCGCCCTTGGACAGCGACGCCACCTTGCTCCGCTCCGGGTCCATCTCCTCGCTACTGCGCACGTAGATGTCACTCTCGACCAGCCTCTCCAGCTCCTCGGCGCCCTCGCCCTCCTCGCCGATGACGGCAGGTATCACGCTGGGATGCACGGTGACACGAAAGGCCTCAGCGCGCGATTTCGCCGCTGCTCGACGGAGCTGGTTGATGCAGTTCGTGGCCACGGCTTCCGGTGAGAGTATGCCGCCGCGCCCCTCGCAGTGCGGGCAAGTAGCGTACAGCGTGTCGCGCAAGCTCTTCCCCGTGCGTTTGCGCGTCATCTCCACCAGGCCCAGGGGCGTAAGGTGAGCGATGCGCGTCTTCATCCGGTCTTCTTTGAGGGTGCGGCGCAACGCCGCCATGACTTCACGGCGGTGGCGCAGCCTGTCCATGTCGATGAAGTCGATCACGATGATGCCGCCGATGTCGCGAAGGCGCAACTGGCGGCCGATCTCCTCGACGGCTTCGAGATTCGTGTGCAGCACGGTGTCGGCCAGGCTGGGGCTGTCGGTGAATTTGCCGGAATTCACATCTATGGCCGTCAACGCCTCCGTCTGTTCGATCACTATGAAGCCGCCGCGCGCCAGCGGGACCCGCGGACGGAGCGTCTGCTCCAATTGCTGATCGATATTGTAGCGTTCGAAGAGGGGTGTGGCCCCCTCGTACAGTTTGATGCGCGAGCGCAGCTTCGGCGCGATCGAGCCCACCAGATTCAGCAGGCCCTTGTGAAGCTCCGCGTCGTCCACCACGAAAGCGGATATGTCGCTGGAGAAGACGTCGCGAAGCATGACGTAGGGGAGACCGATGTCCTCGTGGACCAGCGCTGGCGCCTTGGACTCGTTGGCTTTGTGTTGGATACCCCGCCAGACGCGCTGGAGAAAGCGGACATCTCGACCGAGCTGCGCGGCGGTCACGCCCTGGGCCTGTGTGCGAATGATGAGGCCGAAGTCCTTGGGCCGGACTTCCTCGCCCAGTTTGCGCAGGCGTTCGCGCTCTTTCGCCGATTCGATCTTGCGCGACACGCCGACCTTCTTCCCGCCCTGCACCATCAGAACGCTGTAGCGACCGGGCAGCGAGATGCGGGCAGAGACCCGGGCCCCCTTGCGCCCAATGGGCCCCTTGGTGACCTGCACGAGTACGTCTTGGCGCGGCTTCAGGATCTCGGTTATAGGGCGCAGCCCCTGGGGCCGACCGCGACGCATCCGTGGCTCTTCCGGCACTGCGTCGGCCACGTACAGAAAAGCGTTGCGCTCCAGGCCGATGTCCACGAAGGCTGCATCCAGCGCCCGCACGACGTTCTCCACGCGGGCCTTATACACGCTGCCGAGGATGTGATGCCCGTGCTCGATCTTCAGTTCTGCCAGGCGGTCGTTCTCCATAATGGCCAGTCGCGTGTCTCGTGGGCCGGCACTGACGACGATCTGTCTATTCATGTGTTCGTCGCTTTCATGCTCGCATCTGGCTTCTCGGCCGGCGGCTTGCCAACAGCGCGACGCGATGGATGTGTAACACCTCGAGTTCGCCCAGATCGGCGGCGAGGGCGGCGATGACCTCGGCAGGCTTCGCCATCGCATCCGGCGCAATGCCCACGCGCATGCGTAGGCTGAACCGATCTGAGTCGCACTCGCACAACTCCAGCCTATCCACGGCCGGGCGAATGTCTACCGTGCGTTCGCCTTTCTTTGTCCTGCGAACCACTTCCACTTCCGCCCGATTCAGCAGTTGCCGCACAGCGGATTCGGCCCGTTCCCCCAGGCTCTGCTTGGCGTCCCCGCACACCGCCTCACCCGCCTCTGCCTGCGCCGACTGATAGCCGACATCCACCACGTACTCCGCCAGGTCAATGCCCGCGAAGAGGGCGCGCTTGGAGCGGGCCACGACTTGCAGCTCGACCAGCTCCAGGCCCTCCGGAAGCTGCCGGCGCAGTCGCCGGGCCAGCTCGAGCGAGGGCATGCTTCGCTCAAGCTGCATCGCCACCAACTCGCCATCGCTTGTCACGCCGACCGGCAGCGGCGACGCGAAGCTTATGCGCGGCCGTGGAGCGAAGCCGAGGCTATACACGACAGGTAGGTCCGCCCGCCGCACGGCACGGTGCAGAGCGCGGGCGAACTCCAGTTGTGAGAGCAACGCTCCGATGCCATACCTGGCCAACTTGAGCTGCGCGAACACTCGCGTTCCGGGCGGCAGTCTATGCCTCATGTGCCCTCCGCAGCTCCGCCAGCAAAGTCTCGCGCGTCACGCCGCAATCGATGTGTTCCCAGGGCAGCGGCGCATCAACGGGCCACTCTGCGGTGGCGCGCTCAGCGAGATCTATACCGCATTCCCTAAAGGCATTTTGCCACGCGTCGAGCTTCAGTTGCTCTCCCCAGGCATCGAAACCGCATCCCGCTCCGTACGCGCGACGCAATACATCGCATAGGTCTCGACCGCCTCGGGCCAACATGCCCTCCAGAAGACTCTGCGATGGATTGGTCCAGCGGAGTTTGATGCGCCGGCTCCGGAGAGTGTCCTTGAGAATGCCGAGCTTCGCCTCGAACTCCGTCGGCGACACCTGGCGGCTCCACTGGAAAGGCGTATGCGGTTTGGGGATATGGAGGTTAACGCTCAGGCTGATGCCGAGCCGCCCACGACGCGACCCCAGTGCCTCATTCCCTGTCCGTGCAACGGCACGCGTCAGCTCCGTTATGGCGCGCACGTCTTCGTCGGTCTCTCCCGGGAGGCCGATCATGAAGTACAGCTTCAGCCGCGTCCAGCCGGCCTCGAAGGCCGCCCGGGCGGTGGTGAGGATCTCCTCGTCCGTCGCAGGCTTGTTGATCGTGCGCCGGAGGCGCTCTGACCCTGCCTCTGGGGCGAAGGTGAGGCCGGTCCGCTTGGCCCTGTAGGCAAGCTCTGCCAGTTCGACTGAGGCGACATTCGGGCGCAGAGACGGCAACGAGACAGACAGATGCTTGTCTCCGGCAGCCGTCGAGAGATATGCCAGCAGCTCGGCCATCTGCGGATAGTCTGAGCAGTTCAGGGCCAGCGGCGCGATCTCCTCATAGCCCGTGTTGGCGAGAATGGCCCGGGTCTGCTTCTTGAGGGTCTCAAGCTTTCGCCAGCGCACCGGGTGATAGATCGCCCGTGCCTGGCAGAAGTAACACCGGCGGGGACAGCCGCGCATGATCTCGATCATGGCCCGGTCGTGCACCGCCTCGGCGAACGGCACGATCGGTGCTGTGGGAAAGGGCGCGGCGTCCAGGTCCGCGACGACTCGTCTGACGATGCGCTCCGGTGCGGCCCCATCCCGCGGTGCTCCCGCGGCTCTGCGTGCCGGGCCGCCGTCTGCCCCACTGAGCAGCTCGCGCTCCTCGTACAGAGACGGTACGTATACGCCCTCCAGCGCCGCCAGGCGGAGCAGCAGTTCGTCTCGCGGCGGGGTGAGCGTCCCATCGTCGCGCCACGCGAGGTACTCGTCAACGACCTCGTGCACGACCTCCTCACCATCGCCGATGACGAAGGCGTCGAAGAAGTACGCCAGCGGCTCGGGGTTGACGGCACACGGACCGCCCCCGATCACGAGGGGATCATCCGGCCCGCGGTCCGCTGCCAGGAGGGGAATGCCGCCGAGCTCGAGCAGTGAGAGCACGTTGGTGTAGTTGAGTTCGTGCTGGAGGCTGATGCCGACGATGTCGAAATCCGACAGAGGGACTCGCGACTCGAGGCTCCGCAGCACGTCGCCGCGGGACCGGATGAGGGCCGCCATGTCGATCCAGGGACAGAACACGCGCTCACACGCGGTATCATCGCGCTGGTTCAGCACGTGATACAGGATCTGGAGGCCGAGGTGGGACATGCCCACCTCGTATGTGTCCGGATAGGCGAAGGCGAATTTAAGCCTTACGCTGGCGAGGTCCTTTTTGACTGCGTTCCACTCGCCGCCAACATACCGAATCGGCTTGGCAACGCGGCGCACGAGCTCCGCATCGCCAGGCGCTATCTTAGATCGCAACGAACCTATACCCCAATCCTGCCCATCTGCGTCTGCGTGCAGACGGCAGGTAAACGCTCACAGAGTCAAGAGTTGCCGACCACAAGCTGCGCCGGGCAAGGGTGCGCCATCTGTCCTACACCCCGCCCCGGCCGGCGCCGTGTCCTTCCATTCGCTCGACATCATGATACCGCGCTACGTGAGACCGTGTCAAGCAGCCTGGAATGCGGTGGGGGGGTATGCGGCAGGCCAAAGAATAATCGGACGCTCGTGCGGAGCGTCCGAAGTCAAGGGAGGAGATGGGCAACCCCATCTTGAGATTGCGGCACCGGGTATATCGGCTGATGCCCAAGAGTGCTTTAGCAGAATGTACGCCCATCTAGCCCCCAAGGCGAGCCGTGGCAACATCTAACATCGCTCCTGCGGGTAATTCACGCACCAAAGG
>Ga0209979_1003934_pt1 | contig 12677 bp, 9 predicted proteins | sample AnhtaG_FD_183114 | JGI IMG/M metagenome (GOLD analysis project Ga0209979, IMG submission 183114) | Deep subsurface microbial communities from Anholt, Denmark to uncover new lineages of life (NeLLi) - Anholt_01485 metaG (SPAdes) (version 2) | ecosystem: Environmental > Aquatic > Marine > Oceanic >...
GGCGGGAGATAGGTAGTTGCTATGACTGATGCATTCAAAAATGCTGTAATACAGTACCTGAAACCATTTGAAGGGGACTTTAACTATGAGACTATGCTAAGTGATCATCTTGACATATGCAGGTTTCACTCATGGGTGAATGAGGTTTCCCAATACAAAGAAGTTACGGGCAGTGTTGTGCTAAGTTCCGGGTGTGGTTCAGCAGGGGATTTACTCGTGTTTATGGAAGCAGGCGCTTCAAAAGCTTATGGCATTGAAGTGAGTGAGGGGCTTGCCGATTTGGCGCGGAAGAGGTTGCTGGGGACAAGATTCGAGAACTTCGTTCAAATAGCAGTTTACCATGGCTCAGTACTCCCCTACGACAATGGTTTTTTTGATATCATCTTTAGCATGCACGTAATAGAGCATACCCAGAATGTCAGTCTATATCTAACTGAATTGTTTAGAGTTCTAAAGCCAGAGGGCGTAATTTTCCTGGATGTTCCGAACAGATACTACAAGATGGAGCAACATACCTTGTTGCCATACATTCATTTCCTTCCCGTGAAGCCACGTGGCGCCCTCATAGCGGTTTTGCTTTCGAGGCCCTTGTCCTATTTACTTTCAGAGCAAACAAGATATAAACTAGAGACGCTTCTCAGTTTTCATTTTCCTTCAGCTTCCCAATTAGTTGACGTCTACAATACATACCAAGCGACTTGTTCATTGAGACTGGAAGATGTATTTTACCATTCTTACGCTGACGAACGGGTCCCATACAAAGCCTATCCTGGAAAATATCTACTTGGTCGCGCGCGTAAAATGACAACTTTCAGAATGGTCATTAGAAAGTTGCGAAACGGTTGTGTGCATCACATAAGTTAGATCAAGCATTGAGGATGGCTACGGTGATCATCGAAGCAATTGGAGGAGTTGCTTTCTAACGATAGTGTCAGAATCCAAATGGCTCAAAACGCTACCCGATATCTCTACACAGAGCGTATCTTGGCTCGCTGTGCCCACAATTGGCTGAAAGCGTTGGAGAATCTGCTGGACGTCAGGTAGTGTGGGAGAGCAGGATTGGGGCAATCAATTGGTTACAATCGTCATTCCCAATTGGAAAGGGCGATCGTTCTTGGCACCTTGCCTGCACGCGTTGGAAAGGCAACCCTTCACGGATTACGTGGTCATCGTTGTAGACAATGGCTCGAGGGACGGTTCAGTCGAGTGGGTGAAAAGGAACTATCCAAGGGTACAGGTGATCGCCAACGAGGAGAATCGCGGGTTTGCGGCGGCGGTGAATCAAGGGATACGAGTGAGCCACAGCCGGTATGTGGCAACGCTGAATAATGACACAGAAGCAAAGCCGCGCTGGCTGGAAGCGTTGGTGGAAGCGGCAGAGAGTGACCCGCGAGTGGGGATGTGCGCGAGCAAAATGGTGTTTGCGGACCGGCCCGGGGTGATCAACTCAAGGGGCATCAGCCTGGACAGGGCGGGCATCGCCTGGGATCGGAGGGGAGGGGAGCGGATATGACCAGAAATAGTCGCAAAGAGTTCAAGGTCCTTTTTGTCAGCGGATGCGAGGGGGATACTCAAAGATACCGGTGCTTGCACCCACAAGAGCAACTGGAGCTTAACCGTGTTCATAGCACCATTAAGTTTCTTACTGATTTCCATGTATTAAGCGACGTTCTAGACTACGATATATTTATCCTACACCGGGTCCCATATAACGATGTTATTGGGGATCTCCTTGAACTTATATATAAGTTGGGCAAGGTTGCTATCTTCGATATAGATGATTTGCTCTTCGAGCCGGGGCTAGTCCAGTATATTGCACTCTTTGACTCCATGTCGCCGGAGGAAGCATTTCAATTCCGCCAAACTATTAATGGATATTCAGAAACCCTTGAGAGATGCGAGTACGTTCTAACCCCTACGGAATTTCTAGCCGAGATGGCAAGGAAAAGGGAAAAAAAAGCCTTCGTCAACCGCAATAGCTTAAGCAATGAATTGATCCAAATCTCACAGCATGCTTATGCTCTTGCCCGAACTCAGCGCTTAAGTGAAAAGCAGGGCAATAAAGGGACTGACAAAAATGCAGCGCCAGTGGTTATTGGGTACTTTAGCGGTACTGGTTCGCACAATAAAGACTTCTTAGAAGTGACCGATGCCTTGGTCCAGGTAATGGGAAAGTATACCAATGTAGAGCTGCATATAGGGGGTCATTTGCTCCTGAGCGAGAAATTCGCTAACTTGCAAGACAGGATTAAGGGGACACCTTATCTTTCTTGGCGAGAATTGCCTTATGTGATGAGCACGGTTAACATTAACCTTGCCCCGCTGGAGCTTGATAACCCCTTCTGCCGAGGAAAAAGCGAGCTAAAATATGTCGAAGCGGGAATCGTAGGAGTGCCCACTATTGCCAGCCGGATCGACGCCTATGAATTCGCTATAACCCACGGCGTGAATGGGCTCTTAGCTAGCAATACAGCGGAGTGGATAGAGAGCCTAGAGTTGCTGATGAACGATGAAAAACGAAGGGTAGACATAGGAGAGCGGGCAAGGGAAGATATTCATAAAAATTATATTCCTGAGGTGCGTGGAAGAGAGTTGCTTGCGACCTTGGAGCAGATCCAACGGGAGGAAGCGAACCGCCTGCCTCGCTTACGAGCGGCAACAAGGGTTGATGAGAATCCTCAGAGATTAGTCATCACTTGCCTACAAAAACATTTAACTCAACAGGGAAAAATCATCGAGGCCAAGGAGGCTCAGCTAGCTGGACAAAGGGAGTTAATAAGGGAAAGGGATAGGCAGCTAACTGAGCAAAGGAAGAAGTTGGCGGAACACAAAAGGGTGCTCCAAGAGAGGGATAAGGAGTTAGCGGAACACAAAAGAGTGCTTCAGGAGAGGGATAAGCAAATAGCGGAATTGGAAGAGCGGCTTCGCTTGCTAGAGGATAACCGTCGGAACGAGTTAGCAAGTATACTGAGCAAATTGAGGGAATAGGGCATTGGTTTACCAGAGTTAATGGAGAGGATGTAATACGACGCAGCAATGAAGACCGGAACGATTAGAGAGTGTGTGATTTGCGGCTCAAAAGATTTTAAACTTTGGATGAGGACGGCGTATTGGCAACTAGTGCAGTGCGGAAGGTGCAAAATAATCTTCTTGAATCCCCGCCCGACCCAAGAGGAGATGGTGACTGTCTATAGTACGGACACGGCTTATCTGGATATGCCTTTGACCGAGTCGGAAAAGAGAAGATATATCGATGAGCAAAGGCCTCGGGTAAATAGCATTATGGCTTTTAAGCCAGTCGAAGACACGTCGTAAGGAAGGTAAGCGATGCTCCCGCTATCTGAAGCCGAGCTTAGTGTTATCCGCACTCTGAATAGGGATGTTTTTATCAGTCCTTACCGGCTAATGCTTCAAAAACGTACTCTTGAGGTGCTCGATCAACTCATTCAGGATGCCGATTTTCTTGGCGCAAGCGATCCCTCAGCGCTTTCTCTTTTAGCTGTTTACATCCGCGTTCGGCAGCCCGCACTTATATTGGAATTGGGTACCTATATTGGTTTCTCCGCTCTGGTCTTGGCTGATATCGTTTCGCACAACCTCACTCCGGGACGCCTCATAACGGTTGAGCCTGCGAAAGACAAGCTGGCCAAAGCGCAGCGCTTTATACAGCGAGCAGGCCTAGCATCTGCTGTAGATTTTGTAATTGGCAAGTCCACGGATCAACATGTTCTTGAACAATTAAGGCAGCAAGGGCCCTTTAATGTAATTTATATAGATTCATCACACTCTTATCGGGAAACACTTGAAGAATTGCAACTATATTGCACGGATAGATACTTGTCGGATGATAAAACCATTTTCTTCTTTCATGACGTAGGAAGGAAAGCACAACTTTTTGATCCCACCGGCGAGGGCGGAGTTCACCATGCGCTGGAGGACTGGATTGCAGATAAGCTGGCAGAATTTCAACTGTTTATGCTTGAGCCGCCCATTTGGCCTAATCCGGTTGGACTAGGTATTTTGAGCCGGAGAACCACCAAGCCGCCGGAGACGGCGTCCGCCGTGAAGGGTGTTGTCCCAACACCATTGTGGGCACTTCCAAGCAAGGCTCTACGTCTTTTATCTGAGGAAGGAGCGGCGGCCCTGTGGAGGGAGGCGAAATCTTATGTGCGTTGGAGAGCGTCTTGTAGGTAAAGCGGATTTCAAAGTGCTTCTCATCAGCGGCTGTGATAAAGGGGAGGCAGCTCGCTATCGTTGTTACGACAAACAAGAGCAGTTAGCGCTCCAAGGTATTGAGAGTACAGTCAAAGAATACTACGAAGATGCTCCATCGCTGGAGGAGGCTCTACAGTATGATATAATCATCCTGCATCGAGTCGCTCACGATCATTTCATCGAGGCCTTGATCCATGAAGCTCATTCTTTGGGCAAAATTGTCCTCTTTGACACCGATGACTTAGTCTTCGAGCCAGCGATGATCCACTATGTTGATGCCTTAAAGACAATGCCAAAGGAGGAGCTTGAACTTTATCACGATGGGGTAAGGCGGTATCTCCGAACCCTCCAAGCTTGCGACCACGTTTTAACTTCGACGGGATTCCTAGCGGAATTGGCGAGCAGGAGGGGTAAGGAAGCTTTCACCCATCGCAATTGCTTGAGCGCTGAGCAGATCAAAATCGCCGAGGAGCTTTATCAGGAAAAGTTGTCCCTAACGCAAAACGGGGGCATTGATAATAATGAGGACAAGATCATCATCGGTTATTTCAGTGGAACCGCCACCCACGACAAGGACTTCTTAGAGGCTGCTGGTGCCTTAATGAATATATTGGACCGATATGATAATGTGGAGCTGCACATAGGGGGCTATCTATCACTGCCCCCTGAATTTGACCGATTTGAAAGGAGGGTAAGGCGACTCCCCTTTGTCCCTTGGCGGGAACTGCCACGCTTGATGAATTCTATTGACATCAATTTAGCTCCCTTAGAGTTGGACAACCCCTACTGCCGAGCAAAAAGTGAGATAAAATACCTTGAGGCAGGTATCCTGGGGATACCAACGGTGGCTAACAAGATCGACGCCTATGGAGTGGCTATAACCCATGGGGTCAACGGGCTGCTGGCAAGTGATACTGGGGAATGGATCGAATGTTTGAAAGTGCTAATCAACGATAAAGACCTGAGAGAAGCTATAGGGAAGAGAGCTAGGCAAGACATATACAAGCGATACACTCCTGAGGTGAGAGCACGGGAATTGGTCGAGATATTGGCTGAGTTGGAGGAGAGAACAAAGAGGTCGCCTTTTGGCCCTCTAGGAAAGAAGGAGGGGGTAAAACGAAAAGAAGATTTATGTTCGCCTTCCCTCGTCATTAATTGGGTGATCCCTGAACCCTTTGCAGGTTCAGGCGGGCATGCCACCATCTTCCGAATAGCTAAATACTTAGCAAGCTTTGGAGATGAAGTAAATATTTACATCGTCTCTGATAAGCTCGCAAATAGGAGTGAGAAGGAACTCAAGGAATTTATTGAGGCGCATTTCTTCGCTATCGGATGCAATGTTTATGAATGGGGGACTCCTGTAAAAGAATCAGATGCGCTAGTAGCCACCCATTGGTCAACTGCCTATTTGGTTAACGGTCTTAGTAACGCCAGAAAGAAGTTTTACTTCGTCCAAGATTTCGAGCCATACTTCTTCCCTATGAGCGCAGAATATCTCCAAGTTGAGAACACGTATCGCTTACCCCTTTTCTGCATAACCATCGGCCAGTGGCTTACTAAGCTTCTCAAGGGAAGATACGGAGCTGATGCCGATTATTTCGATTTCGGCGTAGAGAGAGATATTTACTATCCCAGATCCCTGAAAAAACCTTCCAGGCCAAGGATTGCCTTTTACGCCCGACCATTAACCCCCCGGCGAGGCTTTACGCTGGGTATAGAGGCCTTACGTTTGGTCTATCAACACAATCCCAACGTAGAGATCGTGCTTTTCGGAACAGAGAGCTTAGACGGTTATCAGATCCCATTCCCTTACGTCAATAAAGGGATACTATCCACGGAGGAGTTGGCTAATCTATACTCGACAGCGGAGGTAGGATTGGTTCTCTCTTTAAGCAATTGTTCGCTAGTTCCCTTAGAGATGATGGCTTGCAAGTGCGCTGTAGTGGACCTCAACAGGGAAACAGTTAAAGGGGTAATGACCCATGGGGTCAATGCCCTGTTGGCGAACCCGGAACCGGCTTCTATAGCTGAGAACATTTTAGGGGTATTGAATGATAGACAACTCAGGGATAGAATAGTGACTAACGGTTATGAAATGGTGCAGGGCCTTTCTTGGGAGCATTCTGCCAGACAGGTCGAATTAACATTACTGCGAGAGATTTCTTCCACTGGGGAAACGAAAAAGACTTTAGATCATACTTTAGAAGCCATAGAAGAGGAGAGAAGGGAGAAAGATCAAGCTGTTGAACTCCTGCAGGAGATAGATCGCTTTATAAAGAAAAGAAATAGGGAAATGGCAAAATTGCAGTCTGTTCTGAAGGAGGCTGGAGAGTACATTTTCAAAGTCCGCCGAAGCTTGCCTTGTAGAATATATGCTAAGTTCAAAGGCTGGGTGAAAAGGGCCTTAAATTACGATCAAGGTGTAATTGTAGATGGATGGTGGAGGAAACCTGTGGGGGAGCTAGTCAGGGGAAAGACCGCAGGGCAAACTTTTGTCGCCCGAGAGGCGAATTTGTATCGGATCGATATGCTATTGGCTACCTACGCCAGATTTAACACTAGGGATGTTATCTTTCATGTGCGCGACCATCCTTCGTCCGACAAAGATATAGCCACAGTAAGGGTAAATGGGCTATGGATAAGGGACAATGAATATCATAGCTTTACATTTCCCCCTCTTCCTGAATCAAAAGGCAAATCATATTATTTCTGTTTGGAGTCTCCTGAGTCCATAGAAGGCGATGCTATCACGATTTGGTCTTACCTCAGAAGTATTGATCAAAGAACTGTGCGCTATGAAAACGGCAGGCCTGTAAGCGGACAATTGATTTTCAAAGCTTATTATCTGGATCGCCGTCTTCGGGAAGTTGAGATGCCGACGTATTTTGGCTTAACGATAGTGCCAACACCTTGGTGGGAATTGCCTTGGAAAGCATGGCTGGTTTTAAAGAGGAAAGGCATTAGGGCTATGTGGGAAGAGACGAGGTCTTATTTGGGATGGAGGAGATCTCAGCAATGACCTAAATGATCTCAAGCCGATCGGAGGGAAGGCCAATTGACTAGGGTTTTGATCATCAGCAACGATGTTATTGGTAAACTAATGGCTGGCCCAGGGATACGTTTCTGGGAGTTCGCTATAGCTTTAAGCAGAGATTATCGAGTTACTCTAGCTGTGCCCAATCGAAATCACCCTATCAGCTCTGACTTCGAGATATGCACATATGCCCGTGATGGGGAAAAGCTACGAGAATTAGCCCAAGGCGCCGAAGCCGTTGTTCTTCAGGGATTCGTGTTACACTTTTATCCTTTCCTTGGAGAGGTCGACGTGCCCGTAGTGGTTGACATCTACGATCCATTTGTTTTAGAGAACATCCAAATCCATTCACATAAACCGATGTATGAGAGGGTATCACTTCACCGAAGCGACCTAAGGGTTCTAAATAGCCAATTGAAAGCGGGTGATTTTTTTGTCTGTGCTAGCGAGAAGCAACGAGACTTCTGGATCGGGATGTTGCTTGCTTTGAATCGGATCAACCCGCGCACCTATGATGACGACGAGACGTTGCGAGGTTTGATCGACGTGGTGCCTTTTGGGATACCTTCGGATCCTCCCCAGCATACGAAGCAGGTGTTAAAGGGTATGCACAAGGCGATTAGGAAGGACGATAAGGTTATCCTTTGGGGAGGGGGGATATGGGACTGGTTTGACCCCTGTACCCTGATCAAGGCGATGGCGCGCATCGCGACCCATCGCGACGACGCAAAGCTGTTTTTCATGGGGATAAAGCATCCTAATCCTTTGATACCGCGGATGAGAGCCACCACCCAGGCCATCCAGCTCAGCAAGAAGCTGGGGCTGCATGATAGGTTCGTTTTCTTCAACAACTGGGTGCCCTATGAGGAGAGGCAGAACTACCTGCTCGAGGCGAACGTGGGCATCAGCCTCCACCTCGATCACGTCGAGACCAGGCTCTCCTTCAGAACCCGCATCCTGGACTATATCTGGGCTGGCCTGCCCATCGTCACCACCAAGGGCGATTCGATGAGCGAGATGGTTGAGCGCTATAACCTGGGCAGGGTAGTGGATTTCGAGGATGTCGAAGAGGTAACCGAAGCGCTACTGGGGCTGCTCGATACTCCGAACCTGCGGGGAAGCCTCCGGCCGAATTTCGAAAGGGTGGCAGGGCTTTTCATCTGGGAGAAGGCCATAGAGCCCCTAGCTGATTTCTGTGCTAACCCCCACTTTGCTCCTGATAAGGTCAGGCAAATGGAGTCTATCGCGTCTGTGAAGCCGACCCCCTGGTGGGACCTACCCGGTAAGGCATGGCATGTCTTCAGAAGAAGGGGTTGGAGCGCCTTGCAAAGAGAGGGGCAATCATACCTGCGCTGGCGTTTCTCGGTTTGAACCAACGCTTCTGAGACGCCTTGACGATGCTTTCAAGAACTGGGCAAGGGTTCGGTCGAGGCCTTGCGAAGCAGCGAGAACACGTGTTGGTCATTCTCATTTGGGGCTGCTTATCCCGCTTGTTGCTCGATGATGTGATCTTCGATGGGGAGATCTTCTTGGGCGCAGATATAGCCTGGCGCAATGCGCCCTGGAATTCCATTGCACGTAGGCCCTCAATTCATAATCTACTTTGGCCGACTCCATCATGTGCTATTGTCCCGCCAAGCACTTCTTCGGGCAGAGCATCAAGAGAGGGCATTTCCCGAAATGGAATCCGTACATCTATTCCGGCCACCCCTTCAGTCCCTTTGGCGGGGGCCAATCATCTGATCTGGGACAATTGCTGACCAACTTCCGGCCGCTCTTCATTCCTGTTGAGAGAACTCTCGGGTACGTGGCTGCCTTGTGCTTGATCCTAGCTGGCTTTCTCATGTATGCTTTCCTGCGCGAGCCTCGAGGCAGCGTGTACGGTTGGCTACCGGCCGCCGTTATCTTCCTGTTCAACGCCAACACCATAGCCTGGCTTGAATTCCCAGCTCATCAAAGTGTTCAACTATGGATTCCTCTCGTGTTCTTGCTCTTCAATCGAGCCCTTCGGCTATGCTCAGGACAAGCCTTGACGAGAGAGCCTGGCTTATGCCGTCCGGATGGCTGCCCTCCTTGGGTTGCTGCTTTTCAACTGGCCTCTAGTACTGGCGGTATACGCTCTTTCGGGGCTGGGGCTCTTCGCGCTTGAGTCATCTCCGTCCAGCCTGATGCGCCGCCAGGGCCCCATCGCATTGAGGTCAGCACGTACTTGCTGGAGACAGGACAACGGCTTCCCATGCTGGATGATAGGGGTGAGCGCATGGCCGGGGATAGGGCATTGCTTGAACGGATGGTGGCGGTAGTTTCGGCAAATGAGAAGACTCGCAAGCTGGAACATGCAAGGCAAAGTCTCGGTCATAGTCATAAACTGGAACGGCAAGCACCATTTGGAAAGGTGCGTTTCCTCTGTTTTGGCGCAGACTTACCCTGACTTCGAGATCATCCTCGTTGATAACGGCTCGACCGATGGCTCCGTCGAGTTCGTCAGGGGGAGGTTCCCAGAGGTCAGGATAATCCGGAACGAGGAGAATCTGGGCTTCGCCGCGGGCAACAATGCGGCCATCATGGCCACTCGAGGGGATTACGTCGCCACCCTGAACAATGATACACAGGTCGATCCGCATTGGCTCTCAGAGTTAGTTAATGCTGCCGAAACTACGCCCAAGGTTGGCATGTGCGCCTCCAAGATGCTCTTCCTCCATCAGCCTGACATGATCAACTCGACGGGCATCAGCCTGGACAAGGCGGGCATCGCCTGGGATCATCGGGGAGGGGAACGAGACAAAGGCGACGAAAGTGAGCCGATGGAAGTATTCGGGCCCTGCGCGGGGGCGGCCCTCTATCGCCGCCGGATGCTCGAGGAGGTCGGCCTCTTCGATGAGGACTTCTTCGCCTACCTAGAGGACGTTGACCTGGCCTGGCGGGCAAGACTGGCCGGTTGGCGATGTCTATATGCGCCCAAAGCAATAGTCTACCACCTCTATTCCGCCACAGGAATCGAGGGTTCGCCGGGCAAGAATTTTCTGTTAGGACGGAATAAGGTCTGGACAATCGTCAAGAATTATCCATCCCCTGAACTTTTCCTGTTTCTGCCCATCATTTTGTTGTACGATCTCGGTTCAATCCTCTACACCCTTTTGGTCAAAGGAGACACCAGCTCTTTGCAAGGGCGTGTGGCAGGACTACAGGGGATTCCTAAAATGCTCCGCAAGCGAAAAAGCGTGCAAAGTAAACGAATTACGTCTTTCTCCGCCCTGGCGAAATCCCTTAGCCCTTTAGAGCGGCCATTCAAGGTCTGGCAGAGGTATAGCTACTTACGCCAAATTGGTAGACGTGAATGAAAGCAAAACTCCTTCTATTCCTGGTTCTCATAGCATTCTTAACTACAGGCTGTGTTGAACTGGTGGAGGACCAACAAGGCGAATCCAGCCAACCTGTCGGCCAGATTCACGGCCCTCGCACGGTGGGCCAAACCTTCGTCGCCTATCACGATGGCCTGAACGGAGTTGAGGTTCTGCTCGCCACCTATGCCAGGCAGAATACCCAACCTCTGATATTTCATCTCCGTTCAACTCCATCGAGCGATTTCGATATCGCCACCGTGACCGTTTCTGCGTTGGATATAAAGGACAACGCCTTTCATCGCTTCAACTTTCCGCCCATCCCCGATTCCCACAGCAGGCGCTATTATTTCTTCATAGAATCGCCCACTTCTAAACCCGGCGATGCCATCACGGCTTGGCGAGGTCCGGCCGATGCTTACCTTGAAGGAGCTTTATACCTCGATGCCGAATCTCAAGAAGGCCAACTCGTCTTCAGATTGGTTTATGATCCTCTCTATATCATCATGGGTTTGGTCAGGGGGTTTGTGTTGAGCCTTCCTGCTGCTATCGTCGCCACCCTCTTGTTTGTCTTACCTGGGCTGTCCCTCTTGATATGGCTTCTCCCAGACGAAGCGAGGACCGATTGGACGACAAGAATCTTGCTTTCGCCGGGGATGAGCGTTGCCCTTTTCCCCTTGATCCTCCTCTACGCTCGGTTAGCTGGTGGAGTGCGATTAGGACCGATTTGCCTGTGGGGAGGGCTTCTTTTTTGTGGAGGGCTCACGGCCTTAGGTATATGCCGGAAGAGGACGAGGATTCCGCGGATTGGGCCCCCTTCGCTTGAGACGGTGGCTTTAGGCATTCTTGCAATCTTTACCTTTGCTGTTCGCTTCATCGTGGTGAGGTCTCTTTCCGTACCTATGTGGGGCGATTCCTACCACCATACCATGATAGCTCAGCTAATCGTGGATAACGGAGGGCTATTCAGTTCCTGGGAGCCTTATGTGCCTCTCGATATGTTCACCTACCATTTCGGCTTCCACGCCGCTGTGGCTTTCTACCACTGGCTAACCGGAACCGATGTGATCCGCTCGGTGATAGTTGTGGGGCAGGTCCTAAACGTTTTAGCAGTCTTCATGCTCTTTCCTCTGACGGTTAAGCTGACGAAGAGCCGCTGCGCTGGTGTTATCGCCGTGCTCGTTGGTGGCTTGCTATCACCTATGCCGATGTACTATGTCAATTGGGGACGATATACACAATTAGCTGGGCAAGTGATCCTACCTTTGACCATGATCTTGACGTTAGAAGCCCTTGAGCGAGCGGAGAGAAATTATAAACTTCTTGCGCTGGCCATGATCTCGCTTGCTGGGCTGGCTTTAACCCACTATCGCATCGTTTTATTCTATTTATGCTTTCTGCTTCCCATCTTTGTGAGTCAGGTATATCAACGCAAGCGAAACAAAGCGGAGGTATTTCTCAGGATCGCTTCGATAGTGCTCAGCGCCCTTGCTGTTGTTTCGCCTTGGGTATGGAACACATTTAGCGGCCCTTTACCAAGGGTCTATGGCAAATCTCTTGCTAATTTTCGCCCGACGAAATTCTTACAGGAGTATAATGCTATGGGCGATGTCTCTTTTTTTATTGATTACTATCTGATCGCCCTATCTGCGCTAGGAGGCATCTGGGGATTAATCAATAGGAAAAAGGGGGTTATTTTCGCAATCATTTGGGTAGCCCTTCTATTCTTAATGGCCAATCCCTACGCCTTACGCCTTCCTGGGACAGGCGTGGTGAACAACTTCGCTGTGCTGATCGCCCTGTACATCCCAGCCTCGGTTTTATCGGGATACCTTTTCGGGAGATTGGTGGATAGGGCTCAGGCCAGATGGCCGAGTGTGGCATACATAGCTGGGTTTCTCTTGCTCATCATAGCCTTAGTAGGCGCTAAGAGTCGGCTTTCGGTCGTCAACCCCTATCACGTTTTGGTGACAAAGGCCGATGAGGAAGCAATGGCTTGGATAGAGGGGAACATCCCACATGATGCCAAATTCCTGACCAATTTCTTCTTCGCTTATGGTGATAGCCTCATCGTAGGCTCCGATGCC
>Ga0209979_1003935_pt1 | contig 12676 bp, 8 predicted proteins | sample AnhtaG_FD_183114 | JGI IMG/M metagenome (GOLD analysis project Ga0209979, IMG submission 183114) | Deep subsurface microbial communities from Anholt, Denmark to uncover new lineages of life (NeLLi) - Anholt_01485 metaG (SPAdes) (version 2) | ecosystem: Environmental > Aquatic > Marine > Oceanic >...
CAGCCTCGGCGTGCATGGCCGACGACAACGCCCGGCAAGCCAGTGCGTACGAGTAGACGCTCTCGAGTTGCTGCTGCGCCTCGTCGGTCAAGCTCACTTCGCCTTCGGCCGCCATGTTCCAGGCCTTCTCCAGCATCTTCGCGGCAGCGAGGCTCCCATCGCGGCACACTTCGAGCAGCAAGGGAATGCTCGCCACTTCCCATCGGATCGCCTCTCGGCCGCCCGGCGCTCTGGCCCGGCGCACGCCGAGGCGATCCTGCATCCGGTTGCTTATCGCCACCGGATCCGCCAGGAAGTTCCACGCCACGATCTTGGTCTCGGCCTCTGCAACCAGAGGCCCGATCTTCGGGCCATAGACGTTGCGGCAGATGTCCCGGAGGACGCCATGTGTGAGCTGACGCGGACCGGAGGTGTCTACAATGGGATTGTAGACGAAGGGGCGCTGCCACGCGGCGCCGGGGGCACTGACGTTCCAGCCATAGTTGTTAACCAGAGCCCGCCACGTGCGCTCGTCCTCAGCCTGAACGCCCAGGAAGTACATGTCATTCGGCCTGCCGAAGAAGCCTGTCTTGGCGAAGCGGGGTGATGTGGCCATGAGCGGCATCCAGCCGCGAGAGGTTATGGGGTTGTTGTAGAAGTAGACGGGGCGACCGGCGTACGCCTGGTGAAATGCCTTCATGTTGGGCCGCTGCTTCTCGCGCACGCAGATGTAGATGTCCTTTGCGAGCCGGGAATTCGCTTCGCGCCAGTAGGCGACCACCTTCTGTGCCTCCGCCGGAGCCATCCTGTCGAGCGATGCCCCATAGGGCACGAGCACGGCGCAGATCTTGCACCGCGGCGCCGCCTTCCGGATCTCCTCGGCGAACAGGTTCATCACCCGCGCATCGGCTTTCGCCCGCTCGTGGTCGGCGTACCGGGCTTTGCAGAGCGAGCAGCGCTCGTCCCAGAGCTCGTAGCCGCCCTTGGAGGTGTCGGGGGCGTGGAGGTAGTACATGCTCGCCCCGATGTCGCGGGCGAACTCCCCCAGCAGACGCGCGCGCTTGCGAATCTCATCCTCACGCGACCAGCAGTAGCCCACGCCGTGCGTGTGGACGATCTCGTCGGCCCACTCGGGCCTGTCCGGGCCCGTCCACTGACCGACGTCAATAGAGCTCGTGGCGGCGGCCTCGAAGTACACACCCCGCTCTCGGCCGTAGTCTGCCACCTGCCTCAGCGCCTCGCGGCCAAAGGCGTTCCACTCCTCGACGTATGTGGCGACGCCACTGCGCAGCGATATCCAATTGATCTTGTTCTGCAGGCACCAGTCAACCACGCGCTTGTTGGCCTCCACGTACTCTTCGATCCAACTGCGCACCCGCGCGCTGTCGTCGGCTTCACGATTGAGCGTGCTCAGCCGCCCCCACACCCGGTCCTTTCGCCCGCACATGCGATGGCGGAAGTCGGGCCAGTCGCGGATGCGAGCCGCTGTCGCCGTTACTTCGTCTCCACGTCCCTCCAGCAACATGCGAAACGTAGAGCATGCGTACAGAGCGCCCTGGTTGTCGCTGCCGGCGAGCAGTATCTGCGTCGCGTCAGGGCGAAACAGAAAGTCCACGACATAGCCTTGCGGGCCTGGCTTCGTCGCCGTTACCTTGATCTTACGAGACCGCAGAGCCGCGTCCAGCGCGGCATTGCTCCGCGGCGTGCCGAGGAGGATCTGAGTGCCGCTCGCCGACGTCTTTTCGGCGGCGACTACGGGCAGCGGCTGCGCGCCGAGATCGGTGAGGCGACTGTTGATCTGCTCGGCGCCGATGCGATCCTGCGTCGTTGCCTCGCTGCCCAGAACGATCACCGCGCCATGCATGGGCGCGTCGCGTTTCAGGCTCTTGGCCTGCTTGGGAACGGGCACGACGCGGATGGCTCTGCCGTGGGCGCCGTGCGCGCCCAGCGCGAGCACGCAGGCTATCGTGCCGACGAGGCCACTCGTACGCATAAAGTGCCAACTCCTGTTCCGGGCGAAGAGCGCGTCGGCCGTCGCGGCATATACCCCGCCATGACGGGGCACATCGCCGCAGGCGCCCGTGCTGCCAGTACCCCGCCTCATTCGCGCCCTCCATGGCCGGAGCTGCCCTCCGCGACGCTCTTGGTTAGCCGCTCGCTGCTCTTGCGCCACATCTCCACGAGTGCCGGGGCGGCCAGGACCGCAGCCGAGATGCTTATTGGCGCCCCATAGCGTGTTGACCCGATAGCTATTAAGCAGGCGATGGAGGTGGCGATCAACGGGACGCACGGGAGATAGAGGGGCCCGCGGCGCCGACGGATAAGGATCGTTCCCCACACCGCGATGGCCAGGAAGATGCCGTAGGGGATGTTCCAGGCCCAATGCAGCCCCGGGGGGCGGAAGTTGCCGCGAGCATCCACCCGGAGCATGCGAAGAGCTTTGAGCGGAAGCAGCAGCAGAAAGCGCCCCGGGTTCTCTCGTATCCACCGGAGCGCCTCGCCCCGAAAGCGCTCGCTGCTTTCTAGCTCCCCGAGTGTACTCCACCCATGGTAGAAGAGGTCCGGCGGAGGCGACTCACCTCGCCAGTTCTCGGGCAGCGCGTCCACTGTTCCCCCGCGGGCGAGGGGGTTGTTGCCGTTCCACAGCACGACGCCACCGTTCGTGCTGAGCGGAATGAACCGGTCAAACACGACATAGTTGCGTACCCACCACGGGCTCATTACCAGGACCCCTGCGGCGAGCATGGCGGCAATGGTGATGATTCGGCGTCGGACAGGGATGCGCCAGGACAACGTCCACAGAGCAAGCAATCCGAAGTATAGCACGGCTTCCGATCGCAGGAGCGCGGTAGCGCCAACGAGGGCGCCAATGGCCGCTGCACTCGCCCAATGGCCCCGCGATGCTCCGCGGAGACGAGGTGCTGTGGAGACGCATATGAGCAATATGGTGCTGAGCGCTGCCAAGTACAACGTCTCCGGGAACAGCATGAGGGCCAGGATCCAGTGCAGGGGGTGCACCACGCAGATGGCGGCGGCAAACATCGGTGCCGGGGGGGCCAGACGGCAGGCGCGCGCCAGGTAGTAGATCAGCACGCACGTGCCGGCGGAGATGATGAGCTGCACCAGACGCACGTTGGCTGCGTGTGGCCCGCCCACGGCAAAGACGCTGGCGATGAACAGCGGAAACACCGGAGGCCGGAACGCCGTCGGCCCACGCTCGAGCGCGTAGCCGCGACCTGCCAGAAGGCTCTTGGCGAGGTTGGTGTACTCCGGCTCATCCAGTCGCATCGGCGCCTGGAGTTTGCCGGTGCCGCAGGCATACGCCAGGCGCGCAGCGAGGGCGAGCACCAAGATGAGCAGGGGCGCTTTGGCTTTCTGCCACACGGTCCTCTTGTTCGATTCAGCCGTCACGACAGCACCCGGCACTTCACGAAAGACTGGCGGTTCCAGGACATGAGGCCCTGCACTGTTCGCCGCAGCCGCGCACTACCCCTGTTTGCCCCGCGCGCAGTCGCCGGGGGCGACGGAAATTGACGCTGCTTCAACCGTGGTGCTATACTCCCCGCACGACGGCGCCACGCAGTGCCAACTGGGGAGGAGCGGACGTGCGCAAGCCATCGGTCTGTAGGGACGACGCAGCGCGGGCAGCCGAGAGCACGAGTGGCGTGCCGCAGGAGCCGCACGTCCCGTACGCCCTTCCGGACGAGGACCAATGGTGGGAGCGCTTCTTCGAATCGCCCGACTCGATCAAGCTCTCGTATTTCCCCGCGCCGCCTGAGACGCAGCGAGAGCTGGACGGCATTCCGCACCTGCTCCGGCTCAGGCCCCGCGACCGAATACTGGACGCCTGCTGCGGCATGGGGCGACATGCTGTGCCCCTCGCGGCGATCTATCCCCACATCGTCGGCGTCGATAGGTCCGCTATGATGGTGGGCATGGCCGCGGATGCGGCCGCCAGGGCCCGCGTTCCGTGCCGGTTCGTGCGCGCCGACGCGGGACGGCTGCCGTTCCGCGCGGGGCAATTCACCAAGGCGCTCAATCTGTTCAACAGCTTCGGGTACTGCGAGACCGACGAGGGCAACGTCCGCGTCCTCGCGGAGACGGCGCGGTGCCTCGAGCCGGGCGGGGTATTCCTCCTCGAAATACGCAACAAGGTGCAGCAGCTCGTGGCGGTGCCTTATAGCCGCGGCGAGCGTCTCGCCGCCGGCCTGCGCGTACGACTGCACTGCTACTACGACGCCTCCCGGCGGCGCCTGAACAGCGAGTGGACCGACGCCGACGATCCCGACGTGCTCCACCATTTCGCCTCCATTCGCCTCTACGACCCGGGCGAGATCAAAAGCATGCTCACCTCCGCGGGGCTCCGAGTCGTCGGCCTCTACGGCGACTACGACGGTGCGCCCTTCGAGCGATGGCACTGGAAGCTCATTCTCCTGTGCCGAAAGGACCCATAAAAGGAGCGTCCCCATGCATACTCCCGACGACAGATACCGGAAGCATAGGCGCACGCAACGAGCGCGCGGAATGTTCCTGGCGCTCACGGTTTGCAGCGTCCTTGGCGGCTGCATACGTCGCCCGCCCGCCAGGGACCAGGGCCCTGAGCCGCAGCCACGCGAACAGACCCAAGTAACGATCTATACGTCCCTCGACAGACCGTACTCGGAGCCGGTGCTGCGCCAGTTTGAGCAGGACACGGGCATTCGGGTCAACGCGGCCTACGACATCGAAGCGACGAAGACGACGGGACTGGTGAACAGGCTGCTGGCCGAGAGGCGGAATCCGCAGGCCGATGTGTTCTGGAACTCTGAGGTCGCCAGGACGCTGATGCTGAAGGAGGAGGGCGTGCTCGCCTCCTACACCTCGCCATCGGCAGCGGACATCGCGCCGAAGTACAAGGACCCGCAGGGATACTGGACCGGCTTCGCCGCTCGGGCCCGAGTGTTGGTCTACAACACCGACCTGGTGCCGCCCGAGCGGGCGCCGAGGTCCATCTTCGATCTGACAAAGCCGGCCTGGCGCGGCAAGGTTATCCTGGCCAATCCGCTCTTCGGCACGACCGGGAGCCATGCGGCCGCGCTTTTCGCAACGCTGGGAGACCAGGCGGCAAAGGACTATTTCGGCGCGCTGGAGGCGAACGACGTCAAGATCGCGGAGGGCAATGCGGCGGTGCGGAATCAGGTGGCGCGGGGCGAGGCCTGGATCGGCTTCACCGATACCGACGACGTCTACGCGGGCATGCGCAGCGGCAACCCCATAGACATGGTCTTTCCGGACGCGGACGGTATCGGCACGCTGCTCATCCCCAACACGGCAGCGCTCATCGCGGACTGCCCCCACCCGGAGCCGGGAAAGCGCCTCATTGACTACCTACTCAGCCCCGAGGTGGAAGAGGCGCTGGCGAGGGCCGACTCGCACCAGATGCCCGTGCGGCCCGCTGTGCCGGTGGCGGAAGGCTTCGCCTCGCTGGCCGATGTGAAGGCGATGGATGTCAGCTTCGAGGCCATCGCGCAGAGCATGCCGGCGAGCCAGTCGTTCTTGAGAGAGTTGTTCATCCGCTGAAAAGGGCGCTCGGCAGTGGCCCGGTCCTGGTCAGGCAAACTGGCGCTTGGGGTAAGCGTGGCGCTCTTCTTCGCGGTGTGCGTGCTGCCGGCGGCAGTGGTGCTGCAGCGGTCGCTTTTTCACGACGGGCAGCCGTCTGTTGCAGCCTACCATACCGCCCTGGGAGAGCGGCAGCTCGTGCTTCTGGGCCGCAGTGTCCTGTTGAGCGCTGTCGCCGCGGCTATTGCGCTGCTCATTGGCGTGCCCATCGGATTGCTCGTGTCCCGCACCGATCTGCCGGGACGTCATGCCCTCTGGCTTCTGTGCCTACCGCCTCTTATCGTTCCGCCATATATCAATGCGGTGGCATGGGTCGAACTGGCTGGCGAACGCGGCCTCCTCAGCCAAGTGCTGATGCACGGCTTAGGGCTGCAGCGCGCGCCATTTGCCATGTACAGCATCGGCGGCGGCGCCTGGGCGCTTGCCGCGAGCTTCTGGCCCCTCGTGGCGCTGCTGAGCGCGGCCGCCTTCCGCGCCGTGGACGCCTCGTCGGAGGACTCGGCGCGCCTCGATGGCGGCCAGTGGGCCGTGGTGCGCCATGTGACGCTGCCACTGGCCGCACCCGCTGTGGCCGCCGGCGCGCTGTTCGTGTTTCTTCTGGCGATGACCGAGCTCGGAACGCCGGATCTGCTGTATCTCAAAGTCTACACAACCGAGCTGTACACCCACTTCGTCGGCTCCTTCGACGCGGCTGCCGCCGGGGCTTCGTGCACGCTGCTCCTCGGCGCGGCGTTTCTCACCATAGCCCTGATGTGGGCCGCCGCAAGCCGGAGCGAGATAAGCCCCTTCCTGGGCGAGAGAACGCCACCGACCGACTTTCGCCTCGGGAAGTGGCGGGGGCCGGCCGTCGTGCTTGTTGTGATGACTCTTGCCGTGACCGTCGGCCTGCCACTCGGGACCCTGGCCGCGAAGGCCGGGGGCGTGCAGAACTACGCCACGGCGCTCCGCAGCAGCCTGGCCCAATGCACAAACTCCCTGTGGTACGCCTTTTGGGGCGCGGCTGCGGGAACAGTGTTGGCGCTCCCGATGTCGTATCTAGTGTGTCGAGGTCGCAGCCGCTGGCGGTGGCCACTGACGGCCATTGCTCTGGTGCCGGTAGCCATTCCGGGCATCGTCACGGGCATCGGCCTGGCGGTGCTCTGGAACAGAGCCGCCGTGTTGCACTGGCTTCCGCAGACATGGCTCGCACTTCCCGGGGGATATGTGTGGGCGGTGGACTGGCGCAGCCTGGTGATGCCAATCGGCTACGCTGCTCGCTTCGCACCATTTGCGATGGGGGCGGCAGCATCCGCTCTGCTCCAGATGGATAGATCCTTTGAGGAGGCTGCCGCGGTGGCCGGCGCCTCCTGGTGGCAGGGGATGCGCCACGTCGTCGTGCCCCTCATCAAGCGAGGCATCGTCGCCGGATGGGCCATCGTGTTCATCCTCGGCATGCGCGAGGTGGCGACATCCATTCTGGTGCACCCGCCCGGGAGAGATACGCTGGCGATCCGGCTCTTTCAGATGATGCACTACGGCGCCGACGAGCAGGTGGCTGCGCTGAGCATCATCCTCATCGCCGTGACGTTGGTGGCGGTGGGCTTGGTTGCGCGACCGCTTCTCGCGCGAGTTGACTGAACACAAGGCCGCCTGGAGAGGCGAAGCTGAGGTATGAGGGCGCTCAAGCAATATCGCGCGCACGTTGGCACAGCTTTGCTGTGCGCGACCGCGGTCGCTCTGGCGCCGCTGACCTCGTCGTGCCGGAGCACTCGGGCGGCGGAGCCCGGGCCATATCGCGTGGTGAACGTCTGGGGCGGCCGGGGAGGCGCCGACGGCCAGTTCGCCTTCCCCCGCGCGCTGGCCCTGGACGGGCGCGGGCACATCTACGTGGTGGACAAGTCGGGCCGTATCCAGAAGTTCACCGCGGACGGGGAGTGGCTCCTGACGTGGGACCTGCCGGCGTTTGCCAATGGCAAGCCCGATGGGCTGTGCTGCGACGCGGAGGGCAACCTCCTGCTGGCGGACACGCACTACAGCCGCCTGCTGGTGTACTCGCCCCAGGGGCGGCTGCTCCGCGCTGCCGGCTGCTACGGAACGGGCTCGGGCCAGTTCATCTACCCGACCGGGGTTGTCACCGACGCTGCGGGCGACGTGTACATGTGCGAGTACGGCGGGCGCGACCGGGTGCAGAAGCTTGACAGACGCGGCGATTTCCTGCTGCAATGGGGCAGCCGCGGCGCAGGCCCCGGCCAGTTCCAGCGACCCATGAACCTGGCCCTCGACGCCCGGCGGCGCATCTACGCGGCGGACTCGTGCAATCACCGCATACAGGTCTTCTCCGACACCGGGGAGCTCCTGCAGGAATGGGGCAGTCTCGGCGGCGAGCCGGGGAAGCTGAAGTTTCCCTACGATGTGAAGCTTGACGCTGCCGGCAACGTCTATGTGACGGAGTACGGTAATCATCGGATCTCCAAGTTCACCGCGGATGGGGAGTTCGTGTGCTGCTGGGGCTCGCCCGGCACCGAGGTCGGGCAGCTTAACGGCCCGTGGGGCGCGGTAGTGGACGCCGCGGGGCGCGTGTATGTGGCCGATACGGGGAATCATCGCATTCAGGTGTTTGAGAAGGTGGAATAGGTCTTCGGCAGTGAATGGTGAGCAGACGCTGGCCTGGGAGAGCTGAGGTATGCCACTCACATTTGCCAATCCCGCCGCGCTCGTGTTCCTGTCCTTTGGTGTGCTCGCGTGGTGGGCCACGCGGCACAGCCTCGCGGACCTGTCCGCGTTCCGACGGCGACTATCCCTGGGCCTCAGGCTCGTCGTCCTGGCGTGCCTGGTGCTGTCTCTCGCCGGCACGCAAGTGGTACTCAGCAGCGACAAGATGTGCGTGCTCTTCGTCGTTGATCTCTCCGACAGCGTTGCGCAGGAGGACAAGGAGGCCGCCGTCAAGTTCATCAAGGATGCCCTGAAGGGCAAAGACCAGGGCGACACGGCCGGTGTGATCCTCTTCGGCTCTGAGGCCTACGTGGACGCGCCGCCCGATGTCGCGCCGGAGGTGAAGTTTCAGACAGTCCTCAACCCCGCGTTCACCGACATCGCGCAGGCGATCCGCCTCGCCATCAGCGCCTTCCCCGAGGGCGCCCAAAAGCGCATCGTGTTGATCTCCGACGGCAACGAGAACCTCGGCCGGGCCGAGGACGAGGCCGCCATGGCGAGGGCGAATCAGGTGCGAATAGACGTGCGGCCGCTGCGGCCGCCCGAAGGGCCCGAGGTGCTGCTCGAGAAGATGATCGTGCCCGGGCACGTCAAGATCGGCGAGCCGTTCGAGGCGAGGATCGTGGCGACGGCCCGGCAGGACGCCGAGGCATTGCTGACGCTGGAGCGAGACGGGGAGATCATCGGCCGGGAGAAGATCTCCCTGATAAAGGGCAAGAATGTGCTGCCCTTCAGTCAGACCCTCAAGGAACCCCGCTTCGTCAGCTTCCGCGCGACCATCGAATCGGATGGCGACACCATTGCGGAGAACAACGAGGCCTTGGGATTCACCTTCGTGAAAGGCCGCCCGCAGGTGCTATACGTCGAGGGCGACCCCGGTGAGTACAAGTACCTGGCTACCGCCCTGGAATGGGAGAAGATAGACACCGACGTCCGCAGTCCCAGCGGCATCCCGGGGGACCTGGGCGAGTTGCAGAAGTACGACAGCATCATCCTGAGCGATGTGTCGGCGTTCGCCATGTCGGACCGGCAGCTTGCCATGCTCCGCAGCCTGGTGCGGGATCTGGGCGTCGGCCTGGTCATGATCGGCGGCGAGGAGGCTTTCGGGGCCGGCGGATACATGGGCACGCCGGTGGAGGAGGCGCTGCCCGTGCGGATGGACATCACCAACAAGAAGTTCATCCCCTCGGGCGCCGTCGTGCTCATCATGCACGCCTTGGAGTTCCCGCAGGGGGATCCGTGGGCGCGGGCAACTTGCGAGGCCGTCCTGGATACGCTCAACAGGTACGACAAGATGGGGGTGCTGCATTACACCAACTTCGGCGGCGAACAGTGGCTCTTCCAGCTCCAACGCGTGGGGAACAAGGGGCAGCTCCGCAGTTTCATCCGCAATATGACCACGGGCGACATGCCGAACTACGGCCCCACGCTGCAGATGGCGTACGACGCGCTCACCGCCGATAAGGCGGCAAGCGCTAAGCACGTCATCCTCCTCTCGGACGGCGACGCCCAGCCGCCGAGCCAGCAACTGCTGAACGCTGTCAAGGCGGCGAAGATTACTGTCAGCACCGTCTGCATCGCCCCACACAGCAACCGCGATTGGGTCTTCATGCAGGGCCTCGCGCGGCTCTGCGGCGGGCGGGCCTACCGCGTGAGGTCGGGCAAGGAGATCCCCCGGATCTTCATCAAAGAGGCCAAAGTGGTTCGGCGCACGTCGGTCGTTGAGGAGCCGTTCATTCCCCGGGCAACCGGGGAGGCAAAGACCGACGAAATCCTCACCGGCATCGACCTGCCCACGCCCCAGCTTCAGGGCTACGTGCCCACGACGCGCAAGGGCCGGGCGACCACGTCGCTCGTCTCTCAGCATGGCGACCCGGTGCTCGCGAGTTGGCAGTTCGGCCTCGGTCGCTCCGTGGCGTTCACGTCCGACTGCAAGAAGCGATGGGGCGCTTTCTGGATCGAGTGGCCGAACTACCAGCAGTTCTGGTCCCAGGCCGTGCGCTGGAGCATGCGGCGAGAGCAGCCAGGGGTGTACGACACGGTGGTGGACATCGATCGCGGCCGGGGACAGATGATCGTGGATGCCATCGACAAGGACGGGGAGTTCGTCAACTTCCTGGACATCGCTGCCACCGTGGTGACGCCCACCATGGAGAGCTTGAAGGTGAAGCTCGAGCAGACGGCGCCCGGGCGGTACGAGGCCCAGTTCGATGCGCGTGAAGTGGGCCAGTACCTGGTGCATCTGCGCTACCAGGCGCCGAAAGGTGACACTGTCGCCCAGACTGCGGGAGCCGTCGTGCCCTACTCGCCTGAGTTCAAGGATATCGTGGCCAACGAGTTCCTACTATCGCGGTTGACGGACATCACCGGCGGCCGGCAGATCAAAGAGCCCTCGGAGGTATTCGGCACGCAGCGGACGCGTGCCAGCCGCTCCGAAGAGATCTGGCGGGCACTGCTCATCGTCGCCCTGTGCCTGCTGCCACTGGACATCGCCGTCCGGCGCATCATGTTCGACAGGCAGGAGCTGGCGAAGGCACGCGAGCAAGTGGCGGAGCTCTCGACGAGACTCCGGCGCCGACGTCGCGCCGTGGTGCACGAGCCGGGGCTGGCGCGGCTGCTCTCCCGCAAGGCAGAGGTCACCGACGCGCAGGAGCAGCGCCTTGAGGAGGCAACCACCGCTCCGGGACCACAGCCCCCGCCAACGCCGGCGCACGCGGCGCCGCCGGCCGAGGAGCGGCCCGCGGCTGAGGGCGCGCCGACTGACACGCTCGCGCGCCTGCGGGCGGCGAAGGAGCGCGCGCGACAGCGGCGCGAATCCGAGGGCCAATAGGGCCGGCGCCAGCCGCACACGGCCACCGATGGAGTCGCTTGCATGGCGAGGGCCTGGATCGGCACATCCGGCTGGAGCTACAAACACTGGCATGGGGGCGTTTTCTACCCGGAGGACCTCAAACGCGGGACGGAGCTGGAGTTCTACGCGCGGCAGTTCGATACCGTAGAAGTGAATAGCTCCTTCTACCACGTGCCGCAGGAGAAGACCGTACGGCGGTGGGCGCAACGGGCGCCGCACGGTTTCATCTTCAGCATGAAGGGCTCCCGCTTCATAACGCACACGCGGAAACTGGCTGATATCGACGACGCCCTCGACTTGGTACTGGGCCGGGTTCGCCTGCTGGGCGAGAAGCTGGGGGTGCTCCTCTTCCAGTTGCCGCCCAGCTTCCATTGCGACGTGCCCCGACTGCAGGCCTTCACCGAGCGGCTTCCCGAGAACGTCCGGAGCACCTTCGAGTTTCGCCACGAATCCTGGTTCTGCGATGACGTGTATGGGGTGCTGCAGCGGGGGAACGTGGCCCTCACCATCGCGGACGCTCCTCGATATCCGTTTGTCGAGCAGGTCACGGCCGACTTCGTGTACGTCCGTTTACACGGGCATGAGAAGCTCTATGCATCCGAGTATTCCGGCGAGCAGCTCGAGCAGTGGGCCGCGAAGATACGATCGTGGCTGGACGACGGGCGTGACGTATACGTGTACTTCGACAACGATGCGAAGGGCTATGCTGTGGGGAACGCAACGCAGCTTTTGGGTATGCTTACCGGGGGAGCGTAATGACACGCGACCAGCGACAGGCGCAGCGTGCACGGATTGGTCAGGGCCTCAGCCCGCTTATATGGGCGCTGATCCTGGCGGCAGCGCTTGCCGTGGTCTCTGCCATCGGCCTCAGCGTCAAGCACTTCTTTGAGACGAAGGGGCCGGTGACGCTCTACCATAGAGCGCTTGACTTCGAGAACGAATGACGGCGCGCGACCGAGAGCGCGTCCTACATCGGCCTCGTAAGCCGCTCGTGCAAGTGCCTGAGCCGCTCCATGATCGGCAAGTCAAAGGGACACGACTCTTCGCAGGCGCCGCATTCGGTGCACACATCGGCCTGCGGCCGCAGCCCGGCGTATTCGTCGCGATACTTCGGCCATTCGTAGGGAAAGGCGCGCCCCCGATCGGCTATCTGCATCATCGCCGGTATCGGTATCTCCTCGGGGCAGCTCTCACAGTAGCGGCAGTCGCGACAGACGTCCTCCCCCAGCGCCCGCGCCCGTGTCGTGTGTTCGCGTATTTCGTCTCCCGTGAGGGCCGCGAATCTTCGGGAGCAGCGCGCCGCCTGCTCGATGTCCTTGATCCACCGTGCTCCCGCGAGCGCCACATCCACGTTCGGGTTCATCAGCACGAAGTTCCACGCCGCTTCGGGCGTTATCGTGTCCGCCGCGCCCTCCCTGGCCATCCGGAAGAAGATGCCGCCTGACAGCGGCTTCATCACTGCCACGCCAACGTTTCGCTCCTTGGCGAGGGGCATGACGCGGTCGCCGGTGTCGCCGATGGCCAGGTTGTAGACGCACATTATGGTGTCGAATTCCC
>Ga0209979_1003936_pt1 | contig 12676 bp, 13 predicted proteins | sample AnhtaG_FD_183114 | JGI IMG/M metagenome (GOLD analysis project Ga0209979, IMG submission 183114) | Deep subsurface microbial communities from Anholt, Denmark to uncover new lineages of life (NeLLi) - Anholt_01485 metaG (SPAdes) (version 2) | ecosystem: Environmental > Aquatic > Marine > Oceanic...
CACGACCCCAGCGACGAGACGAGCAGCGAGGAGTCCGTGCCCGACTACGCGAAGATGCTGGAAGACCCCCGCTTGAAGTCCCTACGTGTCGGTGTGCCCCGCGAATACTTCTTCGACAACGTGGACGCAGAGGTGCTGGCGGCGGTCCGCGGAGCGATATCCGTGCTGGAGGAGCTGGGGGCGCAAGTCAGCGAGGTCTCCCTGCCCCACATCGCCGAGGCCCCGGCCGCCGTCAACGCCATCATGCTCCCCGAGGCGCTGGCCTATCACCACCGCTGGCTGGCCGAACGGCCACAGGACTACGGCGAGGACGTCCGCCGCCGACTGGAGATGGGGCTGCTCTATCCCGCCGTGAGCTACATCGAGGCCCAGCGCCTGCGCTCCCTCATCGTCGAGGAGTGGCGGGAGAAGGTGTTCGACGGCGTTGACCTGCTGGCCGCGCCGACGACGCCGGTTGCGGCGCCCAGCCTGGAGGAGGCAGACCTCGAAGTCACCCTGACCCTGGTGCGGTTCACCAACCCTTTCAACCTGGTCGGCCTGCCGGCGGTCTCCATCCCCTGCGGCTTCACAAGCGGCGGCCTGCCCATCGGCCTCCAGTTGGTGGGACGCTGGTTCGAGGAAGAGACCGTGCTACGGGCCGCCCACGCCTACCAGCAGGCGACGGACTGGCACAGGCGGGCACCGCCGGGGACCTAAGTCACACACGGCCTACACCGGCCACTGGCAAAAGGTCGGCGAAGAAGAAGCCGTCGCGTTGAACCCGCTCCCCCACGGTGATCGGGATCGATTCGCGGAAGTTGGGCGCGTCGTGCACGAAGGTGTGGAACTCTCCATTCTCTCCGCAGGGATCGACCTCCGGCGGCAGCTCGGCCAGCAACGCCTCATCGTAGGCGCGCCCGACGAAGTCCGGCGACAGGACGCGGGGATCAACGCAGCACAGGGTGGCCTGAAAGCCGTTGGCGATCACCCAGCGCGATAGGTCATTCGTGTCCTCGCCCCAGATTGGAAACAGCGGCTGCAACCCCGTGGGAGCCAGCATCTTTTCCCGGTAGGCCCGAACGTCTTCGAGGAACAGATCGCCGAAGGATACCGCCTTCACGCCGTCCCTTTGGAGGGTCTCCACGGCGCGGGACATCTCCGCTTCGTACACTTGGTTGCTGCAGTGCGGGGGGATCCAAACAGGGTAGACCTTAAGGCCAAGCGTCTCTGCCTGGGCCTCCAACAGGACCCGGCGCACGCCTTGCATGCTGATCCGGTCATAGCCGGCAGTCAGTGTGGTCAGCAGCCCCGTAACCTCGAATTCAGCGTTCTGCTGGAGACGCCACAGAGCCGCCGCGCCGTCCTTGCCGCCGCTCCAGGCCATAACCGCCTTCGTTTTCACGGATTCTCCCCCGCTGCAACGCTACTGCGGCCGACCTGTCGCCCTCCTCGACGGGCGTGTCCAGCTTGCCAAGGAAGCGGATGTCCTCATCGTTGAGGTAGACGTTCACGAAGCGGTGAAGCTGGCCGTCACCCTCACGGCAACCGTCATCTACTCCTCCTGATCGCCGTCGTGTCCGGGGAAGGGGGCCCCGCAGAAGCCTTCGTAGTCGATGAGCTCCCGGATCGTAGGCTCGTCGCCGCACAGCGGACACTTGGGATCGCGCCGCAGTTTCACCACCCGGAACTCCATGGAGAGGGCATCGAACAGGAGGAGCCGGCTGGTCAGCGACTCACCGATCTCCAGGATCAGCTTCATCGCCTCGATGGCCTGGATGGAGCCGATGACCCCGGGCACGGCGCCCAGGACGCCGGCCTCGGCGCAGCTGGGGACGAGCCCCGGCGGGGGCGGCGCCGGGAACAGACAGCGGTAGCAGCCCTGACCTGGGATAAACACCGTGGCCTGGCCGTCGAAGATGAGGATGCTGCCGTCCACCAGCGGCTTGCCGGCGAAATAGCAGGCGTCGTTAATCAGGTAGCGGGTGGTGAAGTTATCGGCCCCGGTGATCACGATGTCGTACTGGGGAATGATCTCCATGGCATTCTCGGAGGTCAGCAGCCCGTCGTGGATGACCACGTTGACATTGGGGTTGTAGGAGAGGAGGGTCTCCTTGGCGGACTGGGTCTTGGGCCGCCCCACGTCGTCATTTTGGTGGAGGAACTGACGCTGCAGGTTGGACAGGTCGACGACATCGAAGTCGACGATGCCGATGGTGCCGACGCCAGCCAGGGCCAGGTACAGGGCGGAAGGCGAGCCGAGGCCACCGGCGCCGACGACCAGCACCTTGGCCGCCATTAGCTTGCGCTGGCCGAGGGGCCCCACCTGGGGCATGACGATGTGTCGCGAGTAGCGGGTGACCTGCTCCTCCGTCAGCACCTGGCCGCCGGCTATAGCCGGTATGACGGCGATCTCATCGCCGTCCGCAAGACGCGTCTCCTTCCCCTGGAGAGAGTGGATCTCCTGGTTGTTGACGTAGATGTTGATGTGGCCCGGTACCTCGTCCGATTCATCGAAGATCATGTGCCGCAGGGCCGGATACTGATTGCCCAGGTTGTCCAGCACCTCCGCCACCGTGCTCCCCTCCATCCGGATATACACCTGGTTCCCGGCCAGCCGCCGGAAGGGCGTCGGGATGTAGACCGTGACTGCCATACGATTTTCCCTCCTCCCAGCCGATATCGCTAAGTCTCCATGGTGAGGTAGCGTTCGCCCGTGTCGGGCAGGACAGTGACCACTCGCTTGCCCTGGCCCAGCCGCTTCGCCACCTTGAGGGCGGCGAACACGTTGGCCCCCGCCGAGATGCCCACCAGCAGCCCCTCGTCGCGGGTGAGGCGGCGCGACATGGCGATGGCGTCCTCATCGCCCACGGAGATGATCTCGTCTATGATCTCCCGGTTGAGGACGCCGGGGACGAAGCTGGCACCGATCCCCTGGATGGCGTGGACGCCGCCTAGGCCGCCCTGGAGAACCGGCGAACGGACAGGCTCCACAGCGACGACTAGGACGTCCGGGTCCTGCTCCTTCAGCACCTCGCCCACGCCAGTGATGGTGCCGCCGGTGCCCACCCCGGCCACGAAGGCGTCGATCCTGCCGCCGGTGGCGGCCAGGATCTCCTGGGCCGTGGTGCGGCGGTGGACTTCCGGGTTGGCGGGGTTCTCGAACTGCTGGGGCATGAAGTACTGGGGATTCTCGTTGATCAGCTCCTGGGCGGCGCAGACGGCGCCGGTCATCCCCTCGATGGCGGGGGTGAGGATCACCTCTACCCCGTAGCGGGCCAGCAGGTCGCGGCGGGCCAGGCTCATGTCCTCCGGCATGGTGACGATGAGGCGGTAGCCCTTCACCGCCGCCACCATAGCCAGGCCGATGCCGGTGTTGCCGCTGGTCGGCTCCACGACGATGTCGCCGGGCCTGAGCTTGCCCTCGCGCTCCGCCGCCTCGATCATGCTCAAGGCGATGCGGTCCTTGACGCTACCGGCGGGGTTGAACGACTCCACCTTGGCCACCACCTCGGCCCAGCCCTCCTGGACCACCCGGCTGAGCCGCACCATAGGGGTGCCGCCTATCAGGTCCAGTGCCGTCTCAGCGATGTTGTCATCTCTTGCCATGGCTTCCCTCTCAGATGACGTAGCGAGCGCCGCCGGCGGTGACGACGCGGTCCTTCGCCGCCAGATCAGCGATGGTGGTGTTCTCCAGCACACCCAGGATCGCCTCCCGCACAGCCTGCCACATCTCCCGCTGGGCGCAGCCCCCGGCCTTGGAGCAGGCGCTGGAGTCGTCCAGGCAATCGATGGGCAGGATAGAGCCCTCCAGGACCTCGATCGCCTCACTCACCGGCAGCGCGTCGGGATCGCGGATGAGGACGTGGCCCCCCTGAGGGCCGCGCACGCTGCGGATGAAGCCAGCGCGGCGCAGGGTGGTCAGAAGCTGCTCCAGATAGGACTCGGGGATGGCCTGGCGAGCGGCGATTTCTCCGCTCTGGACCGGCTTGGGATCACCATAGTGGTGTGCCAGTTCAATAAGGGCTCGTATCCCATAGTCGCCTTTGGTGGAAACCTTCATGCTTGACCTTCAGCGGGGCGAAAGTGGAGTAAAGTCCTCAAGAATGTTAGCATGCCTCGATTCACGCCCGCAACGCCCGAACGCATACGGCGATGTTAACCCTTTGCCGCCTGTGAATACGAAGGGGCCCCGCCGCGCAGGCGGGGCCTCTCGACGTGTGCTTTCCCCTCTAGGCAGCGCCGCGCTGCGACAGCAGCCCGCGCAGCTCCTCCCGGAACTCCAGCGACAGGGGAGCGCCGAGGCCGCGCTGGCGCCTCAGCTGCTGCGCGATCTCCAGCAGGGGCCGAATCTCATCCCAGGCTTCGGGGTAGCGGCCGGCCAGCTTGTCCAGGTCCGTCTCCCCCTGCTCTATCGCCTCCAGACACTCCTCAAGGGCACGGGCCACGACCAACTCCTCCACCGTCCTCACCTCCTCGGCCGCGGGCAGGAGCGTCATCTTAGTCTTCACTACGCGCCTACGGTTAGCATAACACTATAACAATGTCAACGAATAGACCGTTCGATTTGTGTATAACGAACAGGGAATTGTTGAAGAGGTGTGGGTAAGTGCAGTCCCTACAGCCTCACATCAGAGGCGCCCAGACGGGCTCATCGGGACCCCGGTATTCTGATGGCCTACGCCCAAAGCCGGCTTGCCTTCGGCGATCAGCCTCCCGCCACCGCGGGCACGATGCTGACCTCGTCCCCAGGCTTGAGAGGCGTCTGCAAACCCTGTCGGAAGCGGATGTCCTCGCCGTTGACGTAGACGTTGACGAACCGGCGCAGCTCGCCGCCCTCGTCACACAGGCGCTCCTTGAGACCAGGGTACTGCTGTTCCAGGGAATCGATGCAGGCCACCAGGGTGCTGCCGTCGCCGCTGACAACGTCCAGCTCATTGGTCAGCTTGCGCAGGGGTGTCGGTATGCGTACGCTCACACTCATCTCTTCGTCTATCCCTCCACGATGTCTCCGGCCACGGGATCCACCCGGACACCCCGCTCCACCACCCACTGCACCCCCCGCTCGATCTCCTCCATCTCGCCCTCCAGCTCCAGCACCACCCAGCCTCGGTCCTCGGTGACGTCAGCGCGACGGATGTTGGTCACGAGCTGGAAGTCCCGGCTGAGCTGCCAGATGATCGGCTCCTTGATCAGCTCCTGGGGGAAGGTGAACTTGACTCGTTGTTTGGCCAATGTCGTCTCCTACTTCCGCGTCGCCGGCAGAGCGCCGGCCCGCTCGCTAAGGGCCTCCTCGAAAGAGCCGATGGAGGGCTGGATTGCCAGGGACGGCTGCAGCCGGGAGGCGACGGCCTCCTGAGTCTTGAGACCGGCGCCGGTGATGAACGCCACCACCAGCTCCTGCGAACCGAGCTGTCCCTGCTCCACCAGCCGCTTCAGGGCGGCGACGACTACGCCGCCGGCCGTCTCCGCGAAGATCCCCTCTGTCTCCGCCAGGAGCTTGATCCCCTCCACCACCTCATCGTCGCTGACGGCGACGCCGTACCCGCCCGACTGGGCCATCGCCTTCAGGGCGTAGTAACCGTCGGCAGGGTTGCCGATGGCCAGGGACTTGGCGATGGTGTTAGGCCTCTGGGGCTTTATGTTGAAGCTCTGGCGCTCCCAAGCCTCGACGATTGGTGAACAGCCCGTCGCCTGAGCGCCGCTCATCCGTGTGCCCCGCCACTCCACCAGCCCCAGCCAGGCCAGCTCCTTCAGCCCCTTGTATATCTTGGTATACAGGGAGCCACTGGCCAGAGGGACCAGGCAGTGGTCAGGCGCCTGCCAGCCCAACTGCTCACACACCTCGTAGGCCAGGGTCTTGCTGCCCTCGGCGTAGTAGGGCCGCACGTTGATGTTGACGAACGCCCAGGGATACTTGTCGGACAGCTCGGAGCACAGGCGGTTCACCTCGTCGTAGCTGCCGTCCACCGCCACCAGGGTGGGCCCGTAGACGGCCGAGCCCACGATCTTCCCCTGCTCCAGGTCAGCGGGGATGAAGACGAAGGCATCCATTCCGGCCCGGGCGGCGTGGGCGGCGACGCTGTTGGCCAGGTTCCCAGTGGAGGCGCAGGCCAGGGTACCGAACTCGAACTCGCGGGCCTTGGTGACGGCCACCGAGACCACCCGGTCCTTGAACGACCAAGTGGGGTTCTGGCAGTCGTTCTTGACGTACAGCCGCTCCAGGCCCAGGAGCCGGCCCAGGTGGGCGGCCCTAAGTAGGGGGGTGTAGCCGGTGCCGATGTCCACCACGGTCTCCGCCGGACAGGGCAACAGGTCAGCATAGCGCCACATGGACAGGGGCCCGCGCTCGATGCGCTCTCGGGTCAGGCTACGACGCAGCGCCTGGTAATCGTAGACCACCTCCAGGGGGCCGAAGCAGAACTCGCAGACGTGCATCGGGTCCAGGGGATAGACCCGCCCGCACTCTCTACATCTCAGGTTCTTGGCGAAAGACATGACGGCGATTCTCCAGCTTCTAGTCGTGGGCCGCGCAGGGCCTCCCGCCCCCGGGACACCTCGGGGCGGAGGCCCGCAGCATCGCCATCTGTCTCCGTCTTTCCGCTGACGCCCGGGCTCCCGGGCAGCCGGCTGCCGCCGGGGGCGCACACACCTCCGGCGCCAGGTCTCTTCTTACTAAGGTGTTTCGGCGGGCAAGCATCGCCAGCAAAAATAAAACCCCTTCCATCTGCTTTAGGGAAGAGGCCACTCATCCCCTTATCGTACCCGCAGTCAGCGGGTCGGCATTGGCACCGCTATCCGCCCTGGACGGACCGGTTGCCGGGCTTCACAGGGCCGTTCCCTCCACCTCTCTGGATAAGAGGTCTTCTATTCAATTGTTTGATGGGATGCTAGCACAGTGATAGAAAGAGTGTCAACGCGGGGGCAGCGAGGGGCTGTGCGTCTAAACGGGGCGGCCGCCCACGAGATCGTCGCGCAACGATCGGGCGACCAGCTCACCGAGGATGACACGCAGGCTCATACCGTTCACCACCGGATGCTTGAAGGGGGCGTCCAGGTTCACCGTGTAGTGATGGCGACGGCCTTCCTTGCGAACCTGCAGCATCCCGGCCCGCCTCAGGTCCCCGATGACCCCCCACACGGTGCGACGGGTCAGGGACATGGCGTCCGCGATCTCGTTGATCGTGCAGTCTGGGCTGACGGCGACGTAGAAGAGGATAGCGCCGTGGCTGGAAACTAGATACCAATTGTTTTCCATGGCCATGTTAATGGTAACGTGATTCCGGTTTTTGAATAGCCGTAAACATATACTACCATTTGGCCTCTAGGTTGAAAAGACGTAAATGGAAAAATTTATCCACGATTTTTCGACCGCTGCCATCGGTTACGTCTATACGTCGATGACGGCGACCGCTCGCCGCCAGCGCGGCGACGGATCCACTCAACCATTGGACGATCCAGGGAAAGTTTGCGGGCAAGCTCCCCGCGCGCCCCTAGCCTCCCTGTGAGGGTTCTCCCTCTACTTCCTCCTCCCGCATCAACCGCCTCCGCTCGGCACGGCTCAGCCGCATCTCTTGCGGCGGCGTGCGCAACAGATAAACGATGGCCGGCACGGCCAGGGCCATGGTCACGATGGCGATTAGCTGGGCCGTGCGCAGCCCCATCCAGACTAAGTCGTCAAGGCGCAGGAAACTCACGCCCACCCGCAGCGCCCCGTAGAGAAGCACCCAGGAGAAGAACGTCACGCCGTCCCGCCTCACCCGGCTGTAGATAAGCGCCAGGACGAGGAAGATCGCCACGTCGCCCAGGAGCTCGTAGGCCACCGCCGGGTGCTGGGCCTCCGTGAAGCCGGCTTGAAAGCCGGGGCTGCCGCTGTGCGTGTACAGCACGCCCCAGGGAAGACTCGTCGTCTCAGCGAAGATGTCACCGTTAATGAAGCACCCGATGCGGCCCGTGGCCATGCCCAGGATCGCCCCCATGACGGCGACGTCCGCTCCCCTGGGGATGTTCGGCACCTTGGCCAGGACGGCGTAACCCCAAGCCCCCACCGTACCGCCGATGAGCGCTCCGTAGATGGAGATGCCGCCGGTGTTGATCGACAATACCTCGCCTAGACTGTCTACTTGGCCAGGGCCATCTCCCCAATTCTCGATAACATACAGGCCGCGGGCGCCGATGATGCCGCCGATGACCAGCGCCAGGGCCACGTTGTAGATCATCTCCTCGCGGTAGCCGACCCGCCTGGCGAAGGCCGCCGCCACCGCCACGCCCACCACCACCCCTAGGGCCGTGAACAGGCCGTGCCAGGTGATCTCCAGCCCCGCCACCTCGAACAGTTCGGGGTCCAGGCCGATCTTAATCGTCAACAGGGCCGTGCTAATCATCGCTTTCCTGACCTTCCGCTTCGTCCAACTCCGCGCCCGCCTGCCTCGCCAGCTCCGCCATCTCCCGGCGGAAGTCCACCAGGCGGCCCACCTGGCCGGCCAGGTAGGTGCGGGCTGGGGTTATTTTAGCCCATAACCGGCGCCGTGGCACCCAGAACGTCACCAGCAGCCCCGCTATAAGCATGCCGGCGCCGATCCAGACTAAGTAATCGCTCCTGTCCTTCCTCACCTGGATGCCCGCGAACTCCCGCTGGCCCAGGAACGAATACTCGTATCCCCCTATCTCTACGCTCTCGCCCGGCCCCAGGGTCACCGCCTGCGGCTGGAGGCCGACGATGGTCAGCTCCGATGGCCCGCTGCCGGTGGCGACCGGCACCGCCGTGCCGGCGGACGCCTCATCGCTCCCGTAGATCACGTTGCTCATCTCCAGGAGCACATCGCCGCTGCTGCCGCCGGCGGAGGCCGCCGGGGGCAGCGGGAAGTCGGACACGAAGGCAGAGGGGACCCCGCCCAGGCCGACGTAGGTGAACTCCAGGCCTCCGGCCCGGGCCGACTCCCCCTCCCCCAGCAGCAGCCGTACCGTATCCTCCCCCTCACCCGGCTCAAACACGGCTAGCTCCCACTCATCGCTGCCGACCGTCCTGCGGGTCCCGATGGTGAGGACCCTGCCGTCCTCCAGGATAACCAGCCGGCCGTAATAGTTGAACTCGTCGCTGCTCAAGGCGTCGGTCAGGACCAGCGCCTCGTCCAGCAGCAGGTCTCCGTCGCCGTCCCGCACTATGACGCGGGGGGAGGGCAGCGTGTCGGAGAGGGTCAGCGTCTCCCGGTAGACCACGTTGCCGCTGCTCAGGTCGCGCACCTGGACGCCGGCACCGTGGCCCCAGTACGCGGCCTGATGGAACCGGTAGCCATCGTAGCTACAGGGGGAGTTGACAGTAGTGCTACAGCGCTTGACCTCCTGGCCGCCCTGATGGATCACCAGCTCAGACCGGTACTCCAGCGGTTCCCCTTCGGGGGAGAAACGGCCGACGGCGTCCAGGAGCTGCACCTGCATCTGGTTGGGATGCGTCGGCTCTGGAAAGACCGGCTTGCTGGCCCCCTCGGCGATCATCAGGCCGCTGGAGAAGCCGCTCAAACGGCTGACCAGCGCCGCCGCCAAGAGGACTATCAGGGCCAGGTGGGAGACGAAGGTGGCCAGTTGGGCGAACCGGAAGCGGTCAGCGAACAGGTACAGCGTATCGCCCTCCTGGTACCGCTCCACGGCGTAGCGCCGCCGTCGCAGGACGGCCTCCAGGCCGGGGCCGGCGGCCGGCGGGGCATAATCGAATCGGTGGTGGGCGCTGGCGAAATAGGCGTCGCTCACCCGCTTGGGCGGACGGTTGACAGCGCGCCAGATGGAGGGAAAGCGGCTGACCGTGCACACGGCCACGGAGACCACCAGCAGGCCCAGGGCGTAGACGAACCAGTGGGCGTGAAACACGTCGAACAGGCCGACACGGTTCATCGGGTCGGTCAGGAAGCCGAAGCGGTCCTCCTGGACGGCCAGCCACTGGGCCTCCGCCGCCGCGTCCCCCCGCACGCCGGCCGGGACTTGGGGCACCACCACGCCGAGAAGGCTGGCCAGGGCCAGGAAGGCGATGATGCCGATGGCCCAGCGCACGTTGGTGAACAGCCGCCAGGTGGCCCGGAAGGGGTCTAGCTCCCGGGCCAGACGCAGCCACCCCATGCCCCTGAGGGCGCCCTGCTCCGCCACCGCCTTACTCCAGGATCTCCTCGATGCGCCGGGTCAGCTCGTCCTCCTCCATGGCGCCCTGGACCTGCGCGTCCTGGAGCCGCTCCAGGAATGGCCCCTGGAACACCTCCCGAACCACGCCGTCGCGGTCGATGAAGTAGGTCATGGGCAGGCCGGTGATGCGGTACTCATCGGACACCGTGCCGCGCCTGTCCAGGGCCACGGGAAAGTCTATCCCGAAGTCCTCCACGAAGGGACGGATGATGGAGCGGCTCTCCTGGACGTTGACGGCGATGATCTCCAGACCTTCCTCCTGATTGCCGTCGTAGGTGGCGACGAACTGGGGCATCTCCTTGCGGCAGGAGCCGCACCAGGTCGCCCACAGGTTCACGATTACCCCTTTGCCGCGGAGGTCGCTGAGGCGGATCTCGCCGCCATCCAGCGTCTCCAACAGGAAGTCCGGGGCCAGGCCGCCCGCCTTGGGGGAAACCTCCATGCCCGGCGCCAGCAGAGCCGTCGGCAGCTCCACAGGCCCGTAGCGGACGTCGCCAGCGGAGGAACCGGAATCGGGACGGTACCCCAGCCACCAGATAGCGGCGGCGATGGCGGCCACCACCAGCAGCGGGAAGACGAGGCTACGCCAGGGCCCGCGCCACACTCGCCGCCGCTGAGCCGCCTCTTCCACCTCCGGGGGCACAGAGGCCTGCCAGTCTTCGGACATGACCTAGGGGGCTCTCTCCTACACTGCGATGATACCGCGACGGGTGGCCAAGCGCACGGCGGCGGCGTGGGCCATCTCCTCCACGCGGTCGTCCAGGGGCGCCAGCTCCAGGTCCCGGTGGCGCCGCCGCAGAGCGGCCTCAATGAGGTGATCGGCGAAGCGCGGGTTCTTGGGCAGCAGGGAGCCGTGAAGGTACGTGCCGTAGGCGTTGCGGTACACGGCGCCCTCGTCCCCCTTCTCGCCGTTGTTGCCGAACCCGGCGACCACCCTCCCCAGTGGCTCCACGCCCTCCTCCAGGTGGGTGCGGCCGCCGTGGTTCTCGAAGCCTACCAGGGTGTGGCCCTGCCACTCCACCACCACATTGCCGATGAACCGCCGGGCGCCCGGCCCCGGGTGCTCCGTCCACATGGCGAACACCCCCACGCCGGGCAGCTCCTCCCCCTCGGCCGTGCGGTAGTAGCGGCCCAGGAGCTGATAGCCACCGCAGACGGCCAGGAGCGCCACTCCCCTGTCCACCGCCTCCCGCAGCGACTTTCCTTTCACCTCCACCAGGTCCTCGGCGACGCGGCGCTGCTCCCTGTCCTGGGCCCCGCCGATGAACACCATGTCGTGCTCCTTGGGCTTGAGCTTGTCGCCCAAGTCCAGCTCCGACACCTGGAAGGCGATGCCCCGCTCCCGGCAGCGGCGCTCCAGGCAGAGGATGTTGCCGCGGTCGCCGTAGATGTTCATCAGCTTGGGATAGAGATAGGCCAGACGCAGCTTGAGCTCCACTACGCCGCCTCCCAGAAGGCGGGCCGCCGCGCCCAGCGGGCAAGCAGCTCCCGCACCTGGAGCATGGCCGTGTAGGTGGGGATCACGTAGAGGGTGGCGTCCTGGGGAGTGGCCTTCAGGGCCCGGCGCAGGGCCGCCGCCGCGTCCTCTTCCACCCCGGGCAGACTGTCCAGGCCGCCGTACTTTAGGCGCAGCGCCATGTCCCAGGCCCGCCTGCCGGACACCGTCAGGGAGCGAACCTTTCCCACCAGCAGTTCGAAGTCCACGTCCCAGATCCAGGACACGTCACGGCCGTCGGCGATGTCATCGTTGAGGAACAGGGCCACGTCCTTCTGCCCGCCGTCGGCGGTGATGGTACGCAGCACCTCGTTGAGGCCTGCCGGGTTCTTGGCCAGGATCACCTGCACCCGCCGCCCGCCCACCGTGAGCCGCTCCTGGCGGCCGAAGGCGGCCGTAAAGGAGCCCAGCCCCCGCTCGATGGCTTCCGGGGCGATGCCCAGGGCCCAGGCGACGGCCGCGGCGGCCAGGGCGTTGTAGGCGTTGTAGAGCCCAGCCAGGGGCAGCAGCGCCGAGACCTCGCCGCCGGGCAAAGCGATGGTCAGGCGGGTGCCCTCCGCCTCCTGCTCGACGCGGGTGGCCACCACCCTGGCGGGGGGACGGGCTGCCCGGCAGCCCGAGCAGCGCCAGTGGCCCAGATGGCCGTAGAACACCGTCGCGTAGGCCAGCTCACTGCCGCAGGCGGTGCACCACCGGGCGTCGGCGGCGTGCTCCAGCCGATCCACGCCGCGGGAGGTGTCCTCGACGCCATACAGGACCACCCTCCCCTCAGCGTCCTGGGCCAGGGCAGCGATGGAGGGGTCGTCGGCGTTGAGAACCACCGTCGCCGAATCGCCCAGCGCCCCCACGACGTCCCGCCAGACCGCCGCCACGTGCTCCACCTCGCCGTAGCGGTCGAGCTGGTCACGGAACAGGTTGGTGAACAGCACCAGCCGCGGCGCCAGGGCGCGGGCCGCTTCCGGCACCGTCGCCTCGTCCACCTCGAACACACCGATGCGCCGCCCGGCCGCGGGGAAACTGCCGTCCAGACCGGCC
>Ga0209979_1003938_pt1 | contig 12673 bp, 15 predicted proteins | sample AnhtaG_FD_183114 | JGI IMG/M metagenome (GOLD analysis project Ga0209979, IMG submission 183114) | Deep subsurface microbial communities from Anholt, Denmark to uncover new lineages of life (NeLLi) - Anholt_01485 metaG (SPAdes) (version 2) | ecosystem: Environmental > Aquatic > Marine > Oceanic...
CCAGGCTGGAGGCATACGAACACCTTAAAAATCCTGTGCCAGACTGCCCAAATACATCCCCAGGCACCACAGCCACCTTTTGCTGATGCAGCAGGTCTTCGGCAAATTGAGCCGATGTCATTCCTGTAGACTGTATTGACGGAAATGCATAGAATGCACCTTTGGGTTCAAAACAATCCAGACCAAGACTGTTCAGGCCAGAGACAAAGAGCCTCCTGCGGCGGTTATATTCCCGCACCATTGCCTGCATCTCAGATTCTCCGTGCTTCAAAGCCTCAATAGCCCCCATCTGGGAAGTGATTGGTGCACACAGCATGGTATATTGATGGATGAGGAGCATGGCGCTGATAATATCGGGGTGTCCCATGGCATACCCAATACGTAAGCCAGTCATAGCATGGGATTTGGATAGGCCGTTCAACAGGATGGTGCGCTCATTCATTCCGTTGAGGGACGAGAAGCAGGTATGTTTACCATTATATGTCAACTTGTCATAAACCTCATCTGAGATGACCAGCAGGTCGTGTTCCACTGCCACATCTGCCACTTCTTCCAGATCCTGCTTCCTCATAACAGCCCCTGTGGGGTTGTTGGGATAGCTCAGGATAATGGCTTTTGTCTTATCGGTTACTGCTGCATCTACCTGCTCGCCTGTTAACCGGAACTCGTTTTCCCTGGATGTGGAAACTGGGACCGGCGTGCCTCCGGCAAAAATAATACCGGGTTTATATGAAACATAACAGGGTTCATGAAAAATTACTTCATCACCCGGGTTCATTATTGCCCTGAGTGCCAGATCGGCTGCTTCACTCACTCCTGTGGTCACAAGTACCTGATCTTGAGGATTATAATCAACCCCGTAATCATTGTGGAAGGAATCTGATATGGCTTCCCGTAATTCAAGCAGTCCGGAATTGGAGGTGTAGGATGTGAAACCCTTTTCCAGGGAATAGATACATGCTTCCCTGATATGCCATGGAGTGACAAAATCAGGTTCTCCCACACCTAAGGAGATTACATCGTCCATCCCTATTACCATATCAAAGAATTTCCTGATACCTGAGGGTGGAACGGCATCAATCATATTTGAGAGGAATTTTTTACTATCTGTCATCGTGCAGCCACTTCAAGGGGATATAGCGAGTCTTTTTGATTTGTCTTTTTCAAATAAAGTGACACCATCTTCTTTGTATGTTTTCAGAACAAAATGTGTAACAGTACTCTGTACCTGGTCAAGGGTCGCTATCTTTTCTGCTACAAAAAAGGCCACGTCCTTCATGGAGTTCCCACGTACCGTTAAGGAGAGATCATGATCCCCTGATATCAGCCTGATCGAGCGGACCTCATTGAAACTGGCTATGCGCTGTGCAATTGTATCGTATCCTGTCCTGTCTCCCAGGTTTATTTTGAGTTCGATAACAGCATAGAGGTATTCTTCTCCCACTTTGTCCCAGTCGATAACTGCCTTGTATTTACGAATGATACCACTGTCTTCAAGTTCTTTAATACGGGACCGTACCTCTTCTTCCGAATATCCGGTCAAAAGAGCAATCTCTGCCGGATCTTTTTTAGGGTCCTGCTCGATTATTTCAAGTATCTCATTCATAAACACACCTGTCCTTTAAGGTTAGATTTCCTATGTATTATCAGTAGATAGATTTTGCGTTTGACTAGTTTAGTCTCAGGAGTGTATCACATAATTTGTTGGCTGTGTCATCAACTGTCTTTAAACCCTCTTCGTCAGAGTCCACATCCTTTACGGCAATACCGCCAAAATGGGAATTATCTCCCACAACGATCATGCCGTGAATATGCATCCAGGCATGGATAGACCAGATAGTATATTCCTGGCCGCCGTTACGGGATCCGCCTACTGCCAGGGCTGCGCCAACTTTATCCTTCAATAAAAATCCATTCCTTCTTAGCAGCACAGACCGGTCTAACAAGCACTTCAATTGACCTGAAAGTGTTCCGAAATAAACGGGTGATGATATTAATATCCCATCAGCTGATTCCAATTTATCGTATATCTCAGTCATGTTATCGTCTATCTGGCAAGATTTTTCTTTCCTGCATTCTCCACAGTCAGTACATGGAAAGATATCAGTACCTGCCAAGGTGATTTTTTCAACATCAAATCCCCTGCTTTTTGCAATGGCCAGTGAGCGATCTATCAACCTGCTGTTATTGCCGGTTTTGTGGGGACTGCCTGAAACTCCTATTATTTTCATCTGTTACATCACCAACCTGAGTATTTTTAGCATGTTCTATCTGCATCTAAAAGATTTTGATGTATCCAGGACCACATTTTCGATATCCCCATCTTCAATAATATAGTATGCATCATACTTTTCATCAAAGTCCATGATCTTCTGGTTCATTACACCCCGGCTGTGGGCATATGAAAGATCATGGTCTGTCTGATTTAGAACATATTCCTTATTTCCAATTTTAATAACAGTAAAAATTTCGCCTTTTTCTTCCGTACCTATGTGAAGGATATCTCCTGGTTTCAGGTCCTTTACAAGATTGGGCCTTTTATTTGTCTTTATTCCATATTCTGTATTCATCTTATCAGCCTCAAATTTGATTTTTTTTTACTAAATATATATTATGAATTTTCATTATGCATTGGCAACAGACAGTACCATCTGTTTCAAATCATTTATGGAAGGCGGTACTCCTACAAAGGCAACTTTATCATTTATAAGTATAGTGGGCACTCCTGATATTCCATGTGACACTGCCCTCTGGTACCCTTCGGGTGTAGATACAGATGTCTCAATAGCGATCACACCAGGCAGTGAATTTGCCACTTCTTTGACCATATTGACAGCTGACGGGCAGTAAGAGCATGAAGGTGATGTCAATACTTCTACGTATATGGGTTTAATTTATATCATCTCCACATATTGAGATTTAGCTTAGAACACTAATAGTTTTGCATTGATTGTGCAAAACCACTTGTTTTCATTTACTCTATTTGCACAATCAAAAATATAAACTTGCAGGTCTTTTCAGGAACAATGCGTCCCAAAATAATCTTGAATGCTGCCATGTCTGCAGATGGGAAAATATCAACCATCGAACGAAAGCAGGTCCGGATATCGGGAGAATATGATTTTGCCAGAATGGACCGAATGCGAGCCAATGCCGATGCCGTTATGGTGGGAATTGGAACTGTACTGGCTGATGACCCCAGTCTTACTGTCAAATCAGAACGCCTTCGTCTTGAGCGCAAACAAAGATGCGGACGTGCTGACCCGATCAGGATCGTGGTTGACAGTATGGCCAGAACCCCAATTGATGCTGATATATTCAATAAAGGGGACGGGGATATCATTATAGCTGTATGTAATTATGCACCTGTGGAGAGGGTGAAAAAACTTAATGAAAAGTCCAGGATAATCACAATCGGCAAGGATAGGGTAGACCTTGTGGGTTTAATGTCAAACCTGAAAGAGAGTGGCATAAATACGTTAATGGTAGAGGGTGGTGCAACCCTGAACTGGGCATTGATATCAGGGGGGTTGGTGGATGAAATCCATACTTACATTGGAGCAATGATACTGGGTGGCGAAAATGCACCTACGCTGGTGGATGGGACCGGATTTTTTGGCAGTGATTATGCTGTTAAACTTGAACTGGCTTCAATGGAAAAGGTGGATAACGGGGTACTACTACATTGGAATGTGTTGAAATCCTAAAAATAAGATTGGAATTGAAGCTGCGTTTTTTTGTAAAATAGATGTACATACTGGCAATAATATGTGTCTTTTTAAAATTCCATGCAATTTCAGAATATTTGACAATATATTATAGCAATATATTCGATGATGATTTTACAAAATTGATACGAAAATCGGCAGTATTAGGGGTAGATCTGTGTGTTGTTGTTACCATCATACTCTGGCACTCACTTCTCAAAGGGGCCCATAAGAAAAATCTGTAGGAAAGTATTTTATCCCATTGCAATAATTTGTGACTGGATTGACTCACGGGTTATTTAAATGAATTCCAAGAATAATAATAAACTCATTAATCGAATTCTTGAACTGAAAGCAGAGCGTAATGCAGTTATTTTAGCCCATAATTACCAGCGTGGTGAGGTTCAGGATATTGCTGATTTTACAGGAGATAGCCTGGGGTTAAGCCAGCAGGCTGCAGCACATGCAGCTGAAGTGATCGTGTTCTGCGGAGTGGATTTTATGGCTGAAAGTGCAGCTATATTGAGCCCCAAAAAGACAGTATTGATGCCTGAACTGGCAGCCCAGTGCCCAATGGCGGCTATGATCACACCTGAAACCCTGATACAGATGAAAAAGGAACATCCTGGCGCCGTTGTAGTCGCATACGTGAACACAAGCGCGGCCGTGAAGGCTGAATCTGATATCTGTTGCACCTCTTCCAATGCCGTGCAGGTGGTGAACAGCCTGGAAGAGGAGGACGTGATCTTCATACCAGACAAGAACCTGGCAATGTTTGTGCAGCGTAACACTGATAAAAATATAATAATATGGGATGGTTACTGCCCGACACACCACCAGATACTGGCAGGGGATGTCCTGCTGTTAAAGGATGAACATCCCGAAGCCGTCGCAGTGGTACATCCTGAATGTAAACCAGAGGTCATAGACATTGCCGATGCAGTATTAAGTACCGGGGGCATGGTCAAGTATGTTAAAGAGTCCAAAAATAAAGAATTCATTATAGGGACAGAAGTGGGAATGCTGCACAGGCTTGAAAAAGAGAATCCTGATAAGATATTCTATCCTGCATCCAAATACGCGGTATGTCCTAACATGAAAATGAACAATCTTCAGAGTATCATAGATGCACTGGAGAACAACCAGCATGTTATTACTGTCCCTGAACCGCTTAGAATCCGAGCTAAACAGGCACTGGACCGCATGCTTGAGGCCGGACGTGGCGATTGATGTCAGCTTTATTCAGACCCGTTACCACAATACTGGAATTGCTCAGGTGGAGCAATTGTGTAATGGCAGGATTTGCAGCACTTGTGGGGACGTTAATTGCATTTCTGGCATTGCCCATGCATGTACAATTAGTATATGAGCCTATTCTTGTTTTTTCAGTGGTCTTTTTAGTAACCGGAGCAGGCAATGTCATAAATGATTATTTCGATCATAAGATAGACAGCATAAACAGACCTGATAGACCCATTCCTTCTGGCAGGATAAAGCGAAAGACTGCCCTGTATATAGCAATTTCTTTGTTCGTGGTGGGAATATTATTATCCTTTTCTTTAGGGCCCATATGCCTGTTCCTGGCTGCTTTCAATTCCCTGCTGCTCATCTTCTATGCCAGCACATTCAAGCGCATGGCACTGATTGGTAATTTGGTCGTTGGGTACCTTGCAGGTTCAACATTCCTGTTCGGAGGTGCACCTGGGATCTTTAATGGTATGGGTATCAGGTCAAATGTGGTCCTGTTCCTGCTGGCAATTCTGGTTACCATGGCCAGGGAGATCGTAAAGGATATCCAGGATGTAGAAGGCGATTCGAAGGCCGGTGCAACGACACTGCCGATCAAAGTTGGAAAAGAGTTCTCAGCAAGATTGGCTGCTGTATTAGGATTGACCGGGGTGATCTTGAGCCCACTTCCGCTTTTGTTAAATGATGCTTTCGGTGTATTATATCTGGTTATTATATTTGTGGCAGACCTGTTATTATTATTATCGATCAATGAGATTATATTGAAGGATAATTCCAAAAAATCATCCAAATTGCTTAAAATTGCTATGTTCGTAGCTTTGATCGCCTTTGTTGTGGGTACAATTCCATTGAATAATATATTTTAACAACGCTGATAACGAAAAGCCGTTTATTTAAGCTTGCCCTCATTCAGTTTGTATTTTTTAATACTGATTCTAATATCATCGATTTTATTGAAGTTTACTAAATGTGTGTCATAAATATATAGAGAATCGGGTTTACCTGTCAATTAGATAACTCCATAATTATATTTCAGCGGCAGCCCCTCACCTCAAACACCCAACCAAATCATGAAAAACAGGAAATGGTACTGCTGGACCATCACCTTCCCCAGAACAGAGCCCGTTACAACCACTTGACCAGGCGCCACATACCCAAGACCATGAAGCTGACCGGCAATATCAGCGCGGCGATATGCTGCGGCACTATGTGGGGAGAAGGGGCACATTTTCATTAACGAGAGGACTGGAAAGCGGCTGACCCTGCGGCATTTCGAGAAGATGATCGATAAGTGGGCTGCTGAATATCCAGAAACTGTAGTCCACCAAGCCGAGCGGCAGGGAATATCATCTGATCACATTAATGGGACCGGGGGAGGCAGGAGAGAGGCACCATGATCTGCAGTGGCGGCTGATGTGTCTGCGAAGGCGGCTGGACACAGTAAGGAGACGAAGGCGCGGTATTATTAAAAGCATCATCCGTTTATGGAGGGATGGTAAGTTATGAAATCAATTTTTTAGACACTTCATATATTCTGCTTGCTGAGTCCCTCAATTCCATTGCAGAATCTTGACTATACACACTTCCATAATCCGCACCTTCCCGGATCTTCATGGCATAGCTAAAATCCTGCAATAGTCGGTTATCCAGGGCACCTGCGTCCACAAAAAGAGACTCGATTGCGTATTTTATGCAGGTGTGACTTTTTTCTCTATAGCCTTTGCTGAATATTAGGGCTCTAAATGAATGGAACATAGAATAATAAGCCTGGATTATCGCCCATTTGAAATTCCTCTCCTGTATGGATCTTTCACATGAATCAAGATCGTTTTTTCCTTCATTGATCTCCTTTGAAATAATGTCAGCCGCAATTTCAATTTTTACTATTTTCCCTCTTTCAAGACACTGTTCAAACTGATATCTCATTATACTTCATGGATTACTTTTCCTTTGTTAATCCTTTCGTAAAGCGGTCTATCCTTGGCTTCAAGGTTCCTGAATTCAGAAGCGTCCAGAATGATGGGAGATAACTTCCTGGAGATCTTTTCCTGATAACTATCATGAAGCTCTGCTACTGCTCTTTTATTATCGGATTCTATGAAAATATCGATATCGCTATCTATTGTATCCTCCCCTGCGGCACAGCTTCCAAACAGGATGATCTTTGAAGAGACTTCTTTTAAAGGCGAAATGAACTGATATATTTCAAGAAGGGTGAGAAGTATCTTGAACTCCCTGAGCAGAAAATTTTGCATGTTCGCCCTGTATATTACCAGCCTGCCCCTGTGCTCTTTTGAAACGAGTCCCGCTTCTTCGAGTGTTCTAAGGCTCTGGCTCGCTGATCCCAGACTGATACCAAGATTTCTTGAGATCTCACGGACATAGTAGCCTTCCCGATATCTTCTGCTAAGGTAGCGGATTATCTGTATCGAAGGTGTTGAGAATATGTTCATTGTTTTGAACATATGTTCATTATTATGAACTGTAGTATTTAAGATTTGCGTTATTTTTCATATTATTTTTCATAGGTAGAACTGGCAGTGGCTTTGATGGGGAGGGGCAGGATCAGGGAAAAAGGAGTCAGTTCATACTTCTATTTCTTTGACTTCTCAGGTTAATGAATGGGCTGTAAACCAGGCGAGTTTTTGAGACGAGTTTGTAGTTCTGGCATACGAGTATGAACCTATTCAATAGATCTGAGAATTCGAATTTTTATTACTTTTAATTCTTGAGAATCTTCATTTTCGAAGGGATGATGATCGATTTGCTGAGCGGGATCATTGCTAATCTGCTGACCCTGCTGCTATATCGCATCGATGACCGTTTCTAAAGATTGATTTATATATGGAACCGAAGACTCATTTGGTATCTCTAAATTATCTGAAAAAATAAATACTTCTTGACCTTTATAAACTAAAGCCGCATTATATTGAAGTGTATATACAAAATGTTTGGATTGTTGATAATAAGTTAAGATTGAAGGATTACAATCATATGAGACAACCCAAGGATGTTGAATTTTGTTTTGTATTACCTTGGATATATAAGCATGATCCTCGGGTGTATAATGGTTTTGATACAACTTTTCTGCTTTATTGAAATAGGGGGGATCGCAATACACAAGAGTTTGGAGCGGTAATTTAGGTAAGTACTCTACAATAAATCGTTCGGCGTCCCAATTTCTTAGATGTATGTAGCGTTTTTTTTCGGCGATTGCTTCAATTCTTCTAATAAGTTCATTTCTTGAGAAACGTGCATCCATCTTCCATTTTCCATTTTGATTATGTCCTCCAATAACTCCACCAGAGAGAATTCCAGAATAATTGCATCTATTTAGATAAAACATGGCAAAACCTAAGTCAAAACGATTGGTATTTTTCGAATTATTAAAAATCTCTCTTTGCTTTTTCCATTCATCAATATTTAGTGATGCTCTTGAAATTCTATGACAAAATTCCTCCGTTTCATTAAGTATAGAGTGCCAAAATGAAAAAACAGCAGGAGACACATCATTTAGATGAATATGGGATACCACATCACTTAAAAGTAATTCAATTGCGACACCTGCTCCTCCGGCATATGGTTCGACATATTGTCCCCCTACGAGATCATTTTCTTTTAAAATTTCAATTATAAAAGGCGCAATCTTTTGTTTGCCGCCAGGGTATCGAAGTGGTGTTTTATACTTAACCATATTAGCACCCAGTTATTTATTCATTTCTTCTAGCAAAGGGAAAATGTTGCCAAATAATATGCTTATATCATTGGCTTGAATCGAAAACGATGGATTATGAACCAGTTGGTTCATTGATGTTATTGACAATAATCCGTCTGATTTTGCGAGTTCAGTTATTGCGCCATGAAGCTCCTTCATTTTCTCTTTATCATTATTATTTTTAGTTATGTGTTTTTGTATCTCTTTCAAGATGACTGCTAGAGATTTATTATTTCTATCTTTCTTAAGATAACTAGGTCCTCCCGAAGACTCATGGTCTACACAATAAGCTTTCGCAGAAATTTCAAACATGCTTCGAAGAATGAAGCAAAAGGAATGAGGGTGTTTATCGAGTTTTAATCTGTTTATTTCATCTAATAAAGTAACTAACTTCTCTCTTTTTTCCCCCCGTGGCTTAAATAATTTTAATGATTTATATACTGATTTTGGATCGTTCGAGGCTGTTGCTATTGGATTTGAAGAAGTCGTTCCTCCAGAAGTACCGCTTAGACCAACCGGATGAGAACTGGAAGATGAGGTACTTCCAGATTTTGAACCTTGTGCAGCAAGTTGATTAATTTCATATTTTATGCCGAAGAAACTGCTCTTGCTCCTAATCTCTGGGAATCCGAGTTTTCCTGCACCTATATCATATATTATTGTGTCAATTTTTCTTTTATTTTTCTTAGGATAACTCTTAGATAAATCCTTTGATGTGCTATAACCTAAAGGAGCACAAATCTTCTGAATTGCTTCGTTTAAAACTGTAAGTTTGTAATCACCACTCCAGCGTTCTGCTTGATTTGCTGTAAAATTTTTACCATGATTCAGATATTTTTCAAGTAACTCTAAACCTGGCTCCGATTTACCTTTTTCATCTCGTTGATACCTTGCCCTTGCGACGGCGTTCCACGTTTTTCTTCCAGCTTTTTCGCCTTTTGCATGAATAAGCGAAATAATTTTATCCAAATCTTTAAATTCTGTTTGTTCATAAATCGTACAAGGGACCTGCTCATTTTCCTGTTTCCAATCGTGGGTTAATGCATTTATCCTTTGATTATATGAATTGTCAATGTCTATATCTTTTATATATCCAAAGATTATCTTTAAAGCGGCAATACGACGATTTCCTTCTCTTACCACATATTTCCCATCATTATGCAATAAAATAATATTCTCCGTAGGATGATAACCATCTTCCAACAAACTATCCATAAGTGCCCAGAACCAATCGGGGTCAATTGCAATGAGTGCATTAATTGCATCGGTTTCATCTTTTTGGGGTACCGTTCGATAATTCTTTAAATCAAGATGTAAAGAATCTACAGATAGTTTTTGCAATATTGGCATAATTAATTCCTCTTTTTTTCGTTTTGTATCCAAATCAACATATGACATTTATAATATTCTGTTCTTCCTTGTCAGCAGAAGTCGGTGTTGACTTTGTAAGCGGGATTGGAAAAATTGTTCATATATTTTCATCTTTTTATTTCTGGAATATAAATGTTTTTTGATTTTGGATTATAATTTTTCAAGGAAATATATTTCTCAACTACCTCCCATCCCTGTCTAACTGACCCGTGATAGCAGCCAGATGCCCAAAGATGATCCTTGCACCATTCTTTGAGATGTGGAAAGTGCAGTCTCAATATTCTGCTCGATTGTCCTTTGATCTTTTTTGCAATTAAACTTATAGATTATTTTGGTGGATATTGAATAAATAAATGGACATGATCAATATTCACAGAAATATCTATAATCTTGATATCCATTTCTTTACATGTTTTTCTAATAATGGCTTCCGTTACTAGGACAACTTCTCTAACAAGGATCACCCCCCGATATTTTGGAGTTATTACCATGTGATAGGTGAGTAACGAAACAGAATGTCTATCATGTCTCAATTCTTTTTTCATGTCGGAGTTCTTTAAATTAAGCTAAATTAAATAATTAGAGAGAGCTCAGTGAAAGTATTATGTGAAGTTTAATTAAAAGTTATCAGATAATAAATTTATAGATATATTGATTGAAGTTCGAGTTCTGAAAAATTTAAAAAATCGATGTAATTTTTTTTTAATTAAAATTCTTCAATGATCATATCTCGCAGTTGAATTTTAACATTAATACGATCTATCGTACCATTAGACTGAATGAGAGAAATATAATTTTTTTGGATATTATTCAATGAATCAATCAATTCTTGCTTTTGATCCATATCTAATATTTTATTATCGAAGATTTTCCTTAATAAAAACAAGGCTTTATTTTCAGCAATAGAACCATCTTTGTTTAATATATCAACATAAATACCATGTGTTTTATCCCTAGCAGCTACTTTGAATATATTACCTGTTTGTTTCGGAATATCGTCTAATCTTCTTAGAATTGAAAGAATCGGATCTTCACCAACAATATTTGAATTCCATATTTTGTCCAAATCACAAACATTTTTTTGATTATACTTTTTCAATAATTCAACAGAGAAGTCCACTGATTCAGCAAACTCGGATTTGTTTGATCCATCAACGTAGAGTGAAAAATCAGGCGAAAATGCATATAATCCAATGACTGTAAGGAGTATTACCTTATTTTTTAATTTCAATGGTTCATATTTTTTTTTCAAGTTCTTGTCAAATAAGAATGAATTGAGGTCATTGAGATAACTATCTAACTCATAAGAGAATTCAAGATTATATTCTAAAATGATAAGACCTTTGTATGTCAAGAGATAATTTCCCTCTTCTTCGCTGAAAAATAAGATTTTTTCATTCAATAGATGATCTAATTCTGAAGTTGAATAAGGCCATTCATCTTTTATAAAACTAGTTGAGGTAAAAAATTCCTGGATATTTTTCACAGGTTTTTTAGTTAAGAAAACAGAGTGTTTTTCCTTAGATTTAGGAATTTTAGCTAATAGAATCTCTTTGTATTCTGGTTTCAAGTAATATTTGCTCAAATCATTACCTCCTTACACAGGTATTGGTTCCCAGGTAATCTCTGACACTCTACTATCTGCAATAGTAATTAATGCAAATATCGTTTCACCTTTTTTAATTTGGTCCTTTATTTCATCAACCAAAATCCCAATATTTCCTTCGTCCATATGCCCGATTTCATCTACTAAAATAATCTTCTTTTTCCCACCAAAATTCTGCTTTATGCGAGATAGAATTGAGTTTAAAGCAGTGTGACCAGTCCCCATCTGAACAAATTTAATTGGTTTTCTATTTCTAACAACATATTGTCTTTTTACAAGATCGACTTTTTCTACCTCCCATGATTTGCTCTCAAAATATATAATTTTTAAAATCCCAGCGAAAAATTCAGATAATGCATCAAAGAGTTTGTTGGACTTTTCATAATCAATCCCAATGTCAGTCTTTCTAAAATTGACCTGTCTAGAATCATTTTCCAATTTTTCACTTTTTTTCTTAAACCATCGCAAATATCAGACTCTTTCAAGAGAAAATCTTCATCATACGCAGTTAGGGATTCTAATTCTCCCAAATCTTCTAGACGAGCAATAAGTGTTTTTTCTTGCTGTTTTAAAGTTGCAATATCTGTTTTTAAAACTTCAAATTCTTTTTTGGTTCTTAGATATTGTTCACGTTGTCCGGGGTTATTTAAAATTTCTTCAATCTCTTCTTCAGACAACGATTTAACTGGTTCAGAATATTTTAACAATTGTATATCAAATTCAGCAGAATCTTTCTTTAATTTATTTATATCTTTTACAATCTGATCATATTCATACATTTGATCTTCATCGACATCAGGAATATTTTGGCGTTTTACTTTAAGATCAGAAAGATGGACTAAAAGTAGATTTAATTCATCGATAACTTCATTTAAATCTCGTTTTCTCTTGATTTTCGGTTCTATTTGTTTATTAAATTGTAACTACTCATCTTTAAGAAGCAGCATCATTTTGAAATTCGCTTTCTGAAGACTGGCCAAACCTTTTCTGGATTATTTCCATAAATCCCTGTCCTCTTTTCTCTGA
>Ga0209979_1003939_pt1 | contig 12672 bp, 9 predicted proteins | sample AnhtaG_FD_183114 | JGI IMG/M metagenome (GOLD analysis project Ga0209979, IMG submission 183114) | Deep subsurface microbial communities from Anholt, Denmark to uncover new lineages of life (NeLLi) - Anholt_01485 metaG (SPAdes) (version 2) | ecosystem: Environmental > Aquatic > Marine > Oceanic >...
TTAAGAGGAGTTAGAGGATACACCTATTGCGGGCAAAGATAGATACTTACCTTACTGGTTTTTCTTGTAATATTTCGATTATTATCTAATTTCTATGATGTACTCCATAAGACTTCTTCCGTAATTTTTTTATAATATCGAAATGAGGTTTAAAATGAGAGATCAACCGGTTGGTTTTTTGGATTCGGGTTTAGGTGGTTTATCGGTAGTAAAAGAAGTTAAAAAATTGCTTCCCCAAGAAGACATTGAATATTTTGCTGATAACCAGCGTCAACCCTATGGTGAAAAAAATCAAGATGAACTTATAGATTATACTCTTCAAATAATTAATTTTCTTATAAAGAAAAAAATTAAAATTTGTGTTATAGCATGCAATACAGCTACCGCTGCTAGCTTCAAAAAAGCAAGAGAATATTTTTCTATTCCCATCATCGGTGTTATCCAGCCAGCAATTCAGGATGTCATAAAGAAGACTTCAAACAAAAGGATCGGAGTTATTGCTACCGAATTTACCACCAAAAATGGAGCTTATCCTAAAGAGATTAAAAGAATTGCCCCCGAAATAAAAGTTTTTTCTAATTTTTGTCCCGAATTTGTCTCTATAGTTGAGGCCGGTAAATTTACTGCATCTAAAACCTACGAAGTTGCTCGAGAATATTTAAAACCTTTAAAAGATGCGCAAATTGACACTTTGATATTAGGCTGTACACACTATTCTTTTTTAAAAAAGGTAATATCAGATATTATAGGTCCAGAAGTAATATTAATTGATCCATCTGTCAGCACCTCATTAACTTTAAAAGAAGTTCTAATTCAAAAGGGAATCTCAAAAGAAGAAGAGGAAAGTAAAGAAAATTACTACACTACCGGTTTATCAGAGAAAGTAGAAAAAACCGCTAAAATCATTCTCAATAGTGATAGTTTCAAAATCCAAGAAGTAAAGTTAGAAGAATTAGAACAAAATATTTAATTAGCATTAACTAATTTAAATATTAAAGTAAACTTTGGCAGTGTAGTTAGATATAAATAAGGAAATAGTAATTTATTGTTCTAAATTCTAACTTCTGGCTATCGAACCTCTATAAAATTTTTTGCGATTTTAGTTATTGCATATTCTATAAGCGTTATATGTTAAAAAACGAGGTACGATTCGCGAGATACCAGATACGAAAATAAATAGCATGTAATTATTATAAAAATATGCTAAAATTATTCTAAACTTAGTATTGAGAAGGAGGTAGATAAAAATGAAGGCAGATAAAATCTGGATGGATGGAAAGATGGTCGATTGGGATGAGGCAAAAGTTCATGTATGCACTCATGCCCTACATTATGGAAGTGGAGTATTTGAAGGAATAAGGGCCTATGAGACCGAAAACGGGACAGCAGTTTTTAGATTAAAAGAACATATCGACCGTTTGTTTAATTCAGCAAAAATATTAAAAATGGAAGTTCCCTATACTAAAGAAGAATTCAGGCAGGCAGTCAAGGATACTATTAAAGCAAATAAATTTAAAAGTGGTTATATCCGGCCTTTAGTCTATCGTGGTTTTGAACAATTAGGAATAAATCCATTTAAATGTCCGGTTAATTGTACTATTGCTGTTTGGGAGTGGGGAGCGTATTTAGGTGAAGAGGCCTTAGCTAAAGGGATTAAAACTAAAATTTCGAGTTATGCCCGAAGTTATATAAATTCAACTTCTCAAAAAGCCAAAATATGTGGAAATTATGTTAATTCTATCTTTGCTAAGATGGAAGCAATTGAAGCAGGTGTTGATGAAGCAATTTTATTAGATACCAGAGGTTTTGTGACTGAAGGCTCAGGAGAAAATTTATTCTGGGTTAGAGATGGAGTAATTTATACTACTCCTACTGCAACCGTGTTAGAAGGGATTACTCGTAATGCTGTAATAAAGATTGCTCAAGATATGGGATATCAAGTTCAAGAAAAGTACATCTGCCGGGATGAACTTTATATATCTGACGAAGTCTTTTTTACTGGTACAGCTGCTGAAGTCACTCCTATTAGAGAAATCGATAATTACCAGATTGGTGAAGGAAAGTGTGGACCGGTAACTGAAAATATTCAAAAGAAGTTCTTCGATATCGCTAAAGGAAAAGAAGATAAATACTTAAGTTGGCTTGATTATATCTAAAAGTGAAAAAAAAGTGCCTGGCACAAAATTTTCATTTTTACCAGAAAGGAAGGGGAAATATGACTATTTCGGAAAGAGTAAAAAGTATAAATCCATCCCAGACCCTGGCAATTACTGCACAAGCATTGGAAATGAAGCAGGTTGGGAAGAAAGTAATCAGTTTTGCAGCAGGTGAGCCTGACTTTGGTACCCCAGAAAATATTAGAAAAGAGGCTATTTCTGCTATTAGAGAAGGTTTTAGCCACTACACTGCGAGTTCAGGAATAATTGAGCTTAAAGAAGCTATAGTAGAAAAACTTAAGAAAGATAACGAAATAGAGTATAAAACTTCAGAGATAATTGTATCTACCGGAGCAAAACAGTGCCTTTTTAATTCAATTTTAACTATTTGCGATCCAGGTGACGAGGTATTGTTGCCCACTCCCTGCTGGGTCAGTTACACAGAGCAAATTAAATTTGCGGGAGCAACCCCGATCTTTATCCCTACCTATTATAAGGATGCTTTTAAATTAAATGTTTTTCAGGTTGAAGAAAAAATTACTCCTCGGACTAAATTAATTATTTTGAACAGCCCGAATAATCCTACTGGGGCAGTTTATGACCCGGAAGAATTAAAAAAGATAGCTCAGCTTCTCACGAAATACAACATTTATTGTATATGTGATGAAATATACGAAAAATTAGTCTATGATAATGCAAAACATTTAAGCATAGCTTCTTTAAGTGATGAAATAAAAGAAAAAATTATTACTATAAATGGAGTTTCAAAATCTTATGCTATGACTGGATGGCGAATTGGCTATGCTGCAGGTCCGGAAGAGATTATCAAAGGAATGTCTAAAATCCAAGGGCACAGTACTTCTAATCCCAATTCTATTGCTCAAAAAGCCAGCGTGGAAGCTTTAAACGGGAAACAAGATGCTATCGAAGAGATGAGAAAAGCATTTGATGAGCGAAGGAAATATATGGTAAAAAGACTAAATGAAATAGAAGGAATTTCCTGTCTTGCCCCAGCCGGAGCTTTTTATGCCTTTCCTAATGTAAGCAAAATATTGGAAAGAGGAATTGAATATAATGGTAAGAAGATTAATAATTCATTTGACCTCTCCAATTTTATTTTAAAGGAAGCGGAGGTTGCTTTAATTCCGGGTAGTGCATTTGAAGCAGAAGGATATCTAAGGTTGTCTTATGCTGCATCTTTAGAAGATATTAAAGAAGGGTCGGATAGGATAGAAAAGATTCTACGATTTTAGGATGTAGGGGTTCGATTTATCGAACCTGTTAAAGAAAATTAACAAAATAAGCTGGGTCGGAAAAATCCGAACCCGAAAAAATCCAAGGGGGTGTGATCCCCCAACTTAGGCTTATGAAAGATAAACGCTTCGTAGTTTACAAATTGCAAAAATTAGCAATTTTGCTCAGGATTTTAGGTTTTGATGTCCTGTATTTTCGAAATGAGGATTATATATCAGTTATTAATCTGACTAAAAGAGAGTATAGAATTTTATTGTCCAGGGTAAAGTTTTTAAGAAAATTGCCCTGGATTTTTTATCTTAATAAAGACGATCTTGATGGGCAATTAGAACAGGTTATAAAAGAATTGAAATTAAAAGTAAATAAAGAATGTCTATTTAGTAGATGTTCAAATTGTAATAATATCTTGCAAAAAGTTAAGGAAGAGGAAGTTAAGAGAGAGATTCCTCCAGATGTTTGCGAAAGAGGTTATTGGTTTAAAAGATGTCCTAATTGCGGAAAGATTTTTTGGAACGGGAATCATATGCCAACCTTAAAGGAAAAACTTAGGAAAATTGGAGTTGTAGAAGAAAAAAATGAAGATATTAGATAATTTAAATTCAAGACAGCAAGAAGCAGTGAAAGTTAAAGAAGCTTCTATATTAGTAATTGCCGGTGCGGGTAGCGGAAAAACAAAAGTCCTAACCCATAGGATTGCTTATTTAATTTTTCAAAAGAAGATAAATCCCGGAAATATATTAGCTGTTACCTTTACTAATAAAGCTGCTCAAGAGATGAAAGACAGAATTGAATTTATAAGTAAGGATATTTCCAATAGAAAGATAATGAAAGGCTTATGGATGGGCACTTTTCACTCTATCTGTGCACGGATTTTACGTCAGGAAATAGATATCCTGGGCTACGATAAAAATTTTGTTATTTATGATAAGGGCGATCAGCTTAGCATGATAAGAAGATGTCTTAAGGCTCTCGATTTAGATAGTAAAAAATATAGCCCAAATATTATTTCATCTATAATAGATAAAGCCAAGAATAATTTGGAGGATGTAGAGATATTTGAGTATAATGCCCTGAACTTTTATAAAAAAATTGTAGCCAGAGTGTACAAACAGTATCAAGAAGAATTGTTTGAAAATAACGCTCTGGATTTTAGCGATTTGATTTTATTAACTGTGAAACTCTTTAAAGAAAAGCCTGAAATTTTAGAAAATTATCAGAACAAATTTAAATATACCTTAGTAGATGAATATCAGGATATAAATTTTGCTCAATATCAGTTAGTAAAATTACTTTCGGGAAAATATAATAATTTATTTGTGGTAGGCGACCCTGACCAGAGCATTTATAAATTTAGAGGAGCTGATTTAAGCAATATTTTAAGATTTGAACAAGATTTTCCTCACAGTAGAGTAATTAAATTAGAACAGAATTATCGGTCTACTAAAGTTATATTAGAAGGATCTACGAATCTGATAAAACATAACAGAAATCGTAAGAAAAAGGAACTATGGACTGATAAAAAAGGTGGAGAAAAGATTAGGTGTTATGAAGCAGTTAGCGCCCTCGATGAAGCAGTATTTGTAAGTCAGGAGATTATAAAATTAAATAAGGAAAAAGATAAAACTTTTAAAGATTTTGCTATTTTATACAGGACTAATGCGCAATCGAGAGCTTTTGAAGAGGTTTTTAGTAAACGGGGTATTCCTTTTCGGGTAGTAGGAGGATTAAGATTTTACGAAAGAAAGGAAGTAAAATATATTCTGGCTTATCTGCGTTTTATTCATGATCAAAAAGATGGAATAAGTTTTTTAAGGATTATTAACATTACCAAATTAGGTATAGGCAAGATTACTTTAAGTAAAATAGAAGAATTAGCCAGAAAAAATAATTTAAATTTTCACCAGGCCTTAAAACAGGGATTAAGGGCAATAAAAATATCTGCAGACAGGAAAGAAGCAATAAATAAATTTACTTCCCTAATTGATGAGCTTAATGAAAAGAAAAAAGAAATCAAGGGGAGCGAACTGCTCATAGAGCTAATAAGAAAAATCAATTATTATGAGGAACTAAAAAAAGAAGGGGAATTCAAAGCTCAAAACAAGACAGAAAATATAAAGGAATTGATCCTGGCAGTACAAGAGTTTGAAGAGAATAACGAAGATAAATCCCTAACTGCCTTTTTAGAATACGTTGCTTTAATTACGGATATTGACCTTTACAAGGGAGAAGAGGATGTAGTTACAGTTATGACCCTGCATAGTGCCAAGGGTTTAGAATTTCCGGTGGTTTTTATTACCGGGTTTGAGGAAGGTATATTTCCTCATTCTCGTTCCTTGAATAGTGGGGAGGAATTAGAAGAAGAAAGAAGGTTGTGTTATGTGGGAATGACCAGGGCGAAAGAAAGGTTATATTTGACTTATGCCTGGAGAAGAAATTTGAATGGTAATACCTTATTCAACACTGTTTCACGATTTATTTCTGAGATTCCAAAACATCTTAAAGAAAAAGCAGATATAGAAAAAGGAGAAGAAATTCCTTCACTTGATAATAGAAAAGAAAAAATTAAGGTAACAGTGGGAGATAAGATAAAGCATACCGATTGGGGAATAGGGGTTATATTAAATAAGATAGAAACTGAAAACGATATTTTTATAACTGTGGATTTTGAAAGAGTTGGATTAAAAAAGTTATCGGTGAATTTTGCACCGTTGGAGAAAGCATAGCGTAGAGCGGGTAGCGTATAGCGTATAGAAGTACAGTGATAAGTAATTTGTAGGGGCACGATGCATCGTGCCCACGGAAAATGAGTGGCAATATATACAGGGAGGGCACAATTCATTATGCCCCCTACACCTGAATCCTAGTTTTTTACGCAATACTCGATACTATTTTAATGCTTCTTCATTTATTTCGATCTCTGATTTGCTTTTTAATTCTTCTACGAGATTTTCAAAAGCTTCATTTTGTTTAGTAGGCAGCAAAGTTTGAATGATTTCTTCTTTAACCTCTTCAAGGGCTCTAACAGTTTCTGGTTTTTTCTCAGTAATTTTTAAAATATGGAAACCGAAATCAGTCTTAATTACTTCGCTTAATTCTTCTAATTCTAAGGCGAAGACTACCTCTTCAATTTCTGGGATTATTGTACCTTTAGTCAAGTATCCCAAATCTCCACCCTGGGCAGCACTGGGGCCGGTAGATTTTTCTTTGGCAATTTCGCTAAAATCTCCTCCTGCCTTTAATTGGTCCAGAATATCTTGAGCCTCTTCCTCAGTCTCTAATAAAATATTATACAAGTGGACTTGCTCTTTTTCAGTGAAGCTATCCTTATTTTGTTCATAGTATTCTGAAACTTCTTCATCATTAACCTTTATCTTGTCTAATATTTCTCTTTCTATTAAAGCCTGGACTAGTATTTGTTCGGTCATTTTTTTTATCTGTTCTAATACATCGTTATCTTTTTCTAAGCCTATATTTTTTGCTTCTTGAATTAGCAGTTTTTCTGATATCATCTGGTCGAGTACCATACTTTTATCAAGCTGTAGTTTGTAATCTTCCGGAACCTGTTCCCATAATTGATTAAATTCACCCAGTGTAATAGTTTGTCCGTTAAAAGAAACTAATATCGTCTCAGGAGGTAAAATAGTTTCAACATCTTCTGGATTTGTTTCGGTAGTAGATGTACCTTCATCAGCTAAGATAGAAGAGGGATTAAAAATAAAAAAAATTAAGAGGCATAAAGTTAAAATAGCTGCAGTTCTGAAAATGTTCATTGATTTATTCATGAAAAAACTCCTTCCAAAATATATATATATTTGAATTGTAGCATGTGAATTAAAGTTTATCATTTTTTAAAATCAAAGTAAAGATAATTTTTAAGGTCGTTGCATTTGAAAAACCTTTTTTAAAATGATACACTTTATAAGTTAAATAGTAAAAACATTAAAAAATAAGGCTGGAAAGATTGAAATAGCAAAAAAGGAAAAATAATGTTAAAAAAATTTATATCTTATTATAAACCATACTGGAAGCTGTTTGCATTGGATATGAGTTGTGCTTTTCTAATAGCCTCCATTGATTTAGCTTTTCCCTGGATTACCAGGCAATTTATTAATGATATTATACCTAATGGTAAATTAAGAATATTTTATATACTTATTATAGCCCTGTTGATACTCGCTGTGGTTAGGGCAGTTTTAAATTATATTATAGATTACTGGGGACATATTGTGGGAACCAGAATGGAACGGGACATGAGAAGAGATCTCTTTGAACATTTACAAACCCTATCTTTTGATTATTTTGATAATATAAAAACCGGGCATATAATGTCTCGAATAGTAAACGACCTAAGGGAGATATCTGAATTAGCCCATCATGGACCAGAAGATTTATTTATATCTTTGGTAATGCTTATAGGTTCATTTATTATTCTTACCATTATAGAATGGAGACTTACTTTAATTATATATAGTTTTTTACCTTTATTAATCTGGTATGCAACTTTAAAAAGGAAAAAAATGACGTCTGCTTTTAGATCAGTCCGAAAAAGAATAGCCAATGTTAATGCACAGTTGGAAAACAGCATATCTGGCATACGGATCGCAAAATCATTTACTAACGAAGAATACGAAATTGAAAAATTTAACGAGGGAAATAGAGAGTTTAATAGTTCGAGAGAGTTTGCTTATAAAGTAATGGCTGAGTTCTTTGCTGGAATATTCTTTTTGTCAAATATCTTAAATATTATTACACTAAGCGTTGGTGGATTTTTTGTATATCGGGGATATATAAATACAGGGGATTTAGTTGCCTATCTTTTGTATATAAATTTCTTTCTTCAACCGATTAGAAAACTCACTAACTTTACCCAGCAATTTCAAGATGGTATGACTGGTTTTGAACGATTTGTGGAAATTATGAAAGTGAAACCTTCTATAGTAGACAAAGAAGATGCTGTTACTTTAAAAGAAATAAAGGGAAAGATTGAGTTTAAAAATGTTGCTTTTAAGTATAGCGAAAAAAAATTTGTTTTATCAAATATAAATCTTGCCATAATGCCGGGAGAAACAATAGCATTAGTAGGTCCGTCTGGTGGTGGGAAAACTACTCTTTGCCAGTTAATCCCCAGATTTTATGAGGTTAATGATGGCGAAATATTAGTTGACGGTATTAATATAAAAGATATAAAAATAAAATCTCTAAGGGAGAAGATTGGTTTGGTTCAGCAGGATATATTTTTGTTTACCGGGACAATAAAGGGAAATATATTATATGGAAAACCCAACTCAGAAGATGCAGAAGTAGTAGAAGCGGCTAAAAATGCTAATATTCATGATTTTATTATGAGTTTACCCGAAGGATATGATAGCTATATAGGAGAAAAGGGGATAAAACTTTCAGGAGGTCAAAAACAGAGGATATCTCTCGCCAGAGCATTTTTAAAGAATCCTGCTATCCTCATACTTGATGAAGCTACTTCAGCTTTAGATAGTGAAGCAGAAATTATAATACAACAGGCCTTGGAAAAGTTAACCGTTGGCAGGACAGTGCTGGTAATTGCCCACAGGCTTTCTACTGTTAAGAATGCTAACGAGATAGTGGTTTTAACCGATGAAGGAATTAAAGAGAAGGGTAATCATGATGAGCTTATTGCCAAGGATGGATTATATACCAAGCTTTACAATGCTCAATTCAGAGGTTTCATACCGGATGAAATAGAATGACAAATAAAAGCATAGATTATTATTCATTAAAAAATCTATAACTTTACATTGGTGGGGTAATAAGATAAAGAAAAGAATAGTAATCACTCTTGTTTTTTTTATCTTATTTTCTTTCTGAATCTTTTCTTTCTCTTTACGCGATACTCGATTCGCAATACGAATAAAATATGGTTGTGTTTTAACAATCTTTTGATATATACTTAATTGTAATTAAATATTAAACCAGGCAATTTTTTATAATGAAAATCTTGATAAACTTATTAGAGGAAAAAGATGGTCCATAATTCTGGTAATCATGATAATATTTTAAAAAAAATAGAAGAATTACGGGAAAAGATTAGACATCATAATTATCGCTATTATGTTTTGGATAATCCAACTGTTTCAGATGCTGAATACGATCGATTAATGAGGGATTTAATAGAATTAGAAGAAAAGTACCCTCGATATATTACACCTTCTTCTCCAACTCAGAGAGTAGGGATAGAGCCAGTTTCGGAATTTACCACAGTAAAGCATATTGCTCCTATGCTAAGTCTGGCGAATGCCTTTTCGACCGAAGAACTACGAGCTTTTAACCAGAGGATAAAAAAACTAATTCCTCAACAGAAATTAGAATATGTAGTAGAGTTAAAGATTGACGGACTGGCTGTTGCTTTAGTCTATGAAAACGGTATATTCGTAAGAGGGGCAACCCGGGGGAATGGGACAACAGGAGAGGAAATTACTTCTAATCTTAGAACTATAAAAGCTATTCCCTTAAAATTGTTTGGTGAAGATATACCTCCTCGCATCGAGGTATACGGGGAAGTTTATATGAAGAAGAGTGATTTTAAAAAGTTAAATGAAGAGAGAACAAAAAAGGGAGAGAGTCTATTTGCTAATCCGCGAAATGCAGCAGCTGGTTCAGTAAGGCAACTTGACCCTCGAATCACCGCTCAAAGACATTTAGATACTTTTATTTATAGAGCAACTTTTCCTGAGGGAAATAACTTTAATACCCATATGGAAGTTTTGAATTATTTAAAAAAGTTTGGATTTAAAGTAAACCCCCATATCAAACTTTGTCAGGATATTGAGGAAGCTATAAATTACTGCCAGAAATGGATAGAAAAAAAAGATGAATTGGATTACGAGATTGACGGGATGGTAATCAAGGTTAATTCCTTAAGGATGAGAGAAGAATTGGGGTCAACTACTCGAAGCCCCCGCTGGGCTGTTGCATATAAGTTTCCTGCCCAACAAGTGACCACAAAAGTTCAGGATATTATCGTTCAGGTAGGGAGAACAGGAGCTCTAACCCCGGTAGCTGTACTTGATCCGGTTAGGATATCCGGTTCAGTGGTGCAGAGAGCAACTCTGCATAATGAAGATGAAATCAGAAGAAAAGATATTCGGATTGGAGATATTGTCTTAGTTCAAAAAGCCGGAGAAGTTATTCCGGAAGTAGTGAAAGTAATAAAAGAGAAGAGGACTGGCAAGGAGATGGAATTTGTTATGCCCACTCAATGTCCGGTATGTGGGGCAAAGGTGTTCAGGCCGGAAGGTGAAGTGGCCTCTCGATGTAATAGCCTTATCTGTCCAGCCCAAATAAAGGAAAGAATCAAGCATTTTGCTTCTCGAAATGCTATGGATATTGAGGGGTTAGGTCCGGCAATAATTAATCAATTAGTAGAAAAAGGTCTAATTAAAGATATTTCAAATTTGTATTTTTTAAAAAGAGATGACCTGATCTCTCTTGAGCGGATGGCTGAGAAATCTGCAGATAATTTATTAGATGCTATTGAAAAGAGTAAGAAAAAATCTTTAGCTAACTTAATCTATGGTTTGGGGATACGTTATGTGGGAGTTCATGCCTCAGAAGTTATTACCAGATACTACCCTACTTTAGATAAATTTAAAAAAGCTAGTTTAGAAGAATTAATTGAAATTAATGAAATTGGTCCCAAGATTGCAGAAAGTACAATTCTTTTCTTTAAGGAAAAGGAAAATTTAGCTATTATTGAAAGATTAAGAAGTGCTGGTTTGAATTTTGGCCAGGAAGAAGAGATAAGGAGAAAAGAGAAAGAGACCAAAATTTTAGCCGGAAAGCAATTTGTTTTAACCGGTACTTTAAAGGATTTTACCCGTACTCAGGCTAAAGAAATAATCAGTAAATTGGGCGGCCGAGTTACTGGCAGTGTAAGTAAAAAAACCGATTATGTTGTTGCCGGTGAAGACCCGGGATCGAAATACCAAAAAGCACAAGAATTAGGTGTAACTATAATTAATGAAGAAGAATTTAAAAGAATAATTAATAAAAACGTTAGCTAGTTATCAATTTACTAATTGATCAATTCGTAGGACAGATGTTCCCCGTTTTCACGAGGGCAGGCTCACCTATCTATGTGCTGTAATTTGTCATTGCGAGCTCCGATTTATCGGAGCGTGGCAATCTCGGAATTGAGATTGCTTCGTCACTTCGTTCCTCGCAATGACAAAAACTTATACGCTATACGCTACCCGCTATGCGCTATATTACGAGATACGATTCACGAGATACGAGATACGAATTAAGTTGGAGGTTAATATGACAGAAAAAATAATAACTAAAAAAGAAGTAGAATATGTTGCTAAACTTGCTAAATTAGAATTTAATGAAGAAGAAAAAGAGGAATTTACTTCACAGTTAAATTCAATTTTAGATTATTTTAAAAAGTTAAATGAACTTGATACTGAAAAGGTTGAGCCTACTGCTTATGTTATTTCCATGCCTAATCTGCTGAATGAAGACAAGGTTAAACCTTCTTTCCCCCAGGAAGAAGTTCTTTCTAATAGTAAATATGTTAAAAAAGGCTATTTCAAAGTTCCTAAAATAATGTAATCTAAAATTTGATTAAAGTAAGAGGAGGAGAGATAATTGACCTTAAACCGATTAACTGCTCACGAAGCTATAAACTTAATTAAAAAAAAGAAAATAACTGCTTATGAAGTTATGCAGGATATTTTTAATCAGATAGATAAAGTAGACAATTTGATCAAAGCCTTTCTGGTTATTAATCGAGAAGAGGCCTTAAAACAAGCCAAAGAAATAGACAAAAAAGTGAAAAACGGAGAAAAACTTCCTCCCTTAGCCGGTGTAGCGGTTGCTATAAAGGATATTATAGCTACCCGGGGAACGGAGACTACCTGCGGTTCCAAAATACTAAAAGGTTTTATCCCGCCCTACAATGCTACGGTAATTAATAAATTAAGGGAAGCGGGAGCAATAATAATAGGAAAAACCAATATGGATGAATTTGCTATGGGTTCATCTACTGAAAATTCTGCTTTTGGCCCTACTCATAATCCCTGGGACTTAGAAAGGGTGCCTGGTGGTTCCAGCGGTGGTTCAACTGCCGCAGTAGCAGCAGATGAGACCTTTGTTGCTTTAGGCACAGATACAGGAGGCTCTGTGCGTCAGCCTGCATCTCTCTGTGGAATGGTGGGATTAAAACCAACTTATGGAAGGATCTCCAGATACGGTTTGGTTGCCTATGCCTCGTCTTTAGATCAGATAG
>Ga0209979_1003941_pt1 | contig 12663 bp, 8 predicted proteins | sample AnhtaG_FD_183114 | JGI IMG/M metagenome (GOLD analysis project Ga0209979, IMG submission 183114) | Deep subsurface microbial communities from Anholt, Denmark to uncover new lineages of life (NeLLi) - Anholt_01485 metaG (SPAdes) (version 2) | ecosystem: Environmental > Aquatic > Marine > Oceanic >...
CCGACGACGGAGCCTTCAGCACGCACACGGTGACCACGGCCACTATTCGCTTCAGCATCACTACCTCAGGCGTGGCGCAAGCGGCACAGGAGACGGTATCCAGCTTCGGCATAGCGGGGAGGGTGAGCTCCGTCGAAGTGGAGCTGGGGGATGAGGTCAAGGAGGGCCAGCAACTAGCCAGCCTGGAATCCGACACCCTGGAGAACCAGCTGGCTACCGCCGAGGCAAATCTTTTGTCGGCGCGGATTCGCCTCCAGCAGATCGAGGAAGGGGCTTCTTACGCTGAGAAGGCGGCGGCCGCAGAGGCGGTGGTTAGCGCCCGAGTGGCACTTGACATAGCCTCGGATGACCTGGATGACGTGATGGACGGGCCCTCTGATGCCGAGCTGGCTGCGGCGGAAGAGAGGGTAAGGAGCGCCGAATCAGCGCTCCTTGCCGCCCAGGACAGTCTGAGGAAGCTACAGGAGGGGGCTTCGGAGGCGAACCTGGCGGCCGCCGAGGCCAGTGTGGCAATTGCCGAGGCGAACCTGACGAGCGCCAAGAGTCTCCGGACAAGCGCCAACGCGAGCGTGCAGTCGGCGGAAGCAGTTCTCCAAAGCGCCGCGACGACCTACTGTGATACCGATGACCACATCCCCGACATCTGCGACGACTTCTCCACCATCCCCCTCAGCAACCGCCAGATCAGCAGGCTCAACGATTCCATTAGTCTGGAGGAGGACGCGGATGCAGCCCTGATTGCGGCGACCAGCGCTCTCATCCAGGCCAACTCAACCTACCGCAGTGCACTGGCGGCCAAGGCGGACGCCGGGGCGGCCGTCGACGCTGCCGAGACCGCCCTCGAATCCGCCCAGGAGGCTCTCGATGAGGTGAAAGCAGGGGCCGACCCGGAGGAACTTGCTACGGCCGAAGCAGCCGTGACAGCGGCCGAGCAGGCCCTGGAGGCGGCCCAACTGCGACTGGACGAGCTTCGCGAGGGCCCGACAGAGTCCGCCATTGCTGCCGCCCGGGGCGCCGTCGACACCGCACGCGCCAATTTGACGTCAGCGATGGCGGCCAGGGATGATCTCCTTGCCGGCGCCGACCAGGAGGACATCGACTTACAGGTTCAGCAGGTGCGAATCGCTGAGCTGGCAGTGGAGCAGGCTCGCGAGAACCTGGAGGACGCGACGCTGGTAGCGCCCTTCGACGCCACTGTCGGCGCCATCTTTATCAGCGCGGGCGATCTAGTCACCTCGGTTACCCCGGCCATCACTCTGCTCACCCCTAACGCCCTGGAGGTAGAGCTGACCCTTGGCGAGACGGACCTCCCCATGGCGAGGGTTGGTCAAAAGGGGATCATCATTTTCGATGCCATTCCGGAGAAGGCCTATCCGCTGACGGTAACCTCGATAGGCCTGGCTCCCACCACTCAGCAGGGTGTGGTCACCTATCTTGCCACCGCCCAGCTTGCGGGCTTCGATCCCAAGGCGGACGTTCGGCCGGCTCCAGGCATGAGCGGATCAGCGGTCATTGTCACCCAGGAGAAGACCGATGTCTTGGCTGTGCCCAGCCGGGCCATCAGACGTCGCGGACAGAACCAGACGGTTGAAGTGGTGGTCGACGGCAAGCTGGAGATAAGGGTGGTCCAGACAGGCATTAGTGACACCGAAAAGACCGAGATCCTCAGCGGTCTGAAGGCTGGCGACGTGGTAGCGCTGCCAGGCGGCGCTCCGAGCGGGGAGGCGGCGGAGGACGCGGAGATACTCCCCGGCGGCGTTCGCTAGGAAGTAGTTCGCACCGTGGTCAAACTGACCGATATCACCAAAGTCTACCTAGCTGGCGACGTGCCTGTACCCGCCCTGCGGGGAATCAACCTAGGGATACAGGAGGGGGAGTTCCTGGCTATTATGGGGCCTTCGGGGTCCGGCAAGTCCACCCTCCTGAATATCCTCGGCTGCCTGGACAAACCCACCTCGGGCACGTACGAACTGGATGACCTGAAGGTCAGTGCCTTCGATGAGGATCAGCTGGCGGTGATCCGCAACCGCAAGGTCGGGTTCGTCTTCCAGAGCTTCAACCTCCTTCGCCGCCTACCAGCGGTCGAGCAGGTGGAGCTACCGTTGCTCTATCGCAAGGTGTCCGACCGGCGGCGCCTGGCGCTTCAGGCCCTTAGCGATCTGGGGCTGGCCGAGCGCATGGCGCACCGGCCCACGCAGCTTTCGGGGGGCGAGCAGCAGCGGGTGGGCATCGCCCGTTGCCTTGTGACGAACCCTTCCCTGATCCTGGCAGATGAGCCGACAGGCGCCCTGGACACGGCCACCGGGCACGAAATCATGCGCATCTTCCAGCGACTCAACGGGGAGCGGCGCATCACCATTGTTCTTGTGACCCACGAACGGGAGATCGCCGCCTACGCTCGCAGGATCGTGCACCTTCAGGATGGGCAAATCGTCAGCGATGAGCCGAACTCGTCGCCGGACCGCTCGCCCGGTGGCGACGGTGGAAGCGAGGCCCCGACGGTATGAGTATCACCGACACTATCCGCTCCGCCTTCGCCGCTCTGACTGCCAACAAGCTGCGCTCGTCGCTGACCATGCTGGGCATCATCATCGGGGTGAGCGCCGTCATCACCCTCATGGCGGTGGGCCAAGGCTCTCAGAAAGGCGTGACGGAGCGCATTCGAGGGCTGGGCAGCAATCTTCTCTTTATCAGGCCTGGTCAGTCTCAAGCATCAGATGTCCAGTCGGCGGTATATGGGGGCCAGGCACTGACTTTGGTGGACACGGATGCCTACGCCATCAGTGATCCCGAGCAGTTTCCCTATGTGGAGGGCGTGGCGCCCCAGGTCGACTTCGAGGGCCGACTGATCGCCGGTGGCGAGAACACGACCACCACCATCATCGGCACGACGCCCGACTACCAGTACGTACGCGACTTCTATGTGGGGAAAGGGCAGTTCATCAGTGAGGACGATATTGCCCGCAAAGGCCTTGTGGCTGTCCTGGGGCATAGGGTGGCCGAGACGCTGTTCGATGACCGCGACCCCATCGGCAAGTCCGTGCGCCTGGCGGTAGGCCCTCCTACCATGGCGCTCACCTTCAACTTCCGGGTCATCGGCGTCATGGAGCCGAAAGGGGCCACGGCCATCGGTGATGAGGATGACCTGATGTTCATACCCCTGCCGACAATGCAGGCCCGTATTCCCTTCCTGAGGCATCCTCAGGGGCTAAGCAACGTGTTCCAGATCTCGGTAAAGGTGAGCAGCAGAGGTGATTTCGACAGAGCCGAGAGGGAGATAGCAGCCTTGCTCCGCGAGCGTCACAACGTGGACAAGGATGACTTCGTGATTCTAACCCAGACCGACGTGGCCAACCTGGAGGCCGCCGAGACCGAGATATCCCAGACGCTGTGGGCGGCGATGGCGGCCATCGCTGGCATCTCCCTTGTGGTCGGCGGCATCGGCATTATGAACATCATGCTGGTCTCGGTCACGGAGCGCATCCGCGAGATAGGCATCCGCAAGGCTATGGGAGCGACGCGGGGCGACATTCTCATGCAGTTCTTAGTTGAAGCTCTGATGGTCACGACGGCCGGTGGAGCCATCGGGGTTGTTCTCGGCATTACGCTCTCGACGCTAGCGGACGGGCGCACCATCCTGGAGCAGAGCATCCGGGCGGAGGTCTCGCTGGTGGCCGTCATCCTGGCCTTTGGCGTGTCCGCGGTCATCGGCCTCTTCTTTGGCATCTATCCCGCCTACAATGCCTCTCGCCTCAACCCCATCGAGGCCTTGCACCACGAATAAGGACGGTAAAGCCGCCTTCTATTGGAGTGCCTGGGCCAGTCGTTCATCCAGAGTGCGGATGATGTCCTCCACCTCTTGTCCCGGTGTGGCGCCGCCTATTGCACCCACTATTATGTGAGCGGTGGCTCGTCCTCGCCTGATAGCGACCAGGTGAGCAATGAAGTCAACGTCAACCTCGAACTCCGCACCCTCGCCCTCCGGCCGAAGTGTGCCTGTGAAACGAGCCGCCAGCGTTTCGTCGCCGATGCTGGCAAACGACATCGGCTCTCCCTCAATGGAGATCACACCGGGGAACAAGCTTACGCTCTGGCTGGGGTTGGCAGCTACCTCCCTGCCCCATTCCATGCCGGCCACAGCTCCCTCCGAGGTCTGGAAGATGCTCAGCGAGACACTGACCGAGGCGGTGCCACCGCTGATAAAGGTGCCCAGAGGGTCGTTCGTCATATAGGTGGCGTCATATCCCAGCAGGCGTCCCCATCCATCAAGGCGGGCGAGAGCCGCTTGTTTTCCCTCCGGATCGGTCTCGGCGGCCTCCTCGTTATCCGTAAATGCCTCCTCCTGCAGAACGAAGCCAGAAGGCAAATCGTCCAGTGTCAGGGCTACGCTCCTGAGCATGGCCTCCAGCGTTGGCCTGTCGACCGGAACGGACGTTGCAGAGGGTCCTTCCTCGCCATCCCCGCCGCAGCCAACCCCGACGACTGCCGGGACGGCGACGACAGCAAGGGCGAGTGCGATGAGCCAAGTTCTCATAGTGACCTCCTACCATGTTCGTGCGCCATGCTGTGCTCAGGCGACTCTGCTCAGCGCCTCCGCCCGCTTCATCAGCCGCGGCGGAAAGAGGGCAGTGAGGATCGCCCGTCCGCCGAGGGCTATCTTGAAAGTCCCATTCGGCAGAGCGCGCCGCGCTCGATTATAGCAGGTGTAGTATCAAAGGTGCGCGGGCAAGGATAGCCGCTGGCCCCCGACAAGGCCTCTACCATTGCTCTCCCCGAATGGAGATGCTATCTTGTCGCTGCGCGGGCGATGTTGAATTCTTGACGTTTGCACTGGGTGCGGATACGTCTGTCGGGAGAGGCTAAATGACGGAAGCGCGGGTGTTCGCCATCGACGCCGGTGGAACCATGACCGATGCTTTTGTGGTGCTGGAGGACGGGAGGTTTGTCGTCGGGAAAGCGCAGACCACCCCGGACGATGAGTCTGAGGGCGTGCTGAGATCGTTTGAGGACGCCATCACCGGTCTGGACGGGGAGGCCGGGGCGGCCGCCAGGGGCCTGGTCGCCACCATCTACTCGGGCACGCTTATGCTGAACCGTCTGCTTCAGCGAGAGGGAGAAGGGGGCATAGGCGTCGTCACGACTGCCGGCTTCGAGGACGTCCTGCGCTTTGGCCGAGCGTTCCAATCGTATGCCGGTTACCCATACAGTGAGCGGCTCCACGTCAGGTCGCACGGCTACCCGGAGCCTATCGTTCCCCGCAGCCTGGTGCGCGGAGTGCGCGAGCGCATCCACCTCACTGGGATGGAGATGATCCCCTTGTACGAGGAGGAAGCACGGGAGGCCGTCGGCTACCTGCTTGATCGGGGAGTGAGAGCCGTCTGTATCTGCTTCCTGTACTCGTACCAAAACCCCAGTCACGAGCGGCGGATGGCCGAGATCGCTCGAGAGGTCATGAACGAGCGCGGTGTGGACATCCCTCTGTACCTATCGAGCGAGCAGAACCCGGTTCGAGGCGAACTCCCACGGCTGAACAGCCTGATCCTGGAGGTCTACGCCGCTCGGCCGTCGCGGCTCCAGCTCGTCCGGATGCGAGAGCGCCTCAAGGAGCTGGGGTCGCCCGCTCCTTTCCGCATCCTCACCTCCTACGGCGGTACCGTCTCCCCAGAGCATGAGTGGCTGGTCTCCACCCTCGTCTCCGGTCCCATCGGTGGGATTATCGGCGGGAATCGCCTAGGGGATCACCTTGGGATCGCCAACCTGGTGTGCACTGACATCGGCGGGACCAGCTTTGATGTCGGCCTGATCACCGAGGGCCAGCATGCCATCCGTACCGAATGGGCACTGGCTCAGTTCGTGCTCAACACGCCGATGATCGCCATGGACTCTATTGGGGCGGGCACGGGCACCTACGTCAGGCTCGACCCGGTCATCCAACGCATCAACCTGGGGCCCGATTCCGCGGGCTATCGGGTAGGGGTCTGCTACGAGGCCGGCGGCGTGGATACCCCCACTGTCACCGATTGCCACCTCGTTCTGGGCTACGTGAACCCCGACTACTTCCTCGGTGGGGAGATTCAGCTAAGTACGGAGCGAGCGCGGCAGGCGCTCGAGGAGAAGATCGCCCAGCCCCTAGGAATAGGGCCTGAGGAGGCGGCCTGGGGAATTGTCCAGCTCCTGGAGACGCAGATGCGGGATCACCTCGCAGGGATGATCCTCGGCCTCGGATACTCGCCGGAGAATTACCATCTCCTCACATACGGGGGTGGCGGACCCCTGCATGTTGCAGCGCTGAGCCGGGGATTGCAGTTCGAGAGCGTTCTAGTGCCTTCGTGGGCAGCGGCTTTCTCCGCCTACGGCTGCGCCTGTGCCGACTGCGCCTATCGCTACGACCGTACGGTCGACAAGGTTCTCCCGCCCGATGGCTCAGGTCACCAGGCGGTTGCAGGGCTGCTGCGCAATGCCTGGGGCGAGATCCGCGAGCGCCTCGCTGAGGAACTGCGCCGCGATGGTCTCGACCCGGGCCGTATGGTCTTCCGGCCCTATGTGCGAATGCAGTACCGAGGCATGCTGGATGACCTGGAAATGCCTTCGCCTTCAGCGGAGCCCTCTCCCCAAGACCTGGATGCCATCATCGCCGAATACGAGCGTCTCTTCGAGCGGATCTTCGCCCGGGCGGCCAAAAGCCCGGAGGCTGGCTACGTAGTCACCAAGGCTATCGGGGTTGGCGTTGTGCCCACGGAGAAGCCGCGCATTCCCGAGCTGGCCCTCCAGGGCCAAGACCCGGCGAAAGGCTCCATGAAGGGGCGGCGTCAGATCTTCTGGGATGGGTCTTGGACGACGGCGGAACTCTTCGAGATGGATAGGCTCCAACCAGGAAACGTTGTGGCAGGCCCCGCCGTTGTGGAGGCCCCAGCCACTACCCTTCTGGTGCCCCCGGGCTGGCGGGCCACCTTGGACGAAAACCTCATCTTTAGGGTCGAGGAGGTATAGGGTCATGGCTGTGGCAAAACGCGACGTGGGCCGCACTCCCATCGGCTGGGACGGGAAGACCCTGCTGGAAATGATGGAAGAGAGTGAGCGCTTGTTCCAGGAGACGGGGCGCTATCTGGGCATCGACCAGCTTGAACTCAAGGAAAGAGACCACTTCCGATACGAGCGAGCTTTTGCCAAGTTGCGCGGTGCCCTGGTGGCTGCCCGCGAGACCGCCCTGCATATATCGGCCTCCCCCATCGTGCGCAACATCGGCGAGCTGTGCTTCGCCCTGTACACCCCCGAGGGCGACTCCGTCGTCGTCTCCACCGGTATCATGGTCCACGTTCACACCATGAGCGAGGCCCTCAAGTGGATGGTTCGCAATAACTACGAACAGGACCCCGGCATCCGGCCTGGCGACATATTTACCAGCAACGATCCCGACGTGGGGAACGTCCACACTGCTGACGTGCACACGATGGTTCCTATCTTCTGGGAGGACGAGCTTGTCGGCTGGGCCAGCGGCGTAACCCACCAGGTAGATATCGGCGCCAATACCCCCGGCCACGACCCAATCACGCCCACCAGTCGGTTCGAGGACGGCTTCCACCTCACCTGTGAGCGGATCGGGGAGGACGAGCACATCCGCCAGGATCACCGCCTCCGCTCGCAGCGGGCGGTGCGTTCTCCCTTGTACTGGGACCTAGACGAGAAGTGCCGCACGGCTGGCGCCTACCTGATCCGTGACGCCGTCCATCGCTTCATTGCTGAAGAAGGTATTGACTACTACAAGCGCTTCACGCGGGAGGTGGTGGAGGAGGGCCGGCGCATCTTCATGGCACGAGTTCGAGAGCGGCTGCTGCCCGGCCGCTACCGGGCTGTAACCTTCGTTGGCATTCCATTCAAGGAGGAGGCGTGGCAGCCCCGGGCCCGCAAAGACTTCATTTGCCACGCCCCCATGGAGATCGTCATTGGCCGCGACGGTGACTTCTTCCTCACCATGGAGGGAGCGAGCGCGCCGGGTTTTCACGCCTTCAACTGCGCCGAGGGACCCATGCAAGGAGCCATCTGGGTGCTCCTCTCTCAGATGCTTGTCTACGACGGCAAGCTGAACGATGGGTCATACTTGGCGCTACGTCATTACTTCCCGCCGGGAACTTGGTGCAACGCCCTGGATCCGCAGCTCTCGTACTCCACACCCTGGGCCTTTCTCATCCCCGCCTTCACCGGCCTCACCCGCTGTCTGTCTAGAGCGTTGTTTGCCCGTGGCTATCGGGAGGAGGTGGTCTGCGGCTACGGCTTCACCGGAGACGCCATCCAAGGGGGCGGCACCCTCGCTCTCAACGGCGAATACTGGCCGGCTGCCAATTTCGAGATAAGCGCCGTTGGCCTGGGCGCCAGCGCTGTCCATGATGGGCTGGACTGGGGCTACGCCATGTGGAACCCGGAGTCAGACCAGGGCGATGCCGAACTGTGGGAGCTCCTGGAGATAGGCATTCCCTACCTGGCCCGGCGGGTCAAGGCAAACACGGCTGGCTACGGCAAGTACCGCGGGGGTTCGGGCTGGGAAGCCTTGCGCCTGCTCATAGGCAACCGCGACGCCGAACTCTACATGGCCCGGGCGGACGGGATCACTTTTATGGGCTCCGGCATCTTCGGCGGCTATCCGCAGGCGACCTCCTACCGCCTCTGGAGCAGAGGCAGTGAAATCATGGATCGGGCTGCCAAAGGGCAGCCCTACCCCCTGGGCGATGATCCGGACACCGAAGAGTTCGAGCAGCTAGCGGGCGGCGAGGTAACGCGGAGACCCAGCGCGATGATGATGCCGGAGATCTTCCATGACAGAGATGTGCTCCACTACGTACTTTCCGGTGGGCCCGGCTGCGGTGACCCCCTGGAACGACCGGCGCAACGGGTGGTGGACGATATGAATGGGGGCATCTTCAGCGAGCGCATTGCGGGAGACGTATTCGGCGTCGTGGCCGGCCGCGACGAGAGGCAGGACAAGTGGACCTTGGACGAGAAAGCCACGGACGCGCGGCGGCAGGAGATCCGACGCCTGCGGGCCGAACGCTCGCTGCCCTACGAGGAGTTCTGGCGGCGGGAGCGCCAACGCATCGAAGACAGGCAGTTGGGCGAGCCCGTTCGGGGCATGCTTCGCGAGAGCATGGGCCTCTCACAAGCCTGGGCGCAGGAGTTTCGGGCCTTCTGGAAGCTGCCGGAGGGCTTCCAGCCGTAGGAGGGGTGAGATGGAGCGACGAACGGCCGAGGACCTGATCGACGGGCGGCTACCCTGGCCCCAGCTCAAGGAGATCATCTCCCATCCCAAGGACCCTGGCCGCTTCCAGGTAGTGATGGACGTGCTGCGAGAGCGTCTTGGCTGGCAAGAACCCATTCTTCTCCCTCTGGCTGAGCACCTCTACGTGGTGCAGAAGGGAAGCCAGCGGGTGGTGCGCTGCGACTGCGGGCGCGAGTTCGGGGACTACCGGGAGAACTGGAAGACGAAGGCGCGAGTGTTTGTGCGCAACGACGAATCGCTGCTACGGGAGATCTACCCCCAAATGATGCACAGTGACCCCGAGTGGATGGAGCTGCGGGAGTTCTACTGCCCAGGGTGCTTCGCCCTGCTGGAGGTTGAGGCGGTGCCTCCCGGCTATCCAGTCCTGTTCGATTTCGAGCCCGACATCGATGGGTTCTATGAATGGCTGGGGTTGCCGCTGCCGTCAAGCGCCAGCGAGTAGTATCGAGGCATCTCAGTCGATAAGGGCGGTGCGGATCTACGGCTGCGGGGTGCCGATCTAGGCGGCCAAGGCGGAGGCCCAACGAACCGCCTCCGACAGATGCGAGCGAAGTACGTCGAAACCAAAGTATCGCTTGCCCACGGCGATGTTGTGATCGGTGACGTTCTCGCGCTCCCTCTGGTCCGTCAGAAGTGTCACCATCTCTTGCGCCGCGTGGGTCAAGACTTCCGCTGATACACGGACGAGTCCCGCCGGGTCGGTCTCCGCAAGGACGGTGTCTCCCAGCGAGATGACCCGCACGCCCTTTGGTGCGATATCTTCCTTGAAGACGGGGTATTCGAATACGACGACGGGGAGACCAGCGGCAAAGGCCTCCAGCAGCTGGTTGCCGAATCCCTCCCAGCCTGACGGGTAGAGCACAAAGTCGGCCATGGTGTACATGTCGGGATAGAGGGCGTAGAATCCCTCCTCCGTCGCCCGCAAGGGGAGAACCTCGTCTCCCACATACATCCAGACGACCTTCAGGGCATCGAGCAGGGCGAAGAGGCTTTCCTGGTAATCGGCGAAGGCACGTTCGGGTCTACCCGCCAGAACGAGCACGATCCGACTTTCCTGGGTGAACACCTCTCCGTGGTACAAGGCTTTGCCGACCATGTGTCGGCGAAGGCCATCCAATACGGCGGCCAGGTGAGCCGCCAATTCTATCTGCTTATTCGGCACGAGGCGAGCTCCGACGAAGAGTACGACATCAGAGCTCTCGATATCATGCTTGGCCCGGAGTTCCCCACGGAGCCTCGCATAGTCTGGGGCATCGAGCTGGTGATGGAAGTCCATGGTATCGTGGATGATTCCGGCTCGGACACCCCTTGCCTGGAGAGCCCTCTGGTTGCGTGTGTTGATCGTCCAATGGGAGAGGTTCGGCATCTTTGGAGGGAAATACCCCTCAAGCAAAGACCGCGCAAAGCTACACGTGGCGGCAAACTTGTAAGCCCCTTCGCTGAGGAGATCGTGGTGGATCGCCACACAGGGCAGGCGGAGGTCTGCGAGCAGTTCGGTAAGACTGACCGTGGCCACGGGGTGAACGGGGAGCGATAGCATGTTGTGGACAAAGAGCATGTCGGGCGCCAAAGCTTTGATCCCTTCGCCCAGTTCTCGTTTCAGCTCTGCAACGGCTCGTCCGAAAGCTTGCTCAAGCTCCACCTCGTCGGCAAAGTCGGTGATTCCGTGACCGAAGAGATTCCGCATCATCGTTGCCACATCTTCGTGATCGAACTCCAGCGTCGGTATCGGGAGGTCTGCCCAATCGTATGCCGAGCAGATGTGGACCTCATGTCCCATCGCTTCAAGAAGGGCCTGGCGCTTCATGATCTCGAGAGACACGCCGTCGGTGCCCGCCGAATCGGTCACATCTGCCCTGGTTCGGTGGCCGCCTTCACCCCCCGTCCGGGCGGAGCGAAAGTGGAGAATAAGCACTTTCATACGGTCGACTCCATTCCCTAACAGGTTGCGTCTTCTTCGTGGTTCCGGTCAATCCTGGTTACGCGTGGGGCGCCAGTATTTCATCCGTCCCTTCGCAGGTCAAGCTGCCGGCCACTCTTGGTCGTGGCGCAGAGCACCTAGCAGCGGTCGAGCGATGCTCCGGCCCTCACGTGGTGGGGCAGGCCAAAGTGTCCATCAGAATAGGACCGAAGAGGTCCGGGAAATGCTGGCGACGTGCCCCAAGATATCAACCGGTGGTAGGATTACGTCTAGGCGGACAGAGGCGCGGAACGATAATGGAGTTTGAAGGGATAGCATTGGTAACCGGTGCCGCCGGTTTCATAGGCAAGTACGTAGTGGAGCACCTGGTGGCCCTCGGGGCCCGGGTGCGGGCAACGGACCTGCCCCGGAAAGATACCTCATACTTCGATGACATGGGCGTGGAGTTCGTGGCGGCGGACCTTACGAAGCCGGAGACGCTGCCCGCCCTGTTCGACGGAGGGGTGGACAGGGTCTTTCACCTGGGCGCGATCTGTAACTTCTCAACCCCGTATGAAAAGCTTTATCCCACTAATGTGCTTGGAGTGGATCGCATCACCAAGCTGGCTATCGATGCGGGGGTCAAGAGATACATCCACGTCGGTTCGACCAGTGTTTACGGCCCCTACCAGGGAACGCCGTTTACGGAAGATGCTCCTCGTAATCCCCAGGATAGTTACGGGACAAGCAAGAGAGATGGTGAAGATGTAGTCTGGCAAAGGATCGAGGAAGGGCTTGCCGCAATAGTTACCCGCCCCTGCACTGTCTACGGCCCCGGCTGCAACGATGGCGCCGGCAAGGTTTTCTCGCGCCCCACCTCCATTACGGCCATTCCGGGAAACGGCAGGCAGCTCTTGTCCAATGTGCGGGCCGAGGATGTGGCGGCTGCGGTGGTGCATCTCTCGCAGGTCGATGAGGCCGTTGGCAAAGCCTTCAACATCGCGGATGACAGCCATCCAACAGTCGAGGAAGCATTGACCATTGCAGCAAGGACTTTCGGGGGGAAGCCGCCTAAACTACATCTACCCATCGCAGTCGTTAAGGCTTTCGCCCGCATGGATGGATTCATTTCCAAGATGAGGGGACGGATTCCGGACCTGGAATACGACGCGGTGCGCTACCTTGGCAGCGACTACGTGGTGGACAATGGGGCGCTAAGAGCCACTGGTTACAAGCTTGTCTACCCTGACTTCGAAGAATCGATGAAGCAGATGGGGGAATGGTACAAAGAAAATGCCCCCGGCGAATGACAGTTGAGGAGGGCAAATCATGCAGGCGGTGGTAATCACAGGGCTTGCCCAGGGAATCGGGCGCGAGGTTGCGAAGCTCTTGGCCCGGTCAAAGGTGCCGGTGGCCGGCTTCGATGTCGATGAGGATGGAATCGAGTCGCTGAAGAAAGAGTTCGAAGAGGCGGGATGCGATCACCTGCTGA
>Ga0209979_1003942_pt1 | contig 12663 bp, 9 predicted proteins | sample AnhtaG_FD_183114 | JGI IMG/M metagenome (GOLD analysis project Ga0209979, IMG submission 183114) | Deep subsurface microbial communities from Anholt, Denmark to uncover new lineages of life (NeLLi) - Anholt_01485 metaG (SPAdes) (version 2) | ecosystem: Environmental > Aquatic > Marine > Oceanic >...
ATACAGTACATAGAAAAATTCTTCCACCCCATAAGTGATTTGAGTGAAAAATTTGGAATCCTCCAGGAAGCCATAGCTGCTTCAGAAAGAATATTTAAACTTCTGGACCAGAAACCCTCTATTGTATCTCCTGTAGAACCTGTAAAAGTCAAAGAGATTAAGGGCAATATTAAATTTAATAAAGTATGGTTTGCCTACAATGATAAAAACTATGTGCTTAAAGATATTTCCTTTAAACTTGAAACAGGCCAGAGTGTGGCTTTCGTAGGCGCCACCGGCTCAGGAAAAACATCTATAATAAACTTGCTTAATAGATTTTATGACATACAAAAAGGAAAGATTTTTCTTGACGATATAGATATAAAAAGATTTAACCTCCAGTACTTAAGAAAACACATAGGAATAGTGATGCAGGATGTATTTTTATTTTCCGGGACTATACTGGATAATATCCGTCTGGGAAATAAAGACATTTCCCTGGAAAGGGTAATTGAGGCTTCAAAATATGTAAATGCCCATAAATTTATAGAAAAGCTTCCGGATAAATATAATTACGAGGTAAAAGAAAGAGGACAGGTATTATCGGTAGGGCAGCGGCAGTTAATCGCCTTTACCAGAGCCCTGGTGTTTAATCCAGAAATACTTCTGGTTCTTGATGAAGCCACCTCAAGTATTGATTCTGAAATAGAATCATTAATTCAGGACGCTCTGGGTAAAATAATGAAAAACAGGACCACCATAGTGATTGCCCACCGGCTCTCTACCATAAGGAATGTAGATAAAATAATAGTCCTGTCTCATGGCAGAATAGTAGAAAAGGGTACTCACAAGCAGCTTCTCAAACTAAGGGGAATTTACTACAAGCTATATAAATTTCAATACCAGCTGCAGGCTTAAAATTAACGTCTTCCTTGCCCATATTTAACCTTTCTAGTGCCTACCGCCAGTATTCCGGTTTGGTTATTTCATTTCCGCTGCTGTCAATAATTTCTTCGGGCAGCTGGCTTTTTTTAATATAATGGGTAAAAATCCTGGCACTGAAATGACAATATTCTCTCAGCCTGTCTGTTTTTCTATAAGGTGGAAAAAATATGACCAGTTTCATATTAAAAAGTTCCAATACAGTCCTGCACACCGGTACTAAATCACTATCGCCGGATACCAGTATCTGAGTATCACAGTTCTTTTGATGAGCATCCTTAAACATTTCAACTGCTATATTCATGTCTGTCATTTTTTCATTAAAATTTTTAAAAATTTTTCCGCACCTATTGCATATTGTCATGCCTTTTTGATGCCTGCCCAGAAAAACCTCCATATCAGGCAGAGTCTTTATGGCCTTAATATAAGAAGATTGTCTGTGAAATTTGTCTTTATCAAATTTTGTTGAGACCATGCTGGTAAAATATTTCACTCTAATTAACTTCTGGTTAGGGAGGCAGAGCTTCCTGGCTAATTCTCTTAAATCCAGCCAATAATACTTTCTAAGATTAGCTTTTTTTAAACCATTATAAAGATTAAGCCCATCAATATAAAAAATTACTCGCTCATTCATAATTCCTCACCAAAAAAGAAAGGCCTCAAAAAAGAGGCCTCAGGACAGAGATACTATCTCTGTTGTGGTATCAAAATTTGATTTAGCATAAGAATTATAGAACAATTCTACACCCTTTGTCAAAATACTTTTTACTATAATAAGCTACATTCTTCCAGGATTATCCCCCCTGCTTATTTTGATAGTATATATTATATAATATCTAAACTTACCAGTCAGACAAAATAATTTATATCTAATTAATATTATTTTTAATTATAACACATTAATATACAAAACTAATATTAAATTTAGCCAGACCTGTATTATCATTTTTTAATGAATTTTCTTTATGATATAATCACTTTATTATTAGTCGATAACTTTTAATTTTACTGTTCAGCTGTAATTTATATTGTCAATAAACTATAGGAGAGGTATGATTCTGCAAAATTTTTACTTAAATACTATAGTTATTCTATTTGCGTCATATCTCATTGGCTCCTTCCCATCCGCATATATTGCCGGAAAAATAAAAGGTATTGATATAAGTAAAGAGGGAAGCAGAAATGTTGGTGGGATGAACATAATCACAAATGTAGGTAAATTCGCAGGAGTGACAGTAATAATTACTGATATTGGGAAAGGGGCACTGGTGGCTTATATTGCCAGTAGATTTTCAGATCATATTTTTATCCCCCTTCTTGCTGTTGTATTTGCAGTGACAGGACATAATTGGATGGTATACATCGGTTTTAAAGGTGGAAAAGGGGTCTCTACATTTTTAGGTGGATTACTTTACCTGTCACCATTAACATTCCTTTTTCTTTACCTTCTGTTTATACCTGTTGCTTTGGTCATTCTAAAGGATACATACCTTGCAACTACTGTTGGATTCTTCTTCTTCTCTTTTTTTCTCTGGGTTTACGAAGGAAGTCCCTGGTGGGTTATTTTTGGGCTCCTTGTAACCATAGTGTACAGTATAAAATGCTACAGCTTTCTAAAATCATACTATACTGAAAAAAGAAAAGCTATACACCCGGTAGTTAAAAAAATATTTAAACCATTTTTCAAGGGAATGTAAAAAATGAAATGCCCCTACTGCTCAAACCCTGATACAAGGGTTATAGATTCCAGATTAACTGATTCTAATGATAGTGTCAGAAGAAGAAGAATGTGCCAAAAATGCGGTAAAAGATTTACAACTTATGAAAGGCTGGAAAATCAGCCCATCGCAGTAATAAAGAAAGATAATACCAGACAGCCTTTTGACAGAAATAAGATACTCAGCGGATTAATCAGGGCATGTATAAAAAGAAACATAAGCACAGAAGTATTAAATAAAATTGTAGATGATATAGAAAATGAAATTTCCAATATGCCTTCCAATGAAATCCAATCTAAAGAAATAGGAAACCTGGTTCTTAAAAGATTAAAGAACCTGGATAAAGTTGCATATATTAGATTTGCCTCTGTTTACAAGCAATTTGATAGCATCAAGCAATTTACCAGGGAATTATCGGAATTGCAAAAATCAAAATAAAATCCGGATGTATTATAATTTATATCTTAATACAGCACCAATACTTCCAGCTCTTATTAGTTTTTCATCCCCTTCTATATCCACTATTTCACATCCCTGGTTTAAAGCATCCTCAACAATCTCATCAACTATATCATTATAAAATACCAGCTTTCTTCCACAATATGGACACTTATCTTTATATTCTACAGTTAAGTAGCGGCATGAATCACAAATATAACCTTTGTGTGTAAATTGTCTGTCATATATTAAAATTCTTATCTTCTCAATTAATAGCGATTTTATGGTACCATCAATTCCAAGCACACCCATTCCATTCGGGTTATATTCATCAATTAGCCTGTCAATCAGGTCATTTTTAGTTTTAGCCTCAAATTCATCAATAACTTTTTGAGCTTTATTGCTAATTAAAGAAATATTTGAATCCGGCTCAGCATCAATATTGCCAATATGTCTTGACCGCAGGTAACTATGCAGATAATTTAAAAAATTAGGAATTATTTCTTTCCTTCCCGCTAGAATCAGGTAATCAAATTTTTTTTCCTTGAAAAGTTCCATTGTCCTGTCATTTACCACTTTGAAGAAATGATGTAACTTCTCTTCCAGTCTGCCATACAGTTTTCTTTCTCTCAAAACAGCCTGACTTTTAAAATTAACCTTTGAAGGAACATCACTTATAAAAGCTGCGAGATACTCATTAATTTCACCAAGATATATAGAATAAATTTGCGCTTTTTCTCTGTCAATAAGCAGTACGCCGTATTTTTTAGAGTTATTGAGAAGAGACCTTATACTCTGGGTATACGGCTTGGGATCGATAATTATTTTGGATCTCATTATTATGGGTATTCTAAATTCTTCCCACAGGCCGTCTCCTGAAGAAAAAATTGCAAGTGTCCTTGTTGAATCAGCTCTGAACTTATCATATGCAAAAGCTTTCACTTTTTCAAAGACTTCAAATACCTCCTTTTTCTGGCTTTTATCAATATTAGTATCAGCCTCCAGTTTCTCTTTACTGCCGACAATCATTGAATTCAATTTAGTCTGGTAGTCTCTTTTTGTAATCCTGGACCTGTCTACTAAAAGATAAACACTTACAACCAGCTTTCCTGTAGGAATGAAATTTAATATTTCTTCCAGGCCCGAGACTTTATTGCTTGAATTTGCCATAAATAATACCACTCCTCTCACTACTCTGTATTAATGTGATAAACGCAGTGTTTGTTATTCCAATGGACATTGCTGCTCTAAAAACTTTAATTTATAACTAAAATTTATTATTATTATCATTATACAATAACTATTCAAGAAAGAGAGTATCAATGTTTGGATATATTGGATATAAAATCCTCGAATTTATTGCCATTTCAACTCCTTACCCTGTTACATACTTCATTGCAACATTTGGCGCCAGGCTATGGATGCTAACTGGTGTAGACGTTAAGACCATTAGAAATAATGTTTCAAAAGTACTCAACCTTAATATAAATGATAAGGAAATTCATAGAATAGCAAATAGGATTTTTATAAACTGGGCAAAAAATATTGTTGACTTTTTAAAACACCCTATTATCTCAAAAGAGAAATTAAAACAAAGGGTGGAAATAGAGGGTCTTGAGCATCTTGATAATGCATTAAAAAAAGGAAGAGGTGCAGTCATTATTACAGCGCATATCGGGAACTTTGAATGGGGTGCCTGTAGAATAGCAGTAGAGGGATATAAGATATGGGGTTTAAGCCTGGTTAGAAAAAATAAGCTTGTGGGTAAATTTTTTGAGTCAAATAGACTTTCAAAAGGATTTAAAACTCTTTACATAAACAGGATGCTAAATGTTTTTAGAACACTTAAGAACAATGAAATAGTGGCTATACCATCAGACTGGGATCCTACCGGGCAAGCCACCAGACCGTTTAAATTCTTTGGTAAAACAGCCTATCTACCCACAGGTGCACTCATGATAGCATTAAAATCGGGGGCACCATTAATACCAAGCTTTATCTGGAAAAAGGACAAATATAACCATTTCCAGATAGTCGAAAAACCCATTGATCTCATAAGAGAGGGGGATAAAGAAACATTGATTAACAAAAATATGGAAAAAGTGCTGGAGGTTATGGAAAAGTACATCAGAGATAATATTTCCGAATGGGAAATGTTTCATGATATCTGGAGTGAAAAATAGTTTTATTTCATTTATAATTTACTCACTTTTACATATATGCTTTAATAATTAGTAACCCGGATTTTTATCAGTTCTGCAATTGTCGGATGAATAGAAAAAGAGATATGGAAATAAAAAGTAAAACTTACAAACCTGTACCAAATCTCACTTCTTCCAATGAGGTATCATGGCACACCAGGTCAATTGAAGAAGTTGTAGAATCCCTTAAAACCAATATTAAAACCGGCTTGAGTAAAAAAGAAGCAGAAGATCGGGTTGGTAACTACGGCTATAATGAACTTGAAGAAAAAAAAGGAAGGACACCCTTCAGAATATTCGTCTCCCAGTTTAATGACTTTATGATATGGATACTTATTGCTGCTGCCTTCGTCTCCGGTATAATTATAAGAGAGATCACCGATGCAATAGTAATACTGATTATACTGGTAATAAATTCAGTTTTAGGCTTTGTCCAGGAATTCCGCGCTGAAAAAGCCCTTCAGGCTCTAAAAGAGCTTGCTTCTCCTGGCGCTCTGGTTATAAGAGATAGCCAGGAAAGCAGTATTTATTCCAAAAAACTGGTGCCCGGTGATATTATCAAATTAACTGCAGGTGACCTTTTACCGGCAGATTGCAGGATTATAGACCAGGTAAATCTCCAGGCTAATGAATCAATTATTACTGGTGAATCTCTTCCAGTCAATAAAAATACAACAATTCTTTCTAAAGCACACTTGCCTATTGGTGATAAAAAAAATATGCTCTTTAGTGGTACTGCTATTACCAGGGGAAGATGCACCGCAGTGGTTATAGGCACAGGCCAAAATACTGAAATTGGTAAAATAGCAAGCATGGTTCAGGAAGAAGAGGAGCTTACCCCTCTTCAGATTGAATTAAAAACTGTTGGTAAAAAGATTGGGATAATATGCCTGGCAGTAAGCGCGATTGTCTTTTTATCCGGGGTACTAAAAGATTATTCAGTTGCCCGGATGCTCCTTGTTGCAGTAGCGCTGGCAGTTGCTGCCATACCTGAAGGACTACCGGCTATAGTTACAGTATCCCTGGCACTTGGCGTTCAGAGAATGGCAAAGAATAACGCTATAGTCAGAAAATTAAGCTCTGTTGAAACTCTCGGTGGCGTATCTGTTATCTGTACTGATAAAACTGGAACCCTCACCGAAAATAAGATGATGGTGCGCAAAATCTACTCAGGCTTAAAAGAGGTTAAAGATTATAATAATTTCATCGAAAGATATAATAAGGCAGACAGCAACAGCAGTAAAAAAACCTTAACTATAGGGAATTTAGACAGCAACAGCGCATTGAAACTTTTAATTGATAATGCTGTTTTATGTAATGATGCATATTACATAAATAAGGAAACCGGGCAGATTACCGGAGATCCTACAGAAGTCGCGCTTATTGAACTGGGCAGTTTTTATTCAGTAGATAAAAACAAATTAGAAAAAGATTATCCCCGAAAACTGGAAGAGCCTTTTGATTCCGAGCGCAAGATGATGACTACCATCAGTAAAATATCAACCGGCGATAATCGCCGTAACCAAAGATATATACTGTTTTCAAAGGGAGCTCCTGAGGTAATTGCGGGGAGATGCACCAGAATAATTAAAAATGGTAGAATAGAAAATTTAACTGATTCCGATAAAGAAAAAATCATCGAAAATAATCATACCCTTGCCGCCAAAGCAATGAGGAATCTGGCTTTTGCTTTCAAGTATCTGGACGAGCTCCCTGACGAAGAAAGAATAAAAGAGGTGGAAGAAGATCTGGTATATCTGGGTATGGTAGGAATGATCGATCCACCGCGGCCGGAAGTATATGATGCCATTGAAAAATGCAAGAGAGCTAATATTAAAATTATTATGGTAACCGGAGACCATAAACTAACCGCCAGGGCTATTGGAGAAGAGCTGGGAATACTTGGTCCGAAAGATAAGGTTATTGATGGCACAGAATTTGATCTTATGACCAAAGAGAAGCTTGAAAAACAGATAGAATATATAAGAATCTTTGCCAGGGTCTCCCCTTCAAATAAGGTTGGCATTGTGGAAGCCTTAAAGAAAAACCAGCATATAGTGGCTATGACGGGTGATGGAATAAATGATGCTCCATCGCTAAAAAAGGCTGATATCGGTGTGGCTATGGGTGTAGTGGGAACCGATGTGAGTAAGGAGTCCAGCGATATGATTTTAACTGATGATAATTTCGCCACTATAGTAAAGGCCGTAAAACAGGGAAGAGTAATATATGATAACTTAAAAAAATTTATATTATTCCTGTTGTCATGCAATATTTCAGAAGTGCTTCTGATGTTTATTTGCATAGTAGTGGGTGACTATATATTCTACCTTATAACCGGAGAGAGAGGATTTCTCTATATACCGCTGCTGCCTGTACAAATCCTGTGGATGAACCTGATAACCGACGGCCTGCCGGCAATGGCGCTGGGAATAGACCCGCCTGAAAAGAATATTATGGACAGAAAAGCCACTAAAAGAAAAGAGCAGATTTTAAGCAGAAGAGGACTTACCATGGTTTTATGGCAGGGACTGGTTTTAACTTCCGGAGCGCTTTTTATATATTTTGCCGGTCCTTTATTTTTCAATAACCATGACCTCCTCCATAACCGGGAGATTTTTCAGACCTCTGTTTTTACCACCCTGGTAATAACCCAGCTGCTTCATACATTTAACTTCAGATTTGAAAATAAAGGTATATTCAGAAGAAATATATTTGAAAATAAATATCTTAATCTTGCCGTAATTGTATCGGTTTTGCTCCAAATTGGAATAATTTATATTCCCTGGCTCCAGGGTATATTTAAAACAGCCAGCCTGGGTCTATACCATTGGTCATTAATTATAGTAAGCTCGGTAATAACCATTCTAATTATAAATTTTATAAATGAAATTATTTATAAAAAAAGAAAAGCTGATAATAATAGCTGATTATATGCAACTCTATTTTTCCTTGTAATAATCCCACCTTTTTATAAGGTAACCTTTCATTCTTTCGAATACTCCTGCATTTCCTTCCATAACAGCATCTGCTATTTCATCATCAAAATATTCAGCTTCTTTTACAAATGAGGCAGCCCTGATGTAATAAAGAGGGGTCATCGATTCCAGGATTAACTTTTTTTCCTTTTGTTTTGAAAAATTATATGCGCATGCATAATCATAGACAATTTTTGCCCAGAGCTGCACTGAAATAACCAGTTCATTATTTTTTGGCTTGCTAAAAAAAACTAAAAATTCATTATATGTTTTTTTACTAAAAACTGCTTTCCATATATCTTTATATTTCTCATAACCTTCATAGAATTTTTTAAGCATTTCATGTAAGTCTATTTTTATTCTTTCTGCCTCAAAGAATTTAAAATCACCAAATATGAAGCCTTGATTGCTTTTTAGAACATTCCTCCACCTGAATTCATAGTAATTCATAAAATCAAACATGGTGCCGGTAACTTGAAGAAACATAGGGGACAGATCTTTTCCGGGATCTTTTACATCATGTTCTTTTACCCCTAATACTGTCTGGCATACTCTAAATCCCTCATTAATTGCAATTGTTGTCATCCATATATCTATCCCAAATTTTGTTATATATGGATAACTATTCCAGTATTTTTGCTGTAAGAAAATCTGAAGCGCTCCATTTGAAAATGCAAAATCACCACCTATTGGCTGTCTGAGTCTTAAGCCATATAGCGCCCTGGTAGTCGGGTATACAAGAGCATTTGTGATTGTGGCATCATGCTTGTCTCTTGTATAGTATGGAGTTACATAACCATAACCAAGACGTAGTACCGGATTTACAAGAGCATAACACCATTTAGGTGTTATGCTTCTGTTGTCAGAATCAGAAACAACTATAACTTTAGCTTCAAGTCTCTTTGCAACTTCAAAAATAGTCCTGAAAGCACTGCCTTTACCGGATGGGCCTTTGTACTGAGTAGTTATAATCTCTATTCCTCTGGTTTTTCGGATTTTTTCAACTATGTCTCTTGTACCATCAGTAGACCCGCCATCTGAATTAATTATAAGGCTTTTAAAATGAGGAAAATATTGCTTAAGACCATTTGCAAAGTTGCTTACAACATTACCTATCGTGTTTGCATTATTAAAACTTGGTATACCAACAATAATATCTACGCTCTTTAATTTGCTTATTGTTTTTAGAACTTTATCTTCAAGAAGCTCTTCGTTTTTTTCAAACATAGTAATCACATCCTATAAAAAATTAAAGTTTCCACATAGCCAATGGTTAATGTTTATTAAAAGACTATGATTAAATGAAATTGACAGATTAAAATATTTTTCCTCAAGCATATCTTGAATTATACTTTCTTATCATGTATTCTTCTATCTCGGCCATTGGAGGTCTTTCCTTCTCTTCAAGTTTCATTTGTGAAATAAAGTATTCTTTTTTAAAATAATCAATCTGACTAAATATTTTGTTTAGTTCTTTTACAATTATTATCTTATTATAATGCTGGAGTTTTTCTAAAACTGCCTGCAGGATTCCAAAAGCCATTTTTGAAAGAGCAGAGAGTGGCTGGTTCTTATGTATTCTTCTAATTACATTTACCTGACCAATTTTATCAAGTCCGAATTTTTCATAAACATCAATCAGCATTCCCGTTTCTACGCCATAACCGGTAAAAAACGGGATTTGCTCAAGAATTTCCCGCCTTGCGGCGTACTCTCCTGCAAGCGGCTGCAGAATTCTACTAAGTTCAGGATAAAAAAGATTTAGAATCGGTCTTACCAGTATCTCTGTAACTCTTCCACCTTCACTTTTCATATAACTGCCATCGATTTCTAGCGGTCTTCTATAGAAAGCTTTAACTAAAAGAATTTCATCATACATAATAAGTGGACCCAGGATTCCATATATGATTTTTGAATGAAAATTTTTGATGTCTGAATCACACCATGCAATTATATCACCATTTAAAACATGGAGACTTTTCCATAAAGCTTCACCTTTACCCTGATTTGTCCCGTATTTTTTTAATATATCCTTATGCCTGATAATCTTAAATCCAATTGATTTAACTATATCCAAAGTTGAATCAGTTGAGCCTGAATCGATAACTATAACTTCATCCAGAAGACCTTCCTGATATAATTCTTTTTTTGTAGTTCTTAATATATATTCTATTGTCTGTGATTCGTTCAATGTTGGAAGGCAAAGACTTATTTTTAGATTTTTTTTGTTTTTTATTTTTACTAATTGCCTGACATCAAATTGCAAATAATGAAAAGTATTTTTTTGATACCATTCATCAATATTCATACTATTTACCTCCTTTCCATATTTGCTATGATTTTTCCGGTTTTAATTTAAGAAAGCTTTTAATTTTTTAACCAGAAATTCAAATGAGTAAAACTTTTTAGCTATTTCATAGTTTATATTTGTTATTTTTTCCCTGTATTTTTTATCTAACAATAATTTTAAAACTTTTTTAACACAATCTTCATTTACCACTTTATCAATGACAATAAACTTAAAGCCTTTTTCAAGTATATCTTTTAAAACTGGATAATTATTTACAAAAAGAGGCTTTTTAAATGCTGCCGCTTCTATTACCGGATTGCCAAAACCTTCAATGTCACTGGGTAATGTTACAAGATCACATGCATTATAAAGCTCATATATATCAAAATTTTTAAAGAACTTTTTTACCCTTATTATTTTATTTCCAAACTTATAATTATTACTTAAGATTAGATTGATGTTTTTTTTGGTCGCTATCTCAATTATTTTATTAAAATAATCCATTTCCTGTTTTTCCGGACTACCACTTATAAAAAGAAATACTTTTCTATTGATTTTTTTGGATAATTTCTCGACAAGGTATATGCTTCTTTCAATATTTTTCCTTCCTATAATACGTGTGGGCTGCAGAAATAAAAGATCCCTTCTATCTATACCTAAAAGATCCCTTACTTTCTTAATAGAACTGGCATAATCATATTTTGGTTTATCAAGTATCTTAAAATTAAAAATGTTTGGAATATATTCTGCCTTAATTTTTTTCCTTTTAAATAGTGATTCTTTTGCCTGGCTGTTTATTACCACATGTTTAATCAAGTTTATATCAGGAGGGAAATATTTCTCTAAAATAGCACTAATATTATTATTTAAAAATTCATCTCTTTCCCAGTAAAAATCATGGTGGCGGGTAATTGTCTTAATACCGTGCTCGGAAATTATATCATTTAAAGCAATACCAAGTGGTATATTTAGGGGAATTGAAAGCGCATTTTCAACACTGAAATATTTAATATTGTCTTCTGCCAGTATTTGATTAAATTTTTTCTTTATAGCATTTTTTATTACTTCTATCCTATCAATTAAGTTAAATGATCCGCAAGAATCTTTAAATTTTTCCAAATTAAAGGCATAATTTTTGATTTTAGAAATTTCAGGGTGATAGAAATCCATTTCTTCTATCAAATAATATTTTTTTATGTTATTGGTTTTAACAAAGTCTCCTGCAATATAAATTGGTAAAAGTCCCAGTGAAAGAAAAGCTTCAGCCCATTTATCCGCCTCTATGGATACCCCGTCTATTCCACCAAGTCTTGTAGATATAATTGCTATTTTATCCATTGTATATATCCCCCAGAATAGTTCAGTTTAACCATAATCTGTAAATGAAAAATAATAATAACAGTTATAGCAAGAAAACGTTTACTGCTCGTTAAAGCACAAAAAGTTAAGGTTTAATAAACCTTTTAGATTCTGAAGATAAATTTAATATAATTAAATTCTATAACATAATAATATTATTATATTATTAAAAATAATTCCAGCTTTTAAATATTCCCTGGCTCCAGGGTGTATTTAAAACTGCAATCCGGTGTTTATATCATTGGTCATTAATTATAGTAAGCTCGGTAGTACCGGTTCTAATTATTAATTTTATAAATGAGACCATTTATAAGAAAGGAAAAGCTGATACTGATAGCCAGTCATAACATTTACAATCAGGGCAATACTTCAAACCCCTGCTCTTTGAAATGTTTATCAAACGTAAAAACTTTTTTTAGCCCCAAATTTCTTACCATTTCAAAACTTGTATAGTCAATAAAACTAATATTTTTTTTGCGCGTAATTAACAAACTGCTAATGGCTATATTATGGATTCTTTCATCCACCCAATGAATATTTATAATTGGAATTATATCATCCTGGAATGCTCTAAGTGCATCTAGACCTAACCTGTTCTGGACCAATACTATAGTTTCAATTGTTATATAATTAGAACTATGAAATATTTCCTTATTCTCTACTAACTTTAAAAAAGTATCTCTTGATTCTTTATGGAATTTATCCCCGGAATCTAAAATCGCAAAAAATGCGCTGGTATCTATGTATATACTCATTTC
>Ga0209979_1003943_pt1 | contig 12656 bp, 14 predicted proteins | sample AnhtaG_FD_183114 | JGI IMG/M metagenome (GOLD analysis project Ga0209979, IMG submission 183114) | Deep subsurface microbial communities from Anholt, Denmark to uncover new lineages of life (NeLLi) - Anholt_01485 metaG (SPAdes) (version 2) | ecosystem: Environmental > Aquatic > Marine > Oceanic...
CGGCAAGAAGAAGCCCTCAAACTAGCCAAAAGAGTGGACTTGATGCTGGTTATCGGTGGTCATAATAGTGCTAATACCAACCGTCTGGCTGAGTTATGCTCTATGGCGACTAAAACACATCTAGTTGAAACAGCCACCGAGATTCAACCTTCTTGGCTTCAAGGTCTTAGCTATATTGGTGTAACTGCTGGCGCTTCTACCGGTGAGCCGGCCATAAATGAAGTTATAGCGAAACTAGAAGCTGTGGGGTAAGTACGGTAAAGAGAGGCAAAGCCTCCCTTGTATAATAATCTCCCCTCTCTTCTGATAATGTAGTATAACCCCATCCCCTGTATCCCCATCCCCTTTTATAAAGGGGAAGATTTACTTTTAGAGGGGCTAGCGCCCCTCCAAACTCCCTCATTATTTTGGTAGATAAGGAAAGTCAGAGAGAGGCGAAGCCTCTCTTAAAAAACCAATTCCCCCTCCCTTTGCAAGGGAGAGGGATTGGATGCAATTGATACTATAGGTTACCTTCGCTTAGTCTTAGTAAAGCCCCTTGCTAAGCTGCGAAAGGGGCATCATATTTAGAGTCTAATTAAGGTCAAGAATAATATCCAGAATTGACATTAGAAATCTTTCAAGCGAACTCCTGTATGACTTCTCATATGTTTCTTGCTGCCCCGATTTCTGGCCGGTTTAAATACCTTTTTAAACATGTTGGGGGCGACCAGGGCATAATCTGCACTGGCCCTGAGGCCTACCAATAAGAACAAGACGCTCAACAAAATCTTCCACCGCCCGTGTGCTAACCATGAGGGATTTGTAAGCATCTTCTATAGGTCTCATTCTTTCTTCATGAGAAATCTGCGGTAATACAAATTCATAGGCGTTTTTGGCAGCCTCTACCTCCTGCTTTGGGCCCTTGTAAACCTCTCCTGATATCTGCTGGTTATGACGAATTAAACGAGCTCGTTCATTACTAATATCCTCAACCCTGGATGAGTGTGGTTCCTCTCCCAAAAGCCTGATTTTTATTCTTTCTCTGGCTACTGATATTCCCAGGGTCTCTGCCACTTTGTGAGATAGTTTCTTTTGCTCAAAGAGACTCGCAGCTTGCTGAGCAAGTTCCGAGCGCACCTTCTCAAATCCATTCCAGCGAGATTTCCAATTATCAAGTGCTATCTTTAGCTGAGGCTCGTGCTCCATCAGACCTTCAAAGAGGTGTCGGCTCAGCCGGTTTGTTGTATCGATGCCTCTCTCTTTGAGAAGATTGTCGGCCCGTTGCAATCCAATCTGGATAGAATTATCAATCAAGACATCAGCATCCTGTTTATGAGTGAAATCCATCGATTTGGTGCGAACAACATCTAGGAGTTTAGCGGCAATTCTTATCAACAACTGATAATGTTCATCAAGATATTTCGTATCTACCTGGCGAGAGACGATTTCCCAATGTTCCTTCTCTTTCTCCTGGCTTGCCCTCTCGACCCAGCTCTTAACAGTGCGAGGATCAACTTTGTAGGTTTCTCCAATTGTTCGATAAGACTGCCCTGTTTGGCGAAGACGGATAAATTCAGCAACTAACTCGTCGGGAATTTTTTTCTTGCTCATATCAGACCTCTAAAATATTTGAGTATAATTGTAGCATATCCCAATAGAATATTCAATAATAATGTCTCTTAATAGTTAATTTGAAACATATATCATATCTGGCTATGCTGAAACTTAGAGATGGCAAGGGAATGAATGACTAAGAACTCATTACCCTCTTACTTAGAGAAGGCAGAGCCATGGCAAGGTGCGCAAATTTTAAGCTAGCTGTGCGGGTTACTCACATCTGCGCTCTTGATAGTGAAAGAAGGCTTAGTCGTGCTATAAGCCTCTTGCTGGCTGCTGCCCAGCCAGATGAAGATTCTGACAACAATAATGAAATCAAAAACCAGGGAAAGGCCCCAGCAGGTAATGAGTGTAAAGGAGATTCTACTGATACTGGCTGATAATTCGGCTAGTTGCTGGCAAAGCTGAGACAATGACCAAGGCTTACTTGGAACTTGATGAAATAGCATGTCTGGAGAAATGTACCACCAATCTCCGGGATCGTCTACTCATCAGACTGCTTTTCCATTTAGGTTGCCGCATTTCCGAAGCTCTTGCTCTTAAAGTTGAGGACGTAGACTTCAAACAGGGCACCATTAGCATTGTGCACCTCAAGCGTCGAGTTAAGGTATCCTGCGCTAATTGCGGTGCACGATTAGGTGTGAGCCATGTTTTATGGCCAAGATAGTGCCAATGTTCGACTCATAACGCCAAGACAACTAGAACAATATGTTAGAAGTTGGCCTTCAACCTGTTCACCTGGCATGGTGCGCCTCGGTCAGGCTTTGGTCAAATGGTCACCATGTGGATCAAATGGCGGTCAAAAGTTCGGTCACATTGTCGGTCAAAACAGCGGTCAAATAGTCAGATGCTCAAAAACATTACGCCGTCACCGTACGCATAGCCAGCGTCACATGGCTGTGTGGTTCATGCGGTGATAAGGGCAAGAAAGGGGGAGAAATGAAGGAACTGACTGAAAGAAAGAAGCTGCAAATTCTCAGGTTATTCTTAGAGGGTTACTCCTACGATGACATCTCGAATAAAAACGATGTGGCCAAAGGAACCGTGGTGAACGTGGTGAACGATTTAAGGGCTGGCCGCTTCCCTGCCTTCACCGATGCCGCTGAATTGGTAGATGTGCTACGTGAGCTTTCAACCGAGCTGAGGAGAAAAGGTGGAGGAGTATCAGAGGCCTTGCTCGGTAACGCCTTCTTCTTCAGGCTCAATGAGATGGGAGTGACGCCAGATAAGCTATGGCTATGGGAAGCCATGTGCCGAGAGATGTCACCCTCTGAGGAACACCTTCAGGAATTTACAGCTGCTGCTCTGGAGCTGTTCCGGCTCAGTCAAGAGACTGGTGAGTCGTACAATTCCATAGCGGTGCAGTGGTCTGAACTGCATACCCAGTCCGAGAGCCTGGAACAGGAAATGGAAGGTGTCAAATCAGCAAAGGAAGAACTGGAGACGACACAGGCTACTCTCACCAAGGACGTTCAGAGGCTCGTTGATGAAAAGGGTGTTCTAGATAGGGCAGTGGCTGAGCTCTCTACCAGGCACGAGGCGCTTAAGAAAAACAGCATCGACCTTGAGGCCAGGTGTCACCGCTTGAAAAATGAGGTGGAGGAGCTGGAGGCCAAATCCACCATTCTGGGCCCGGTGGTGGAGCGCCTTGACGCCTTGGGCTTTTGTAAAAGGGAGCTTGAGACCTTAAGAGTCAAACTTGATGAGCTAGCCTCAATCAATAGCCTCCTCCCTGAGGAGCTGAAGGCAAGGTTCTTTGAGGAGCTTTCGGCCTATGGAGCCATGCCCAGCTTTCAGAAGAAGAAAGAGGCTCTGCAGGGGGAAGTGTTAAGACTTGAGGGACAGATGAAATCTCTGGAGAGCCTGACCTCAAGGCTAGGGACACCGGCCCAGGAGGTGGAGGAGGGAGTCAGGGCCTTACTCTCTCTGAAGAGGAGAGGGGTCAGGCCATCGGTCGTTACCTCTTACTACCGAGTCTTATCTCAAACCGAAATAGGGGTCAACGAGCTTGAAGGGGAGATGCTCGAGTTCGGGGGACTTAGGAAGGCGATTACGTCACGTAGCGAGGCTCTGAAGCGGCTCGAGGAGGAACAGGCCCAGCGCATCAAAGTTGTGGAGGCGCTTCGAGCTGAAGAGGCAGGCATAAAAGCGACTATCCAGGAACTTACTCAGTGGGGGCAGAAAGTGATAAAGGAGAGTCAAGAGAACGCTCTAAGCGCGGTACAGGAGGCGGTACGGGGGATGGCAGAAGAGATAAGAGAGTGGGGCGAGGCTAGAGCGGAGCTTGGGACGTATCTGGATGACCTGAAGAGAGCCCGTTACTTCACCAGGCTTCCTTTAAGTAGTGAGGCTCTGGACTCATATATTCGAGACATGAGCCCTTTAGTTGTCAGCCAAGGGCTTCAGCTGGTTCTTTTCTGGTGCTTGAGAAAGCTTAATGCCAAATTCAGGCCGCCGAGATGGGTAGTGCGGAAATATTACAGTATCGGTGAATACACCGATGTCGAACTGGCAGACCTGGTCCGCTGGTCCCTGGAAGCATTCACCGAGGGGGTAGGAGGAGATGAAGGACGAACTTAAGGCTATGGAGGTACACCTGAAGGAACTGGAGGCACTCAAAAAATACGATGAGGTCAAGAGGTTAAACCAGGAAGTATCGGAGCTCAAGGCTAGGCTCTCAGAGCTTCGGTCTGAGAGAGACAGGCTCAAAAAGGAAATGCTTCTTAGGAAGAAGGCCGAGGCGGAGGTATGCCAGCTTAAGGAAGCTCTAAACCGGACACGTGAGGAACTCTCTATGTTGAAGGAGGCGAAAGCCATCCTCAACGGAGGGGACCTGACCCTGGAAGAGGCAGCCCGGGACTTCGTCAAAGCTAAGGAGGCAGAGATTGTGGCCAGGGTGGAAAGGGAGCTCAAAGGACTCAAGAAGAACTTCGAGGCCAAAGCACCCCGGCTGGTCTATCACAAGCTCCTCGCCATCTTGAAAAAGCCTGACTTGCCAGCGGAGATAGCTCAAGTGATAGAGAAGAAGGTAGAAGAGAAGGCTCAAAGCCGACTGGACGATGAGTTTCAGCACAGGGCAAATGAGGAGGCTTGGAACAGGCTTCAGGAGCTCAAATGGACCGAGTGGCGGCCCTTTATCGAAGTAGAGGTATCACGCCTTGGCTCTAGCCTTAAGACTCTTGTCGCAGAACTTCAAGGGACGTGGCAGCTTACCTGCGACCGTTGCCAGAGCAGAGTTAGTGTGGAGATCGGCCCAAGAGAAATCGCTGCTCTGCTCAAGGGGGCACAGGTGGCGGAATGCCCCCGTTGTAGGGACTTCAACCTGCCACCATCTCCGGCCATTACACTCCACAAAATTCATGGCTCAGCCCTTGAAGACCTGGTTGAAGCATACCTAGCCGGCAAAGGTCCTCCGGGAAAGAACGAAATGGAAAGAACCTGAAAAAGAGTAGAGCTATCGCCCTGCACAATTGGTCACTCAACGAAACGAAGGATCCGCCAAGAAGGTGAAAGGCAGCAGCACTAGAGGACTAGCTATAAATGAAAGCTTATCTTGAGCAAACCGAGCTCAAACAATTAGAAGAAGGGGCCACGTGCCTGAGGGACAGACTCCTAATACGGCTCTTGGCAATGCTGGGCTGCCGCATCAGTGAAGCCCTGGCTCTGAAAGTTGAAGATATTGACACTGTCCAGGGTACTGTTACGATAGAGCACCTTAAGAGCCGTCTCAAGTTATCCTGCCCCCAGTGTGGAGCGAGGCTGGGCAGGAGCCACGCTTTTTGTCCCGGGTGTGGCGCCAGGGTGGAGAAAACACTAACTCAGCAGCTGGAGCACCGTCGGATGAGAACGTTGCCCATCGACGATGATTCTTTAGGGATGCTGAAAGATTACATCCGCCGGGGTGGGCCGGTGTTCCAGAAAGGCAGGATGCTCATCTTCGGCATTAACCGGCACAGGGCCTGGCAGGTGGTAAGGGAGTGTGCTGAAAGGGCTGGTCTACCAGACCTGGTTAATCCAGAGACCGGCAGGGTACATGGGGTGAGCCCACACAGGCTCAGAGACGCCTTCGCTGTTCATGCGGTAAAACTTGATGACTCCGGCGATGGACTCAGGCTGCTCCAGGAGCACCTGGGGCACGCCAGCTTCAACACCACGGCTAAGTATAGAAAGGTATCGGGCCAGGAGCATCGTGACTGGTATCAAAAGCTGTGGAAGGAAGATGGTGATGAGTAAGCTCTGCTTGTTTGAAGGAGAGGCATAGTGGTTGAGCCGCTGAGACCAGCTAGAGGTGGCTTCCTACGTCCCTTTGGCTGTGGCTGGTTTATCAGGGAGTTTCTCCTGGGTCACGGTCCAAACGGGTCACCCAGAATTGACCCTAAGGTCGGCGCTCCCCAGGCCGACATCTGTTACCGCTACAAGACAGCCCTTATTAAAGTCACCGCCGTGGATAAAGCTACCCGGCATGAAGAGAAGCAGGCCCGGCGTGAGAAGCGTGCCATTAGCCCTGAGGAAATCGAAAGGCTCACTGAAAGATATCTGGCTCGCATCCCCTATAAGACCACCAGCTGCCGCTACCATTCCTTTGTCGTCTACTTCTCAAACCTTCAAAGGCTGGGTTGGGTGGAGTTTACCGGTAAAGAAGATGCATCAGCCTTTCAAGACCATTACGCATCAGGGCCACCTCGAAGGTATTACCGCCTGAGTAAGGCGGGACGAGAGGCTGGTGACGCTGGCTGGTCAAATCCTCACCTTGCCCTCTACGGCGGGGGCTAGGGGCGGAGCTGGCAGGCTCGGCACGGTAGAGGCAAGCCACAAGCCTTAATCCGTTTTCAATTCCTCTTTTTCTATTCCTCAATTCCTATCATGAAAATATAGGTTCATTCCTTTATTTAACAATCGTTCCTTTTGTTCAATAATGAAAGTAGAAAAACAAAAGCACCTTAACAATTGAATATAGCTCAAAAGCCAAAGCTGGAACGCTTGCCCTAATCTGAAAAAGGGGGTAAGCGATGACTGGACACTGTAGCAATTGCGGTAAAATCTGGACACTAGAAGCAAGGCAAGGCGTGTGCCAGTGGTGCGGTAAGTTAGCACTCTGCCAAAACCAAAGGACACAAGCCTTGCGTAGCCTTAAGTCTAGGTCAAACGGTAGAAAAAGGCAAATGCCGGTCGGCGGTAATGGCTACGACCAGCTAGCTGGTGAATGGCTTACCTATTATAAGGTAGCCTCACGGTTTAGCCACAAGGCAAAGGGACAGGACAGAGAGGACTTACTACAGGATATAATGATAGCCCTTGCTGATGTGGCTAGGAATAACAGATACAAGCCACTTACCGAGCCAGCTATGTTACGGATAGCCAGCGTTACCGTAGTCCACTACTGGAGAGCACAATACAAGCTTACCAACGGGCTAGACTGCCATAACTGTAGCAAGACACAACGCAAAGAGTGTCGGAAGGACTGGCTATACTCCGAGTGCCCAAAGGCTATCAAGCTGGACTACCTATCAAAGCCCGTGGTAGATAGTGAAGGTAATATAACCGAGCTTGGAGAGCTGATAGCCGACGATAACGCCGTTGACCTTGACGCTTGGCTAGACCGTAAGACCTTTTTACTCGGTTGCCCAATGCGGTTGATAGAGATAGCCAGTAAAAAGAATAACGGTGAACCGTTAAGCTGGAAAGACCACAAGTATTGGGAACGGCAAATAAAAAAGACCCAAAAAGCCTTGTTTTAATGTCCAATTCTACCCCCAAACCGCCATTACTATAGTGGAAGCACCGTTTAGGCTAGCTGGTAGCAGCTAGACGGTAGCTTACTACCAGGGCACTCGGTAGCCTTGCCCACTACCGAGCAAGCTCAAAGGGGGGTAGTTTGGAACAACTGAATATTTTGTGCAATTTTCTCAAGACGACCCGGCTCAATTACTACCCCAACTACTAGATAGACTAATGGAACTAGGAGACATGGCGAGAGAGTTAAGCCATGCCCTTGGCGGTAACGGACACCGGCCCGAGCAGGCAGCACAACTCATAAAGGAATTAGCTAAGAGATAAGGTGATTATCCCTTAGGAGCAAATGAATCTCCCCCCCAGCTAGCTGGGGGGTATTCTCGCTAGATTTTGGTAAACAGAGTAAGGAATTTGATAAGATGAAAAGTGAAATGGCTTGGGTTCAAACCGTTGTTGCGAGTTGGTGCAAATAGTTCGGATGTTTCGAAAGAAATGTTTCTGTAGATAAAACAGAGGTAGTTAAAGAGAGTTAACAATTAGCAATAGACCACCAAATACGTAGAGGGACAGGACAAGCGCCCAAAAAGGTTGCTTACTAGCCTGTGACATCATTGCTACGAGTTTTAGAACTCCACTCATAAATATGAACCCAAATGAGAAGATTGCAGTGGTTAACGCTGCTACATTTATTCCTTGAAGAATAAACACCCATAGCCTTACATAGCCTATGCTAATCAGCGTGGGTAGTATCCAATTTAATCCGTAGAAGCCTGATACTGATAGACCTGTACAGATTGGGAGTAAAATAGCGTTACTCACTAGCAAATCTCGGAATCTTTCTTCTCCTGTAAGTTTTACTGCTTGTTTATTCTTAGTCACAAAACTCGATAATTTCCCGACAAATAATAGATATGGATAAGCTACAAGTAGTGAGAATATCATACTTCCACCCGCCGCCTGGGCCAGTTCCATAGTATCCAAGTCGTTGCTGTACAGGAAGCCAATAATTACCACAAACACAGTCGGAGCTAAAAGTGCTCCAACGAATGAAAAAATCAATCGGTAACGTCTATTCGAATATGGCAACAATGATAACCGTTTTAAATATTGGTCTGCTTTGTCAAAATAACTTTTAGGTACAAGACGTTCGAGACCAAGCAATATACCTGCCACTAGCTGTAGACTGATTCCAAAAATTTGCATTTTAGCTGATTATAATTATTATGTTCTTATCGTTGAAGCAGTGCCTGATTCTATGATATTTTTCAGGCTCGCTAATAATAACTTGCTTATCTATGTGCGATTGAGTCAGCCCATTCGCCAAAATTATATTGTAAATAGGACAGATGTTCCATAATGTGGGAATATGCCTCCGCTTTTTTCTCCCACAACCTCTGTGAGTAGAATTGTTTAACTGAAAGTTTCACTGTGATATAAGCTGTGGTAACAGAAACTATTAAAGCTAGGCCTAGAGACCAGAGTATACCTTGAGTTAATTCGTTCATTTCCCCCTTTCCTCGCCAGTCTAATTATACACCTTTCCTAGAGGAAAGCGACCAACAATCCGCTGTTCATTCGGAAAATGTTGGATATTGTGCAACTCCAAGTAAAACCAAGAGCGGAACGTAGTTATAACTTGGGAAAGGGAAGTGGTATCGGCTAGAAGCTACAGATTAGCCCAGTCCCTATTAAAAAATAGTGTCACCACTTTCTGGACTATCTTACGCCTAAAATCTTCGGGCAGTTCCTTTGCTTGGTGAAATATCTCTTCAATTGGGTAAAAATCTTGTGGCCTGAAAACGGTTTTTGTTGGTTCAAGCTGCGCTACACGCTGAGCGTAGAAATAATTCCCTGTAGGAATTATCAATATAAGTATGGACTCAAGCCAAAATTTATGGTATAGGTCGATTTCTTTTATTGTTATTCCCCACTGTCCACCAGCACTTCTCGCCTTGACCTCAACTAACTCCACTCGCTGGTCATGTGGATTCCTGACTAAGAGGTCAGGGGTGGAACGAATTCTACCTGCTACCTCGGAAGGTAGGCTATCATATAGTTGTCGCTTTAAGGTCGGAAAGAAACTCTCATAGCCAAATGGGTATACTTCGTAACCACACTTGTCTAGCAATAATATGGCGATGTCCTTAAAGAAATAGCCAAATAAAAGATTATCATCGAAATCTGGGAACTCATTACCCCACTGTCGTGTCTCAGTATTCGGTGCTATGTCGTCTAGGTCGAACTCAAAGATGCCCATCTTTTCTTCCACTAAGTCAAACTCTTAACTGATTTTACGTCTTTAGCCCGTGCTTTCTTTATCATAACACTTTTGATAGAGCTTCCCAAGACGAAGACCGGGTCAATGTCTCATAAAACCAATCTTTTTCTCTGAGTAGAACTCCCCTCTATCCACTATCACGCCACACTTGTCCTAAGACCGAGGGACTTTTGAGAAGGGATTTGGCTGTTGGGCAAGTTCAATTATCCTAGACTAGCCCTTTGAGCTCTTGAGTTTTTCCTCTAGCCACAGATAAGTTTCTCCGTGAAAAACATAGTTTTTGAGCCAGCGGTATACGTCTGGCTCTTTTCTGCGTAGGTAACGGGGTTCTAACACATACTTCGCATACGCTTCGGCAAAATGCTCGTTAAAACTTGTTTCAGCATATAGTGTAATAGCCCGTAGCTCATCGCTTCTAACTTCCTCTATGGTGTCGTTGAAATCCTGTCTCTCATCGTCTCTTAAATAGTAATACCAAACTAGGTGACCTATCTCATGTACGGCACTATACACCAACTTGTCTTTACACCTTTCACGAATCAGGATAGCGATTTGACTCGGTCCTCTGGTCTGCCCAGCAACGTTTCTTCTCAGCTCATCACATCTTTAGTATCAATTTGGCAGTCATAGTAACTAAATCGTCTTCCCAGCCTCTTTTTGATAACTGCTTCACTTTTTCCTTAATCTGCTTTGGAGTAAATAGTTTCCATTTCCTTTGTGAGAAATATTCTGCTATCTTCGGTTCATCACCAAAGTAGATATGCCCAGCAGCTAGTCCATAATTTATTTTAGTATCGTCCTTTATAAGACCCCCGTTTAAGTATTCTTCCCGTAGTCGCCTAGTCACAACCTCTCTCAATCTGCTACTTGTAAATAACTTATACCTTTTCGCATATTTCGGGTCTTGACCAGAAATCCCAGAGAAACGAACTCCAGGTGAATCAAGGAAGGACTTAGCCTCTACTAACAGCAATTCATTTTCCTTGACCTTTAATGCCACGAGGTCTACTTCTGGTGTTGGCATGGAGAATTTACCAATGTATTTTTTATCTTCTTTTGAAATACCAACTTTCACAGATTGCCTAACCCAATAACCTTCCTCCTCCAAATATAGCCTTACTATGTCTTCAAAGGCATTCACTTCTTCCCCCACTTAAAAACTGATTCTCCAAATCCGCTTGGCTAGGCTAATTGAATTTGGTAAGTAGACCCTCAATACATGTAATCAATTTAAGCTTTCAGACTTACAATGGCATTGTCGGAAAGAACATATTCAACCCGTTTCCCGACAAGGTCAAAGAACTGTTGGTCTTCCCAATCTAGGGTATAGGGTAGTTCCCATTCTTTTGCTGGTGGCTGTCCAGCGTAGGCTACGTTCCTTATCTCCCGAAACCTTAGTGTTTTTTTCTCCGTATCTACGGAGACTAATATTCCTCGTCCATGCTCTATCTTTGCCATCTTTGCAACCTCCTGCTGCTAGTCTCTTTTACCTATATTGTTGCATTGGCCTCTTATTCTGTCAACAAAACTCTGAAAAGGTGCTATACTATGCGTAAAATAAAGCATAGGAGAAGGCGGATGACAACAGCATTAGCTATGATTTGTTCCCTATCAGTCATGAAATAAGCTCCCCTTTAATGCGTAATGGTTATATGATACCGTCGTTTCGCGAACTCCTACCATCTTCCTCTCATCTACATAAAATGAAATAGGAAACACGACCCGCCTCCCCTACTACTTTACGGATAGATAGTCCTTTAACGTCATTCTTGGCTCTCATTCTTTCCACATTTGATTTGAATAATCCCATTTCTGACAATTTAGCTCTTCCAATCCGTCGAGTCAAGGCAAGCAGGATAGGAGGATTTTCCCCAGTAAGTACTTAACATTCCGCCCTTTTAAGCGGTTACCGCAATGGGGATGCATCTTCCTGAAAAACTCTGTTATCCAAACCAGGAGAGAATCCGAGCTTCTGTAGATTTTTGGTCTATTTGCGGTTCTCATGACGCCCGGAAGCATCAGCATAATAATCTACTTCCCTTACACGTGGGCGAAGATTTTCGACTTGCTCAGTCTTGATGCTCACCCAACTATCACTCTCTTTTATGCGCCGGGCTTCTGTCTCAAAATGACGATGGAATAGGTCGTCGTAGCTAATCACTATCCAGTGGTCGTCGTAGATTTCGACTGGTTTTTCATTGGTCTTCCACTGACGACATAGCGCTTTCTCACCTGATGCAAGTGGCTTAACGGTAGTTAACATCTCATCCAACTGAACATTTGGCGAGCCTTTTTCGGATCGTAGCTCCAATCGTATGGCTATGTTTTCGGCAGGCCCCACCCCAATATTATGCACATGAAGCCAACCTTGCTCATTGTCCAATCTCGGCACTTCGGTGAGCCGCGCTATACCTTCTTTGCCACCGACTGGCACAAGTAACGGACGACAGCTATCCAACCTCTGCCTCTCCACTTCACCAGCCATTCCCCTAATGGCTTTTGCTTGCTCTTCCATAGCCTTCCTTGACCTTTCTGATTCCTTTGCATAGACAGCAGTCACAAGGACCAGGGCAGCCACAAGAAAAATGTTGATGGCTTCAGCAGTCTTAAAGATTCCGCAAAATGTAAATATGCTGAGCCCTATCCCTAGTAGGCTCATTGCGATGATGATCGCTAACCAAGTCTGACCTATCCGACCAAATTTAGACATCACATGCACTCCCTTTGCCTTGATTATAATCTACCGGGGCTAGAGGTAGCAACGCAAACGCTTCTGTATCGCTTATTATTGCTAAACACTTCGAACGGTTGCACAAGCCGCTATTTCGTGCAATCACGCTGCCTTAGGCTAGTTAATCATTCGAAGACGCAAGGCTTCTTTATATATACCGCCGTATTATGTAGTATAATAATCTTTAAGACTAGCCAGTGGGCTTTCTTTAAGGAGGTGTCCTATGTCAAAAGGCACAATCAGACGGCTTATGGACCGTGGTTTTGGGTTTATCAAGGCAGAGGATGAAACAGACCTGTTCTTCCATCGCAACGA
>Ga0209979_1003944_pt1 | contig 12655 bp, 7 predicted proteins | sample AnhtaG_FD_183114 | JGI IMG/M metagenome (GOLD analysis project Ga0209979, IMG submission 183114) | Deep subsurface microbial communities from Anholt, Denmark to uncover new lineages of life (NeLLi) - Anholt_01485 metaG (SPAdes) (version 2) | ecosystem: Environmental > Aquatic > Marine > Oceanic >...
AAACGTTCTATCTATTCCAGTTCCTTCCTTGAGAGAGAGAAAAGAGGATATTCCTCTATTGGCCCAGCACTTTTTAACCAGGTACACTACCCTCCATGGGAAAAAGGTAAAAAATATTTCTTCTCAGGCTATGGACCATCTTTGCCGGTACAGTTGGCCAGGGAATATAAGAGAACTGGAAAATGTTATGGAAAGGGCAATTATCCTCTCAAGTGAAAAAATTATTTTGCTTGAGGACCTTTCCCCTCACCTGTGGCCTACCTTCCCCCGTAAAGAACTATCCTCTCCTTCTCTTGAAGAAGCAGAGAGGAAATATATTCTCGATGCCTTGCAGGCTACCCACGGCAACCAGAGCAGGGCCGCCCAGCTTCTTGGAATTCACCGCACCACCTTAAGCCGCAAATTAAAAGGATACGGTATCCGACCTTAGGATCGCCCACAAAGGTGCGTATTTCTCTCCTTAGTTCATCTGACTCTCATAAATTATCTTCACTCCAAGTTAGATTCAGTCTGCTAAGCCAAAAAGAGAACATCTACCTTGCAAAAACTGAGGTAGCTTTTCCTTTCCCCACTACCAGCTTTACACTGGTGGTACTCTCCAGGGCATAGACTGAGCCGTCATAGGAAGTAACATATAACAGTCTCTTTCCCTCGGCAGGAGTACAATTTATCCTTGCCCCGGTAGCATAGACCCACTTCTCTTCACCTTTATCTCGATCGAGCGCATATACCTTTCCATCTGAAGAACCAACATACACCGTATTTCCTGTAATAAGAGGGGCAGCGTCCACCCATCCTCCCGTCTCAAACTCCCACTTAAGTTCTCCAGTTTTGGCATCCAGAGCATAGAGGAAATGGTCCCAGGAACCTACATACAGGATACCACCTACCAGAACGGGAGAAGAAGAAATAGCCCCCTTAGTCTCAAATCTCCACTTTATCCCGCCTGTCCTGACATCCAGGGCATAGAGGAAATGATCCCAGGAGCCCACATAAACCCTATCTTCTGTTACCAAAGGGGAAGATGATATATTCCCTCTTGTTTGGTATTTCCACTTTAACTTTCCACTTTGGGCATCCAGGGCATAAACCTGATAATCTCCTGACCCCACCATCAGCAGATTCTTTAAAATACCAGGCCCTGCATCCACCCATCCTCCGGTTTTATAAACCCACTTAAGCTTTCCACTATCTGCTTCCAGGGCATAAACTCGACCATCCGAACACCCCACATACACTAAGCCATCAGATACCACGGGAGAGGAATATAAACTTATCCCGAAGGAGTATCTCCATTTCAACTCACCACTTTCTGCATCCAAGGCGTAGACATATCCATCCGCTGTTCCCATATATACCAAATCATCATTCAAAGTGGGAGTAGAATAAATCCTGTCTTCAGCCTCATATTTCCAGACGACCTCACCGTGCAAGGCATTCAAAGCATAGAGGAAATGATCCCAGGAACCTACATATAATTTGTCCTTTCCCACTATAGGAGAGGAGGCTATGGAGGCACCGGTGGGAAACTTCCATCCCAGAATCAGAGGTGGTTCAACAGAAAAAGAGACCAATTCAATACCTGCTGCCGGAACTTCAATCAAACCGTAATCGGTCTGGATTTCTATCTGACTAATTATGCCCGAAATTCTGTCCCCATTTTTCATCACTAGAATGTCCTCACTTTTCTCCTCCTCTTCAGATAAATCCGAAAGTATAACTGCACTGATCCCCTCTGCACTAACTTCCACCAGTGCACTGTCTTCCACCGGCGAGTAAATGGTTTCAACCTCCACTTTGGTAATCTCACCAGCAATCCGGTCACCATTTCTCATAAATAAAGTATCGGCAAAAACTGATGAGGAGATAATTAGCATCACTGCTATCGCTACCAAGGGCACAAATGCCTTATGGGCCATTTTTGACCTCCCATTCCCATCTTTTATTTTTTAGATATCCATACTTTCTCGAACTCTACTGTTCCGGTAGAATCTACAGTCACCCCCTCTACCTCAGGAGAAAATGCAATCATCCCCTTGGTGTGAACCAGAGGGATACAGGGAATATCCTGTTGAACAATCTTTTGAGCCTCCTGGTAAAGTCTTGTTCGCTCTACCTCGTCAGTCACGCTCCTCGCTCTTTCCAGAATTTCGTGAAGGAAACTGCTCTGGTAGAAACTCCAGTTGGTGTTACCAGACTTCCCTAGAACCTGGGGATCCAATAGAGGGTAGAGAAAATTATCAGGGTCGGGAAAACCTGCCCTCCATCCGGTAAAAGCCAGATGATGCTCACCCTTCTCGCCTCCCTCCAGATAACTTCGCCAATCCATATTAATTATCTCTACATCTATTCCTACTCCAGCTAAATCCTCTCTTATCTGCTCTGCTATTCCCTCCGGGTCTGGCAGGTAAGAAACCGGACTGTCAGGTATTAAGAGGCTGAGGGTAAGCTTTTCTACTTTTGCCTCTTTTAATAGCTCTTTGGCTCTCCCAGGATCAAACTCGTATTCTGAGACATCTGGATTATATCCCCAGAGAGTAGGAGGAATCAAACCCCGGGCTATTATCGCTTTTTCCGGATAGAACGTCTCTTGAATTTTTTCTTTATTAATGGCTCTGTACACTGCCTCTCTTACCTTTAGCCCATTTAAAGGAGCTTTCCTCATATTCAAGGCCAGATAAACCACGTCAAGATGGGAAACTTCCATCAGTTTTAACCGATCAGCAAATTCAACTCCTGATTTAATCCCCGCAACATCTTCCAATTGGGCACCCTCTATCTCTCCTTTTTTCAGAGCCTGGACGCGAAGGCTCTCTGGAGAGATAGGACGAAACACGAGGCTAGTTAGATAGGCCTTCTCCCCCCAGTAATCTTCATACCTTCCCAACACTACCTCACCATCTTCCTTCCAGCTAAGTAGCTTAAAAGGACCGGTTCCTGCTGGATGTCGATAAAAATTCTCTCCCCAGGCTTTCACCGCTTCTGGGCTGACTATCATAGCTGCAGGACTGATTAGAGCATAGATAAAAGGTGCGTAGGGTATCTTCAGGGTAAATCTTACCGTGTACTCATCTACCGCCCGGACTTTATCAATTATCTCTCCAAAAAGGTATCTTCCATAAAAGCACTTTTCCTCATAATAAGGGTGATCGGGGTTAAGCTGTCGCTCAAAGGAAAATACCACTGCCTCCGCATTTAAAAGAGCCCCGTCATGAAATTTTACCCCTTCCTTAAGATGGAATATCCATTCCTTACCCTGTTCTTTAACCTCCCAGGATGTAGCAAAATGCGGCACGCTTTTTGATTCCTCAGAGGAGAACTTCACCAGGGTCTCATACAGGTTACCACACATCTGCAATGATTCTCTATCCAAGGCTTGATGAGGATCGAGCGTACCCACTGGTAAACTTATTCCAAAGCTAAAACTCCCCCCGTAAGTGGCCTGAACAGCGTAGCTCGCTTGGCCTAAGGAAAAAAGCATAGCTGCGATAAGAATAGCACATACCTTGCCAGCATTTGTCATTTTAGGCTCCTTTTTCTGCTGATAGATAACCATTTTTTAGATCAGATGTTTTTATTTTTTCAAATTCTCCGGGATAGAAACAGAAATATTCACTTTGGCCACCCCTTCTGCTTTTTCCTCCTCTGAGGGAAGAAAACTTGCCTCGATCGTCAATTGCGCATAGTATTTCCCCTCGACACGTTCAGGGACAGACATAGATAATTTCAGTTTTTGTTCTTGGTTTGGTTGAAGATAAAACTCTTTAGGCTCGATTTCTATCCATCCTGCACAGGATTGGGGAAGAGTTTCTGACTCTTTAAAAGTCACCTCCCCTGAAGATAGCGCTACATCTTTTAGCACTGCCCTAACTTTAATAGGTACCTCCTCTTTAGATAAGACCTCTAATATAAAAAAACGTTTGGCTCCAGGTGGAAGACTCACATTTAGAGAAGAGGGCTGAACAGAGAACTTTACCGGTAACTCCTCAGGAGGCTCCGCAAGGACCTCTTCTGCTACATAAGGGGTTTGCTTTCTCACCAAAAATTTTCTCCGTTTATTTGTTCTTCGGTACTCCATTATTGCCTCCACAGTATATTTTCCTGGTGGAAGCGACTTCTCTAAAACTCCCTTGAAATTTCTCTCACCCTGGGGAAAAATCGTACCTCTGCCTGCTTCCAAAGTAACTTCTGTCCATCTTCTGCCGTTGGCATCTTTAACTATCACTTTCCCTTCCCCTATAAGGTGAACATTTCCCTCGTTTCTTAAACTAACCATAACCTCGTTTTTCCCTTTTTCGGAGGGAATTACCTTTATCTCTGAAATTTGAACTTTTTCCTCTAGTTTCCCACCATGCACGGTTAACAAGATAAAGGTAGTCATACGGTAACGAGCCTTTGATATTATCCCATCTCTCACTATGGAGGGTTTTTGAGTCGGTTCTACCATAATAGCAGCATACCTTCCCCCGGTTTCTCCTCTGGGGACAGAGAGTTTACAGGCAACTTCTATTCCATTCTGGGGGGCAAGGATAAACTCCGAAGGCTCTATCCTTATCCAGGACCCGCAAGACCACCTGGATGAACCGGGCAAGGGAAATCGTAAATTTCCATCTTTTTCAAGTACCAGGTCTCTTAAATACACTCGAAAACTTTGCTCTTGTAAGCTTGCGTTAATTACATGAAGGACGAAATGTTTTTCCTCCCCAGGAAAAACATCGAGTTGAACCATTGGAGGTGTGACCAAGAAGGATTGAGCTTCGACTTTAATGCTCAGTCTTGCTAAGATGGTCAGAGTAAAGAAAACAGTCCCACAGATAAAAAGGGTACTTTTTTTCATCTTGCCAAGTTACCCCTTGCAAATATCAACCTAATTATAGCATAATCTTAAAAAAATTCAAATTTTACTCTTTAGCATTTTTTAACTCCAAGTCAAATATTTGTTTTTTAGAATATGCCCTTTTGTTGGCTTGTATAATTTTTTTACAAGTTTAAATTACAGGCACGCAAAGACCTTACTCCATCATTTTGGTCCAGCTCCTCTGATTTTATCCCTAACATTCTCTCAATAAAACTAGTGCTTTGCAACCTAATTTTCAGGGAAATAAGCCAGTGTATCCTCAGTTTATTCACCATAAAATGGAATTTGAATACAGATAGAATCGCTACATAATAGTAAAGTGCCCAATGAAGAAATCGCTGTTTCACAAAAGCAAGCAGAAAAAATGGATTTGATGTTCCCTACCCGGAGAGCACGACCCGCAAAACCTTCCTTATGTCCATTTCCCTAAAGACATTGGTGAGGCTCTTTCTGGAGGTAGGATCCGAGGCAACGCGGCGAGCTAGAAAAAGAGGAGTCTGGGTTTTTCAGACCTTATTACCAGAATAATTCTTCTTATCTATATATCAGTGGAAATGGTAATGATGAATTCATCGTAATATTCACCAGCAGGACTAAGTTTGTCTACCTTCACTTTATTCCAGAGGTAGTAATTCCTCTCTGCAGCACCTTCCCATCTTTTTATCTCCCTATTAAAATTATCAGCTGGAACAAATTCTTCCTGCCCTGGAATGCTGTCGTTGTCAGTAATCGCATACCAGGTCCCAAGAGTGCCCTCGTCTCCGGTCAGATTACCACATCCTTCTACTACGATTTTGCAGCCTTTTGCGTTAGTTCCAATAGTCATTCTAGTGAACAAAACCCCGTAGGTTTTTGGTGCAATGATAAACCACTTAAGCTCAGTATATTCAAAACTTCCCCATATTCGGTCATCTACCGTGGCAGAGTTTGTAAGGGAAAGTCCCTTTTCTACAGGTCCCGTCAAAGAGTATTTGTCAAAGGAGGAACCACTTCTTCTGACGGTAATTTTTGCCTCCTCCTGGGTTGCGCCTTGCCAGCCTCCTTCTGTCCGCTTAAAAACCTCTGCGCTGGTAGAGCCTGTTAACACAAACATAGAGACCATTCCCACCAGGATTATTCGACCTAAATGTTTCATCATTTTCTTCTCCTTTCTACACAGCTTACAAAGTAAATGAAATTTGTGATGTTGCAACTCGTTTTTCACCATCGAAAAATACAGCCTCCGCTATATACTCTCCGGGAGCTAGATCTTTCTCGAAAATACCTTCTACTTCCCTTAGATCACCCGGAAGCACTATGAATTCCTCTTCTTTAAACATGATCTCCCCTTTTTTTTCTCCTATCTTAGCTTTGATATTTCCGGTACACTTTACCCTTGAATGAATATTCCCCGTGTTTTTAAAAAAAGCGAGGAACTTTAAGGGCTTCCCCCGACTAATAACTTCAAAATTTACGATTTTTCCTTCAGATTTGACAGGACCTGCAATGCTGAGCATTACCGGACTTATCATTCGCACTGCGGAGGCTTCGGTTTTACTCCCCACTGAATCAGCTTCAAACACCAAAGCCGCATATCGACCACCTTCTACATTCCTGGGAGCTCTCACATCCATCGTGAGAACTTTTTCTTCTTTCGGTCTGAGGGTAAACTCTGAAGATTGAGGCCTAATCCATCCAGCGCAGGACCATTTACTCTCTCCTAGGTCTAAGAGCATGAGATCCCCTTTAGAATCATAAGCAATATCACTTACGTAGCTCCTTATGCGAATTCCCCGGTCCTCTCTGTTGGAAAGGCGCACCATCATTCTGCGAAATCCGCCGGGAGCAACTTTTACCTCCAACAACTCTGGATGCAGAGCAAAATCTAGAGCCTTAGCAGTTTCTAGCTTCTGGGATCCCACCGAAAAAGTCCTCTTGGCTGTAGCTGGCCTATGCCCATCATAATCAATAATTGCTTCTGCAATATACTCACCTGGAGGAAGGTTACCTGTCCTGATAGTCCTAAAGTCCAAAGAACTACCAGGAAGTACCGCTCCTCGTCCAGAGCCTAGAGATCCCTCACCTACTCTTTTTTTCCCCTTAGTCCTCACTATTAATCTACCTTTCCCAAATACATGGATATTTCCTGTATTCTTCAACGATCCAGTAAAAATAAGTGCTTCATTTTTGATCCCGAAGCGTTTTTTCTCAACTGGAGAAGGAGCTCTAACCTCGAACTTAGAGATTATTGCGTCTTTTTTAAGTCTACCTCCTCGAATAGTTAGCATGATAAGAGACATCATGCGCCAACGATACTCTGTGCGCCATAATTTCCCTTTCTCGGGTTCCTCTGGAACCAATTCAAAGAGGACGCCAGCATACCGTCCTCCCATTTCCCCTCTCGGCATAGACAGCTTGAAGGAAATATCTTTCCTCTCATTCGGCTCCAAGATAAATTCTTCTGTCTCAGTTTCAATCCATCCAGCGCAAGACCATTGATTCTCGCCAGCCTCCTCTAGAATATCATATCTTCCACCCGTTTGCTTCACATCACTTACATAAACTCTAAATTTTGCTCTTTGTTCACCTTCGTTAAATATACTAACAGTAAAGGTAGTTGTTCCTCCACTGGGGACGGTGAGATCAAGGGATAAGGGTGCAACAACAAATCCTACTTGACCAACCACTTTCTGGTTGCTCCCCCAAAAAATGAGCACTCCGATAATAGATAACCCAATAATAAATCGCCGTCTCATCACTTCTTTCCCTTGCAACATCCAATCAACCTCGTAAAATAATTCTTTCAGTTGGGGGATAGCCAGGTAGCTACTAAATTGTGGTTTGTAAACCTACTTACTTAATTACCAGGTCGCCACCCAGTCCTTTTGCTCCTTGAGCTCAAAGGTGATGGTGCCAGTATTCCAATACTCACAGGCCGAATTACAAGGCACCACGTGTATTTTTTCCCACAGTGTTACATAACAAATTTCATGGTTCTGGTCTTCCGGAATCAAATAGTCGGCATTTATCGTACCAGCGGGATACCAATTGCTTATGTCAGTAGGAGGAAACCCTAGCCCGAGCCAGTAATACTTCAGGATCTCATCTCCTTCAGCGTTTACCAAATTACCGAATCCCGCCAGTATTATGTCAACATCCCCATTGGAATTGAACTCCAGATGTACGGAGTCGGTAAAGTAATTTCCCGGTTTCAAGACCTGCCAGTCCATTCTGGTAGAACTAGCATGTAGATGGATCCATTGAGCCACAGAAGCATAATTGGTATAGTAAACAGGTGGGACGGGGCCGTTGCAGTCGTAGGTCGATGATCCGGTTCTGACCACTTTGCAGAGAGTTGTTGATGGGTAAGTCCCTGGAGTTTCATATTGTTCAAAGTCATAGGCCCAATCGGCAAAAGCAGTTGCGGCAAAGGCTAAAACTACCGTCGCCGCCAACAGAATCACTAGTATTTTTTTCATTCGTTATCACCACCTTTCTCACTCTTCTTGATTAAAAATTTTTTTTTGGACTGCCTGAGCAGTCACACCTTGCTTTAGACCAGCAAGGCTGCTACCCGACCATCCCCCTTTTTGCCTCATTGTTAGTAGTTACTCACACCCATCTTGTCTTAAAAAACTAGCAACAGCAGAATATTCCGAGCACTCTCGTGGTTGAACGTGTATCTTTTATATACTCTTCCATGCCACTCTGCTCAACTCATTTTCAACCTGTGCTCTTCGATTTAATTTCCAATCATCTTTACAGCAAATTTCGTGCCAAAAAGAATAAATGGCAATTGAGATTGGGGCCAAGGTGCTCTCACAGCAGATCTTGGCTACATCGCTACATAGATTTCTAGTGATTAAAAGGAGAACCTCTTGGACTACTTTGCACTAAAGGTAGCAAAATACTCCATCAGGAAATAGGGCTTTATTCTTTATAGTTTTAGAAACACAGATGGCTGAGTGTCGTCTTGGGAAACCCACCAAAATTATGCAGATTTTTAGCGGGGTGTGCAAAATGCTTCTATGGTAGATATGAAACCTGGTTGAGTTTGTCTACAGCAGTGACGGGATCTTTCAGGAACTCAATCTTATACGTGCTTTTTTATTTTTTAAAATTATGGTATACAATGCGGCACATATTCCGTTTGAATGGGAAGAGCAGGAAGTACTAAAGGCTGGTGGCATAAAAATTGCTCATAACACCTGGAATGAAGTTCAAGTAGATACAGCCCAGCAGAGGAGTAAAAGGAGGAATTTACCGTAACTGTAAGTTGTGGAATGTGAGAAAGTAAAAAGATAAGGCCTTTTGTTTTTTAAAAAGCTCGGATCTCAAGTTGAGACACTTTTCAACAGAGCCTCTGCTAAGCAGCCTTCTTGGCATCCCTGGAAAACGGCTTCTCACAAGTTCACTCTCCTCTCCTGCCTTTTTGCAGCTCGGCCTCCCGCTTTTTGGCTGTGCTTAGGCCTCTAGAAGGCCTTGCCTTATTGTTTGCCAAAAAAGACGGTTTCCTGAAGGATACGTAGCCCATATCTTAACATACCTCATTTGACACCATGATTAAAAAATCGGCAAACTCGCATTCGGTAAGTGACCGGCGAGATTGCTACCTCTAGGAAGATTATCTAGCCTACTTTGGCCTTGACAACTATGATTATTTATCGTATAATAATACACTATGAGGATAAACAAGCGTGAGCTGCTAAAGAAGCTGATTCAGGAAAATTTGTGGAAAAGGCTATCTTCGGAGGAGATAAGATTGAAGGGCATAATGGAAAATCTCCCCTTGAGTTAGCAGGTGTCAACACAACTGGTATAAATTGGATTAAGTTTTCTCAGAAAAATCAACACTAACGGGATACGCAGTCAAAAAAACTAAATGGTATAGTGACGATAACTTTCAGATGGGAGTGATAAAATGGTTCAGAAAAAAAAATGGGTGGGTACCTTTTCTCTTATTTCTCTGCTCCTTTTAATTACTGGCTTTTGTTATTCCTCAGAGAGGGAAAAGGACTATCTTGATCTTTTCCGCAAGAGTGAACAATTTCGGGAAAGGGAGCGGCTACCAGAAGAGCGAAAGGTAGAGATTGATCCTGAAGGAAAGCTAATCATTAACTTTTATAAAATTGATTTAAGAGAGGCATTAAAGCTTATTGAGAAAAAAGCGGGAGTGATAATTGCTGTAAGTGAAGAGGTGAAAGGCGAGGTTACCATTGAGTTAAGCGGTGTCTCTATTGAAGATGCTCTGGAAGCTATCCTCTCAGAGACGAATTATACCTTTAAAAAAGTGGAAGAGGTCTACTTTGTTGAACGCAAACCCCCTCCTGTAGAAATCCCTGTGGTAAAACCTCCCCCAGAGGAAAGGTTGATAACTAACGTATTTATAGATACCGATATTAGAGAAGTTCTGAACACTGTGGCAGCCCAGGCAGAGGTAAATATTTTGGTAGACGATACCGTAAGAGGATATATCACCGTAGACCTGAAGGAGGTTCCTCTGGTGAAAGCATTGCGGATGATTTTAGCACCAGGAGGGTATACCTTTGTTAAAATGGAAGATTATTATCTTGTAGGAAGTTCTGATCCCCGGAATCCCACTTTTCCTAAACTTAGCCACACCGAAAGCATTCAGCTTAATTACCTGGATGCAGAAGCTGCCTCCAAGCTTTTATCTGACTTTTTTGAGCCTTATGTTAAAGTAGATGACAAAAGAAATGTTTTGCTTATCTCCGGGCCTCCAGATATCATTAGCCGGATAAAACAGGATATAGCCAAAATTGACATACCTCGAAAACAGGTAGTGATTGAAGCTCTGATAACAGAGATCAAGAGGGAAAAGGGGAGGGAATTTGGTCTTGATTGGGGTTGGAACTGGATACCCTCACAGATCGCTCCAGAAGAGCAGATCGAGGGAATAGATGTCACCGGACTACAGATAGGCTATACCTCCAGGGTAGTGGGGGAGATATTTGCCAGCCTTAAAGCTCTGGTTAAAGAAGGTAAAGCGGAAATTAAGAGCACTCCAAAGATATCCACTCTTGACGGAGAGGAGGCTGAGATAAAGGTTGATAGAGAGGAGTACTACGTAATCCTGGCCGGCCCTCCGGAGGCCCCCTATTATAGATTTGAAACTATTACTGTGGGAGTGAGCCTGAGGATTCTGCCGAGGATCGCGGGAGAGGATGAGGTAGTGATGAGCATTACTCCTCAGGTTAGTGATGTCATCCAGCGAGAGGACACCGAGTTTCCGGTGGTGAGTAGAAGAAGCGTTCAGACCACTGTACGGGTCAGGGATGGTCAGACCGTGATTATCGGGGGGTTGCTCCAGAATATTCGACGGGACATAATCTCTGGGGTGCCCTTTTTACGCAAAATTCCCATCATTGATCTCTTCTTCAGCAGGAAGACTACCTCCGTGCAGGAGACAGAGCTGGTAGTATTTATTACCCCCCGGATTGTTGATTAGTCCCTGAGCTACCGACAGGATCTCAACTCATGAAGATCAAAGTAGGCAGTCTACTGGCAGTCTTAGTTTTCTTTTCCTTCCTGTTTTCCCTACCGGCTCAATCGTTGATTCTGGTTAACGGTCGTTTTTATGATACTGACCTGCGGGAGGTTCTTCGCAACATTGCTGCCCAGACCGGTATAACCATAATTGTGGATGATGCAGTCACCGGAACAGTGGGGGTGGAGTTTAATAAGGTTCCCATAGAGGAAGCTTTAACTATAGCTTTATCCCCGGGAGGGTACGTATTCAGAGAAATAGATGATTACTATATAGTATCTACACCCCTGATTTCTAATCCTGCCTTTAAATCATTGAGTTCCACGGTAATTATTAAACCTCGCTATGTAGATGTTTCAACAGTCAATCAACGACTGCCTCCAGATCTTACCCCCTATGTAAAGATAGATGAGGGATACAATCTGCTTTTAGTTACCGCACCTCCCGCAATAGCCCGACGGATTGAAAATACCATATCCAGTATAGATAAACCCCCGGCTCATATTATGGTACAAGTCTTAGCGGTGGAAGTAGTAAGGGAAAAAGGGTTCAATCTGGGTATGGACTGGAGCTGGCAGTGGATAGGAAAGCTGGAAGAATCAGAGGGAATTTCGGTGGAGGAACTTGCAATTGGTTATACCTCAGAAAATATTCTGGCAGCTATTAGTGCTCTTGCTACCAAGGGAGAGGTCAAGATACTCAGCAATCCCCGGGTACTCACTCTGGATGGGGTTGAGGCTCAACTAGAGCTCGAGACTGAGCATTACTTCCACCTTGTGGCTGGACCTCCTGAGGCACCTTATTTTAGATTTGAAACTGTAACTGCCAGGACCGGGGTTGAGATAAGACCTCGCCTGACCTCTGGAGAGGAGGTATTTCTTGATGTTAAGATAGCTGTTGAAGACTTGACCCAGGAGGCTGAGGTTCCCCGGGTAACCAGAAGAAGTGCCAGAACCAGGGTTAGAGTCGGACTCGGACAGACTGTGGCTATAGCTGGCCTTTCTGAGGAAGTTCAGAGGGAAATAAAGAGCAAGGTATGGGGGCTGGGTGATATCCCGGTGGTTGATCTCTTGTTCAGCAGAAAGTATGCAATGCAAAGAAAAACCGAGCTAGTTATCTTTATCACTCCCTATGTCTTACCAGAGGAGCTTCCCCCGGCTCGGGTAGCTCTGGCAGCAGCTATCTGGAATACCTGGAGTCCAAAGCCAAAGTACATAAGCGAATCCCGGCAGTTCAGTCCTAAGATTTACCTTGGCTTTAGCGGTTGCTTTGGCGAGACTCAAGGTGAAAGCCAGTATCAGGCTGAGGTT
>Ga0209979_1003945_pt1 | contig 12647 bp, 9 predicted proteins | sample AnhtaG_FD_183114 | JGI IMG/M metagenome (GOLD analysis project Ga0209979, IMG submission 183114) | Deep subsurface microbial communities from Anholt, Denmark to uncover new lineages of life (NeLLi) - Anholt_01485 metaG (SPAdes) (version 2) | ecosystem: Environmental > Aquatic > Marine > Oceanic >...
CGCCGCTCCAACAGCGCGCCTACCAACTCCTGGGCCTCAGCCCATAGCATTGTTCCCAGGATCTGGAATTTTCATCCAGCGATAAGTTCCTATCAGATCATAAGTTATTACTCCGACCGCTAAATAGTTTGCAGTTGGCCCTAAATTGTCATGTCGCCGCATATCGGACAGTGGGCTTGTGAAAGTAACGCTTCACAAGTTCCGGACAACGGCGCGGCCTTCGAGATAGCGGCGCACTGCGCCCATGAGCTGTGCCTGGTTGCGCGGGCGCTTTCGGCCTACTGCATTTGATTTCACATCCTGGTTCACCATCTCGTCCGGGTTCAATTCCGGGCTGTATCCCGGAAGAAAGAACAAGCGCATCAGGGCTGCGTTTTGCTCCAACCATTGGCGGACTTTGCGGCTGCGATGGACGGGGTGGCGGTCCGCGATGAGAAAGACCTTGCGGTTGGCTTGTTTGACCAAGCGCCTAAGGAAACGCACAAAGACCGATGCGCTGAAGCCTTTCTTGAACACCATGAAGTCCAAGTGGCCGCGGTTGGTGAGTGCCGAGAGTACGTTGCACCCGAAGCGTTGGCCAGTGCCGGGAATCGCCGGCGTCCGCCCCTTGGGCGCGTACGAGCGGCCTGTTTGATGGTCCGAACGCAGGCCCATCTCATCGGCCCAATATATAAGGGCCTTTTCGCGCTTGGCCGCCTTGCGAATCGCTGGGTATTCCTCCTCGAGCCAGCGCTGCACGGCCGCGTCATCGCGTTCGTATGCGCGGCGCACGGGCTTTTGCGGCGTGAACCCCCACCGGGCCAGGTAGCGGCCCACCGTCACAAGCGATACCTTGATGGCGAACTTTCGTCGGATGAGGCTGCGCACCGCCTCGCGCGTCCACAGCACAAACGGCAGCTTCAACTGTTCGGGATCACGATCCTTAATCAGGTTCACAATGGTTGCAGCTTGCCATCCTTGGAGTCGGGCGCCGCCCTTGGGACGGCCCTGTGCCTTGGCTGCCAAGGCGTCCTCGCCGCCCTCACGATAGGCTTTGAGCCATTTGCCAACCGCTTGGCGCGTGACGCCGAAAACCTCGGCGGCCTTGACCTGGCTCATACCATTTCCTACGGCAGCGACCGTCTTGCGGCGGAGCGTTTCCTGTGCGCTGGAGGACAACGAACGAGCATCATTGTTCATGCCCCAACCATATCATAACAATAGAAAAGCGCAAACTATTTACTGAACGGATTAATAACGCGTTTCAGCGCCAAGAACTCCAGGTTAGGAGTCTGTCGGACTTTGGCCATTTTGGGGCCAAGATACAAGATCCAGGGGGTCTTCCGATCCTTCCCGACGTCCCGTTCGTCGCGTACGGGGCAATCTCGAAAGCCTCCATCTTGCGAATTTGCTAAGTCCGACAGACTCTTAGGTGAGGATCTTGCGGCTTTCCGAGGAGGAGATACCTGAGATGACGCGCTCGAAGGCCTCTTCGTTGGTGCACGCCGAGACCGCCTCCTGCTTCGTGATGAGTCCGGCGCGGTAGAGCTCGACGGCGTGCTGGTCGAAGCTCTTCATTTCGCTGTCGATCTCGATGATCCCGTATAGCTTGTCCAGTTCCGCCTCGATAATGGCGTCGCGGACGATGGGCTTGCCGCCCAGCAGGATCTCGACGCAGGGGATGCGGCCCCCGCCTTTGCGCCGCAGCAGGCGCTGGCACACCACCCCGCGCAGCGAATAGGCCAGCTCCTGGCGGATGAGGTCGCGTTCGGTCTGTGGGAAGTAGCTGATCACGCGGTTGACGGTGTCGACGGCCGTCATCGTGTGCAGGGTGCTGAACACGAGGTGGCCGGTCTCTGCGGCGCTGACGGCGGCGCGGATGGTCTCCATGTCGCGCATCTCGCCCACGAGGATGACGTCGGGGTCCTCGCGCAACGCGCCGCGCAGGGCGTTGGCGTAGGAGTAGGTGTCGCGGCCCACCTGCCGCTGCGACACGATGCTCTTCTTGTCCCGATACACGTATTCGACGGGATCCTCGATCGTGATGATGTGCGTGCAGCGCGTGGTGTTGATGTACTCGATCATGGACGCCAGGGTGGTGGTCTTGCCGCTGCCGGTGATACCCGCGACCAGGAACAGGCCGCGGGGGCTGTCGGCGATGTCGCGCACGACCATGGGGATGTTGAGCTGCTCGAAGGGCACGGGCTCTTCCGCGATGAGGCGGACGGCTACGGCAATGGCGCCGCTCTTGTAGTACGCGCTGACGCGCAGGTAGCCCACGCCCGCCAGATGGAACTGCCAACTGGTTTCGCGTTCCGCGGCGAGCCGGTCCAGTTGAGTCTGGCTGCCTAACTGGAGCGCCAGCTCCTCGACGTCGGCCGCGGTCACGGCGGGCATGTCGATGGTCTGAAGGTCGTTGTCGATCCGGATATAGGGCGGCGACCCGGCGCGCAGGTGCAGGTCGGAGGCGTTCTTCTCATGCATCAACTCGATCAGGCGGTTGACGCTGAACTCCTGGTCGATGAACTTGCGGACCTCGACCTCCCAGGACTCGGAACGCAATGGGCGCGCGGCGCACTCCTCGACCATCTGGTGCACGCTGGCGAGCTTCGGGAGGTGGCGCCACTCAAAGGGCGGCAACGTGAGCGCGCACGAACCGTTGCTCACCTCCAGCCGGACAGTGAAGCCGAGGTTGTTGCCGGCCTCCTGGATGGCATCCGGGTTCGTATCCGGCTTCAGTGGGAACGTGATACGGAGCGAATCGACGGTCTTGGTGAGATCGGCGCCCTTGGCCTCCATTTGGCACGCCCGACACGTTTAGACCAGTTCTTCGGGCAGCCCGGACTCATGGGTGAATTCGGTGAAGCCAACTTTGAAGATGTCGAGGATGGTGTCGCTGGACTTACTGCCGAGTAGCATAACATACCTTCCTTGTGTCCGGTCCGCGGGGGCTGTGGACGACAATGCGCGCCCTGCAGGGAACGCGCCAAGAAACGACGGAGGAGTTTATCACGTGGTCGGCCGGGCAGTCAAAGAGCGGCGCGTATCGCCGCGCCAGCGGTGTCATTGCGAAGGGGGCTTCAGCACGGCCTTGGCCAGGGCGTCGAGCGCCCGGGCGAATCCGGCGAGCGAGGTATCCTCGATCGAGAAAACGAAGGCCGGCTGCGGCTCCATTTCGTGGCGCTGCCCCGGTTGGAGCGTCACGTCCACGGGCTGGCGCAGGTCGGCATGATGCCCCCCGGCGGGATCCAGCCAGTAGCGGCAACCGAAGGCGTCATCGTCGGCGTACCAACAGCCGACGCCCAGACCCGCGTCGGTGTCGACCCACGCGGCGCCATGCCGGAAGTAGTTGGGGATATCCGCCAGGAGGGGCACGTCCGCGTCAGGCGCGCCGCCGATGCGCGGGTCGACGTAGTGGAAGACCTCCTTGAGGCGCCAGGGCCCGTCGTCGGTGTTCTCGACCCAGAGGCAACGGGTGGCCATCCAGCCCGAGTCATCACGGGGGACGTGGAAGCGCCAGAGGCTGCGGAACGCACGGGGCCGTTCCTCGGGGGCTTGAACGGGCTGCGAGCGGTCGACGACGTGGGCCAGTTCCATGTCGATCACCGTGGTGCGGTCGCCGCGGCGCAGGTCCACGATTCGGGCCGTGTTGGATGGGACCCAGCGCGACTCGGAAGTGACTTGGTGAAGCAGTGGGTACAGGTGCGCCAGAAGGCGTCCTCTGCGATGCAACCGCCACGCATGGCCTTCGTCCGTAGGGCCGTCGAGTCTCAGCGAGCCGGTGGACACGTACACCCCGCGCTCGGGCACGGGGAGCTTGCGCTGGGGGAGTTCCGTGACCCACCCGGCCAGGAGCGGCGGGCGGGCCGGTTGGGGGCGTTCGGCGGCGGCGTGCAAGGCGTAGACCTGTGCGTTCAGCGCGCGGGCCGCCTGTGTCAGTTCCTCGTAGGGCTCGCCCTGTTCGTTGACGAGGCCGTAGTTGCTGTCCTCCGGGAAGGTCGAGGCGATCCCGAGGGCGGGTTCGTCGACCCACATGAAGTAGTTGCTGCCGACCATGAAGGGGAGGCTGAACATCAGGGTCTGGAAGTGGGTGAAGCACTTCGCCTTTTGGGCCTGCGTGGCCACGCGCATCCCCGCGCCGTGGGTGCAGGGCAGGCCGCTGTCCAGGGCCGGGAAACTCCACTCCGTGATCATCAGGGGCTTGCCGGCCCGGCCGTGCCAGCCTTCGATGGTTTCGACGACCGAGGGCGGCACACCCCGGTCCACGTCGACGCGGGGGTACATGTTGAACGAGACCACGTCGCAGTACTGACCCGCGACGTCCCAGACGTCCGGAGCGTCGCCGGCGAAGCGGCAGCCGAGGATGAGGTGATTCGGGTCGCGGCCGCGGATGGCCTCGGCGCAGGTCCGGAAGTACTGTTCGGCGACGCGGCGGACCCACTGGCGGGCCATGTCCCGGGCTTTCTCGGTGAGTGGGCCGGCGGGCTCGACGTGCGCCGCCAGCGCTTCGAAGGTGTCGACCGCGACGCCCCAGTGCTCCTCGAAGGCGGCGGGCGATTCGAGCCCTTCGCGCAGGAAGGCGACCCACGCCTGTTTCGCGGTGTGTGCGGCCGGTTTCTTCCAGGCTTCGGCGAAAAGCCCCCACGGTTGATGATTCTTGCCGAACCATTCGAGTTCGTTGTCGAGGAAGTAGCCGATGAGCCAGGGGTCGTTCTGATTCGGGGCGCATATGCGCCGGGCCACTTTGTCGCAATGGCGCGCCCACTTCGGGCTGAAGACGTTCGGGAAACCGGTCCAGTGGATCTTGGGGCACAGGTCGTCGACGCCCGAGAACGCGCTCCCCAGCGACAGGAACTCGATGTGGGCGAAGTCCCGGTGGCGCAGGTGGCCGGAGTGGTTCGCGGGCAGTGTGTTGAAGCCCCAGTCGGCGAGACGCTCGGCGGTGGCTACGGCCCACTTTTCCTCGCTGCCGTATTGGGCCCGCATGTTGCGGGCATACGGCGCGTACCCGAGCTGTTCGCACCAGTGGACGTAGTAGCTGACGTGGTCGGCGCCCACCATGTAGAACCCGCGGCCTTCAGGGTCGATGAGCCACCAGCGCCCGTTGATCTCCTTCGGGTAGAAGAAGCCGGTGGCCGGGGCCGTCACGTCTGAATGGCTCCGGACGCCGTAGGGCGGGCATTCGGCTGACGTTAGCGCCGGCGGGGGGACCGTGTCTTCGACCACCGCGACCACGTCGTCGAAACAAGCGCGGAACTGGGCGCAGTGCAGCGCGGGCTGTCCGGCGGTCACCGCGCGGTTGTCGAAGGCATAGGCGAGGTGGGCCCGCGGCACTCCAGCCTTGTCAAGGACGAATCCGTCGATGCGCTCCGGCGTGGCCGTAAGCCGCAGGCGGTACGGCTGGCCGTACTGCCAGGGGAACGCGTGGCCCTCCTCGTGCAGCCTGGTCAGCCGCGAGGCCTCGGCTGACTCGCTGAGCCAGCCGCCGTCGAGCATCTCGCACAGCTCGACGTAGCGCCGGTTGCCTTGCGCGTCCGGCGCCTCGATCAAGGCCAGGTGCCAGAAGTGGTTGCCGTCGCGGCGCAGGGCGACGCCTGCGACCGCCCAGTCGGTATCCCTGCGCTCCTCGATGGTGACGGTGGCTTCGATCGTCACGCGCCGGCCGTGCGGGGCTTCTTCGAGGATGGCGAAGGTCTTGGCGCCTGCGTCGTATTCGAGCGCGCCGTCCTTCACTTCCCATGCGACCGACTCGGCGAACCAGCGGGGCGCGCCTTCGGCGCCGTCGGGGTAGTCGAAGGCCTCGCGGCACTCGAAAGCGCCCACGCCTGCCGACAACAACAGAACCGTAGTGAGCATGACCTGTCCTCTCCTGTTGCGTCCCACGAAGACCATATCACGAGCAGGCGGCGTGAAGTAAGCAACCAAGCGTGCCGCAATGTAGCCCTGCGCCCTCGATCTTCATCTTCATCTTCGTCTTCATCTTCATCTCCCTCTTCATCTCCATCTCCCTCTTCATCTTCATCTCCCTCTTCATCTTCGTCTTCATCTTCATCTTCGTCTTGTGCTTCATCGCGATACCCCTTCGCAACCGCATACTCCAAGCGACACCACGATGAGGAGTGACGATGAGGATCAAGAGGGAGATGGAGACGAAGATGAAGATGAAGATGAAGAGGGAGATGAAGACGACGGTCTTGGGTTGAACTTGACGCGCTGTGCTTTTACCATGGGTTGCAGAGCGTTGCACTGGTGGTCCTGGGGTGCTAGCATGACGAGCGGTAGGCCAGGCCCTGGCTGGTGCAGCTTCGCGGGAATGGCGCCGCATTTTCTTAGGAGGAGGAACGGGGAGAAGACCGCGCGATGCTAGACCTTGCGAAAGTAAAGAAACTGGCGGAGTGGCCCCGCCTGCGCGCTGAGTTGGAGAAAACCGTGCAGTCGGTGCTTGGCGCCATACCGAAGGTGCGCATCGAGCTGCAGACGAAGACCGTGGATGAACTGCAGTATTCAGGCTATGTGCGCCGCCGGATCAACTACTTCGTGTCGGAATGGGAGCGGGTGTCGGCCTGGTTGTTCGTTCCGGACCACAAGGAGGAGATGCCCGGCATCTTGTGCTGCCACCAGGAGGCGCCCCAGGGCAAGGACGAGTCCGCGGGACTCGAGGGCGAGCCGCTCATGGCCTTCGCACAGCACTACGCCGAACTGGGCTACGTGACCCTGGCGCCGGACTGTATTACGGCGGGGGACCGGGTGTCGAGCGGCCTCGATGCGTACGATACCAAGAACTTCTACAAGGACAACCCGAAGATGTCGGCCATGGGCAAGATGCTGGTGGACCACATTTGCGCCATCGATGTGCTCTGCGAAGCGAAGAAGGTCGACAGCGCCCGGATCGGGGTGGTCGGGCACAGCCTCGGCGGCCACAACGCCTTGTTCCTGGCGGCCTTCGACGAACGGGTGCAGGCGTGCGCGGCGAGTTGCAGCTTCACCCAGTTTGCGACGGATAAGAAGGCGGAGCGTTGGGCGGCGCCGGACGGCTTCGTGTACATGCCCTTGTTGCGCGACGCCATCAAGAAGGGCGACTACCCATTTGATTGGGAGCACATCATCGCACTCATGGCCCCCAGCCCCACCCTCATCATCGCCGCGCAGGACGACGAGATCTACGGCCACGTCGAGGGCTGCGAGAAGGCCGTCAGGATGGCGCAGAGCGTATACAAACTGCTCGGGGCGCAGGACGCTCTCGATATCTACACCCACGACGACGGCCATTGCATGACGGTGGAATCCCTGCAAGCGGCGGACGAATGGCTCGAGCGCTGGCTGTAACGCGAGTGTCCGCGTGTTGAGTCGTGCGGGCCGCTACTTACCCTTCACAGCACCCTGGTGCGTCTCTTGAACGCAAGAAGCCCCTCAGGCGGCCGTTGTCTGGCCCGCAGTGGGTGGAAGAGAATGAGGGCGGGGGCGTAGGATGTTCAACTGAGATGGTGCGAGGCCCACCCTTTCCCAAGGGCCGCACCATTTCGGAAGGGCGCACCCTTTCAGAAGGGCGTCTATGGAAACACGTGCAGCCGACCAGGTGCAGGTGCTTGTTGACAACATCGAGCAGGTGATCTTCGGCAAACGCGACGTGGTCAAGCTCTGTGTGGCGGGGCTGTTGGCGCGCGGGCACGTGCTGATCGAGGATATCCCCGGCATCGGGAAGACCACCCTGGCCCAGGCCCTGGCCCGGTCGATCGATTGCGCCTTCAGCCGGATCCAGTTCACCAGCGACATGCTGCCGTCGGATATCCTCGGCGTTTCCGTGCTCAACGCGAGGACGTCGGAGTTCGAGTTCCGCCCTGGGCCCATCTTTGCCAACATCGTGCTCGCGGACGAGGTGAACCGGACGCCGCCGAAGACCCAGAGCGCCCTGTTGGAAGCGATGAGCGAGTTTCAGGTCTCCGTGGACGGCGTCACCCGGGCCACGCCGCAACCCTTTATGGTGTTGGCGACGCAGAATCCGATTGAATACGAGGGGACGTACATCCTGCCGGAGTCGCAGCTCGACCGCTTCATGCTTCGGGTGGCGATCGGGTATCCGCCGGAGGAAGATGAGTTGCACATCATGAAGCGGCGGGACCCCATCAAGGCCCTCGAGCAGCTCAGCCCCGTGCTAACGGCGGCCGACGTCATCGCGCTGCAGGAAGAGACGGCGGGGGTCGCGGTGGAAGAGAGCGTGGCGCGCTACATGCTCGCCATTGTTCAGGCCACGCGGCGCAACGAGCACGTTCAACTGGGCGCGAGCCCGCGCGCGTCCGTGGCCCTTTGCGTGGCGTGCCAGGCGCGTGCGCTGGTCGAGGGGCGCGACTTCGTGACCCCGGGCGACGTCAAGCAGATGTCGGTGTCCGTCTTGGCGCACCGCCTGATCGTACGGTCGCGCAGCGGCGACCTGGTGTCCGCCGCACGCGAGCGCGCGCGGACCGTCGCCGAGATCGTCAAGGAGATCCCCGTACCAGTCTAGGGACAATACCCTTCACTCAATGATGTCTCACGGTCCCACTTGTCATCGTCATTCGTACTCGTGCTCGTGCTCCGACCCAGAGCCGGGCCATCGATTACGATTACGGTGAGACTCCGAGGACGCGCGCGAGCACGCGTCATCGAGCTTGCGAAGAAGAGCACCTGGAAAAAGCGTTTCGCTCAATCCCGTCTAGGGACAAGGTCGGCCGCCCATGAGCACGCCAAGAACCCGAGACCGAGCGACCCGTGTCCGGCGCAGGGCCGGCTGGCGCCTGCGCCCTGCGGGCTGGGTGCTTCTGATCGCGTTGGTCCTGGTGCTCCTGGCCGCATGGAACACCGGGACGAACCTCCTCTACATCGTAGTCGGCGGCCTGTGCAGCTTCCTCCTCATCTCCTTTGTGCTGGCCGGATGGAGCCTGCTCCGCGTGCGGGCCTCACGCGAGGCGCCCGACGCGGTCCATCGCGGCGAGCCGTTCAGCGTGACGCTCCGGCTTGAGAATCGCAAGACCCTCGTCCCGGCCATGTCGATCCGGGTCGAGCATAGGGCCCCAGTTGGGCATAACGGCGCCAAGGGGTTCGGGGGTTACATCGTGAAGATCCCGCCGCGCCGGGCGGCCCTGGTACGCCTGTCGGAGCGGTTTGACCGCCGGGGGGTCCATCCCCTCCCGGCCCTCGACTTGGTCAGCGCCTTCCCCTTCGGCCTGTTCGAGCGGCGGCGGCGCGCTCGCGACGGCCACGAGGTGGTCGTGTATCCGCGGGTGCGCGCGGTGCGTCCGGGCGCGTTGCAGCAGCTTTCAGGGGCGGGGGCCGCACCGACTTTCGTGCGGGGCCATGGCGACGAGTTCTTCAGCCTGCGCGACTACATTCCCGGCGACGACGTGCGCCAAGTGGCGTGGCGGGTGAGCGCGCACCGTGGGGCCCTGACCGTCAGGGAGTTCGCGCGGCAGACCTCGCGCTCGATCGTGTTCGTCCTGGACACGCACCGGCGCACGGACCTCGAGGGGTTCGACGACGCCTTCGAGGACGCCGTGGAACTGGTCGCTTCGCTGGCCGTGACGTTTCTGAACCAGCAGTACACGGTATCCATCGTCACGCCGGGGCGGCGGCTGCCCGAGGGCGAAGGCAACACCCACAGGCGCAAGGCGTTGGACATGCTGGCCCGGGTCGAGCCGGCGGACGGGGTCTCCGAAGGCGGCTATGGGTGGTTTTCCCCCGGCGCGGAAAGCGGCCGCGCCAGCTACGTGTTCGTTTCCCCCGACCCGCGCGACTGGGGCCGCGTCAGCCACGCCGGCCGGACGCGCGTCATCGACCCACGGGAGGTGGTCCGTGCCTAGTGCGACCGAGATCTCGGGTGCGCACGGCTTCCGGCCGACGGGCGTGGCCTTTGCGTTGCGGGTATCGTCCTTCGCGCTGCTGGCGAGCGGCTACCTCGCCTTGGCGGCCACGCCGCGGTTCTCGACCGGAACGGTGGTGATCCCATGCGTTTTGCTCCTGCTCTTGCCCGTAGGCGAGTGGCTGGACGGGCGTTTCGTCCACTACCGGCGGCTCTGGCGTTGGGTGAGCATCGGCTACCTGCTCTTCATCCCGGTCTCGTTGTTCTTGCTGGACCTGCTTGGCAGCGTGATTGCTCTCGCGGTCTACATCCAGGCCTACTCGCTGCTGCACCGCAAGGAGGCCCGCGACTACTTCCACTTGTACCTGATGGCCTTTTTTCTGCTCTTGGCGGCGTGCGTGCTGCGGCCGGAGCCCGTCATCGCGCTGGTCTTGCTGCTGTTCCTGGCCAGCGCCATCGTGGCCTCGATGATGCTGCACCTGCACGTCGAACTGGCCCGCAGCACGGGCGCGCACTCAGCGGACATCGTCCCGCTGGACGGCCAAGGGCCCTTCGTGCTGACGGGACGCCCGCGGGTGCTGGATGCGGGGTTGATAGGGGCGGTCGCGGCCGTGGCCGTGGTATCGGTGCTGGTGACTGCGGCGCTGTTTGTCGTGACGCCGCGCATGGAGGCCGGCATCCTCGGGCGCAGCGACCCGCTGCTGTTCGCATCGGGACGCCCCGACCGGCCGGTGAGCCTGGCCGAAGGGGGCTACATCGTCAATGACCCGCGGGCCGTGATGCGCGTGACGTTCCCGGACGAGCCGGGCGGGCGCTACGATGGACCGATGTTCTGGCGCTGCACGGCCTTCTGTGAGTACAAGGACGGCGGGTGGGCGCGCCGGGAGATCTCGGAGCACCGGCATGAACCGGCCTTTGCCCTGGTGAAGACCCTCGCGCTGATGAACCTCTGGGGCCGGGGCGCGTCCGAGGTGAGCCGTGTGCCTCTCGGCGAACGCCGGGTGGTCCACCAGGCCATCTACATGGACCAAGTGCCCTCAGAGGGCGTGCCCAGTCTCCCGCTGGCCCAGAAGGTCCGGCTCGCGGCCAACAGCCGCGGCGCCCTGCTCTCCTGGAGCCGCATCGACGATTTCTCCGTGATGCTCACCGGGAAGCGCAACCGCTGGCTGGAATACGAGGCCTGGTCCGAGGTCGAGGAGTTCGCGCCGCGCCGTCTGCGCGCCGCCCCGGATGACTATGCGTCGGCGCTGGACCCCGGGGACTACGCGCTGCTGGTCCACCACGACCTCGAACCGAGGACGGTGCGGCTGGCCCAGCGCATCACGGCGGACGCCACGACGGTGTATGATAAGGCGGCAGCCATCCATAAGTACCTGAATGGGCGGGGCTTCCGGTACACGCGCCAACTCGCCGACCTGCCGGCCGGCCACCCCGTGGACGCCTTTATCCACGAGACGCGGGCGGGGCACTGCGAGCTGTTCGCCAGCGCCATGGCCCTGATGCTGCGTAGTCTGGAGGTCCCCGCGCGCGTGGTTAGCGGCTATCGCGGCGGCGAATGGAGCGACCTGGACCGGTCGTACACGGTGCGGGCCGACATGGCCCACATGTGGGTCGAGGTCTTCTTCTCCGGCATCGGTTGGGTGACCTTCGACCCGTCTGCGGCCGAGGTGGCGCCCGGCTCTCTCTCGCCGACGCGCCTGGCCCGGCTCGCCTCCCGGTACACGCTGCGCGCGAAGATGATGTGGTACCGCGATATCGTCGGCTTCGACCGAGGCATCCAGGTCCAGGTTCTGCGCGACCTCGGTTTCGGCTTTGCCGGATGGGGCGCCGGCCTCTTCGACCCGGACAACTACATCCCACGGCCCGGCGTTGCCGCCAGGCGCGCGCCGCTGGCGTTGCTCGTGGGCGCCGCCGTTGTCCTGGTCCTTCTGTGGCGACGCTCCCGTGGTGGCACAGGCCGGCCGCTGCTGACCGACGACCAGGCCCGGGCCGTGCGTCTGTATCGGCGGCTTCTACGGAAGCTGGGGCGCGCCGGTGTTGCCTGCCACGGCCGGCCGGCCGAGGAAATCCGTGACGGGCTCTCGCAAGTGGCGGGCCTCGAGGCCATGCCGCTGTACGAGGTGTTCGACGCGTACAACGCGGCCCGCTTCGGCGGCAAACCACTGCCGCCCTCCGAGCTGGCGCGTCTGCGCCGCGTCATCCGGCGTCTGCGCCGCGTCATCCGCCGAGCCACGGCCGCGTAGCCCCGAGGCCCTTGCCCGGCGCGCGCCGGGCCGGCCCTGCTCATGGGTCCCCGGAAATGGTAGAATAGGTCATGGCCTCGTTGCCGTGGGAACGGTCGTCGAACAGGGCATGAAGGTACCCGGCGCTCATGAGGACCCAGTTTGCCAGACTACTGAAGCTGCTGCGGAAAAACACCCCGGGGGTGGATCTGCAGCTCGTGCGCCGGGCCTATCGGGTGGCGGACGCCGCCCACCGCGGGCAGGTGCGGCTGTCGGGCGAGCCGCATATCTCGCACAGCATGGCCGTGGCGCGGATCCTGGCCGGGCTGAAGCTCGACCTGACCACCATCGCGGCGGGGTTGCTCCACGACGTGCTCGAAGACACGCCGTTCACGCTCGAAGAGCTCAAGTCGGGGTTCGGGGACGAGATCGCCGCACTCGTCGATGGCGTGACGAAGATCGGGACGCTCTACGTGGTGGCGTCGGACCAGACGCTGGCCGAAGAGCAGGCGGCCAGCATGCGCAAGATGCTGGTCGCGACGATCAAGGACGTGCGCGTGATCCTGATCAAATTGGCGGACCGTATCCACAACATGCGCACCATCGAGTTCCTG
>Ga0209979_1003946_pt1 | contig 12646 bp, 12 predicted proteins | sample AnhtaG_FD_183114 | JGI IMG/M metagenome (GOLD analysis project Ga0209979, IMG submission 183114) | Deep subsurface microbial communities from Anholt, Denmark to uncover new lineages of life (NeLLi) - Anholt_01485 metaG (SPAdes) (version 2) | ecosystem: Environmental > Aquatic > Marine > Oceanic...
TCCCTGCCGTGGTGGACGTGTGTAGGGAGTCCAAGGACTTCTCTACCAGGGGAATGTATGAGATCCTGGCCGAGATGAGGCTCAGCACCTTGTTCTGGCACCGCGAACACGGCCATCCACTCACCAGGGAGCGAAGCCCGCGGTTCCTGCGAGCGGTGGTCGAACATTTGCGGGAGGAACTCCCCCGTCCCCGATTGGTTCGCGTCTAGGCGCCGGGCTCGCCTAGTTACACTCCGACTGCGGATCGTCAACAGCCTTCCGAATCCACATAAGCAGTTCTTAGTGGCCATAAGAAAGCTGGCTCTCCCTCCACAGAGGGCGGTGGAGCACTCTGCAGAGGGCCCTTCCGGCCAGCACGTCGTGACTGAAAAGCAGATCTCCTGCTCCGTCGGCAGGAGCTCACCCTCGAAGAGCTGGCCCGGGCCATTCGCCTGGACCTCGCCGCCGAGCACGAGGCGGTTCACCTCTACATGGCCCACGCCGAGGCCACCGATCATCCCCTGGCCAAGAAGGTCCTCATTGACATCGCCAACGAAGAGCGGGTCCATGCTGGCGAATTCGCCCGCCTGCTTAGCATCCTGACGGCGGATGAGGACAAGTTCCTGGCGGAGGGTGCCGAAGAGGTAGACGAGATGGCTGGGGATTGAGGCCAGTCGCTAGACCGATGGTCCTCTCGGAGTGCTTCCCGGTAGCGCGGTAAGCAAAAGACAATTCACCACACCACCTCGTACAGCCGCTGCCTGTCGGGTATGCCCTTCAGTTGCCGTCGTCCGCGCCCGAGTTGTGCACCACTCCGCCAGGCGTCAGTCCCGGCGATCTCAGTTCCCGGTCAGGATCTGTTCGTCGTACTCAATTTCGAACCGCAGCTTGTGTCTGGCTTCCTCCTGGGCGAGGGCTAGCAAAGTCGTGCGCACGGTGTCGTCCTCGGTCGCTGCGGCGAGGTCGCTGTACAGCCTGAACGCCGCCTTCTCCTCTTTCATCGCCAGGACGAGTGCCTCCTGGTAGTCGAGACCCGAACTGGCCCCGATGTCCATCAGATAATCGCCGATCTTCAGGTCCATGACCTTCTCCGCTGCGGGCAGCAAGCGCTTACCCTGCTTGATTGCCAGCAGCTTCGCCTTGTGCCCCAGCTCCTCGCTGGCGAACTCCTCGAAGACCTGGCGCATCCACGATTTCTTCGTTTGACGGGCCAGGCTAGTGTATAGCTGGGCGGCTTCTTCCTCTTTGCCGATGGCAAAATCCAAGATCTCGTCAACTGAACCGAATGTCTTCATTGCTCTGTCCTCTTGTTATGGGCTACGCTACAACCTCCGACCAGTCAATCGCCCCGACCCAGTAAACGTGGTCGGTCACTCTTGCTGCCTTGAAAGGCTCACCCATGTCGCTACCTCTTATTGCTCCAAGAGCGCCATCTCTTTGCTCAGGACGGCAATGTGCCCCATCTCCTCCTTGATGATGTCGTCGATTCTCTGCTTGCTCAGCCTCTCCGGAACTATCTCCTTTACCCCCAGGTAGAAAACGATGGAGTCCTTTTCCAGCCCGATAGCTGTCCTGAGAATGTCCTCCATCGTTTCCTTCCCCGTCAGCCGTTCCGCCGGATCCGCCTTCATATCGAAAACATGCCCGTCTGCCATCCCGCGGACATACAGAATCGCTTCGCCGTAGGGATCGGGAACCCTCGGCTCCCGTTCTGACTGCAGCAGCTCCGCTCTCATGGCAGCGAAGACCTTCTCGTGCTCATCTTCCATGGCGGCCAAGTCAAGTAACAACCGACCGGCACGCGAATCGGCAAACCCTTGCGCCGCCCGGCGATAGAACCGCGATCCGTTCCGTTCGATCTGTTCCGCCATCTCGAAGATCTCGTCGGCCGTGGGGGCGATGGTCATTCCGTGCCTCCTTCCGTTGTCGCAGCCGGCGCAACGAATACCCGCTGGGCCAGCTCGCGATCGATCATGAACAGCCCGCTGGGCTCACATTGCCGTAGCCTTGGCCCGTTCCTCATGGGACATTTCGGCCAGGCGCTCGACCTCCTTAACGTCCAGCCCGAGCCCCTCGGCCACGCGTGTGCCATATTCAGGGTCGGCCTTGTAGAAGAGGGCTGTCTGGCGCAACTGGATGCGCTTCTGCGCGCCGCCCAGGTGACCCACGATGTTGCCGATCAGGTGGTCCCGGTCCTCGTCGGTCATCACCTTGCGGTACAGATCCCCGGCCTGCACGAAATCGTCGTTGGGGTGGGTGTACCGCTGGCGCGCGGCCTTCCCAGAGACCTCGAAGGCTGGCTCGGCCGCTTCGGGCTCGGGCGCGGGGCCACCAAAGCTGTTGGGGTAATAGTTCGGGCTGCCGCCGCCGTTGGAGTCAAAGCGTATCAACCCGTCACGCTGGTAGTTGTCCACCGGAGCAGCCTTGGCCGAGTTCACCGGCAGCAGATGGTAGTTGGGCCCCAAGCGGTGGCGATGGGTGTCGTGATAGCTGAAGAGGCGCCCCTGCAGCATCTTGTCCGGCGAAGCGGCTATCCCGGGCACGAAGTTGCCGGGGGAGAAGGCGGACTGTTCCACCTCCGCGAAGTAGTTCTTCGGGTTGCGGTTGAGGACCATGCGGCCCACCGGGTTCAGCGGGGCGTCACCCTGAGGCCAGACCTTGGTGATGTCGAAGGAGTCGAAGCGGTAATTCTCGACCTGCTCGGGAGTCATGATCTGCGCGTAGACCTTCCAGGCCGGGTACTCGCCCCGCTCGATCGCCTCGTACAGGTCACGAGTGGCATGGTCGGGGTCCACACCCTTCATGCGTTCAGCCTCTTCCCGGGTCAGGTTCTGGATGCCCTGCGCGGTCTTGAAGTGGATCTTCACCCAGAAGTACTCGCCCTTGTCGTTGTACCACTTGAAGGTATGCCCGCTGTAACCGTTCATGTGGCGGTAGGTCTTGGGCGTACCCCGGTCGGAGAAGAGAATAGTGACCTGGTGGATGGACTCCGGCGTAAGCGATAGGAAGTCCCAAAACATGTCCGGATCCTTGAGGTTGGTGGCCGGGTTCCGCTTCTGAGTGTGGATGAAGTCGGGGAACTTCAGCGGATCCCTGATGAAAAAGACCGGCGTATTGTTCCCCACGAAATCGTAGTTCCCCTCCTCCGTGTAGAACTTCACCGCGAACCCGCGCGGGTCGCGCTCGGCGTCAGCCGAGCCCTTCTCGCCGCCCACGGTGGAGAACCGCACGAAGACCTCGGTGCGCTTACCCACCTGGGACAAGAACTTGGCTCTGGTGTACCGGGTCACGTCGTGGGTGACCTCGAAGTAGCCATAGGCGCCCGCCCCCTTGGCGTGCACCACACGCTCGGGGATGCGTTCGCGGTCGAAGTGGGCCAGCTTCTCGACTAGGTGGACATCCTGCAGCAGGGCGGGTCCGGGGCTGCCCGCGGTCAGAGTGTTCTGGTCGTCGTCGACCGGCGCGCCAAAGCTGGTGGTCAGGACCTCTTTCTTCTCTGCCACTGTGAACCTCCCTCCGCTGAGACTCCATACTCACAGTAGTGAACCGATATACCCCGTTTGGCGGTCGCCTTGGTCCCGGTTCGAGGCGCATCTGATTGTATGGTCTCTGTGTCGGGCCAGGCAAGAGCCTTTCCCGCGTCGCATCCGAGCCCTCAACAGCCTGTTGCTGGCAGGTAAGAGGGGGACCTCCCTCAAAGTGGTAGTAAATGTTACCACCTTTCGTTGTGAAAGAGCTTGACTTCTCCGCTCGTTAGAGGGATGTGTGTCTGTCGATGGCGTCCAAGGACATCGGCCAGCAGAGCAACCGATAGCTCGCAGAAGGAGGTGCATCATGACCACCAAGCGTCAGCGCAAGAAGATCGCCCGTGAGCTGCCGCCTGTGGGTACCACTCTCACAGGCCGATCCAGGGGGCAGTCCCACACGGCTGTCATCGTGGAGGCCAAAGACCGCCCCGCTGGAAGGGCCGTCGAGTGCGGCGACCAGCTCTTCGCGTCCCTCAGCGCCGCCGCCAAAGCCGTTACCGGCCACCCCACCAACGGCTGGCTCTTCTGGCGCGCCGGTGAGACCAGCGAGCAGTAGCTCCCTCTCGCCCTCGGCCAAACCAGCCACCCGGCCGGCCCAGGCCTGGTGGCTGGCCCCTTTGTGGCGTTTGGGGCCCTGATTGTCCTGCGAGCCCGCCAATACGTCGATTTCCCCCAAACATCTGCCAGATTCGCCCCGTGTCGACTTGACTTCCTGGCCGAAGAGAGCGTCCATGTACGTACGCAACGTGCGTTGCACCAGGTGAGAGAGAATGACCACCTTAACGGCAGTCGAGCAGCAACAGGACGTGACGAGCCTGATCGACCTCTATCTCCTGCGGTGCCAGGTGGAGGGCAAGTCACCGAACACTATCACCGCCTACCGGGAGACCCTGACCCTTTTCGAGCGCATCGCTGGGGAGGAAGGCTTCCCGGAGGGCGTGCGGGCCATCACCCCAGTCCACATCTACGCCTACCTGGGTCGCATCGGCAGCAACGGAGTCAGCCTGGAGACGCGCCACCGCCGCCATCGGGAGGTGCGCTTCTTGTTCTCCTGGCTGAAGCGGATGGGGTACATAGAGGAGAGCCCCTTCGCCCAGATCAAGAACATTCGGTTGCCGCAGAAGATCGTACAGCCCTACACGGCGGAGGAGATAGGGAGGCTGTTGGGCTGTTGTGACAGCCGTTACTACTGGGGCAGTCGCAACCGGACGATGATATTGGTCCTTCTGGACACGGGTGTGCGGCGGACGGAGCTGGTGGACCTGGACCTGGCCGACCTGGACCTGGCCGGGCAGCGGCTGAGGGTGTTGCACGGGAAGGGGAACAAGCAGCGGGTGGTGCGATTGGGAGCGAGGGCCAAGAAGGCGGTGGAGGAGTACCTGGAGCGGTTCCGTGGCAGGGAGCCTGGACCACTGTTCCTGTCTAGGTATGGTACGAGGATGAGCTCTCATTCGGTGTTGATCTTCCTGAGGCGGCTGGGGAGGCGGGCAGGGGTGGAGAAAGTGAAGGTGCACCGGTTTCGGCATACGTTTGCGACCTGGGCGATAGAGAACGAGGCCAGGGAGCTGGACGTGCAGCACCTGTTGGGGCACAGCACGCCGGCGATGGTGCGGCGGTACTCAGCGACCTACGATGCGGAGAAGGCGGCGCGGGCCCACGAGCGGTTCAGCCCGGCGGACCGTATGGGGGAGCGGCTAGGCTAAGGGAAGGCCAGCCCGCTCGGGGCCGCACACCCTCAAATCCACCCTGTTTTTACCCCGGTTTCACCCCGGTTTTTGAATCTAAGGGGTTAACAATTAGGCCTGTTTTGAGGGGTGACCTTCTTCCTTCCAAGCAGGTTGTCGCGGGTTCGATTCCCGTCTCCCGCTCCACCCCGCATCAGACGTTACAACGCATGCAACGCGGGGGCCGCCGAAAGGCGGTCTTCTGCTTTTGAGGCAGGTGGTCGGGGCTCGTTCGCTCTACCGCCACTCCATCTCGTACCTCCGCTCACGGCCCTTCTCGCTCTCGAGCTGCTAACTCAGCGGAAGACCTCCGGACTTTTTGATCCGGGAGTCGTGGGTTCGAATCCCATCCGGCCCTCCAGATCCTTTGCGCCTATGCTTCTGAAGGCAGAGCTCACTCACCCGTAGCTCGCTCCGAAAGCCTTCTGGCAGAACGCGCACCTTCTCCTCAGGAGTGAACTTGCGACGAGTCACCCGTTTGACCTGGCGGACGAAGGCCCGCGTCTCATCGCTGCGCCGCCGGGCCAGCACCTCTACCGTGCTCACCCTATCGGTCACGTCTCGCTCCTTTCTGCGGCGGTACTCTGCCCCCTACGGGAGCGAGGGCAAGCCTTCACGTGTCCACTATGAAGCGCTCTTACAAAATGTCACTTTCGCTGACGCCGAACACCCTGGCCCGAAAGATCCGCCAGGTCGGCGGCGATCCTGCGGACGATGGCGGGCAGGGCTTTCGCGAGCTGAGGCGTCAAGCTCTCGCCGAAGGTGGAGGTATCAGCAGCAGCGATAGCGTAGATCAGTATTTGCTCTGGCACGGGCAGGCGCATCAGCCGGGCCAGACGCAGGGCTTGCCCCACGCCGATGCCGTGACTGGAGGTTGACGAGACATTTTCCAGGTCGTCGGTATCCAGGCGCCAGACCTCTCCCACCCTCGCCTCGTCCTGCACCACATCGATGATCACGGCCCGGTCATAGCCAGACAGAAGCTGGACGGTCTGCATTCCCGCTACCGCCGCCTCCACCAGATCGACATCCTCGCCACCCACCAGTTCATATAGCTGGCGGGCAGCCTGAAGGCCGGCGGCGTCGTCGGAGAGGATAGGGTTGCCCAGACCCAGGATGAGGGTCCGCAACCGCTAGTCCCTTCTGAGCTGCTGGGTAAGGTTCCCCTGGCTGTCGTAGATGCTGACGACCAGGGGCATCTGCCCGGGCAAGGAGTGGGTGGCACAGGCCAAGCACGGGTCGTAGGCCCGGAAGGCCATCTCGACGGTGTTGAGAAGCCCCTCGCTGACCACCGTGCCCTTCTTGATCAGGCCCTGAGCCGCCTTCTTGATCGACATGGCCATGGCCCCATAGTTATGGCCCGTCGCCACGATCAGGTTGACCTTCTTCGCCAGGGCGTTCTCGTCTGCCCAGTAGTGGTGAATGAGGACGCCCCGCGGCGCCTCCACCACCCCTATGCCCTCGCCGGGGGTCTCGGTGGGAATGGTGCGGATGTCGGTGCTCGTTATCTCCGGGTCAGTGGCCAATTCCAGCAGGCGCTCGGCCGCGTACACCAGCTCGATAACACGTGCCCAGTGGGTGGCCAGCGTAGCGTGAACCGGCTTGCCCCCCAGGGTGGAGTAGAACCGCTCGTACTCCGCCTGAGCGAGGGGGGTGGCCATGCCGTCGGCGGCGTTGAGGCGGGCCAGGGGAGCTACCCGGTAGATGCCGCTATCGGGGCCGTCCGTCAGGCCGTTCCAGCCAACGCTCTTGAGGAAGGGGAACTTGAGATACGTCCAGGGCTCTACGTGCTCGCCGATGTAGTCCAGGTACTCAGAGCCAGGGAACTTGGCCACTTCTTTGCCCTGCTGGTCCACCACCCGCAGCTGGCCGTCATAGAAGTTCACGTGGTTATTCTCATCCACCAGGCCCATGTAGTAGGTCTGGTGGGCGAAGGTGTCGCTGAGGATCAGGTCAAGGTAGGCCTGGTTGGACAGCACCACGTCGTTCAAGATCTGAACCGTCAGCTTGCCGAAGTCTATTGCCGCGTTGGCGATCTCCTCGATCTTGGCCCGCTCCTCTTCGTTGAGGCCCTTGCTTATGCCTCCGGGCACGCCGCAGGTAGGGTGGACATACTTGCCGCCGATCATGGCCACCACCTCGTGGGTAGCGGCCAAAGCGTTCAGCACTTGACCCCCTATCTCCATGCCCACCTTGCCGATGACCCCCACGATGTTGCGCTCGGCGGCAGGGGCATCTGGCCCAACCACAAAGTCAGGGCCACCCAGGGCGTAGAAGTGCGTGGCGTGGTCGGCCACATAGAAGGCGCTATACAAGAGCTCCCGCAGCTTCTTGGCAGGGGAGGGCGGATCCACCTTGAAGACAGCATCGAGGGCCTTGGTGGACGCCATGTGGTGTGCCTCAGGGCACACCCCGCAGATGCGAGCAGTGATGACGGGCAGAGTCTCTACCGGCCGTCCCTCGCAGAACTTCTCGAACCCCCGCAGCTCCGGCACCTGGAAGTAGGCGTTTTCCACGTCCCCCTCATCGTTGAGGAAGATCTCGATGCGGCCGTGTCCCTCCAGCCGCGTGATGGGATCAATGCTTATTCGGCGCGTCTCTACCTTGGCCTCTGTCATCTCTTCTTTGCTCCTTCCTCCCTGTCAATTACACAGGAACCCCACGATCCTGGGCTCACGGTCCTGGGACGACCTGACCAACTACATCCTCTTTAGACTGCCACCAGGGTGGCTTGACATCGGCCAGAAGGCCTTCGATCTCAGCGAAGATCTCGCTGTCGGTGAAGTGGCGGCCGGTGATGGCTGCAGCGGGACAGCCGGCAACACAGACCCCGCAGCCCTTGCAGAGCACGTCGTTGATCTCGCACACCTTTTTGTCCTCAAGGAAAGAGATGGCGTTATAGGGGCAGAGGGGTGGGCACACCCTGCAACCAGAGCAAAGCTCCTCAGCAACCACCGCTGTGGCCGCTTCGACCTCCACCGTGCCTTTGACTACCATAGCCAGAGCCCGCGCTGCAGCCGCTGAGGCCTGAGCCACTGTGTCCGGGATATCCTTGGGGCCCTGGGCGCAGCCGACCACAAACACCCCCTCAGTGGCGGTGGCCACCGGCTCTAGCTTGGGGTGCCTCTCCAGGAAGAAACCGTCCCCGCTTCGACTTATGGAGAAGAGCCTAGCGACTTCTTCCGCATCTGCCTGCGGCTCCAGGGCACAGCTAAGGATAACCATATCGACAGGGATACGCCGTTTCCGGCCGATGAGGGTATCCTCGCAGAGGACAATGAGCTTTCCTTCCTCGCCCGCTGTCTCCACCGCATCCGTCACCTCTGCAGCCCGCCCACGGATGAAGTTAACCATTTGACTCTGAAGCCGGTTGTAGAACTCCTCGTAGCCCTTGCCAAAGCACCTGAGGTCAATATAAAGCTGATAGACGTCTGCATTGGTCTTTTCCTTCAGCAGATGGGAATACTTGAGAGAGTACATACAACAAACCCGGGAGCAATACTCGTGATAGTTGTGATCGCGGCTCCCGATGCAATGGAGGATAGCCACACTCTCTGGCTCTCGGCCATCTACCAGCCGAATCTCTCCGCCGGTAGGGCTACCTGCATTGTTGAGGCGCTCGAATTCGAGGCTAGTTAGGACATTATCGTACCTTCCATAACCGTACTGGAAAGCCACGGCGGGATCGAATTGTTGAAAACCTGTGGCCAGGATAATGTTCCCTACCTCGATCTCTTCATATTCGTCCTCCATCTCATGGTTGATTGCCTCTTGTTCGCAAAACCGCTCACAAATCCTACAATTTCCCGTCTTGAAGTGAATGCACTGGTCTCGATCAACCACGGGGACACTAGGTACGGCATAGCTGAAAGGAACACGAATAGCGGCGTTAGGGCCAAGGAGGGACTCACTATGCACCACCTGTCGCCCGTATATGTCTTCGAGCGTGATGGCGCCGGTAGGGCAAATCTTGGCGCAAGCGCCGCAGCCAATACACACCTCGGAGAGCTCGGCAAAAGGAGTGACCACCTCCCGCTCAAACCCGCGTTTATGGAAGTTGATGGCACTTAGCCCCACTACCTCCTCGCACATCCGGGTACACAAGCCGCAGAGGATGCACAGTTCCTCCTCGACTTCGAACCTTGGTCCTTCAACGCCGTACTGCTGAGCCAGCTCCTGTATCTTTGGCGCGCTGGGACAGCGTGCCAGCATCAGCTCGATGATCATCTTGCGGGCCTTTACCACCTGCGGGGTATGGGTGTTCACCACCAGTCCCTGTTCCACAGGATAAAGGCAAGACGTGACCAGCCTCGTTCTTCCTGCGTTGGCTATCTCCACTATGCACAGGCCACAGGCCCCATAGGGGCTCAACGCTTCGTGGTAGCAGAGGGTGGGTATTTCGATGCCGGCGCTTTTCACCGCCTGCAGGACCGTCGTGCCCTCTTTTGCTTCGACCTCTTTGCCGTCGATCTCCAAGGTTGTCTCGCCCATCGTTGCGCTCACGCCATTCTACCTCTTCGCCCTGACCAGAACCCTTTCCTTAGGGGGCACGGCAGCAGGAACAGGTTCACCAGAGATTTTCCTCACCGCGGCAAAACGAGGGGGACAGACGTCGAAACACGCTCCGCACTTGGTGCACTTGCTCTGGTCAATAACATGTATCTGATTCTTGCCGCCGCTGATCGCCTCAGCAGGGCAATTCCGAAGGCAAATCAGACAAGCCTCGCATTTGTCTGGAATGATGTAGTAAGAGACCAACGTCTTACAGACGCAAGCGGGACAGCGGCCCTCCCGGATGTGCGCCTCATACTCGTCCCTGAAATACCGCATCGTAGTCAGCACCGGATTTGGTGCCGTCCCCCCCAAAGCACATAGCGAGGCGTCCCTAACTACCTCGGACAGCTCTTCCAGAAGCTCAAGGTCGCCGTCCTTGCCTTCCCCCTCGCAGACTCTAGCCAAGATCTCGTGCATCCTCTTGATACCTTCACGGCAAGAGGTGCACTTGCCACACGATTCGCGCCTGAGAAAGTCGACAAAGTACTTGGCCACGTCGACCATGCAGGTGTCCTCGTCCATGACGATCAGGCCACCTGAGCCCATAATGGCTCCCACCTCTGTCAACCGCTCGAAATCCACCGGCAGGTCCAGGAACTGCTCCGGCACACAACCCCCCGATGGTCCGCCGGTCTGGACGGCCTTGAATCTCTTGCCATCAGGGATGCCGCCGCCCACATCGTAGACAATCTCCCGCAGGGTAATCCCCATGGGCACTTCCACCAGGCCAGTGTTCTCTATCTTTCCCACTAGCGAGAACACCTTGGTTCCTTTGCTGGTCTCTGTCCCATATTGAGAGTACCAATCTCCGCCCCTGGCCATTATGGCCGGCACGTTTGCCCAGGTTTCCACATTGTTAATGTTGGTAGGCTTACCCCATAGGCCGCTCTGGGCGGGATATGGAGGCCTCAACCTTGGCTCACCTACTCTGCCCTCCAGGGCAGCGATAAGGGCTGTTTCCTCCCCACAGACAAATGCCCCAGCTCCTCTATCCAGCCTGATGGTGAAATCAAAACCAGAATCGAAGATATTCTCGCCAAGCAGGCCGCAAGCTTCAGCCTGCTCAATGGCTCTGCCAATGTTTTTTACCGCCAGGGGGTACTCGGCGCGGACATAGGCATATCCTTCGCGCGCACCGATGGCGTAGGCGCCTATGATCATTCCTTCCAGCACGCTGTGAGGGTCTCCCTCGAGGATGCTCCTGTCCATATAGGCTCCTGGGTCGCCCTCGTCGCCGTTACAGATTACGTACTTGATATCGCCTGCAGCCTTTCGGCAAACATCCCATTTTCTTCCGGTGGGGAACCCTGCGCCTCCCCTCCCCCTCAGGCCCGACTTCGTAACCTCGGCGATGACCTGCTCCGGCGCGAGTTCTTTGAGAACCCTGTATAGAGTGCGATAGCCCCCTCGCGCAACGTATTCTTCAATGGTCTCGGGATTTATGAAGCCGCAGTTCCTCATGGCGATCTTGCGTTGCTTCTTATAGAAGGGGAGCTGTTCATATGTCGGTATTTCCCCGAGTTCCTGCGGTGGCGAGTCTTGGGGGTACCTCCAGGTTCTATCCTCGACCAGGTACTCCTCCTGCTCGATCTTTGCCAGCGCCCATTCTCTCTTGAATTCGCCTCTGGCCAAGGCCGCGATCAATTCTCGCCCTCTCTCCGGAGTCATTTCCCCATAGCTTATTCGCGGCCACCCGGGCTGTAGAATGTCGACCAGCGGTTCCTTTTGGCAAAAACCGATGCAACAGGTTGGCGCGATTACCACATCCAGTTTCTGGTTCTCTACCTCTTGCGAGATTGCGTCAAGCACCTCCCCGGCCCCGGTGGCTTCGCCGCAGGTGCCCAGGCCGACGATGATCTTCGTCTTCTTAGGGTACAGTAGCTCTGTCCCCTCTTGTCCGATCTGTTGGAGGTCGCCCAGAGTTCTTACTTTCATCAAGTCTTCTTACCCAAACTTCCCTAGTATGTCTTCTACCTTGTCTTGCCGCAGCCGACCGTAGGTCTTTTCGTCGATTCTCATCACGGGCGCCAAACTGCAACAGCCCAGGCAGCGCACGATCTCCACCGTGAATCTTCGATCGGCGGTCGTTTCGCCGGCTCCTATGCCCAGAGCGGTTTCGATCCTGCCCAGAATCCCGCCCATTCCTCGCACGTGACAGGTGGTGCCCAGGCAAGCGTTGATGAGGTGCCGCCCCCTCGGTTCAAAGCCAAAAGCAGCATAGAAGGAAGCCACCCTGAGGGCATGGCTTAAGGGGATACCCACTTTCTCGGCGATCCTCTGCATAGCCTCTCTGGGCAGATATCCGTACTGGGTCTGAGTATCGTGAAGAATCCCAATAAGGGCCCGCTTTTCGCCGCCGTATGCCTCTACAATTTGGTCGACCCTATCAACTTCCATCGGTCTGACCTCTTTGCGTGGCTTGCTTTATTATCAGGGCGCCTTTTCGAATCACCCTCTGGGACGGCACAACAACGGCCGGGCACACGTTCCAACAGATGCCACAGCCATTACACTTATCCACATCGACATAGCGTGCCCTCTTCCTGATCTTGACCTTGAAATTGCCCACGTAGCCAGAGACCTCTACCACCTCGCTCAAGGTCATGAGCCGGATAGAAGGGTGTTGCCCAACCGAGCTCATCTTGGGGGTGAGGATACAGGCGGCGCAATCAAGGGTGGGGAAGGTCTTGTCAAACTGGGCCATATTTCCGCCGATGCTGGACTCACGCTCCACTAGGTAGACCGTGTGCCCAGAATGAGCTATCTCCAGAGCAGCCTGAATCCCCGCAATGCCCCCGCCTACGATCAAAGTATTGGGGTTGACCGGGACCTCCTTGGTCTCCAAAGGCTCATGAAGGAGAA
>Ga0209979_1003947_pt1 | contig 12643 bp, 10 predicted proteins | sample AnhtaG_FD_183114 | JGI IMG/M metagenome (GOLD analysis project Ga0209979, IMG submission 183114) | Deep subsurface microbial communities from Anholt, Denmark to uncover new lineages of life (NeLLi) - Anholt_01485 metaG (SPAdes) (version 2) | ecosystem: Environmental > Aquatic > Marine > Oceanic...
GGAGGATGATGGCGGGGCACGTGGTTCTCGCCGCCGGCTCCTGGACGGCCGCCCTCGGCCGGCGATTGGGCGCGACGCTGCCGGTGAGGCCGATGCGGGGGCAGATGCTGGCCTTTGCCGACTTCTCGTCGCCGCTGAGGCACATCCTCTTGGGGGAGGATCGCGGCTACCTGGCGCCTAAAGCCAACGGCTTCCTCTTCGTCGGGTCGACGGTGGAGGACGTGGGCTTCCGCAGGAACACCACCGCTAAAGGCCTCGCCGGCCTGCGGAGGATGGCCGCCACTCTGGTGCCCAGTCTGGCCTACGCCGAGGTGGCCTCGGACTGGGCCGGCCTGCGGCCGGGCTCCCCCGACGGCCTGCCCATCCTCGGGCCTGTTCCCGGCTGGGAAGGGGTGAGCGTGGCCAGCGGCCACTTCCGCAAGGGCATCCTGCTGGCACCCATTACCGGTCGCTTGATGGCCCAGTGGCTAACGCAGGGCAGAACGGAGATCTCGCTGGAGCCGTTCAGCCCCGCCCGCTTTCGATGGTGAACACCCGGTGCGGCCCGTTGCACGGGCACGTCTGCGGTAACATTTACTCTTGACGCATCACATCGCTTCTGATATAGTCCTGCCAACATTACACAAGGGCGTGGTAGCTAGCGATTTGAGCTAGTCGGTCAGAAGAGGCGTGAACAGGTGTCTCGGCTAGTTGAGTGGTTTGTCGCTAAGCAACTGAATAGCATGGGCTGGCCTAGAGCAAAGGGCTTGCTTCGGAAGGTCTACTACGTCCCTACCCAGCTCGTAGACCTTAGCGTAGGGCAGGGACTTCAAATCTGCATGGGCCTGGGAGCGGGCAGGCCAGAAATGGGCGCCCGCGTAATCGCAGACGCATTCCTCGACAACCCCTGGACTTCTGAGTCGACCACCGGCGTGCTCGAAATGTTGAGCGAAGGCGACGACGATATTGCGCGACATCCTGATCTGTCGCCATGGACCGCCATTCTCGCCGAGCACACAATGGCGCCTCTTATGACTGAAATCGAGTGGGAAACGCTCGGCCGACAAGAGGTCCGAATCCTCTGGGCGGTGTTATCGGCCAAGGCTGCTTTGTGGGGCCTTTCGCACGAAGATAGAGTCTCCACGGCCTTCGAGGCCGACAAAGGGCACTACGAAGAGACTGCTCCTCGATTCGTCCGGCACGGTCTTGCAGTGCCAACGGATGCCCCCTGGCAGTCTCTAGACGACTTCTATGAAGATTGCGAAGAGGTGGTCAAGGCTTTCGACTCCGAGCGGCCCGCTCTTGCAGCTATTCCCAAGGCGCTTCGCGACGCTCCGGCGATCGCAAGGCGGTTCGGTTCCACGGCCAGCCCTGCGCGACGACGAACCAGACGACGGCGTTAGCTACCAGCAGGACGAGCGGGCTCGCGATGAGCAGCCAGCCCTTCATGTGGCCCCATCCTAGTCGCATCCGAGGTCATGGGGCTATGCGGACCCCCGCTGCCCCACGATAATGGCGGCGAGCGCGCGGGCAGTGGCCTTGTGGTAGGCTTCCCACGCGGGCTGAGTGGCGCTCTCGTAGGCTTCCTCTGCGGCGCGTTTGGCCTCGAGGTACGCTACGAACGCGGCGTCTGTGCCCCTGTAGGCTTTCAACGTGGAGGCTGTGATCGGGGGGCCTGTGCCCCTCTGGTAGGCTTCCAAGGCGCGGAGCAAGGCCTTGGCCTCGGCTTCCCGTATGGGGGCCGCGGCCTTCTGGTGGGCTTTCCACGCGCGGGCTATGGCCTTCTGCCGGGCTTCCTCTGCGCGGGCTTCGCCCTTCTCGTAGGCTTCCTGTGCGGGGGCTTTGGCCTTCTCGTAGGCTTCCTGTGCGGGGCCTGATAGGATTCGAGAAGCAAACCAGTCGGGGTCTAGCCACCATTCTTCTAGAACCCTTAGTAGATTGACTTCTGTAAGCTCTAGCCCATCTGGCCATTTTCGCTGGAAGTCTCTGACGTGTTCCGGGGCGACATCTTGCTGACGCAACCACTCAGATGTGATCCGCTGGATTTGCATCTTGCGCCTCCCTCTTGCGCCTTGACCACCAGCGCGTCCTCGCTCCATCCTACTCGTAGCCGCGAGGGTTGGCAAGGAGGCGGCGCCTGAAGTGTGGCTAAGAGCGGAAGTGGCTAGCTAGCCGCTTTGCCGCCTCTCGGACGTCGGGGGCGGCCACCACCGCCCCGATGACCGCCACCAGGTCGGCCCCCGCCTCCAGGACGGTGTCGATGTTCTGCTCGTTGATGCCACCGATGGCTGCCACGGGGATGTGGACAGCCCGCTTGACGGCGCGGAGCGTGTCGGGGGTGGTTGGCCGGGTATCCGCCTTGGAGTCGGTGGGAAAGAGGCGTCCCACCGAGACGTAGCTGGCGCCGTCGGCCTGGGCGCGCAGGGCTTCTTCGACGTTGTTGGTGGAGCAGCCGATGATGGCGTCCGGCATCAGCCGCCGCACGATGCTCACCGGCAGGTCCTTCTGGCCGACGTGCACGCCGTCCGCCTCCGCCGCCAGGGCCAGGTCCAGGTGGTCGTTGATGATCAGGGGAACGCCGGCCCGGGCGCAGACCTCTTTCAGCCTTCGGGCCACCGTCAGCTGCAGGCCCTTCCCGCGCTGCTTGTCCCGCAGCTGGACAAGCCTGGCTCCGCCCTCGATGGCCTGGCGGGCTATCTCCTCCTCGGGGCGGCCGCCGGCCACCTCCGGATCGATGATGAGGTAAAGCCCTCGCGGTAGGGAAGCAATTCTATCTTTCATGGCAGCCCATGCAATAGAATGATAGCAAAGCGCGTTCTTCGCCGAAAGCTTATGCGACGCTATCAGCGAGCTTTCCTGATAATAGGCATCTTCCTGGTGCTGTCCGTGGCCCTTCTTGCGGGGCTGTGGGCCAACAGGTACACGCGGGTAGCCCTGACGACGGCCTCCGTGATGCCTGACCTGTTCGTCGACCTGCCAGTAAGCCCTCTGAAGCTGACGACCTCTGAACCCATCAAGGAAGAGGTGACCTTCGAGTATGGCTCGCGGGAGGTGGTGGCCGACCTCTATCGGCCCAGCGACGGCGGCCGCCACGGAGCGGTGGTGGTGGTCATCGGCGCTGCGCCCCGGGCGCGCACCGACCCGCGGGCGATACGCCTGGCCAGGAGTGCCGCCCGCGCCGGCATTGCGGTGATGATCCCCGAGCTGAAGCATCTTCTGCGCGACGAGATGGTGACGGAGGAGATCGAGGCGCTGGTGGCTGCCTTCCGCTACCTGAGGGAGCAGGGGTTCGTGGACGGGGAGCGGGTTGGCTATCTGGGCTTTTCGGTGGGGGCAGGCATGGCCCTGGTGGCGGCCAGCGACCCCCGCATCAGCGACGACGTGGCGTTCTTCGCTTCTTTCGGCGGCTACTACGACCTGCCGGACGTGATCGCCGCCGTCACCAGCGAGACCATTACCTACAACGGCCAGCGGGAGGACTGGCATCCCGATGACAAGACGGTGCGCGTCCTCCGGCGCAGCCTGATCCACCATGTCGATGACGCGGGCGACCGCGACATCCTGATCCGCATCTTCCTGGAGGATGACGAGTCGGCGAGGCAGGAGGTGGGCGAGCTCTCTCCCCGCTCGCGCGCTATCTTCGACGTGCTGGACAATCGCGACCCCGACCGGGCCCAGGAGCTGCTGGCCCAGCTCTGGCCGGAGGATGTCGCCATTCTGCGTCGCCTTTCGCCCAGCGCCAGCATGGACGACCTGCACACCGAGCTATTCATCGTCCATGACCGCCAGGACAAGTTCATTCCCTACGCGGAGTCGCGGCGGCTGGCCGAGGCAGCGCGGGGGCAAAACGATGTCTACTACGCCGAGCTGGACCTCTTCCGTCACGTGGACCCCACCGTCACCGCCAATCCGCTCACCTTTCTGGTCGACCTCATCGAGTTCTTCTTCCAGGCCTACCGGCTGATGCTGCGGCTGGTCTAGAGCCCATTATCCGCGAGTTGTAGCGACAGCGGGCCGGTTGAAGCGAGACCCTTCGCTGCGCTCAGGGTGACAAGCACGGCTAGCGTCATTCTGAGCGCAGCGAAGAATCCCAGCAAGAGGCGGCGTTCTCCAGAGTTGATGCATGCCCACGAACGCTGCCCGTCTATCGCCGCTAGGAGGCTGCCTATAACTGTCCCCTGGCAACAGGGAGACGGTACAGTCTAGAGCCCGGGGGAACTTTTCCCCTCGCCCCAACGTCCTACCATCAGAGAAGCCAAGCGCCTAGGGAGGGCGCGGACTCCGGAGGTGTTAGGATGATTGGCATTTTGCGAGGGACAGCAGTTTTCGCTGCGGCTCTGGGGGCGTTGCTCCTGTTGGCCCAGTCGGCGTTGGCGGACGGCATAGTCATCCCCGAGCCGATAGAACCGATCCCGCCTGACCACGTTGTGGTCCCGTTCCTGCCCATCAAGTACCACCGGGTGGAGGTGGAGATCGACAACCAGGTGGCCCAGGTGGAGATCGACCAGGCCTTCCTGAACGAAGCCGACTTCGCGCTGGAGGCCACGTACATCTTCCCTCTACCTGAAGACGCCGCCATATCCGACTTCGCCATGTACGTGGATGGCGAGCGCCTGGAGGGGCGCATCCTGGACAAGGAGAAGGCCCGCGCCATCTACGAAGACATCGTGCGCCGGCGGCAGGACCCGGCGCTGCTGGAGTACGTGGGCCGCAATATGTTCCAGGCGCAGGTGTTCCCCATACCGGCCCACAGCGAACGGCGCATCCAGATCGCCTACACCCAGGTGCTGAGTCAGGACAGCGGCCTCGTTCGCTTTGTCTACCCTCTGAACACGGAGAAGTTCTCGCCTCGACCGCTGGAAGAGGTGACGATCAGCGTGGACGTGCACTCCCAAGCCCCCATCAAGGCTGTCTACTCGCCCAGCCACGACATAGCCATCAGCCGCCAGAGCGAGACGCACGTCACCGCGAGCTATGAGGCCAGCGACGTGACCCCCACGACCGACTTCGAGCTGTTCTACTCCCTCTCCTCTGAGGACATCGGGGCGAGCCTCACCACCTACCGCCAGGGGGATGAGGACGGCTTCTTCCTCCTGCTGGTGGCGCCGAAGGCGGACTTCGGCCGGCAGGAGGTGGTGGCCAAGGACGTGATGGTGGTGGTGGACGTCTCGGGCAGCATGGCGGGGGAGAAGCTGGTGCAGGCCCAGGAGGCCGTGCAGTTCATCCTCGACCATCTGAACCCCGACGACCGCTTCAACATTCTGGCCTTCAGCACCGGCGTCGACCTGTACGCGCCGACCCTGCGGAGCGCCAGCCGGGCTGGGGACGCCGGGGACTTCGTTCGAGGGCTGACGGCTGCCGGCGGCACTAACATCAACGATGCGCTGCTGCAGGCTCTGGAGAAGCTGCCCGGCGAGCGGCCGGAGATCATTATCTTCCTGACCGATGGCCTGCCCACGGTGGGCGTTCAGGAGGCGGGGCCGATCATCGCCAACGTTCGGGAGGCCGCTGGCCCCACGGCGCGGCTGTTCGCCTTTGGCGTGGGGGATGACGTGAACACGGTGCTGCTGGACAGCATCGCCCAGGAGAACCGGGGCGCCAGTGACTACGTGCGGCCGGGCGAAGACATCGCCCGGGCGGTATCGGGTTTCTACGAGAAGGTGAGCACGCCGGTGCTCACCGACATCAGCCTGGACTTCGGGGACATCAACGTCCTCGACGTGTATCCCCAGCCCTTGCCCGACCTGTTCGCTGGCTCCCAGCTTGTCGTCGTGGGCCGCTATCGAGGCGAAGGGACGGTCACCCTGGGCCTCAGCGGCGAGGCGAACGGGGAGGAGCAGACCTTCTCCTACGGCGGCCAGGTCTTTCCGGCCGAGTCCAGGGAGATGGACTTCCTGCCCCGCCTGTGGGCGACCCGCAAGATCGGCTACCTGCTGAACCAGATACGCCTGTACGGGACGGAGCAGGAGCTTGTGGATGAGATCGTGGACTTGAGCCTGCGCTACGGGGTGATGACCCCCTATACTTCCTTCCTGGTGGAGGAGGATGAAATCGAGATCTTCTCGGAAGAGGGTCGGGAGAAGGCCGCCTCGGACCTGGGGCGGGACCTGCCGGGGATCTTCGCGCCCGCAGTCGGCGCTGATGCTGTGGAGGGCGCTGTGACCATCGAGGAGTATCGCCAGGCTGAGGCGGTGGCGGGCAGCGCGTCGGCCAGGGCCAAGGTGGTGGGCGAGAAGACCTTCGTCCAGCGCGACGACGCCTGGATCGACAGCCGCTATCAGGAAGGGATGGGCATCACCAGGATCGGCTTCGGCAGCGACAACTACTACGAGCTTCTGGGCCAGCGACCGGATTGGGGCCCGTACTTCGCGCTGGGCGAGCATGTGATCTTCGTGGTCGATGGCCAGGCCTACGAGGTCGCTGAGGGCGACTACGCGCCGGTGGATGCACCCTCCAACCCGGACGTTCCCGACCCTGTGGGGCCAAACCCAGACCCTGTGCTGCCTGCGGCCGTCGACGACGACGGCGGCACCGACCGGGCGCTGATGGCGGTGCTGATCGCTGTTGGGGCTGTTGTGGTAGCAGGGGCAGGCGGCCTCCTGGCATGGAGGAGGGTTCGCCGCGCGAAGGAGGGCTCGCAGAGCTAGACGGACCGCTTCGCGAAGGCGCAGTGTGGCGCCTGCCTTTCCGATGCCCTTGACGGCTGGGAGGGCAGGCGCTATTTTGGCTTGGGCTGGCTGGTAGACATAGGACATGCGCTGCTAATGTGCCTGGCTCAGGAGCAAAGGAAGGTTTTGTCTCATGAAGGCGCTGTATGTGAAGTTGACCGCCCCGCGCATGGTGGCGACTCGGGTGCTGGCTCGCCTGTCCAAGAAGGGAGCCTATTTCGGTCCCTTCGCTCCTCTTCGGGAGGAAGATATTGCGTCGCCGCCGCTGCCCGACCCGCACTATGTGCGCGTCCGCAATCGCCTGGCGGGCATCTGCGGCTCGGACATCCACCTCGTCCAGGCCGATGGCGACTTCGGCATCGCCCTGGCGGCTCTACCGGGAATCACTCGCATCTACCTGGGTCACGAGATCGTGGGCGATGTGGTGGAGGTAGGGACAGAGGTCAAGGGCTACAAGGTGGGCGACCGAGTGGCGAGCCAGAGCCTGGCCGGGAGCTGCCTGGGCCAGGGCAGGGAGCCGCTCTGCCGGTACTGTGCCGTAGGGGACTACGCTCTGTGCGAGGAAGCGCGGCAGCAGGACATCCTCAGCGTCGGGGGTGGCCATGCCGATGAGTGGGTGGCCCACGAGGGCAGGCTCTTCCCCGTGCCCGACGAGCTAAGCGACGAGCAGGCCGTCCTTCTGGAGCCGGCGGCCTGCGGCCTGCGAGCGGCCCTGCGGCGACGGGCCCAAGCGGGCGACCGGGTGATGGTTATCGGCTGCGGCACCATAGGGCTGATGACCCTTCAGTCCATCCGCGCCGTCCAGCCCGACTGCGAGATCACGGCCTTGGCCCAGTTCGACTATCAGGCGGATATGGCCAGGAAGCTGGGAGCCAGCAACATCATCATGCTGGGCAGCGATGCTTACAGCGAGGTGGCCCGCCTGACTGGCGGTCGCGTGTATCGGGGGCGTTTGGGCAACCAGACTGTCATGGGAGGCTTCGATATCGTCTACGACTGCGTGGGCAAGCCGCAAACCCTGCGCGATGCCCTGCGCTGGGCGCGAGCCGGTGGGACGGCGCTCCTGGTGGGCGTGAACCTGGCGCCGATGCGCGTCGACCTGACGCCTGTCTGGTGTTGGGAGGTCGAACTCGTCGGGATGATGGCTCACGGCGGCGAGGACTGGCAGGGGGAGCGGGTGTCCACCTTCGACCTGGTCGTGCGCCTGCTCAGGGAGGGGAAGCTCAACCTCGACGGCTTCATAACCCATCGGTTTCCTCTGTCCGAGTACCGAAAGGCGTTCATGACGGCGATGGACCAGCGCGGCAGCCATCCCTTTAAGGTCATCTTTGACCACGGGGTCCAGGCGGCCGAAGGGAGGTAGTTGCCATGTCCAAGTTGATGGCCGGGGTGGCCAAGAGGATCATCACGCCGGAAGTGAACCTGCGCCTGGCGGGATACGGGGCGATCTTCAGGCCCGGGCCGTGGGGCCACCGAGTCGCCAGCGGCGTTCACGACGACATCTTCGCTCGCTGCCTGGCCCTGGGGGACGGCGAGAAGACCCTGGCGTTCGTCGTCCTGGACCTCGTCAGCTTGTACCAGGTTGACATGGAGGCCATCCGGGAGCGAGTGCGCGAGAAGACGGGCCGGGAAGACCTGATGGTCGCCGTCGGCACCACCCACAACCACTCGGCCCCTGACGTGATCGGGGCTTACGGCGGCGTGCCCAGGCGCTACAAGCGGCTTATCCACGAGCGGGCCTCGGACGCCGTGGCCGAGGCAGTGGCCAACATGGCGCCGGCGCGCATCGGCTTCGCCACGACGCGGGTGGAGGGCATCGTCAGGAACAACCGCGACCCGGAGGCGGGGCCGGTGGACGAAGAGGCGGCGGTGATACTGGTGGAAGGGAAGGACGGCGGCACCCTGGCGGTGCTGGTCAACTTCGCCTGCCACGCCGACGTGCTGGGCAAGCGCAATACGCTTATCACCGCCGACTTTCCGGCCTACCTCCGCCGCGACCTGGAGCGGGAACGAGGCGGGACGGCCATTTACTTCAATGGCGCTCAGGGGGACATCTATCCCCGCCAGACCGTCGAGGACCACGATGACGAGAAGGGGCTGCGCACGTTCGAGGAGGCGGAGGCGGTGGGCTCTGCCATCGCCAAGGCCGTCCTGGAGGCACTGTCGAAGACGAAGCTGACCTCGGATGTGACGATCGACGTGCAGGTCACCTATCCGGAGGTGGCGGTGGACAACCCTAGGCTGAAGATTGCGCGCCTCCTGCGGAGAATCCCGCGCAGGCTGTACAAGGGGCGCGCCCGCTCGGAGACGTGGGTGGTCAACATCGACGACGCGCAGATCGTGACCCTGCCCGGCCAGTTCTTCTGCCGGCTGGGGCTGGAGCTGAAGGAGGGGATGAAGGGGACGCACAAGTTCCTCTTCGGCCTGACCGGCGACGATCTGGCGTACGTGCTGCCGCCGGACGAGTGGGACCCCACGCGGAAGGGGGAGGAAGAGCCGCTCTCCCTGGGCATCAACACCTGGCCGGCGATCAAGGAGCAACTGCCGCCGCTGTAGCGCCCGATAAGCACTTGCCATGGCCGCTTCGAGGGGCGGGGAGCCCTCCCTTGCCCACCCTCGCGCGTACGGGTAGCATGGGGACGCTATGAGAGATGGAGGGGCAAATGCTCAGGCACACGGTTGCGAGGCCAGCCCTCTTCTCGATGGTGGTGGCGGCGGTCCGTATCGCGTTCTACTCAGAAACTACGGCCTCCCGGCTACTGCCCTAACGCCGTGAGTGCTGCCTGCCTTGTAGCCTGTTTCGTTAATAGATTGGTTTAATAGAAGGGAAGTGCGTAACCCTTAACGACCGGAAAACGTTATAAAAACAGAGCCGTAGAACGCCTGTACTGTCTTGACAAGTAAGGATCATAGGGTATGATCGGTCAAACTAGGAAAGGAGGGAGCATGGCTTCGAACAACGAGCTAGATACAGGAGTGCTGGAAATTCCAGCCACGGTCTACCCTGGCATGTTCGATAGGGAATTTCAAGCAGCGGTCAAAATCCGTGGGCGGGAGATCATAGTCATTGTTTCTGGCGACGATGTGATATTGGCCGAAGCAGGTCCCTCTGAAGCAGGGAGCAAGGGTAGGCTCAGGGTATTTCTTGTCACTGTAGACGACAAGGGGGCCCTATTTGACCTCCCTGGAGAACCGTTGGGCACAACTCGCCGTTTCAGAGTGCCAAAGGCAGAACTGGGGGAGTTCCTCGCACCTGCGTGATGATTCTCTCCGACCGCGAACTTCGCATTGAAATCGAAGACGGCCACATCAAGTTTGAGCCGAGCATCGACATAGACACGCAGATACAAGATGCCTCAATAGATGTTCGGTTAGGTCATATTCTGAGGGTGCCGAAGCCTCTAGACGGCCTGATTCTCGCGCCGCATCAAAGGATAAAGAAAGAGTTTCAAGGCGAAGAAGTCACCATACCTGGGGGCGGCTACAATATGGTGCCCAAGGAGTTCGTCCTTGGGCAGACCTACGAGAAGATCACACTACCACTTTACCTAGCGGCTCGCTTGGAAGGGAAGAGTTCACTTGCTCGCCTCGGCCTAATGATTCACTTCACGTCAGGACACATAGCGCCAGGGTTTGACGGTATCATCGTCCTGGAAATACTGAATTACAGCCCAAATAAGATAGCCTTGACGCCGGAGATGTTCATAGGCCAGCTAATCTTCGAAAAGCTCTCCATGCTTCCCAGCAAAGCGTATAGCGGTCGCTATCACGGGCAACTGCAACCCTAAGCAACCCTCCGCGTACAGCGCCTCATCTCACCGAAGTTTCCTTCCCGTGCCTGTCCAAGAGCCTTAGCCTGCATCACCAACATGGATAGGGTGCAGTGCAAGGTCACCTTAGGCAGCCCACGCCTCAGGTTCACCACTCCCTAGTACTGGGGGAACTTGATCCCTTCGAACCAGACATTGAGCGCGGTGGTGAGGTCGGGCGGGTTGAAGTTGGCCTGGCCGTCGACAATCACGTCGAGGAGGGCGGGCTTGCCCGAGTCCACCGCTCGCTTCAGCGCGGGGGTGAGGTCTTTGGGGTCCTCCACGCGCTCGCCGTACCAGCCGGCGGCTTCGGCCATCTTGTCGTAGCGGACGTCGGCGAAGTCGACGCCGATGTAGCGCTTGGCGAAGGCGCTGTCCTGGGCGTTCTTGATCATGCCGAAGGCGCGGTCGTTGTTCACTATCATGACCACGTTTGTGCCCAGGCGGACGGCGGTCTCCAGTTCCTGGACGTTCATCATGAAGAAGCCGTCGCCGCAGATGGCATACACCGGCCGGTCGGGGCAGACGAGCTTGGCGGCGATGGCCTTGGGAAGGCCGCCGCCGCCCATGCCGGAGTCGGCGGCCCAAAGGCAGGCGGAGGACTCGTAGATGCGGGTCAGGTAGTGGGCCCAGATGCTGGTGTTACCCCCGTCGGTGACGAAAAGGGCATTCTGGGGGAAGAAGGCGCGGGCATCCCTCACCACGCGCAAGGGGTGCATGGGCACGGCGTCGGAGCTGGCCAGATTCTCGAAGTTCTGCAACCAGGCGGCCTGGGCGGCTCGATATTGGGCTAGCTGAGGGCTCTCCTCTCGCGGCTCGATCATGGTGTCCAGAGCGGCGTTGATGTCGCGCAGTGTCGCCTTGGCGTCGCCGAGGATGGCGAGGTCGACCTGTCGGTTCTCGGCGATGCTCTCCGGGGCGGTATCGATCTGGATGATCTTCTGCTCTTCGGGCTTGCCCCACATCGGCGGCTTTCCCCACAGGTCGAAGCCCCCCAGACGCGAGCCGATGACCAGCGCCAGGTCGGCCTGGGCGTGGGCGGCGATCGCCCCGAATCCCAGGGGTATGAGGTACAGGGGATGGTCTTCGGGGATGGCGCCGCGGGCGGTGATGCCGGTGGACATGGGACACCCCAGAAGCTCGGCCAGGGCGATGATCTCGGAGGTGGCTCCCGATCGCAGCGCTCCCCCGCCGGCGTGGATGACAGGGCTCTTGGCCTGGGCCAGCATCTCGGCCGCCTGCTTGACCAGCTGGGGGTCGCCGCTGGGAGGGACCGTTGGGCGATAACGGGCGGGCGGCAGGATGCTGATGTCGTCTTCTTCACCCTCCTCGAAGAGAATGTCGACCGGCAGGTCGAGGTGGACCGGCCCAGGCCGACCGGTGGTTGCCTGGCGAAAGGCCTCCTGCACCATCGCGGGGATTCGCTTCCAGTGAGAGACGAGGGCATTCCACTTGGTGATGGGCTTGAACAAGCCGAGGTGGTCGCATCCCTGGGTGGAACCGTGGTCGGGGTAGGACTTCCAGGTCTGGTTCTGGGGGGTCAATACCAGCATAGGTATGCTATTGACGTGGGCCTCGTAGACCCCCGGCACGAGGTCGACTGCGCCGGGGCCCACCGTGCCCACGCAGACTCCGACCTTCCCCGTCAGGCGCGAGTAGGTGTCGGCCATGTGGGCGGCTGCCTGCTCGTGGCGGGTCATGATGAAGTCGACGCCTTCTTCTCGGCCGAAGCGGTGGATGGCGTCCAGCAGGGTGGTTAGCTGGCCGCCGGGGATGCCAAAGATGAAGCGTACGTCCTCCTGGATCAGGCATTTCACCAGGACATCGGCTCCCAATATCTTGCTCACAGCGTTCTCCTTTCTGTCCCTCACATAATCCATAACTGAGGTGGGGTTGTCAAACAGGGCACGTGTTCGCGCCAGGTCAGCCGACTGCTCTCCCGTCTTGCAGTCCGCAGATCCAGGAGGGCCTGGCTGGCCTTGCATCTTCTAACACTGCGGCCGAGGGAACCAGGGCATGAAAGCGCCGGTGCTCTCTCTTGGTTCGATGAACGCTGACAGCTAGTCCGTGTCGGTGAACTCGAAGGCCTCGAGGCGACGTACTGCGAGGAGGAGAGCGACGGCGGTGGCCATGGCGACGAGTATCAGGCCCTCGGGCCCGCCAAGGTCGGCCTCGAAGTCCCCTTTG
>Ga0209979_1003949_pt1 | contig 12639 bp, 10 predicted proteins | sample AnhtaG_FD_183114 | JGI IMG/M metagenome (GOLD analysis project Ga0209979, IMG submission 183114) | Deep subsurface microbial communities from Anholt, Denmark to uncover new lineages of life (NeLLi) - Anholt_01485 metaG (SPAdes) (version 2) | ecosystem: Environmental > Aquatic > Marine > Oceanic...
CCCCGCTGAACCCCTTGACAGCCGCAATGAGGCTTACAAGAAGTTCTGGTGCTGATGTGGCAAAGGCTACAACTGTTAGCCCAATGATAATAGGGCGGATCGAAAGAGAAAGGGCCAGGGATGCTGCCCCTTTGACCATCCATTCAGAACCTAAATAGAGAAGGGCTATACCCAGGCAAAAGAGAAAAATGCTCAGGATCATAGCTGACCAAAATACTGCTGAGTAATAAATAAGAACATAGGAATCAGGACCGCCATCATCAGGAGGAAAATGAGGCTTACCGGGATTACAAACGCAAGAATTACCCTCAAATAGGACGTCTCATGAATCTCACGCAGTCCGATAATCTGGACAATAGCCCTCCAGACCCATCCTATTGGGCCCCCTATAAATGGTAATATAGACCAGACCTTAGTTGCCTGAGAATAGGCCATCACCCTGAAAGTAGCCTCAAATCTGTTTTTCCCACCTTTTACCAGAAGGAGCAAAAGATGGATGATAAAGCTTGAGATGAAGACATCAATTGCTACTAATAAGGGTGAAAGGAAGATAAGGGATAAAAATGTAATAGGTGAGCTCAATGATATGGAAACACCCTCAAAAAGTTTTGGAAATCCGCTGCCAGAGATCATAAATCCCCAGAAAAAGGCAAACATACTGCTGATAGATCCTATCAATAGTCCGAATGCCAAAGGTTCTCTCAATCCACCCCTTACAGGCATATAGGAAAACATATTCTTTGGTGAAAAGATTACAGATCTAATTGTTTGCTTTACACTTCTCCATAGACCAAGCTGCATACGTCTTTCCCATGGTGTGGCATGTCTCTTTTCAGCTTTTACATCTTCTTCCTTTTTCTGATATTCAAACCTATTTCCGCAACTTGGGCACCTCACTAATCTTATCCCTGAAGGTATCTTTTCAAGAGGAACACTTTTTGAATAATTACATTGTGGGCACGTTATCTCTACCATCGCCAAACCCCAAACCTTAGATTAGGAACCCAATGTTGACATTACAATCTTTAATCATTATTCGAAGGTAACCATTTCCAATACTTTCCTGTCTTTAAGATTTGGATAATATAATCTTGCCCTTTCTACCTCCTCTTGATCCAGCTCATCTATTATCCAATCTTCTTCCCCCATCTTTGCCTGATGAAGTATCCTTCCATTTGGCATTATAATCCTTGAACTACCAAAAAAGCTCATCCCTCCCTCTTGTGGCAGGTTACAAAAGATTAGATAAGCACTGTTTTCTATTGCCCTTATAGGAAGAAACATATCAAAGCCCTTCTTTTGTGATGCAGGCCCGGCAGCAAGACAAACAAGATATTCTGCCCCTTGAACTGCCAGTTGCCTTGGAATCTCCGGCATAAAAAGTTCATAGCAAATAAAGATACCGAAAATACCCATGGAGGTTTTAAATACAGAGAGGTGATCACCAGGATTAAAATATTTTCCCTCACAAAATCTCTCCCCCCGATAATTACCATTGGGCAATGTTATTTTTTTGTGAACCCCTATTACTCCATTAGGACCCAAAAATATAGCCGCATTATAAATTACATTATTTGACTCAGAATCCCTCAAGGGAAGTCCAATAATCAAATGTACATCTAATTTTGAGCATAATTGAATCAACTCAATTATTGGAGAATCATCAGTCCTTATAGCCAGGTTTTGAAAATCTTTCATGCTATAATTTCCTATCACCCCATAACCTGAAAGGTACATCTCAGGGAAGATTACAAGATTGGCTTTCTCCATGTATGCCTTCCTCATAAACTCTTTGGCCTTGTCTAAATTATGACTAATTCCACCAGGGGAAGGAGATATCTGGGCCAGGGCAATTTTTATAGTATTGTTCATCAAAACCACTATGATTTAGAATATGTCCTTTTTTATATTCTATCTGTAAAGAAATCAAAAGGAAAATTGAAACATGTTATAAAGATTGGCAAATTATGATAACTAATATATAATAATTTTAACTATCTTTTGGGTTTTGATGAAAACTTAAAGACAGTAAATAAGCTTGATTTTTCTTTTCAATATTCTATACTACTTCAAGACTTGGAAAAGGAGGTGATAATAAATACTAATAGGAATTTAAGGATAGGCATAATCAGGTAATAAAAACTTAAAGAGGAGGATTTACCATGGCCGAAAAAAGCGAAAGATCAAGCCTCGAATTTTTAAAGGATTGGGGCGGAGGGTTAACCAATTGGACTGAAAAGTGGATTCCCGATGCCCTGGTTATTGTGTGGATCCTTACGGTTATAACCTTTATCTTTGCATTTATATGGGGAGATGTGGGGCCAGCAAAGGCTGTTCACGCCTGGGGCCAGGGATTTTGGATCTTACTCAAATTTGGCATGCAGATGTGCCTGATTATGATGACCGGCTACATCTTAGCATGTTCCCCGCCTTTAAAAAGGCTGCTGAATAGCCTCTCTAGTCTCCCTAACACGGAAAAGCCATGGCAGGCCATTATGGTTATGGCCCTATTTTCCATGATTATAGCCTGGTTTAACTGGGGCCTGAGCCTGATTGGAAGTGCCATGTTGGCCTTATTTATGGTCAAAAATAATCCTAAGGTAGACTACAGGCTGCTTGTTGCAGGGGCCTACCTTGGACTTGGCTGTACCTGGCATGCTGGTTTATCCGCATCAGCACCCCTGCTGGTAAACACACCTGGAAACTTTCTGATAAAGAGTGGCTACCTGACAGATACTATTTCAACATCTCAGACTATCTTCACCCCATTTAATATCATTCTCCTAATAATCATAATCATTGCTGTTACCGTCCTGATGTCCCTGATGCATCCCTCAGAGGAAAAGACCTATAAGGTTAAGCCTGAATTGATGAATCAATTGAAGATATATGAATCTCCAGAGAGGCCGACTGGCAAGCTCAGCCCATCAGCATGGTTAAACTGGTGGCCGGGATGGAATATCATTATGGCCATAGCCGGTTTTTGGTGGCTTGGTAAAACAGTGGGGGAGATTGGATTTGCCAAGGCTATAAATTTGAATAATATAAATCTCTTCTTTCTGATGCTTGGTGTCATATTTCACTGGAGACCCTGGAGCTTTCTCAAGGCAACTGAAGAGGCAGGCAGAGCAGTCTGGGGAATTGTAATCCAGTTTCCTTTTTACGCCGGCATCTTTGGTCTGTTTAAATATACTGCCCTGGCAACCGCTTTTACCAGTGCCTTTGTAGCTGTGTGTAGTGGCAGTACCTTTTTGCTGGTTGTATACTGGTATGCCGGTCTTTTAAACTACCTTATTCCTTCAGGTGGTTCGGAATGGGCAGTAACTGCACCTTATCTACTCCCTGCTGCCAAAGAGTTAGGAGTAGCTGCTAATAAGGTAGTTATAGCCTATGGCTGGGGAGATATGATGACAGATATGATTCAACCCTTCTGGGCGATTGCTATGCTTGCTGTTGCCAAGCTTGAGTTCAGGGAGATCATGGGTTGGCTTCTACTGGTATTTGGTGTCTATTTTGTGATTACATCTATAGCATTTTTAATTTTGCCAGTACTTTAATTGTAAGCAATCAGCAATCAGAAAATCAATAAAAAGCCCTGGAACTTTAAAAAAGTTTCCAGGGCTTTTTTGCCAGAATTTATACAATTATCCAGATAAAAAAATTGTGGCCATAATCTTGGCATCGGTGATGATGTTTTTTATCAGGCAGTATTCATCTGGCTGGTGTGCTGTTTGGGATGTGGTACACCAGACTGCAGCCGGAAGTCCTGCTTCCCTGAAAAATGCTGCAACCGTGCCACCTCCAATGCCCATAGGTTTTGCCGTCAGTCCGGTTACCTTATTTATAGCCCTGGCAAGGGAAGCAACCACTGGGGAATTTGCTGGTGTTGGCAGTGCCTCACCCTGCCTGTGGAATACCTCAACATCTATCTTGAGATTGAGTTCCCTGGCAATTCCATCACTTATGGCAGTAATCTCTTCAATAATCTTATCTACCTGATAATCTGGTAAAATCCGGCAGTCCAGATAAAAGACATCTCTCCCTGGAATGGTATTTACATTGGGGACATTTGCCTCTATCTTGGTAGGCACAAATGTTGATTCCTGCGGCTTAAAAATAGGATTCTTGAAGTCAAATCTATCCTTTAATTTGTCCAATTCCAAAATCAATTTAGCAGCACCAAATAGGCTATTCTTTCCCTTTTCCGGGGTACTGGCATGACACTGTACTCCAATAATAGTAAATTTTAGCCACAACATTGACTTTTCAGCGATCTCGATCATAGTACCTTCCTCGTTGCCACCGTCAGGAACAATAATCAGATCATCCTCTTTAAATAGATCCCCTCTTTCCCTTAAAATGTATTTTAGTCCATATTTACTGCCAATTTCTTCGTCGGCAACTAAGACAAGACCAACTTTTCTGGGGAATGCCTGTTTTAAATCCAGAATTCCTCTTACGGCGAAATAGGAACTGACTATGCCATGCTGGTTATCCTCAACACCCCGGCCAATAATCTTATCTCCCTCCACTCTCATCTTATATGGATCACCGCTCCATAAACAAAGATCACCCGGAGGGACTATATCCAGGTGACTAAGCACCCAGACAGCTCTTCCTTCCCTACTTCCTTTCCAGGCAGCCACCAAATTGGGCCTGTATCCATTGGCTGCCCTTTGGTCAGGGGCATGAATTTCATAGAAACTATCCGGTTTAAGGAGCAAAAGCTGTTCTTTAAGATATTCAGCCTTTTCATGCTCTCCACTCCCACCATTTTCTGGACTCAAGGCAGGCCGTGAGGTAAGCTCCCTCTGCATCTCAATGATCTCAGACCTGTAGCTCTCAATTTTACTGTATACATCTTTAAGTCCACTCATTGCTAAGCCTCAAGTCTATCCTGTCTACATGGCATTATTTATAAGCAAACAGTAAGTAGTAGGCAGTAAGCACTCCACATACCGCAATCTTATTCCTTATTGCTTACTGCATACTGCATACTATCCTCAATCTCTCTTAATAACGGATAGCCCATTCAGGTATGGTCTTAGTGCCTCTGGAATAACCACGCTTCCGTCAGGTTGCTGATAATTCTCCAGGATTGCCACAAGGGTTCTTCCGACTGCCAGACCAGAGCCGTTAATGGTGTGGGCGAGTTCTGTACCGCTCCCCTTTTTCCTTCTAAAGCGAATATTTGCCCTTCTGGCCTGGAAGTCTGTAAAGTTACTGCAAGAGGATATCTCTCTAAATAGTTGCTGTCCTGGGAGCCAGACCTCAATATCATATGTTTTAGCAGCAGAAAATCCAAGATCACCAGTGCAGAGTGAAACTACTCTGTAGGGAAGCTCCAGACTCTGTAAAATCTCCTCTGCATCGGCAGTTAAGGACTCCAATTCCTGGTCTGAATCTTCAGGGCAGCAGAATTTAACCAGCTCCACTTTGTTAAATTGGTGTTGCCTGATAAGCCCTCTTGTGTCTTTACCGTAAGAGCCTGCCTCTGACCTGAAACATGGGGTGTATGAGACATATCTGATGGGAAGTTCATTAAAAGATAATATTTCATCCCTGTGTATGTTGGTAACCGGTACCTCTGCCGTAGGAATGAGAAAAAGGTCCCAACCGTCCACCTTAAACAGATCCTCTCTAAATTTTGGTAATTGACCTGTTCCTGTCATGCTAACGGAGTTAACAAGAAACGGGGGAAGGATTTCAGTATAACCATGATTATTGGTATGAATATCAAGCATAAAATTGCTCAGCACCCTTTCTAATCTGGCTCCCAAACCACTCTGAAGAGAAAATCTACTCCCTGCAATCTTGGCTGCTCGGGAAAAATCAAGGATATTGAGCTTCTCTCCTATCTCCCAATGGGGAAGAGGGTTAAAATCAAAGTCTCTGATCTTGCCCCACTTTCTAATAACCGGATTATCATCGGCATCCTTACCCACAACCACTGATTCATGTGGGATATTGGGGATAAGCATTAAAGGCCTATTCAGCTGATCCATTATATCAGGTAGTTCAGCCTCAATCTCCTTTATCTCTTTGGAGACAGCCTTCATCTCAGAGATAAGGGATGATACATCTTCTCCACTTTTTTTCATAACCGCTATCTGGTCAGAAACCTTATTACGCTGATACCTGAGCTCTTCGAGGCCAGTCAGGATTGATCGCCTCTTCTTATCCAATCTCTGAAATCCGGAAAGATCAAGATCATAACCCCTATCTTTGAGCATATCAGTTACCAGATCCAGGTTAGTACGGACAAATTTTAGATCAAGCATCCCGCCTCCCTTTTGAATTTTAGATTTTAGATTTTCGATTTAAATATTGAATGCACAACTCGGAAATTGATTTTTAGTAATGATTTAGATCTTTGAAAAATTGCACTGAAACAGGAAGGAATGATGCCTTTTCTGGAGTGACTGGCGGGAGTACGCCGTCTTTTCGTGACTTATCTGTGGGGGGAACCGCAGCTCCCCTGCTCCAAAGGAGCTGGGGAGAATGCGGAGGGCCTCCTGCTCGTAGAGCCTACGCCTCGGAGAGGGCAAGAATCCCACACTGATAAGTGACTTAAAAGACCAGTCCGAGAGCCTTGGAACGAAAGAAAAGGCGTCATTCCCTTTAAAAATGATCAATTGTTTTCAAATACCTAAATTGTTACGATTTTTTAAAACTTTTTGGTTCATGCCCGTCCGCCTCGCTTGAGCGCTCGCGATAGCGGGCAGGCTTGGCAGGAGGGCGGGCTTGTCCGAGTTAGGCACTAAATGCCCGGGATAAGTGCCTTTCGAAGTCTCTCTAAATCCTTGTCCCTTCCCATGGCAATAAGTATATTGCCAGATTGAATCTTTGTCTGTGAGGATGGATTAAATATCATCACACCATCATTCTGTTTTATTCCGATAATTATAATGTCCATTTTCTGCCTGATACCAGAGTCGACCAAGGTAAGGTTATTGAGATGCGAGTCCTCCCCGACGACTATCTCCTCAATGTTTAGTTCAAAGCTGTGGTCATGGATGGCAGCCTCCAGAAAGTCGCTAACCGTTGGTCTTATAATCGCTTGGGCCATTCTTCGCGCACCTATGCTATAAGGCAAAATAACCTTATTCGCACCTGCAGCAAGAAGCTTTGCCTCACTGGCTAAATGTTCTGCCCTTGAAAGGATAAAAAGATTAGGGTTCATGTTGCGGGCAGTAAGCGAGACGTATACATTTTCCGGATCAGAAGATAATACAGAGATCAGTCCCTTGGCATTTTCCACACCTGCCTCTATCAAGGTATCTTCGTGCGTTGCATCATTTATGATATACAAGATATTATTCTGCTCTAATTCTTGTTGTAACTCCTTCTTTTCAATCACTACCAATGAAATCGAGTGCCTTATAAGCTCCTTGCATATAATTCTGCCAATCCTGCCATAACCACAGATAATATAATGATTTTTAAGATATTTGATTTTTTTGCTCAATTTTCTCCTCCCAAATATTGACCTTATCTCACTTTCTACCAAGGTCTCGGTTACCAACCCTATTATGTAGGCCATAATAGAGATCCCAAAAAGTATAAGAAGGATTGTAAATATACGACCAGCAGGGCCTATATGGCGTACCTCACCATAGCCAACTGTAGAAAGGGTAATAACAGTCATATAAATGGAATCCAAAAAACTCCAACCCTCTATGAACATATAGCCAAAGATTCCTGAAAAGAGGACTATGAAAATGATAAGGACGGGAAAAAGCAGCTTTTTTTGTACATACATCGTAACTACCCAGGTTGTCAGGTTCAAGCCCGCCCTGGCGCGATGGCCGTTGTCAAGGAAAGCAACCCCTGACTAATGAACCTCCCCGCAGCAAGCTGCGGGGTATCTTATCATCCCCTCCCTTGATGGGAGGGGATAAAGGGGAGGGTGAGAAAAAGACACCTAGAATCACCCCCACCTACTCTCCCCCGTCGAGGGGGAGGAAAAGATAAGGTAACCCTGTAGCAAGATATAGGGAATAACCAAGTTTAAAAGTATCTCATTTAAATCCAACTTCTTGAAATCAGGTCTGGGCCAGGGAGTACTGGATTAGTGAGCGGTAAAAGCCAAAAAAATCATTTTCCTGTTCCTCTAAACCCATCACTCCAATACTCCAATTGGGGCGAAGCCCCTAAGTTCATAGTATAGGAAATCCCATTTTTTGACAGGATAGACAGGATAGTCAGGATAAATAAAAAATCTTGTTAATCGTGTTAATCCTGTCGAAAAAGTTCCGCCGCAGGCGGCTAAGTTCATATTGATTCTATATAAAATATAAATCTCTCTGGGGAAGAGAACTGGTGTGTCTAAAGATCTTTAGGATCTAAGCATAAGCATTTTTTTAGGTAGCTTATTCTTTAGCTGGGGAAGAACTTATTCCCTCTACAGTAAATTCGCTTATGTCTTCGGGTAAGTCGCTAAAAATAATCATAAAAGGAATAGAAGACTTGGAAAGGATATTTAAATTTATATTATCTTTGCCAAACCTATTATTTTGCCGATTATTTATCTCTTCAATGGACAAGGATTGTAGCTCCTTGTCACTTATTGGGTTACCAGCATGGGCAATCTTGCTTTTAACTACCTTACCTTTGGAATCCAGGATATTTGATCTGATCTTGATATAACTCCTTTTATCTGGGTAATCATTTGTTACTAAACCTTTAACCACAAACAGCTTACCTGCCTTCTCCGCATTCACAAAAGAACCCTTTAAACCCTTAAAGGATAGTCTTTTGTTCCCCATGTCAAAAGCCTGTTCTTTAGATAGGGGTTTTTTAAAGAAAGGTAAAAATTCCGGCAGGAAATCTGGTTTAAAGAAATTCAAAGCTGCTACGGCTCCGGCAAGGATAAGAATTACTAACAAAATTGTAATCAATAATACTGATCTGCGCCTTTTTTTAATAATCGGTTGGGGTTTGACTGGCTCTTCTACCTTTTCTTTTCTTTCCAAATCCTTTTGGCCCATGATTTCATCTGCTAGCTTTGCTGCCCTATCTTTTGCCTCCTCGATATCTACTTTTTCCTCTTCCTCCTCTACAGGGCCTTCCTCTAAACCAGCTAAATCTTCAAAAGAAATTGCTTCTATCTCTCCCTCTTCCTGACCAACCTTTTCCTCAATCTCTTCGGCAAGGGTTTTCTCAAAATCTGAGAGCTGATCCTCCTCTTTAGGAATCTCCTCTGTGGGCATAACCCCTACCTCTTCTAATTTCTGTGGGGGAGCTTCCTCAATCTCAGGCTCTGCTGCAGGCGGGAAGGCTGTGAATACATATTTACAGAGGGAGCATCTAACCTTTGAGCCAGTTTCTTTCAGAAGATTTTCGTCAAGGTTAAATTTAGTGTTGCATCTCTCACATTCAATTATCATGTTTATTCTCCTTAAATTAATCCTTCATTTCCAAGTTAAGGATATAAGGTAGATATCGAAATTTTTCATTATAATCCAGGCCATAGCCAACCACAAAGCCTTTTTTTATCTCAAAGCCCCAGTAGTCTATCATTACTTCTTTCTCCCTTCGCTCAAGCTTATTGATTAATGCACAGATCTTAACAGATTCAGGTTCCTTTTTCTTGATATGTCTAACCAGATAGGCCACCGTTAATCCTGTATCAATAATATCCTCAACAATTATTACAGGATTCCCTTCAATTGGTAACTCAATGTCCTTTGTTAATTTAATTTCACCACTTGAGACATTTTTTGAGCCGTAACTGGCTAACCTGACAAAATCTATCTTCAATGGTATGGGAATCTCTCTAACAAGGTCAGAGAGAAAAATAAAGACACCATTTAAGATGCCTATCAGAATTGGCTCTCGATTCTGGTATTCCTTAATGATATCCCGGGCAACCTTCTTAACCTGCTGCCGGATCTCTTCCTCTGTAATTTTTTTTAATATTTTATACTGCCCTATCAAGAGACCTTTTTATATCTAAATTATAATCAATTAAAATAGATATTGAATATTCAAGCAAATGTCAACTAATATTCAGCAATTAAGTAATTGTGGAATCTATAAAACATTTTAATATTAACCTCCTATTCTGTATCTCTTACTTTTACCCATAGAGGTCTTCCCTTACAAATACTTGCCTTGACAATGGGGCTCACTTTATATTAAAAGATGCTCGGATTGTTGAAGCAACCAAGATTGATGAACCCTTGAAAAGTCTCAACAACATGTCATTTCGAGCGAAGCGAGAAATCTTACCAATGTAACATGCTGAAAACACAAGATTTCTCCCTACAGTCGAAATGACAGACCCGCCTGCCACCCGCCTGCCGGATGTCGGGCAGGGACGGCGGGCAGGCTCACTGAATCTGACTTTTTACGAGGTTATCAAGATTAATGATAATATGGCGGTTGCTCCTGTTCGTTCAATGGCAAAGCAAAAGATAGGATTATAGAACAAGTTTATATCAGGAGACCACCTATTAGTATATTTGAGAGTGTATTAAAGAGAGCCATTGATCAGATTAAATAGGGGAAAAACGATGAGAGAAGTTCATACTGATGAAATCACAAAGGTGGTTAGGGATCTCTTTATGGATGCTAACTGCAATTTAGGGGAAGATGTTCTGGCCGCCTTTGATCATGCAATAGAGAAGGATGAATCTCCGGTAGCCAGGGAGGTCATGAAAGAATTGAAGGAGAACGCCCGGATTGCTCGAGAAGAAAACTCCCCCATCTGTCAGGATACAGGGCTTGCAGTTTTATTTATTGAATTAGGACAGGATGTTCATATCGTCGGGGGTGATTTTAAAGATGCTATCAATGAGGGAGTAAGACAAGGATATAAGGAAGGCTACTTGAGAAAATCGGCCTGCGATCCTTTTTCAAGGAAAAACACCGGGGATAATACTCCGGCTATCATTCATCTCGAAATTGTGCCTGGTGACAAGGTAAAGATTATGGCAGTCCCTAAGGGAGGTGGGGCTGAGAATATGAGCCGTGTGAATATGCTTACTCCTGCGGTAGGGGTTGATGGAGTTAAGGATTTTGTGGTTAATCGAGTAAAGGAATCTGGATCCAATCCCTGCCCACCTACGGTAATTGGTGTAGGAATTGGAGGAACATTTGAGCGATCAGCCCTCTTGGCTAAAAAAGCACTGTTGAGAAAAATAGGTGAAAGGAATCCTGACCCTGAGATAGCCAAGGCAGAGGAGGAAGTTCTGGAGAGAATTAACAAATTAGGAATTGGCCCGATGGGTTATGGAGGAAATACCACCTCACTTGATGTATTTTTCGAGGTCGAACCCTGTCACATAGCAAGTTTGCCCTTGGCGGTAAATATTCAATGTCATGCGTCGAGACATAAGGAGGCTATTATTTAGATGGAGGGAGGGCATGTCAAATAAGATAGAATTAACAACTCCATTGTCAACTGAAGATGTGGAGAACCTAAACATTGGAGATAAGGTTTTTTTAAATGGTATCATTTATACTGGGAGGGATGCTGCCCATAAGAGATTGATTGATCTTCTAAACGAAGGCAAGGAACTTCCCATTGATGTTAAGGGCCAGATAATCTACTATGTGGGACCTTCTCCGGCCAAGCCGGGGAAGCCTATCGGTTCCGCAGGTCCGACTACCAGCTACCGTATGGATGCCTATGCCCCAAAGCTAATTGAACTCGGGATGAAGGGAATGATCGGTAAGGGAAATCGTGCTTCAGAGGTTATTGAAGCCATGAAAAAATATAAGGCGGTATATCTCGGGGCTACCGGGGGAGCAGGGGCGCTTATTGCCAAGAGCATCAAGAAAGCCGAGATTGTTGCCTATGAAGATTTAGGACCTGAGGCTATCCGGAAATTGGAGGTAGAGGATTTTCCGGTAGTAGTAATTAATGATACTAAAGGTAATGATCTTTATGTAGAAGGTGCAAATAAATATAGTAAAGAATAACTGAGATTTTGATAGGGTGATAGAGATATGGAAAGTTTGGGATATGTTGCCAAGAGAATGGAAGTTATAACCCATGATGTCTTGATTTTTGGCACAGGGTTGGCCGGGCTACGTGCAGCGGTAGAAATTGCCCGAAAACTTAAGGACTCTGCAAGTATAGGTCTTATATCTAAGGTACAAATACAGCGCCCCCATTCCGTATGTGCTGAGGGAGGTACTGCGGCAGTACTGCGGGAGGAAGAAGGAGATAGTCTCGACCTTCATGCCTGGGACACTGTTAAGGGTTCTGACTTTCTGGCAGATCAGGATGTGGTAGACCGGTTTGTGGAGTTATGTCCAAAAGAGATGTTACTTCTTGACCACTGGGGTATGCCCTGGTCACGGAATGAAGATGGCAGAATCAAGCAGCGGCCCTTTGGGGGCCATAGTTATCCTCGAGCCACGATGGCTGCTGATAAAACCGGCTTTTTCGAGGTTCAGACCCTCTATGATACCCTAATGCAGTATAAGAATTTCTCACGTTATGATGAGTTTTTTGTTACCTCCATCCTTACCTCAGATGGAGAGTTTCAAGGACTTACTGCTATTGATATGCCCAGGGGTAACTTTGTCATCCTGCGGACAAAGGCGATGATCATTGCCACTGGCGGTCTTGGGACTCTTTACGGTTTTACCACTTATTCGCAAACCGTTAGCGGAGATGGCCAGGCC
>Ga0209979_1003950_pt1 | contig 12632 bp, 13 predicted proteins | sample AnhtaG_FD_183114 | JGI IMG/M metagenome (GOLD analysis project Ga0209979, IMG submission 183114) | Deep subsurface microbial communities from Anholt, Denmark to uncover new lineages of life (NeLLi) - Anholt_01485 metaG (SPAdes) (version 2) | ecosystem: Environmental > Aquatic > Marine > Oceanic...
TGGCAATCGGGGCCACTGTAGTAGGTGCGCGCACACGGATTAAGGTCTGTGCTTGGTGATATTGACAAATCAGTAAGATTGTGCTATTACTGTCCGTATCAGGACAGGATATGTCCGTTAGGGTAAAAACTGCGGGGAGGAATAGCCCGCTAAATGTGTTTAGCCAATAAGGTAGCGGTCAGGTTCTGCACCAAAGGAAGCAGGATAAATATGAAGAACGCAATTGCCAACGGAGCAATCATAGGCCTGAGTGCCAGTTTGCTATGGCATTTTTCAAATATCTGGCGTTACGGTCAACATTTGATACAGGAGCCGAATATCGTAATTTTAAGCTTGGAAACGGCAGGGCTTTTACTCATTTTAAGCTTTGGTTTAACTAAATGCATAAGTGACCTGATAAGGAAAAGGGGATAGAGATTAGCTAATGAGCAAGGGGCTCTGGGAAAAGCCTCATAAAGGCTAAAGGTATAGGTCAGGAGGTGATTATGAAACTACAAACAAGGATTTTTGAGTTCTGCGACGGGAAGTACACGAACTTATCTGAGGTAGCCCGAGCTATGGGAATATCGGTGAGCGAAATTTACCGGGTGAGGCAAGGAAAGCGCCCCGTTAACCAGAAATTCATCATTGGGGCAACCAAAGCGTTCCCTGGATACGAGCTGGATGACCTCTTTTATGTTGCCCCAGACAGAAGCCAGAATGACAGATAACAAGAATGACTTAGGCAAGATACTTAAGCAGCGAAGGCTTATGGTGCCACTGACACTGCAGGAGCTGGCTATGGCTGCAGGTGTTTCCCAATCGCACTTGGGGCGCATAGAGAGGGGCGGGCGTTTCCCCTCAGCCCGTATTCTCAACAAAATCGCCAAGCCTCTAGGCTTTGCTCAGAGTGAGCTACTTGCTTTAGCTGGCTACCTGCCTGCCCAGTCTTCCGCCGAGGTTGAGACGCCCGGTGTTAGAGAATTGGACCCCTATGTAGCAGCGGTGTTATCACAGGAGCCGGTGGAGATACAGCGCGCCGTGGTTACCATCCTTAGCGTTTTGAAGAGCATGGCTAGGGGCGTTGCTGAGTCAAAAGGAGGGCAAACTAATAACTAAGACAATGGAAAGATTGAAGGTACAAGCTATACCTCGCCTCATATCTTTACCGGATATATCCGCTGCCTGCCCCAGCGGTGCCTCCTGGATATCCTTAACGGCATAGAGGTAAGACGCCAGAGAATTCAGAGAAGGAAGAGGGGTAGATGAGCGTAGCGAGCAAGCACAAGCATCCGCCCCCGGTGGGTGGTGCCATCACAATGGCCAGAGATACACAAACGTCACTTGTGGAGCCAAAAAGAGCACAGCAGGAGCTAGCCATAGTCAATAAACTGCTTGGAATCATTGCCTATAACCTGAACATCAATGAGGTATTTGAAGATTTCGTCAATGAGTTGAGAAAGGCAGTGAATGTTGACTGGGCTAGTATCGTCTTAATCAGAGACAAGGAAGCCTGTTTTTATGCACTGTCGTCCAAGATAGGCTCAGCCTGGAAAGCAGGCGATATTGTTCCCCTTGAGGGAACTGGTATAGCCTGGCTTGCTGCCACCAAGAAGGCTTTGGTTGAACCTGACCTAGCGCAGGAGCGAGAATTCTGGACTGATGAATATCACCTCAAACTGGGTGTAAGGTCAATCGTCTACCTACCCCTCTTGGCCAAAGATGAGGTCTTCGGGGCACTGATTATTGCCAGTACTCACCCTAACGCCTATAGGGAAAAGGAGCTAGCCTTGCTGGAGCAGCTCTGCACCCAGATAGCTGGTGCTGTTAGGACTGCTCAGCTTTACGAACTGGAGAGAGAAGAGCGTCTGAAGCTGGAAAGGGAAAGGGGGGAGAGACTACAGTTTATTAATGCCCTGGCTCACGAGCTCAAAACACCTCTTACCTCTATTGTTGCCTCAGGAGGATTACTGCTTGAAGAGCTGGTGGAGGAGGCACAAGGCCCACGGGTGAGACTGATTGAAAACATGATTCGTGCTACTAACACGCTGGAAGCTAGGCTGTCTGAGCTTCTGGATATGGCTAAAATGGAGAGCCTGGGCTTTAAGCTGACTTTAGAGCTTCTAGACATCCGGCCGCTATTGCAGAACAAAGCCAGTGAACTCTTGCCTGTCGCAACTGAAAAAAAGCAGTCCTTGACTCTGGATATACCACCTTCAGTACCTATGGTCAAGGCAGATGGGCAGCGCCTGGAGCAAATACTGCTTAACCTGCTGACCAACGCTATCAAATTCACTGGGGAAGGCGGCAGAATACAACTCAGGCTGATAAGGAAAGTCACTGAGCTCATGGTGGAGGTAGAGGATAATGGTCCTGGCATTACCAAGGAAGAACAGGCACGAATATTTACGCCCTACTATCGGATTGAGACTGATAGGCAACGCTTCCCCGGGCTAGGTCTGGGGCTTACCTTAAGCAAACAGATGGTGGAACTGCATGGGGGCAGGATGTGGGTGAAGAGCGAGTTAGGGAAGGGTAGCACCTTCACCTTTTCCCTACCCGTTGCTGAGCAGGAAGAGTAGCAAAGTGCCACAAACCCATAGCCAGAGAGGCGGGCTAATAATTTGCCTGACGGAAGGTCATCTTGAAGGTTTTGATAATTGAGGATGCCCCGGATATTGTTGAATCTATCTCTTTGTGCTTCGAGCTGCGCTGGCCCGGGGTTAAAGTAACATCTACTGCTGAAGGAAGTAAAGGATTAACTCTGGCTGAGACTGAGTCCCCGGATGTCATTATCCTCGACCTTGGTCTCCCTGATATGGATGGACTTGAAGTGCTGAAGGATATTCGGTCTTTCTCTAATGTGCCCATTATTATCGTTACGGTGAGGAGCGATGAAATGGACAGGGTAAGAGGGTTAGAACTGGGGGCTGATGATTACATCACCAAGCCTTTCAGCCATATGGAACTGCTGGCACGGATAAAAGCTGTCCTCCGCCGGACTCTCATGCCGGAACTTAAAGCCGAGGAAAAGTCCTTCTATAGTCCCAGACTGACCATTGATTTTGCCACCCGAACCGTGACCGTCAGCGAGCAGCCGGTAAGACTAACCCCGACTGAATATAGCCTGCTTCATTATCTGGTATTGAATGAAGGCGCTGTGCTCACCCACCGGGCACTGCTGGAGAAAGTGTGGGGGGAGGAATACAGTGACTCTCCTGACTACCTCAAGGTGTATATCCAACGCCTGCGCAATAAACTGGAGGAAGACCCCGGTAATCCTCAGTTCCTCATCAGCGAGCGAGGAGTAGGCTATAAGTTTGTTAGGCCACCACCAGCCTAGCTGACCGCTGTTATTAGCCTGCTCAAAAAATATTTACCATTTATTTACCGAATATTCACCTAACTGTTTACCTTGTTTACCGCAGTATTTACCTTGCTAAAGTAATATCACTTTAGTAGCCGGCAAACTTTTAACCCGGCCTTTATGGGCAACTAATTCCGACACACTACAATAGAAGTAGTGAAAGCTAAGGTGAAGGCGAGAATTGTTAGCTATGTTAAGAAGGCTAGTGACTAATAAGAAATTGCTGGTAATCGTTCCGGTAGTGCTGGCACTGGCTCTTGCCGGGCTATTCCTGCCGGCGAGGAAAGTTAGTATAGAGCCTTACGGCATGCTTTCCCTTGAATCCAAAATTACCCTTTCCGTTGGGTATGAGGCTGCCTATGCCAGTCCTGCCACACCTGTATATTGGACGTTTAGTGAAGCTAAGGCAAGTTCCGCGACCTCAATTCAAATCTCCGAGCCAGGCGGGACAGTCGCTGGCGACCTACTTGTTGCTGGAATGACTGCAGATGGTGTCACCACGCTCACACCACCTGCTGGGTGGAATGATATAAGCCAAGGAAGCAGTGGGGGTAAGGTGACTTCAGGGTCTTGGTGGAAAATCGCCAGCGGTGAGGGAGCTAACTATACCTTTCAAACTGACCTGCCTGGAGGAGATATTTATATTTTTATCCTCAGGATTACCGGTGCGCATGCGACTGCTCCAGTTGATGTTTCTGCGTTTGCCCCCGGTGAGAGCATCAACCCCACCTGTCCTACTGTTACAACTAATGTAGTCGATACTTTAGTCTTGCGTCTTTTTGGGGCTGATGATGAAGATATCCTGCCTGATACTGGCTATCCCCCGGGACATACCGGGATAATGGTGGATACATCAGGAGGAGGGTCAAAGTCATGCTCTGGGGGTGCTGCTTGGATAGAACAAGCAACCGCAGACGTAACAGGCACGGCTAGCTTCACCTTAACCGCTCCTGAGGAATGGTATGCAACCACAATCGCCATTAAGCCACCAGCACCAGACATATCCAATACCCCAGCCAGCAAAGACTTCGGCAATGTCACCACCAGCACTGACTACTGGTCAAGTGACGCCCCACCAGATTGGCCATTGGATGACGGTGAGTGTTTCTTTCAAGTCACCAATAATAGCGGAGCAGCAGTGAACATTGCCATCAGGGCTACCGATTTCGTAGGCGGGACAAAAGGTTGGGCACTTGGTGGCACAGCAGGTGAGGATATAGTAGTCCTGAAGGCAGGAGCATCAGGAACCACCGCTAATGAAACTGCAATGGTGATACTGGCCATCAAGGACACGAACTATGACTTCATCTCAAGCTTGGCTGCTGGCTCATCTAAGAAGTGGGAACTGAAGATGGAGACACCAACATCCTTTAGCAATACGAATACGAAAACGGCAATAATAACATTAACGGCGACATTAGACTAGCCTGAGGTCGACAGGCCTTTATAAAATACTAAAGAAAAGGGGTGAAGAAGATGCGTAAGATAATAGTAGCCGCTGTGCTCGCCCTAATGCTGGTAGCTTCGGCGGCGGTTCCGGTGTTTGCCCTCACTACCCAGGATGTAACCGTTACCGCTACACCATCGTTTATCAGCATCACTAATAGTCAGAGTACTTACGGCTTTGGTGTAGTGGTAGTCGACACTACTCCAACCACAGCTACCGACTGGTCTACAATCACCAACAGTAGCAGTGTATCTACCGACATCGAAATATCAGTTACCACTGCTACATGGTCTGGTGGAGTAACCTGGACTCACAGTGATACGGCAACAAAAGGAGCGGATACTGCAGGTTTAAAGGCAGGAACTGGTGGGGTGAACGACATCATTGTCAAATTTGCTACCCCCAACGACCTAGTTTCCAGTCTCGCGGCAGGTACACCCTATAGCTGGAATTTACAGTTAATTGCGCCATCATCATTTACTGACGGTGTCCAGAAGCAAATTATCGTAAGACTTACAGCGGTAGAGGCCAGCGCGTAGGACTAGTTTAGGACTGGTGGGAAGCCAGCAATTGAGATTGAAACAGCTGACAACTGCTAGGCTCAATGGAAAATAAAATGAACAAGTTACTTGTACTACTAATAGCAGTAGGCCTACTGTTAAGCGGTTGTGCACAACCGTCTATACCATCGGCAGAGCCGGGTCCAGGGAAGGTTGAAGCACCCCCTGAGCTACATGACAAAACCTGGATTAGCCCGGGAAAGGTAATGGTGGGGAATTTCCACCCCGGGGCGAGAGCTGAGTGGCCGTTAACGATACATAATGGCAAATCCGAACCAGCACAGTTTGAGGTCAGGTATAGGGAACCCGGCTCTGTTGATGAAGGATACATTAAGGCACCTAGTATAGTTCAGGACTGGGTGATAATAGCTGACCCGACACCCTTGCTTGAGGCTTTTGAGACCAGGGAGGTGCTTATAGCACTTGTTATGCCCGAGGATGCTGAAAGCCCGGCACCAAAGTGGGAATTCTGGATAGCAGTAAAGGATGTAACACAGACAGGAATGATACAGACAGAACTTGCCACAAAATGGTTGGTAACCATGAGGGATTAGTACAAGGTGGAAGGTTTTATGTGCAATCGCGATAGTTACTGGCATTTGTCGGGCACCCGGTGAGGTATTGGTGGGGCGGTTATTTCCCCTGGTGAAGAGAAGGCAGCACGTATAATATATAGCTTTGGTGAGCATGAAAGTCATTACTACTTGGGTGTCTTGGAAAAGCTAATAAGAGGGGTATTTGTACCCATGTTCCATTAGTTTGTAGTTACTGGTGGGAGAGATGGTACGGTGATGCGAAGAATAGTTAATGCGTTTATTCTTATTATAATACTGGCTTTCGTTGTTGGGCTCCCGGTGTCTCTAGCTCTGGGGGTGGCAGACAATGGCAGCCAAAGTGCCACCGTCACTGTCTCTGCCACGCCAGTAATCGCCCCCTCACCCCAACCCCAACCAGGAGGCGGAGGTGGTGGAGGCGGAGCTCCGCCGGAAAGCATCCTGACTGTGGACACGCTGGGTGAAACAGTCGCAATGCAGATCAAACCTGATGGAACCCTCCTTAAATCGTACGTTATAGCCGACCCCAGTGGTAATGTTATCATCCTAGGGCTTGACAGTGGCACTAAGATAATCTGCAGTGACAACCAGGTGCCAGAACGGCTGGAGGTGAGCCTGTCCGAGGAATCACCACCAGTGCCAGAGGGCTTCGTAGCAGTTAGCCCGGTTTATGACTTGACTGCCTATATTTCTGGTGGGGTGCCACGACCAGTCACGTTCGACCCACCAGCCATACTCCAGATTAATTACAGTCCAGAAGAGCTACCTGAGAACGTTTCGTCTGTATTTATTGCCTATCACGACGAGGAGGAAGGCTGGACACAACTAGAACCCCCCACTGGCTTTGTAGCTGCAGTTGGCACAGCGGGAGCTCAGGTAAGCCACTTCACACCTTTTGTCGTTATGGCTAATCTGGTATCCCCTATACTACCGGCTCGTTTTGAAGTACGCAACCTGGATATTAACCCGATTCAAGTAACGGCCGGGGAGAACATTACCGTTAGCGCCCAACTCGTTAATACCGGGGGGCTAAGAGGCGAATACACTCTAATGGTGAATATAGAGGGTCTGCTAGAAACAAGCCAGGTGATAAGACTCGCCCCTGGGCAAAGCCAGGTAATAACCTTTACCTTAACCCCGGGTAGCCCTGGGAGCTATCAGGTAGAAATTGGTGATTCACAAGGTAATTTCGTGGTGATGGCAATACCCACGCCACCAATACCCGCACCGCCAGCACCAGCGCCAGCGCCAGCAGTTGGGGTAGGTGTATATGGATGGTTAATACCAAGTATCGTGGCTGTGGCAGCACTAGCAGCCTTGGCGCTCATCTCTGCAAGAAGACGCTTACAACCAGCACTAGCAGTTGAGGTCGGTGTATATAGATGGTTACTACCAAGTATGTCAGCTGGGGCAGCGGTAGCAGATTTGGCGTTCACTACTGCCAGAGAACGCTTACAACCAGCACTAGCACTTGAGAGAGGTGTATACGTATATAGGTGGTTAGTATATAGATGGTTACTACCAAGTATCCCGGCTGTGATAGCGATGGCAGCCTCGGCGTTCACCACTGCAGGAAAATGCGTACAATATGCACTGGCCGTTGGGGTAATTGTATATAGATGGTTAGTATATAGATGGTTACTACCAGGTATCTTGGCTGTGGCAGCGATAGCAGCCTTGGTGTTCACCACCGCAAGAGAACGCTTACAACCTGCCGCTGTAGTTAAGAAACCCCCAAAGCCTGTCCCAGGCGCCTTTCGTGTCAGTAATGTGGCAGCAATAGCAGCCTCGGCGTTCACCACTGCCAGAGAACGCTTACAACGTGCCGCTGCAGTTGAGAGACCCCCAAAGCCTGTCCCAGGCGCCTTTCGTATCAGTAATGTGGCAGCAATAGCAGCCTCGGCGTTCACCACTGCCAGAGAACGCTTACAACGTGCCGCTGTAGTTAAGAAACCCCCAAAGCCTGTCCCAGGCGCCTTTCGTGTCAGTAGTGTGGCAGCAATAGCAGCCTCGGCGTTCACCACTGCCAGAGAACGCTTACAACGTGTCGCTGTAGTTAAGAAACCTTCAAAGCCTGTCCCAGGCGACTTTCGTGTCAGTAACTTGAAAATTACCCCGATACGGGTCAAACCAGATGGGAGCGTTACTATTATTGCTGAGGCAGCCAATATCGGCCCTGTCACGAGTAGCTATAGCCTAGTACTGAAGATAAAAGGCATGGTTGAAGCGGTTAAAGAAATAACCCTTGGTCCGGGGCAGAGTCAGAAAGTAGCCTTCGCAATACTTAAGGACAAACCTGGCGTCTACGATGTAGATTTGGAGGGCTTGAAAGGCAGTTTTACTGTTGAAGAGGTAGCTGCACCACCTGATTCCTCGCTGACAAAGAATGGTTAAGATTTCTGGACGCAGATGAGACCATGTTTGACGAGGAACGACAATTTATAGCCCTCAAAGCCAAAATACTTACAGATAGAGGTTTAGACTGTGGGCAATATAAGCCTAACTACCTCAAGCGCAGAATAGCCGTAAGAATGAGAGCGCATGGAGTCGAGTCCTATAGAGAGTATATGAAGATTCTAGAAGGCGGCAAGAGATGGATGTTATGAATGAACTTAAGATCAAACTGGAATTGCTGACGGTAAGCCAGATTGGTATGATCATAAGTGATATGGACAAAGTCGTTGAGTAATACTCGTCCATATTTGGAATTGTACCTTTTACCGCTTATGAATTTGTGTCTGACAGGTGCCAGTTTATGGAGGAGACTTTCCATAGTGACTGTATGAGGTCACAAGTGCTTGGTTTGTGTGATGAACAATAAAGGGCTGGATATCTATGTTTCGGATACCCAGCCCCAATAATCTGGATTCGCAGAATATGGTCTCAAGCTTTCCCAATTCTAAACATCTTAGTCCCGCATACGGGACATACACCCTGAGTTGCCGGCTTACCATTCTTCATAACTATGCTCTTGGCATCCTTCATCTCCCTCTTGGTCCGGCATTTCATACAGTATGCTTGCATTGGTCTACCTCCCTTTTTGAGTATGACAATAAACTATTCCTTCCTGTAATGTCAATAGTCCATAGTCATACAAACTCAGCTTAGGTGTAACAAAAGCTTACATTGTGCAACTAGGATGTAGTCAGCACCCTATTATTGACGATAAATGGCTAGTACTGGGTCAACTATCTGCTTCTGAATATCTTCTGCATTGCTCATATCGTATAATGGCTTCTTCATGAGATTTAGTCTGAATGATATTTCTCCATCCTCATAGGTAGACTCACCGCTGTCCCTTAGAATCCTCTTATCATGATAGGCAAATTTCCAAGCATGCGCCTCGAATTTGGGGGTATCAACCTTTTGAACGATATCGGAAATAACACCCGCACAGATTTCCGGCTCAGCCAAATCTTTGTCATGCAAAACAAAGCGAAGTAATACTACCCTTAGCTCTGGTTTGAATCTTGTTATTGTCTGACCTCTGGAGAGTTCTGTGTTTTGCTTTGCAACAAAGAACACGGTCCCTTTCCTGATACACCAGTCTTCGACGCCAGATTCAAGTCCGATAGAACGAAATGTAGTGATGCCATATCCAGAAGGTCTTAGTATCTCGAATTCCTCTTCTTCCTGCTGCAAAATGCCCTCAACTTCTTTGATGAAATAAGACGTCTCCAAATAGAGCCGCCTAACAAAATCGAATGCCAATTTTGTCTGCTTTACGATTTCTTCCTTACTCATAAGGCCTCCCTGTAGAATATTTCACTGTTTTGTACCTCAAATTCGGAGCCAATTAACTCCAGATCGGCAAAGAGACTTCTTCTTACCCAAAAAACTCTATCTGGTAGTGAACCTAGATCTTCCAGCAGGGAAAGGGTTGACATGAAGCCAAGGAAATCATCCCGGAACGCGGTAGTTTCGGACACTAAAAATATTTGTTCCAACGGTTGTAGAATTTCCGCCCCAGTGCCACTAAGCACACTACCGAAGCTTTGGAAGGGACGAAGGTTCTTTCTTTCGAGTAGCTGACACAGGTCTTCACAGAACAGCCTCGTTGGTGGTGCTATAGCCTCATTTTGAAGAACGTTCAACAAGAAAGCTTCTATCTGCTGCCAGTTCACCCACTTGAAGTTGCCTGTAGGTAGTTCCCCTACGATTGGGGCAAAATTTCCTGGTCTATATACATAATCTGCTGTAATGGCTAGCAGAAAGAACTTCTTTGAAAAGTTCTTTGCATCGGCAAGTCCTCCTCGGATCTCCCGGTAGAGCTGGCTCTGTTTCTCTTCGGGTTTCCATTCGAAGCTAGAATAGTATTTCGCTTCAACTAGCAAGTAATATGGTCCGGCGACTATTACCAGATCGGGCTCGGTGTTATCCGGATATCTCGGCCAGAATTGAAACTCGGCGTTCTCTGCATCAGTGTTCGAGATATTAATACCCAAATGGCATAGGAAAGATCTAAGGAATACCTTCCTATCTGCATACTTAAAAAGCGAAAAGACATTTGATGTCAATATGTCCTCTCTTCTTTCAGACTTCTCGGAAAGCTTGCCTCTCAGTTCTGCCATATACATCGATTCCCGCCTGATTGACCAATTTATTATCAACTTGGCCCTATCTATGTGCAATCTACTATACAGCAACCGGGTTGTCAATTTGTGAATCTCTAGTTTAGACTGTTTAATATGATGACGGTTCTTGCCTGCCTTTGCATAATTTAGTGATTTGTGTAACCTGGGCGTCAGCCAACAATCCTGACATTTGTTACCTCTAGTACCTCCTTCAACATCTTGGTGTTTCGTTTAACCTGTAACGATTTCGTGAATCTTTCAGTTTGTTAAGAATTGTTGCGATGTTATAATAGTCTTAGGAACCAAATAGCAGAAATATAAATACATATGAGCTACATACTGGAAATTGCAGCAGCTATAGCAAACGGGCGAGACATAACCAAAACGTGGGAAGAAACCGCGATTAACCAAGAGATCGCTGAGTTCTCAGACGAAGATATTGAAAGGGTTGTCAACGCTCTCTTCCCATCTGCTATTCCCGTGAACGTCACCTTCTATGAATCGCTGGCTTCTCTACAACACTATATTGGGTTTGGTGCACATTCACAGAGCCTACTTGCGCGTGTTTGGCGGGCTGCTTATAACCAGCTATCAAAAGACGATCGGATTCAACTCCTACAGTTGTTGCCAGGGGGAGAGAATAGAGTATTCTGGATAAGCATTAGTTGTTTGCCAGAATTTCTTCCCAAAGTAAAAGTTGAACCCGAATTTCTGTCGAGTTGGCTTGTCGTAATGGCTGAGCGAGTTGGGCAAGACCTTGCTGGGGGTCCATTTTACCTCGCTGTTCAAAAACATGCCTGCCAATTTTCGAGGACCGCCTTCGCCGTATTCGAAAAGTTTGTAGCAACTGGTCTGGTGGAACCTAGACTCACTCTAGGCGCGATAATTCTCGGAGCAGTGCGCTCTAGATTAGGGACTAGCAAGATATCAGAGCGTAGAGTGAGGAAATGGGAGCGAACGCTTAAGAATAGCCCACACATCGAATTACGGATATGCCAACATAGGTCTTGGTCCGTCTCTTACGATTTAGGTGTTGTATCAACTGAAAGCCTGCAGCTCAAGCTAAACGAGATGTTGCATGGACTACTGGAGGAAGTAGACGAAGCTTTTAGCACGGTGTACCGTTGCCTAGTGGGAAAGTCCGAAGATTCGAGCTTTGTCTCCTTCGCTACAAAGTGGCTTGTAGATAACGCGTCAGCAACAATTCCCGGGGTCGCAAAACACTACGTAATGAGTGCGGTGCATCACCTATCATATAGAGCGAAGAAGTCGCCAGGTGACTTTGACGTTTCTACCATGAACAAGCTGATTGCTGTAATACAGCCTATACCAGAGGAAAATCAGAGAACGTGGTCTGAACTTGAGTACTATTTAGTTGACCGACTTCATGAAGGACAAGAGTCCTTCGGGGCAATACTGGATAAACTGGCTGATGCCAACGCGGAAGGATTATCGGCACAGTTCTCCGGCAATAGATTCAGATACCTAGTCTCAGAAATGTCGAGGTCTATTGTCGAGGACCCCATTACTAAACTAATTTTATCTGCGGATAGGCGCACGAGGAGGTTAGCAATAGCCATCCTGCAGAAATTAGACAAGGTACAGTTATCCCAAAGAATCTTGGATACGGCAAATGAAGTTCAGCTGAAAACAATCTTGCTGGAGTCTACAACGACATTCTTGGTGGAAAAAGGTGTGGTGGAGTTCCTTCTCGCCCTTGAACCCTATTTCAGCCGGGGAAGTCAAAATCTACAAGATCGGTTCGTTAGAGAAGTGACTTTTCAAGCCGTCAACTATCCTCACTCGTGTCTGAAGATTCTAAAAGACATTCAGAATCCGTCGAGGCTCATTCAGGATGCCATTTCTACGGCGGAGGGCTATTTTGATAGACTGAGAAAAATTAGTGATTCCCCGGCTGTGAGTTTCTATTTCCCCAGATTTAAGGAAATGGATGAAATGGCAAAGAGGACATTAACAAAGCAGGTATCCAAGAACATGCGTGAGCAATCTGTCTTGTTTTCACTGGTAAAACACGTTCAAATAGTCTACGGCTCAACTTGGAGCAATCTGATAGGTGGTAAGCTTTCGGATGATAGCAGGTTCGCGGAATTCCATGAAGACATGGAGTTTCCGAGACTTGAATCTATTGAC
>Ga0209979_1003952_pt1 | contig 12630 bp, 13 predicted proteins | sample AnhtaG_FD_183114 | JGI IMG/M metagenome (GOLD analysis project Ga0209979, IMG submission 183114) | Deep subsurface microbial communities from Anholt, Denmark to uncover new lineages of life (NeLLi) - Anholt_01485 metaG (SPAdes) (version 2) | ecosystem: Environmental > Aquatic > Marine > Oceanic...
TAACAAAATTATCTAAAATATATCGAAATCTTTGATACTAAATTTTTTTATCTTTGAAAGAATCGGAAATAAACTTATATAATTAAAAGCTAAGAAAGCTATAAATAATAACGATATGATGATAATGGGTAACGATATGCTGGGTAAATAAACGCGTTCGAATAATACTAAAGAGTTTATCATCATTCCAGCCCCCATACTTAGAAGCAAGGACGGTATTATCATGTAAAAAGCTTCTAAAAAGAGAATCTTCTTAATTGACTTATATTTAGCCCCAACAGCTCTCATAATCAGAAAATCTTTCGCTTTTTCTAAAACATTGCCTTTTTGATAATTATACAGCGCGAAAATCGATATTATTGCCATCATAATAATAATAAGCGAGGGATATAAAGTTAGGATTTCAAGATAAGAATAATTGTTCTCAAAAGTTTGATTTAAATTGACAAAACTAAAGTTTTCTCCTAGGTTCCCTTGAATAATCAACTCTATTTCCCCAATTATGCTATTATACTCACTAGATTGTACTTTAATTAGGAGAAGATTTATCTCGTTCGAATTAAAATTCAGATCTCCTTGCATAACACCTAAATCTACATATCCCGCAAAACCACTATAAAAACTATCTATAACAACCGCAGAAATGTGAAATGGATGACCCGTTCCTAATTCTTCAATTCGCATACTTTGATCTAATGGGTAATCAAAGAGATTGTAACTTAATCCGTCCCCTATCATCATATAGACTGAATCTTCTGAATCAAAGTATTCACCTTCAATCTCAAAATCTTGTATAATTTCGCTCGCATTAATACCTATAATAGGAATAACTGCTAGTCTATCTTGACCAATTGACGAAGAACCTCCATCTTCGAAATAATGGAATCCGTCTAGCTCAGTAACATTAAAAAAATTGAGTAATCGTTGGTCTATTTTTTCTATTTCAGTATAATTAGTTAATTCTTCAACTTTAGAGAGATTAAATAGGTAATCTGGGTTAAGAAAGTTGATGTCTTCTTGAGTTACGAGAATATTCGGATTGGAGAACATATCATACATTTTAGTGTAGTTTTGAAGGACGTCTTTATGGCCAATAGCAACTATATTTGTTCCTTGCGACTTTTTAATCCATTCTTGAGAAGAATTCTTTAGAACAGTACTTCCTAACCCTAAAGTAAAAATTATTAGAGAAATAATTGTAAATACAATTAAATATCTCTTAAATTCTCCCTTCCTTCTAAGAGTATTTAGGACTGATATCTTAAAATTATACCCTATTAAACTTAACCACTTTGGAATTGCAGATAATTTTTTTGAAGCGTCGTAGTTGTAAGGAATATCTCTTGAAAACAATTTGATAGTATTTTGTGTTCCTAGTTTCCTTAACACGACTCCAGGAAATATATAAATCCCAACGAAACACGATATAAACAGAATAGGAGTATAGAAAACATCAACTTGAAAGGTCGCTATGACTCCTAAAATTGAAGCTATAAAGAAGAAAATTACATATGAGATAAACCCTATTAAAGCCCCAATGGCAAAACCAATAAGAAAAACCACGTAAACTTCTGTTAAATAGAAACCATATAATTTCTGTGGGATTGAACCTAATGCCTTCATTATCGCAATATCCCGTTTTTTGGTTATAACCAAAGTAATGGTAACGATTATGACGACTACGAAAGCTAAGATTAACATAAGTATGACCACTAATGTAGTGAAATCAATAAAAACAATGCTAATTCCGCCTGAAAAAAAGAATAAGTTTTCATAATCGTACGTTATAAAACTGTTAAAACCCATCGATGAAGTGAAATTAATTAAAAATACAGTGAACGCTATAACTAAAACAATCATCATTGTATAAGAAAAAGAAGTACCACGTTTCCTATAGAAATCTTTTAAAGCAAAATCTAGCGAAATTTTAACGGCACCGTATTTTTTTAATTTTTTGCTTGCGAATTAACAGGTTATTCATTTACAATTTTACCGTCTTCAAAAATTATGACGCGATTTGCGAGTTCTATTAAGTAATCATCGTGAGTTGCAATAATAATAGTTTTACCCTCTTGTTTCATATCGCTAAAGAGATCTCTTATAAATAAACTCGTTTTTTTGTCTAAGTTTGCTGTCGGTTCGTCTGCAATTATAATCGGAGGATCGTTTGCTAAAGCTCTTGCTATAGCAACCCTCTGCTGTTCGCCAGCAGATAGCTGGAAAGGCAAGTGTTCTCGTCTGTCCCCTAAACCTACTTTATTTAAGAGATTTAACGCTCTTTCCCGTTGTTCTTTTAAACTCATTCCAGCTAATTTCATTGGAAACATTATGTTCTCTTCAGCAGTACGGGTGCTTATAAGATTATAGTTTTGAAATATGAACCCAGAATTTATCAACCTAAAGGTAGCGAGGGATTCTTCTTTTAAGTTACTAATCTTGACGCCACTAGAGTATATTGACCCTCTATTTGGAGTGTCCAATCCTCCTATTAAATTTAGCAGGGTTGTTTTTCCGGCTCCTGAAGGGCCTTTAATAATAATGAATGCAGATTCTTTAATTCTTAAAGAGATTTCATTGACTGCTCTCACTATAAAATCGCCAATTTCATAATCCTTTACTAAATTAGTAGCCAAGATTAAAAAGTGTCCTTCTTTAATCTCTTTTAAAACTGCGATGTCCTCTATATCCGGAGCCTCTTCGATAAATTCATTCTCCATTGTTAATCCTTAAAGTAATTCTTCTTATAATTCTTTTTTCTATAATTCTTAGTTATTAAAAACCTTATGGCATCATTTTATATTTATAGTAAATATTAGGATGAAATTGACAAATCAGACAAATGTTTATATAGTGCCATAGTATTATGTATTTTAGAGAGAAATCGTAAATAAAAATATCCCCTAATTTCCTAATTTAAAAATGGTAACGTACGGAACTAAATTTTATCCCAAAATCTTACCTCATTTATGAGGTCAATTTCCGGCTTCTCTCTATCTTCTTTTTTATCTAAATCATACATTTCTAAATCATACATTTTTGTCTTGATTAAATTAGAAAATATTTATCTTAAGTAAGATTTTTATTATTAAATATTTACAAATCATGTAAAGAGAAGTCAGAAATGGATTTTGAGAAATTAACAGAACTGATTATTGAATTAGAAGTAGATGATATTGAGGCTGCTGTAAAGGAAGCGTTAGAAGTAGATGGAAAGGATCCTTTTGATATTATGAACGCTTTAACAAAAGGAATGGACGAAGTAGGACGCCGTTACGAAGAAAAGGAATACTATCTTACTGAACTCGTTCTCGCTGGCGAAACGATGAAGGAAGCGTTTAAAGTACTCCAACCAGCCTTGGCTGCTTCAGATCAATCGGTAGATAAGATAAAGATTATTATTGGGACGGTAAAAGGCGACAATCACGATATTGGAAAGAATATTTTAGGATCTCTCTTATTGAGCAACGGATTTGAAATCTACGATTTAGGTATGGACGTGGATGAAAATACCATAGTTGAAAAAGTAAAGGAAACTGAGGCTGACATTGTTGCTTTGAGTTCATTGTTAACAATGACCGTTGAACAAATTAAAGTGGTTCACGAAGCGTTAATTTCAGCTGGACTAAGGGATTCTGTAAAACTGATTGTTGGTGGGGCTCCTTTGAACATGGAACTCGCCAAAAAACTTGGTGCTGACTTATTCGCAGACGATGCCGTTTCAGGCGTCAAAATTATCAAAAAAGCGTTTGGAAAATAAGATCAAAAATAAGTAATAATTAACATTTTTTACCTATTTATTGTTTAATTAATTAAGAAAATTAATTGAGAAAATTAATCGAGAGCAGGGTCGTAATCAATATTGGTATAAAATTTCTGTAAGAACGCTTTGGTTCTACGCTTGCCTATTTCGGAAATGAACGGCTTTTGATTGATCTTAATTTAGTTTTTAAATATTCCAAACCAATAGTTTATATCCCGTTAGTACATTTTCCTATTTAAATGTTAGGTAAACTTTACGCTAGTAAACTTGAAAGTATTAGTAGTAAATTTCTAAACTACTCTACTACTTTTCGCAATTTCTCTTTACTTATCTTTACAAAAGTTTACTTTTTTTCTTTACTTATCTTAACAAATGTTTGGTTTTTTTTTTTAATTTTAACACGGAAATTTATATTCTCCCTTTTCTTTTAAATAGTATTAAATTTTTATTACTATAACAAGACAACAAATAAACGAGTGATCTTAAAGTAGAGGGAAATAATAATGGATTTTAATTATCTTATTTTTGCAATTATTATACCAACCCTAATCCAGATTTATTTTTTATACAATTTTAATAAACTTGGAGAATACCCCACTCCCCTTCCAACGTCACAAAATCCAATAAAAGAATATATTGAAGCTGTAACTTATACTCTAATAGCAATTTTATACTTCACATTAGACATTTTTATCTTAAGTAGGCTTAATAATTCGTTAGGGATCAAATTAATCTTTAGTACCGTCATGTTACTATTAATTCCGTCAATAATTGCCTATTATAGAGATCATTGGACAGGTAAAGACTTTGGTTTCACATCTAAAGTAAAATCGAAAGGGGTTGTAATCTTAGGTATTCTTTTTTATACTGTATTTGGATTTAAAAACACTCTTACGGTTGAAGTCCCTTGGTATTTATTGTTAATCCTAATTTATTCTAATGCGTTCCTTGAAGAATTTCTGTTTAGAGGGATAATTCAATCTAAATTAGAAAGAGCCATCGGACAAAAAAAAGCTATAATTTTTCAAGGAATATTTTTCATGTCTGTACATATTCCCGTGAATTACTTTAATTTTTTTTTGGATGGGAATTCTTTAAGGTTTATCTCAGCATTTTTATTTCAACTCATTAATGGATTGATTTTTGGATTGATTTTTATGAAAACAAGAAATCTTTGGATATCCGTAATTTGCCATTACCTAAATAATTGGCTTGGAGCAACAATAACTCTCTTTCTTTAGATTCTTGAGGAAGCTTATACCTAAATTTTTAGAAAAATTTTTATAAAAATCAGACCGATTAGCGTAATAAAAAAAAACTAAAGGACTTTATTTAAATTGGAACTTGAAGCAATTCAAAGCAAGAACCTTCCCATTCCATTCCGGCTTCTGAATGGGCTATTTTTTGTCCAATTTTATCCCGAATTTCCAAAACGTTGTAATTGTTTACTCCAATATAGATGTAATACATGGGATTCGCTCCTTCAATAACAGTAAATTTTCTCATTGCCAAGTTTTTGTCACGAGTCCTTGCAGTATAGTACGCCAACAATCCTAATGCACAATAAAAACGGAACATGACCTCTTCCCGCTTATTTTACATCACCAGGTTGCGCGTAACTCGTTACACTACGTTAGCACAATGATTTGGGATATAAATTCTTCGGTTTAATCACCGTGCGACTGCGTTCCACTGAAGTGTCGCAACCAGATGATCAACTTTGTAAAGTAAAATAAGGACATTTCTATTCAATTTGACATTCTTTTTTCCTATCATTTAAATTCACCATTAAATTTGTTAAAGATTTTACTTAATAATATAGATGAAATAGAACGCTTTTAGAATAATTTATTAAAAAATCCCATTACCGATAAGATGCAAGAATTTAATTTTCTAACTTAGTTGTTCAACAAATCTGTGAATTTATAAATTATAACGTCGTTTTATATGAAGTTGATTTTCCAATTTTAAATGTTAGAAAAGTTGTTTAAATTATAATGAGAACTTTTAATTTATTGTGGAAAGTACATCCCTTAGGAGAATTTTAAATTAAATTAATTCTAAATACAAAAAATCTTTATAAAAGATATATAAATCAAAGAAGGTAGTTATTAATGGCTGACGAAAAAAAGGAAATAGAATACGACGCTGAATTAGATACGAGGGGTTTATTTTGTCCGGAACCAATTTTTGAAGTGAGGAATTTTTCAGAAACTTTGGATACCGGTCAAATTTTTAAAGTTTTAGCCGATGATCCTGCAGCAGAAGAAGATTTGACGAGATGGGCAAAGCGAACTGGCACAGAACTAGTAGAACTCGTAAAAGATGAAGACGATTTGATTTTTTATTTTAAGAAGAATAAATAGCAAAAACGGACATATCATATCATAGAGGGAAAAATTATGAGTATTTATCTTGATAACCAAGCTGCAAAACCTGTCGATGCAAGAGTTATAGCTGAGATGACGCAATATTTTAACGAAAATTTTGCAAATCCTGCTTCTCTTCATTGCGATGGAGATGTTGCTACAGACATTTTAGAAAAATCGCGGGAAAAAGTTGCTAATTTTGTCAATGCTCCAAAATCATCTGATATCTTATTCACTTCTGGTGCGACTGAATCTAATAATTTGGGAGTAATCGGTGCAGCGAGGAGGCTAAAGAAAAAAGGGAACCATATTATTATTTCTGAAATAGAACACATTTCAATTTTAAACATCGGGAAATACCTTGAAAGGGAAGGGTTTCGAGTTAGTAGGGTAGGTGTGGATAGATTTGGAAAAATTCGATTAGACAAGCTCGAAAGGTTAATTACTGACGAGACAATTTTAATTTCTATATCTACTGCTAGCAATGAAGTTGGAACGCTACAACCGACCGCAGAAATAAGCAAGATTGCTCAAGAGAAGGGAGTTCTGTTCCATACAGACGCAGTAGCTAGCGAAAGTGTGATTCCTATTGATGTTCAAGAAGTTCCAATTGATCTGATAACATTGTCATCCAACGACATCTATGGTCCTAGAGGGGTTGGTGCGCTCTATTTAAAAAAAGGGGTTCGCGTAAATCCAATGATGATAGGTGGTGGCCAAGAGAGGGGGATGAGATCAGGGTCCGAAAATGTTCCAGGAATAGTTGGATTTGCTAAAGCTGCTGAAATCGCAAAAGAAGTAATGCCTGAAGAATCAGAAAAATTAAAAATTTTAAGAGACAAGCTTATTAAAAACGTTTTAGACACAATTCCAAAATCGCACTTAAACGGTCATCAAGAAGAAAGGCTTCCTCACAACGCACACTTCCGGTTTGACTATATTGAGGGAGAGTCGCTAATACTAACTCTAAAAGAGCATAATATAGCAGCCGCTACTGGTTCGGCGTGTAGTTCAAAAACGTTAGAACCGTCCCATACTCTTATTGCTATGGGCTTACTTCACGAAGAGGCGCACGGAAGTCTATTGGTTTCGTTAGGAAGAACTACTCGTGAAACTGACATTGATCGTCTTTTAGAAGTCTTGCCTGATCAAGTAAAAAGGTTGAGAAAGTTATCACCGTTAACACCTTCTGATCTATTAAAAAAATATGAAGAGGTAAAATAATAATATGAAATCTACTGAATATTCTGATAAAGTATTAGACCATTTCAAGAATCCCCGAAATGTTGGGGAAATAGAAGAAGCTGATGGAATTGGCCAAGTTGGCAATCCAGTCTGTGGAGATCTTATGTGGATATACATTAAGGTTGGCAAAAATGACGATGGCGAGGAGATAATCGATGATATAAAGTTTAAGACGTTCGGCTGCGGAAGTGCGGTTTCGACTTCGTCAATGATAACTGAAATGGCGAAAGGAATGACTCTTGATGAAGCCTACAAAATATCGAGACAGGATGTAGCTGACGAATTAGATGGTCTTCCTCCTATTAAAATGCATTGTTCTAATCTAGCTGCTGATGCTTTACAAGCAGCAATTGATAATTACCGGTTAGGCACGAATCCAATAGTTGAAATTGTAACTTCATGTCAAATAGGTGTTCGAGTAATATTAGGAGTTGAAAAGTTTTTTGGAAAGGGAGTCTACGATGCTATTCCAGCTGATTTGGAGGAACTTAGAGAAAAAAGAGTCATAATAATTGATTCTGGAGATGAATCCTTAGAACTCGCATTAAAGTTAACAAAGTATACTGGAAGAGTAATTGTAGTGACAGCCGCAAAATCTATTCCTGGTAATGTTGAAATAAGGAAAAAATTAAAGCATTCAGAAGTTAAAATAGTACACGAATCAGATCTTATAGAAATAAAAGGAGAACTGGATGAAGTTGAAAAGGTAGTAATTCATGATAACGACGAAGATGAGAATTACGAGCTTTTTGTGGATGTGGTTATAATTTTGGATTATAGAGGCTAATTTTTTTCTTCAAATTTTCTTATTTTTTAAAAACAATAAAATAACTCTAACTTTTACTGCTATATTAATTTTGAAAAAGTAAAATTTTAGTTCTTAGATTAATGAATAAATCATAAGAAAGTTAACACATCTAAAAATAAATAAGAAGAATTTGTGATGGAAAAAGTTATTATCGTAGGCGGAGTAGCTGGAGGAGCTTCAGCCGCAGCTAGGCTCCGGAGATTAAGAGAAGACTTAGAAATAACTGTCCTTGAAAGGGGACCGTTTGTTTCTTTTGCTAATTGTGGTTTACCTTATTATATCGGACAGGTTATAAAAGAAGAAAAACGGCTAAAACTTATGACTCCTAAGAGATTCCTCGATCGGTTTAACATTAATATTAAGATAAACCATGAAGTAAAGAGCATTGATAGGAGTAACAAAAAAATTACCGTAGAGGATCTAATAAATGGGAATACTATAATTTTTGATTACGATTATTTAATTCTTTCTCCTGGAGCAGCTCCAATTGTTCCGACTTTCGCAGGAATAAACGACGTTCCAGTTTTTACCTTAAGAAATATTCCCGATTCTAATAAAATTAAACAACACATAGAAAACAAGAACATTAATCACGCAACAGTTATTGGAGGAGGATTTATCGGTTTAGAAATGGCAGAAAATCTCAGACATCGTGGAATTAAGGTAAAGATTGTGGAAATGCTTGACCAAGTAATGGGTTCTTTAGATAAGGAAATTGCTCAGTTCATTCATCAAGAATTACTCCTAAATGGTGTTTGTTTACAATTAGAAGATCCAGTGGATTCTTTCAAAGTTGATAGCGAAGGAAAATTTTATGTAATTCCTAAGAGTGGGGCTAGCATTAAAACTGATATGATAATATTAGCAATAGGAGTAAGACCCGAGAATCGTTTAGCGAAAGAAGCAGGATTAGAAATTGGTCCTAAAGGTCATATTGTTGTAGATGAACAAATGAGAACTTCAGATCCTTCAATTTTCGCTGTAGGTGATGCTATCCAGATAAATAATTATATTACAAAGCAACCAACCGGAGTGCCCTTAGCAGGACCGGCCAATAAGCAAGGGAGAATTGTTGCTGATGTCATAGCAGGACGCAAGTCAAAGTATAAAGGAGTATTAGGTGCTTCTGTTGTAAAAGTATTCGACTTAACAGTTGCTTCAGTTGGATTAAGTGAAAAAGAGTTAAAGCAAACTCATATTGAATTTGAAAAAATATATATTCATCCTAATAATCACGCCGGATATTATCCTGGAGCAGTACCTATAACCATAAAACTAATTTTTGAAACTCCAAATGGAAAGATTCTTGGTGCTCAAGCAGTTGGAGGTTCGGGAACAGATAAAAGAATTGATGTTATTTCCACCGTCATGAAATTTAATGGAACAGTTTTTGATTTAGAGGAACTTGAGCTTACTTATGCTCCTCCTTACGGTTCTGCTAAAGATCCTGTGAATATGGCTGGCTTTGTTGCGTCTAATGTCCTTAGAGGGGATATGCCTGTCTGGCACTGGCATGATTTAGACAAAATTAAAACAGAAAATAGCTTTATCTTAGACGTTCGAACTGCAGGAGAACACCAAGTTGGAACCATTGAAGGGTCAGTGAATATAAGCGACTTAGAGTTGAGGAAAAGATTAGATGAGATACCAAGAGATAAAAATATATATCTTTTCTGTGAGGTAGGATTTAGAGCTTACCTTTCGACTAGATTTTTAAGCCAAATGGGATATAATGTAAGCAATTTATCTGGTGGATATAAGTTATTAAAAACAGCGAAAGCTACAACTGAAGAAATTGCTGCTGAATGTGGAACATCAATGGAAATTGTTGAGGAATTTATTGAAAAGAAGAGCAAAATTAAGGAGGATTATATAGAAGTAGATGCTTCTGGTTTAGCTTGTCCCGGTCCATTAAATGCTCTTATTAAATCTCTTGAAACATTGCCTGAAAATAAAAAGTTAAGAATTTATGCCACAGATCCCGGTTTTAAAGCCAGTGTTGAAGCCTATGCAGAATTAAATGATAATATCAAATTATTAAACTTGGGTAAAGAGAGTGGTAAGTTGGTTGCCACATTAGAAAAAGATTCAACAGGCTTAGAAGAAATTGAATCCCCCATGAAACTTAAGAAAAAAACGAGAAAACAATTAAGAAGTCTAAATACACCAGCGTTATCTGATATAAGAGCAAGTGAATTATACGAAAGACTTGATACAGAGGATTCACCCGCTATAATGATTGATGTGAGGACTCCGCAAGAGTATAACGGAAGACTAAGACATATTAAAAATACTACGCTAATGCCTTTAGGTGAATTAATGCATAAAATTGATGCTTTAAATGAATATAAAGATGAGGAAATAGTTGTTATCTGTCATAGTGGCTCACGATCGATGATGGCGTCTCAATTATTAGTTAGAGCGGGTTTCAAGGATGTTAGAAACTTAACCGGTGGTATGATTTTGTGGCATCGAAGCGGATATCCCGTTTAAGTATCGAAATCAAATTTATATTTTTACATTTAAAATAGCAATTATCTAAATATACTCATTTTTCCAACTTTCAAGACTCATTGAGACTATCGTTTTTTCTTTAAAATATAAGTAAAAAAGTTAATATTCGCGAAATAAATATATATTCAAAATCATTCAATTTACTGGAAATTTCCAATAAATAAATGAAAAAAAAGGTGAAATAATGAAAAAAACAATTGAAAACTTATTCGCTGCATTCTTGGGAGAATCTCAAGCGCGAAATAGATACACTTTATTTTCTAAAATTGCTAAAAAGGAAGGATATATTCTCATATCAAAAATTTTCGAAGAAACGGCAAATCAAGAAAGGGAACATGGTGGTTGGAACTATAAAATGCTCCAAGATCTTAAGAAAGACGAAAAATTTGAAGAATTAGAGATAAAAGCTGGGGGTCCTACTACCTATGGAACCACAGCAGAAAATCTGAAATCTGCTATTGCGGGTGAAGATTACGAGTGGCAAGAGATGTATCCCGGTTTTGCAGACATCGCAGAAAACGAAGGATATCCAGATATCGCTACAAGATTTAGAGCAATTGCCTCCGCAGAAAAGCATCATTCAGAGAGATATGGCAAGTTGTTAAAATTAGTAGGCGACGATATTTTCTTTAAACGAGGGGATAAAGTAGTATGGATATGCCTTGAATGTGGTTACCAAGTTGAATTAGACGAACTTCCAGATGACTTTACGTGTCCAAGCTGTTCACATCCCAGAGAGTACTTCAGAAAGAAATGCGAAGAATTCTAGAATTTGTCTTATAAAATTTAAACAAAATAATTAAATAACAAACTTGTAGTTATTAGAAACAACTACTATCTAAACTAACAAGAGTGAAGGTAATATGAAACAAAAAGAAGTTTATAAATGTGAAGTTTGTGGAAAAGTTATAGAAATCCTTAATCCAGGCGTGCCTGAAACTATCTGTTGTGGACAGGCAATGAATTTGATGGAGGAAAAAACCGCTGATTGGAAGGGCGAAAAACACGTTCCTAAAATAACAATTGACGGTAATCAAGTTACCATTGATGTAGGTATTTCTATGGGAACGCCTCATCCTATGACAGAAGAACATTATATTATGTGGATTGAGTTAATCTGCAATGATAATTGTTATAAAAGACAAATGTTAGCTCCTGGGATGGAACCTAAGGCAATTTTTGTTGTTGCTGATCCTTCAGGTTTGATCGCTAGGGAATACTGCAATCTTCATGGTTTATGGAAGGGTACGGAATAATAATTTTTTTATTCTATTTTTTTTTAATAATAATTTAGCAGTAGTAATCTTTTTATTTTTTTAAACAAGATTAAACCTTTAATTTTTTGAAAAATTCTAATATTTATGAGCACAAGAAAAGCGATAATCTTAGATAGAGATGGGGTTTTGATTGAAGATAAAAATTATTCATATAAAATTGAAGATTTAGAAGTATTACCTGGAGTTATTGAGGGTTTAAAGCAAATACAGGAAATTTATTTTTTTTTTATAGTGACCAATCAATCTGGTATAGGGAAAGGCTACTACACACTAGAAGATTTCCACAAATATAACAATCATTTAATATCCATATTAAATGATAACCATATTAAAATTGAAAAAACCTTTTTTTGTCCACATATTAAGGAGGATAATTGTGATTGTCGAAAACCAAATCCAAAATTTTTAAAAGAAATAGCTAATCAATGGGATATTGATTTGGAATCTTCTTGGATGATTGGTGATCATCCATCTGATATACAATTCGGGATTAATGGAGGTTGTAAAACAGTCTATATGGTTACTGGACACGGTGAGAAACATTTGCGGGATTTAGAAGTCAATGGAATAATTCCAACTTTAGTTCATTCTAATTTTTTAGAAGCAATTGAAGAAATAAGGCGATTAGAGAAATAAAAAAGTAAAAAATTGAATGTT
>Ga0209979_1003953_pt1 | contig 12629 bp, 9 predicted proteins | sample AnhtaG_FD_183114 | JGI IMG/M metagenome (GOLD analysis project Ga0209979, IMG submission 183114) | Deep subsurface microbial communities from Anholt, Denmark to uncover new lineages of life (NeLLi) - Anholt_01485 metaG (SPAdes) (version 2) | ecosystem: Environmental > Aquatic > Marine > Oceanic >...
AGTTTTATTTTGTCGTAATCTTTTATTACTGGTGATGTCCCATTTGGTCGAAACCTGAAGGTCCCCTTAAGATAACACCAAGCACAATCGTAAGGGCAACCATAAGCCCACTTCAGTTCAAGAAAATGCGGGCAGACAATGTCTGTTTTTCTTTCTGGTGGCGGTGTTTTGTCAAATCGTTTAATAATAGAGCCGTCGTTCACTCTTTCTATTATTTTTTTTATTTTTCCATTTAATTGTTTATATATTTTATAATGGAAATTAACTTTAATAATATTCTTAGAAGGATGACGAAAGGCCACAGTTTGAGGATTATTAAATTTTAATTTTCGCTGACCATTAGGCTCTATTTCACTGATCTTCGACCAAAATTTGTATCCTAAAGGATGTTTGCTAGCAAATAGAATATAATACAAAGGTAAGTGTCTATTTGTGCTCCTTACTAAAATTTCGTCACCGGATTTAACATCGGTGTATCCTTCATCCTTTAATCCCTCTTTATAAAGTTGTATGAATTTTTTTCTCTTTTTATATAAATCTAAATCTGTTCTTTGATATTCATTGCGCCAATTTGTGTTGGGCATGTAATCATCCAAAATGCTATGTTCTTGTCTCATAAAGTTGTCTAAATTCCTTTTTATTGCCATCCCTTCAGGGAATACGATAATTAAATCTATTCTCCTGTTTGCTGTTAATTTTCGAACTGTTTCAAATTTAATGTGCAACCCAGTAGGGTCGATAACTGCCAAGCAGAGACAGCCTTTCTGTGGAATTTCCCTTAAAATCTCCTCTATTTTTTCATTACAATCTCCCTTTATTAATTCAATTCTATTACGCAATGAATGATTTTTAACTCTTTGACTCAATGCCTCAATAGCTATAGTATTCATGTCAATGAAAAAATATTTTTTGAAAGGTCGTCCAGTGTTAAGGCTTATTAATGCTGATCCATCTATCTCTTCACTTGTGCCTCTTACTCTGCATTTCCCACAACCTGCAAATAGATCAATATAATAAATATTTCCATTCCAATGCTTATACATTGAAGTCGCAAAAATTTTTATGTATCTGCCTAAATAGGAGTATTTTTCTTTCGCCCATTTCCCTACGCATCTAACATCATAGCCATCTGATCCTTTCTTAACGCAAATTTCATTAGGAGGTGCTTTCCTCCTAAAATCACACCCCATAAATGGATTAATGGCTAAATTATTTTCCATTATCACCTCTCTACTTCACAATCTTATCTTAAAATTGCTTAGTTCAAGCTGTTGATTGTTCTAAATTCTTTTCGCAAGAAAGCGTATTTCATCAACTCTCTCTGGTCGGGGCGAGAGGATTTGAACCTCCGACCCCCTGCTCCCAAAGCAGGTGCGCTTTGCGATGTGCGCAGCCTTTTAGGGAGCTTAGCAAGCTCCAAAACCCATGGTATACATCTTATTAGCCCATTATTGCTGATAGGAAAGCTTTATTGGGCACGGCCCCCAAGTTCTTTATATCAGAATAACTCTTGCCTGAATCATAAGCTAAATTCATATTTATTAGAGATTCGTTTAGAATATCGATCCATTCCTGATCGATCTCCTTAAGTGTTGCTTGAAGCAAAGCTATAACAGAAAACACCATATGCTGGGCATAAACATTTCTCGGAATGTCAGTAGCTAGGTGTCGCTGCGTCGTATTTACAAAAAACAATGTAGCTATAATTTCCCTCGGCACATTTCTAGGTGGAGAAGAAACTATCTTTGCTACATCATCAATATTAGCAGACTGAAAGATAATAGTATCTTTGCGTATTCCTTTCGCAAGGACCGCATCCATCATGTTCCTAAGGATTAATGCAGATTGCGACATTTCTTGGTCGGATGGATCAAAATTAAACAGTATCTTTGCATAATAGTGCAATATAAGGCGAATAAATTCTGGCTCTTGCAATTGCGGATGGTGCCTGGAAAATGAGATGAAGTACCTATGTTCCTCGTTTGTTACAATATGTGCACTAAGGAGCTTAATTAATCTCGGTTCAAGGCCGAATAGCTTTTTTAAAAATCCCGTAGCCGCCTCCATTTTGTCAAATTCTGGGAGAGTATTTCTTTAATTTCTATCTGGTCGGGGCGAGAGGATTTGAACCTCCGACCCCCTGCTCCCAAAGCAGGTGCGCTTCCAGGCTGCGCCACGCCCCGACCCTGATTACAACTTTAACTTTTACCATAAATTAGGGGAATTTTCAACCGAAATCACCTCTTGGCGGGGAGGGCTTCCTATTGCTGGTGCTCTATCTTTTTACTTCCAGCTCTTGAGAAATTCTCTTATCTTCTGCAGGGCTATACTCCGATGGCTCACTAGGGTCTTCTCCTCGGCGGTCAGCTCGGCAAAGCTTTTCCCTGATGGTGGGTAATAGAAGAGGGGGTCATAGCCGAATCCTCCTCCGCCTTTCAGTTCGGTGAGGATGATGCCCCGGCACCTCCCCTCCGCCACCTTGATTACCTTTCCCCTATCGGCTACCGCCATAACGCAGATGAAGGTTGCCCCCCTCTTCTCCCAGGGGACCCCCTCCATCAGCTTCAACAGCTTCTGGTTCCTCTGCTGGCTGGTGCTCCCAAAGCGGGCGGAGAAGACCCCCGGCTCCCCTCTTAGATGGTCAACCTCCAGCCCGGAGTCCTCCGCCAGAGTGACCATCTGATAGTGCTGGTGATAGAAGTGAGCTTTCCCGGTGGCATTTTCCCTATAGCTTCTCCCTTCCTCGGCAAACTGGGGAGTTTCACCGAGTTCGAGGAGGCTTACCACCTTGAGCCCCTCACTCCGCAGCCCCTCTTCGAGTTCCTTGATTTTTCCAGGGTTGTGGGTTGCCAGCAAAATCTTTCTCATTGGCATCCACTTCATGGAAAGATTCAGAGGGATAATAGCTTTAGCCTCGGTAGGGGAGAATTAGGCAGAAAGGGAGCTATCTTCCCAGAATGGGACCGAGCACCTCCCGCTGGGCATCGACGAGCTTCTTAATTCCCTTGCGGGCTAAGGTGGTCATCTGCCTAAGCTGAGTGAGGGTAAACAGCCCGGCTTCGGAGGTTCCCTGGACTTCTACCAGCTTCCCTCTGCCTGTCTGCGCCACATTCATATCGACCTCGGCAACCGAGTCCTCCTGATAAGTGAGGTCAAGGAGCATCTCCCCACCGACAATCCCCACGCTGACCGCCGCCACATAGTCCTTGACCGGCATGGAAGGGACAAGCCCCTCGTCGTAGAGCTTATGCAGAGCTAAGACCAGAGCTACAAACCCCCCGGTTACCGAAGCGGTGCGGGTCCCCCCATCCGCCTGGATGACATCGCAATCGATCCATATGGTAAACGCCCCCAGCTCTTTAAGGTCGACCACCGCCCTCAATGACCGTCCGATAATCCGCTGTATCTCCTGGGTCCTCCCCGAAGCCCGTCCCCTGGTTACCTCCCGGACCATCCTCGCCCCGGTGGAGCGGGGCAACATTCCGTATTCTGCGGTAATCCACCCCTGTCCGCTGTTTTTGAGGAAGGAAGGAACCCCTGCTTCGAGGCTTGCGCCGCAGACAATACGGGTATCCCCCAACTCGATAAGGGCTGACCCTTCGGCATACTTGAGGTAGTGGGGGACAATATTTACCGGGCGGAGCTCGTCGGACTTTCGTCCATCCCCACGCATATTACCGACCTTTCAGGGAAAATGCTTATCTGCAGAGGTCATAACTATATAACGAAGCATAACCTCTCAGCCGAAAATTCTTATTATTATAAATCAACCGGGGAACAGGTTCAATAGGGAGTTTCCCCCTCATTTTTGGCAATGAGGGAGAGGTTTTTGTTCAAGGGTTCCCGGAGGTCGAGGTGCCCGGCTAAGCTCTGAATCTCCTTTCCTTCGACCAGAATCTGCACCTTCTGAATGGAGGGAAAGTTTATGGTCAGAGTATCTACGATGGAGTAGATGGTCAGCATCTCCCCGGTGGTCCCCCCCCAATGATCACTGATGAAGTGCTGGGAGAGGTCAACATAGGCAATCCCCTGACGGGTCAGGAACAACTCTCTTAAGATGGTAGAAGAGGGTATAGTGGGAAGAAGGTAGCTTTTGGAGGGTCCCTTTATCAGCTCCACCACCACTTGTTTAGCCTGGTCGGCTATGGAGGTGGTGTAGTAGATATGTCTCTCTTCATCGGTCAGCCAGCTCCCCTCACCCGACTCGAAGAAGAGGTAGATGGTCATCAGGTTCCCCTCCCGGTCGATGTAAGGGGTAGGGAGTTCGGTGGTGGCAGGGGGAGAGACTTCGGGCTGGGGAAGGGTTTCTTTTTCATAATTAAGGGCAAGATAGAGAATTAAGCCAACTACAATGGCAAGGAGACAAATCAGAAAGACTTTATATTTTCCCTTCATCTCACTGGCTCAAGGGTTAATGCTGGTTGGAGTAGCTCCCCGCCTTCTTCTCGTAAAGCCGGATGAAGTTGCTTATGCTCCGAAATAGAGCTTGAGCTATTTTCTGCCGGTAGGCGGCAGTTCTTAGCTCTCTCTCTTCAGATGGGTTGGAAATAAAGCTGACCTCTATCAACACTGCTGGCATAGCCGCCCCCATCAACACGACAAAGGGAGCTTGCTTTATGCCCCGGTTCTTAATATTGAGCAGGAGGTTCAGCTCCTGCTGGATGATTTCTGCCAGTTGACTGCTCTCGTTTAAATACTCTGCTTGTGCCATATCCCACAAGGTAAGCTGCAGGTCGCTGGCGAGGGTGGAGGCGTCCAGAACAATGGGGAAGTTCTCCCGGGCTGCCAGCTGGCTCGATTCGGCATCGGTAGGCTCATAGCTCATAAAGAAAGTCTCCGCCCCCTTAGCACTTCTTTTTCTGGAGGCGTTGGTATGGATGCTGATGAAGAGGTCCCCTTTCACATTGTTGGCTTTGGCGGTGCGTTGTTCTAAGGGAAGGTTCTCGTCGGTCTCTCTGGTCAGGACCACCTTGACATCAAGGTTTCTGGTCAGCAGCTGGCGGAGCCGACCGGTGATATCCAGCACCACATCCTTCTCCAGCAACCCTGTGGAACTCTTGGCTCCTACATCCTCTCCTCCGTGTCCTGGGTCTATGACCACCGTCCGTATAAGGGGAGAAGGATTGGGTATGGGAGGGGGATCCTCCTCTTTTGCCACGGAGGGTCTCCCCTGCTGGCTGGTAGGGTTGTTCGTGGGATTATGGCGATACAGGTCGATTACAACACGATGGGGCTTCTCCAGGCGAAAGGTCTTATAGGCTTTGAAGAGGGACCCTAAGGTGACTATCAGCGAACTGTTGGATGAGCCGATATAAAAACTCAGCCCGTCAACAACCCCGTCGCCCAGGGGCTTCGTCCTCCAGGGTGGGGAGACCTTCAGGGGGAAATAGACCACCAGGCGTCCGGCATCTTTATATATGCTGCAGGGGAGATATTCCCTGCTCTCTACTACTAATCGGGTATAGCCCCTATGGGAGAAAACTCTGAAGTCTATCTTCTCCGCACTCTTATAAAAAAGGATACCTCTGGGGTTACTTACCGAGGATAAAGGGGGAATGCGTAAAGGCTCCGAAGAGATGGGGGCTGAAAGAAATCCCCCCAGAAAAAGGGATAATAAAAAAAAGGAGCCTGCCCACAACAACCAGGCTCCACTGCGATCTTTCAATCTCCTCTCCGATTGGTGGAGGCGGCGGGAATCGAACCCGCGTCCGGGAATATTCGGCAAAAGCATCTACATAATTAGCCTGTCTTTTGTTTTCACACCCTTTAGCTCCGGCAGGCAGGATTTAAAGGATGTTAGCCTATGTTAGTTTTTCATCCGGCGACCATAGACTCATCACCGGACTATCCTGCTTTACGACGCTCACTCCCACCCCCGCAGGAAGGGAATGGGGGACCGTAGCTGCCTCTTACGCAGCTAATGCTAACTGAGTTTCAGCAGTTGTTTTGTTCCACCTGTTTAACGAGTAAGTGGAACTCGATATGCAGCTCCTGCTTTCAATCATCCCCGTCGAATCCTATTCGCCCCCACTTGCTTCATTTATAATATAGCACCGTTCCCTCTCTTTGTCAAGGTAAAACGCTGTATCCATAAGCGACCATAAACCTGTTGACAATAAGGGCATTTTGTATCATAATTTTTATGTATTTTTTAATTATTAAAGATAGGCAGTGAGGAGGAATTTTTTAAGCTTTGCCGAATGATAACAAATCAAAGAGAGGCGAGGAATGGAAAACCAGAACTTTGAGAAGAGTCCTTCGGAGGCGAGGGAGGAGTGGCTTCAGCGGCTCGATTCCTTTCGCCAGGAATTCTCATCCCTCAAAGGCAATATTAGTGAGGGCTGGGATAAGCTGGAAAATGAGTTGCGCAAGCTGATAGAGGAGGTCCCTCAGTTCAAGCCAGCACCTGTGGGGGTCTCCTGGGAGGAGCTAGAGGTACTGACGGGGGTGCTTGAGGAGATAAACAGAGGGAAGAAGCAGTCGGAGGTCTTGAACAGCCTCCTCCAGGGGGTGGGCGAGTACTTCCAGCGGGTTGCCCTCTTTGTAATTTCCAAGCAGGAGGTCGTTGGGTGGTTAGCCAAAGGCTTTGCTGTAGAGGGGGTCCCTGCTGGCAGAGGCAAGGTCACCCTTCCTCTGACCCAAGAGAATATCTTAAACGAAGTTTATACCAATCAGACCACCATTATAGCCCGCCCCGAAGACCAGCCGGAGAATGACCAGTTTCTGCAAAGTTTAGGGGAGGCTCTCCCCAAACAGATGATGGCTACTCCCCTGTTTGTAAGGGGAAAGGTTGCTGCCATAATCTACGGTGACCAAGGAGATTCCTTAGAAGAGATGACCATGGTCCCCATGGTGGAGATTATGGGCAGGGTGGCTGGCATGGCTGTTGAGCTCCTTCCTCTCAGGCGGAAGTTGGCTGAGGCTCCCCCGAAGCCCAAACCGCCTGAGAAGGCTGAAGAGCGTAAGGAGGTGGAGGCTCCGCCATCTCCCGAGACGGCGACCGAGGCGGAGCTGAAAGTCCACGAGGAAGCCCAGAGATTTGCCCGATTGCTGGTCTCGGAGGTAAAGCTTTACAATGAGGTGCAGGTCGCCCTGGGGAGGAAAAACAGAGACCTTTATCAGAGGCTTAAAGACGATATAGAGAGGAGCCGCCAAGCCTACAATAAGAGATTTCCCTCCCTGGCAGCTACTACCGATTACTTCTACGAGCAGCTGGTAAAGATCTTAGCCGAGGGGGACGAGTCTGCTCTGGGGATACAGAAATAAGGCTGAACTTCTTCCCTATGAAGACAGGTCCACCGGTTAAAGGGATAATAAGAGGAGCGGGAATCGTTCTTCTTATCGCTTCCATCATCGCTCTCCTGTTGCTTTACCACTGCCTGAGCAAAATCAAAGAGGGGGAATCGCAAAAGGGAGCTTCCACTCTGAGCAGTGGTGGAGGGGGACTGCGTGAAGCCTCTTATCAGGGAGCAGGCAATCCAACAGGGGGGCTATTTCAGATATTTCCCCAAGGAGGCTAAGCTCCTACGGACCGCTTTTTCGTTATGAGCCTCAATGGTGAATATGGGCGAGGATTCAGACCTCCGCAATAGTTCAAAAAACTCACCGAAAGGGAAATTTCCTTCCTCCAAGGCAAGGTGCTCATCAAGTTTGCCGTGGTTATCGTGTAGGTGGACCTCCATTAAGAAGGGGCGAAACATCTCTATCCATCGGGATAGGGGTCGCTTAGCAAAGACATTGTAGTGTCCAGTGTCAAAACAGAGCCCCAACTTGGGGGAGCCGATATTGGAGACCAGTTGCAAGAGGTGGTCGGGAGCGAACTCAAACACATTCTCCAGTGCCAATGGTACCTCAACCTCCTCGCTGTACCTAAGCACTCGGTTCCAAGTGTCTAAGCTGTGGGTGAACCACTGGTCGATAACCCCCTGGAAGCGACGGTGGTCAAACCCCGGATGGAAGACCACCAGCTCAGGCTTCAGCCTATCTGCCAGCTCAATGGTCTGGAGAAATCGCTTGAAGGTCACCTCCCTTATCTTTGGGTCGGGGCTTCCGGGGGAGAGGTCTTGGTAAGGACCATGGAGGGTGCATTTTAGCTTCTTATCCCTTAGCACGGAGATTACTGTTTCGATATCCTTCTCCAGGTAGTGGTCGAGGTTATCCGCACTGAAATAAATCTCAATGTTGACCCGCTCCTTCTTCACCTGCGGAAGATAGCTGAAGAGTTCTGAATAGGGAATATGGACAAAAACATCATTTGCCATCGGATTGTTCTCCACAGCTTCCGTATCTCCCTTATTATATCCATCGGTCCCTCCCCTGTAAAGGGAATATAGCAAACCGTTTGACTGACGCCTCAAACTGTGGTAAATTTATAATATATTGATTAGAAAGGGTCAGAAATGCCTGAGGATAAGAAGCCGTCCAGCTTGCCCGATATCCCCATTGATAGCTACCGACCTACAGGTCAGCTCCCCCCTGAGGAGGTGGAGAAGGGCTCCCGCTACAGACCCTTGCTGATAGGGTTGGCGGTCATCTTATGCGTCACCATTGTCTTGGTCTTCTTCCAGCCCCTGTCATTGAAGGAGATAGGAAGCAATCTCCGCCACCTGCCCACAAAGATCACTGCTCTGTTTTCTTCTAAAGATCAAACCCCCCTTTCCCCCTCAACCCAACCCCAGGTGGAGGTCTCCGAGCTCGAAGAGACAGAGTCTGCTGGAGAGTTAACAGAAGAGACCCCGCTTTCACCTCAGGAGATGGAGGCGGAGAGGTATCGGCTTCAGATAGAAGAGCTTCAGGAGGAGCTGGTGGGTCTGCGGAGCGAAAACGAGAAGCTCCAGGAGGACATCAAAAGGAGGGGGAGCGAGCTGGATAGATTGAATAAAGAGCTGAAAGGGGAGCAAAAAAGAGGGGAGGAGGCTGAGAAGAAGGTTGCTCAGGCAGAGGAGGAGCTTCAGTCTGCCACCACTTCGTATGAGGCGGAGATTAAATCGCTAAAAGAGCGGACCCAGAAGGATAGGGAGGCTTACGAGGGGAAGATAAGGGAGTTGCAGAATAGGCTGACTGCCGCTCAGGAGGGACTGGACGCCAAGCTCAGGCTCTACGATTCTCGCTCTCAAAAGGAGGCAGAGGCGGTTGCCGACATACTGAGGCAAGCACAGGAGAACAGGCAAAAAAGGGAGGAAGCGGAAACCGCCCTTTCGGCTGCTCAAAGTGAGATAGCCCGGCTAAAAGAGCAACTGGCACAAGCAGAAGAACGGGCTGAGCGGGTGTACGAAGGGGATTTGGTCCCCCTCGATGAAGATGTCATCAAGCCGGAGATTATTAAGTCCCCCCTGCCCCGCTACCCCCTTCAGGCTCGTCGCCGGGGGATTGAAGGGGTTGTAATAATTAATGTTCTGATCTCAGAGACCGGCGATGTCCTTCGGGCAAAGGTGGTCAACCCCTCTCCTGAGAAGAAGGTGCTGGAAGAAGCTGCTCTGGAGGCGGTAAAGAAGTGGAAGTTCTCCTCCGCTATGAAGGATGGGCAGAGGGTCAGGGTCTGGATGATCGTTCCGGTGAAGTTTAAATCTTAGCCGATACTACCCGGCAGTGTTCTAACAGGCGGCGATAAAGGGGCTCTCTTTCCAGCAATCGGGAGTCCCCCACTAAAATCAGCTTCCTCTTCGCCCGGGTCACTGCCACATTAAGTCGGTGTCCTCCCCCTTCTTTTATATTCCAGCAGGGACCAAACCCTACTTTGTCAGTGTCGGTAAAGGAGATGATAACCACCTCCCGCCCCTCTCCCTGAAATTTTTCTATCGTATCAATAGTGATTCCTTCAATGACGGGGAACTCGGAACCGAGGGGCAAAATTCGCTCCCGCAGGCGGGCGACTTGGAGCCGATAAGGGGCGATAATACCTATCTCTTTCCCCTTGATTCCCCCTCGGAGTAATCCCTCTACTGTCTGGCAGACCAGCCCCACTTCTTCAGGGTTGTGGTTCTCTGTCCCCCCTTCTGCCGTGATATTAACAAACACCATCGGGCTATCGGAATCGATAATGGGGAAGACATCCCGGGGGACCTTTTCCGGGGAGGGGAGGTGGAGACGGCGTTCGGCTACCGAAGGGGCAGCGACCAGCTTCCCCTGGTAGAATTGGCTGTTGGAAAAAGCCATTATCTCCTGGTTCATCCGGTATTGTATTGCCAGAAAGAAGGTGTAGTTCCCATTGTGGTCCGAGGTTATTAGGTGCTCCATCATGGAGCGATGAAATCGGTTCCTCTTGGCTACCGATGAGCGGACTGGCGGTGGAAGAGAGAAGGGGTCTCCTCCAAGTAGGAAACTCCTTGCCCGATTGAGGGGGATTAAGGTGGCGGGTTCGCTCAGCTCTCCCGCCTCGTCAACCACCACTACATCAAACTGCTGGCTGTTTATCAGGGGATGGGAGGCTACCGTTCCAATGGTGGCGGCTATTACCGGAACCTCCAGCAGCTTCTTCCGCAGTTGTCGGGTGGAAAGGCCAGCCAGATAAGGGTTGAAGAGATGAGGTCGAAGGGTCTCCTTGACCGCCAGAGAAGAACCTACCCGTAGAAAGCCCTCCCAGCCAAGCTCTAATAGTTTTTGAAGGAGATTGTCCACCCCCTGATGGGTCAAGGCGCTGAAGAGCACCCGGCACCCCCTAAAAGCTAACTCCCTGATTATCAAGGCGAGAACAGTTGTCTTACCAGTGCCCGGTGGTCCACAGATAACAAGAGGACCATCGGTGGATACCGCCCTTTCAATTCCCTCCCTCTGCCTCTGATTAAGCCACCCCTCTTTCAGGCTCAGGGTGGAGTGCTCTCCTGCGGGTGGCGAACCCTTTCCCCACAGCCCTTCCAACTTCTCTCTCACGGAGAAGACTCCCGTAAAAAGAGCCCGCTCCATCTCCCCAAATTCTATCTTCTGAAGCGGAGCCTCCCCCCAGGCAGGGTCTTCTACCTCATCTTTGACCATAAGCTGGAGGGTGGTGCCGGAGGCGGCTTTGACCATCCCCCTTACAGCTCCTCCCTTGCCTGCAGCAGATGGGACTAATAGAACGAGGTCCCCGGGCTCTACTTTTGTCTCATTTAGGCAACTGAAGGTCAACTCTGTCCAGCTACCCTCCCCTCTCTTATTAGTCAGCTTCAACCGCTCTATGATAAGCCCCCTTTTGAGCTTGGGCTCCAAGATTCCTAAGTGCAGTTTTCCTCTCAACTCAGCCAGGTGCTCCCTCTCTGCTCTGATAGATTGGAGGGTTAAGAGGAAATGCTTTCGGGCAGTAGGGTCAGCAGGTGGAGCTTTTCTCTCCTCTTCGGAAAAAAGGGTAAGGAAGGGAGGAAGGTTGGAATTCGGGTGATGATAGATATCGATTGACTGCCAGAGGCGGAGGCAGCCTTGCCGGACGAAGCAACGGCGGCAGACCTCCTTCTGCTGGATGGGGGAAGGGTGATATCTTCCCAGGTCGATGGCTACCAGCTTGTTCCTCAGGTTTAGCAGCTCGCCGGTATATCCAGAGTGCCATTCTACCCTCCTCTGGGGGAAATAGGAGGGTTCTCCAGCGTAAAGAGCCCAGGTTTCTACCTCCCCGTTCCCTTTCAGCAGGGTTTCTTTGACCATTAGAGAATAAGCGATCACCTGAGCCCGGTGCTCAAGGTGAGGGTGATTGCCGTAAGCCCCTCCGGTTTTAAAATCGACCACGATAGCGCTGGTAAAGGTGGGGTCAACCATAATGGCATCAATCTGCCCTTTCAGCCCCAATCTGGGAGAGAGGAGGTAGCGCTCCGTGCGGAAGAGAGCCTCGGGGTGGGCTTCCAAAAGCTTCCTGCTCCATCCCTTCACTCCTTCTATCAAGGAGCAGAGCCTGGTAACCAGCCCCTCCTCCGAAGGTGGATAACTCAGAGCAGCCAGCAGGGTATGGTTTCTCTTGATAATCTCCATAGCCTCCCCCGGCAGATTCATTTCCCCCTTTGACTCTATCAGTCGGGCAAAAAGCTGATGAGCCAGGATTCCGGTTACTCCATTATAGCCGGGGGGGTCGGGTGGGGAAGCCCTTTTCGCCAGGTGCCTTCGGGGACATTCAATGGCAGAACTGAGGGCGGTTACCTCCAGGGGGAGACCGGGGCAGAGGATAAAATGGCTGTCGGCTGTCACCAGATGCTGGTTGGCTCCCGTGGCTTCCCCCCGCCCGATGAAAAGGGGAGCTTCATCCCAGAGAAGCTTAAGGGTCTCCTCCCAACAGGGCTCTATCAGGAGCTCCATCTCTTTCCCCCTTTCTCCTCTGACCAGCAGATGGTAGAATCCGTCAGCCCTGGGAGCCGAGGGGGGGGTCTTTGCCCGGACATAAAGCTCTTTCAGTATTCTTTCATTACTCATCATAAGACCCTGGGAGGGTTTTAAAGCCTCTTATGGGGGCAGAAGCCCTCCTCACTTCCATAGCCACAGTTGAGGCAATCACGCTGAGAATGGGCGGCGGTGAGCTGGAAATTCCCCTCCTCTATTTTCTGGACTATCTCCCTTATGGTCTGTTCTATAACCGGGAGCTCCTCATGTGACAGGTCAATCTCCACCGGATGCCCTTGAGGGAGGAGGAAGACCTCCGCACTTAAAGGTTCCCCCTTACGGAGTTCCTCTCC
>Ga0209979_1003954_pt1 | contig 12628 bp, 10 predicted proteins | sample AnhtaG_FD_183114 | JGI IMG/M metagenome (GOLD analysis project Ga0209979, IMG submission 183114) | Deep subsurface microbial communities from Anholt, Denmark to uncover new lineages of life (NeLLi) - Anholt_01485 metaG (SPAdes) (version 2) | ecosystem: Environmental > Aquatic > Marine > Oceanic...
ACGATATAAAGAAGGAACAAGTCGATGAGACTTTTGTTAAGACACCAGTAAGAGAGGTAGTTGAGAGGTGTGACATTCTAGTGGACGGCATGCTTAATCGTAAGTTCGTAAAGGGCGAAGGGTTTGACAAGGTGATGGAATTCTGGGAAGACGCACAAGAGGACATCCAGAGGAAGTGGACTAACTTGAAACCTAAGTGTCCTGTTATTGCAAGCCAGTATGACAGGCTTCCAGAATATCCAAAATCACTATTAGTCAAAGAAGTGGTAAGCTGGGAAGTTAGAAGATTGGAAGAAGTAAACACTTCGCTTGAAGGACTGACAAAAACAGCGGGGGAGATTATAGAAGTTGAAGACACTCTAAAAAACATTGGCGCTCATTGGTCATCTTTAGAGGGACTGAGCGGGAATTCCAAAAAGTCTCATTTGAAAGTATTGTTAGATAACCTTGCTTCTATCCGCTCAGATGCTTCAAACCTAGCTATAAAGTCATCGCTTAAAGAATATTTGGAAGGGTTGAATAGCTTAAGTAAGGGCTATAACCAATGGCTAGATGAGCTTGAAAAATTGAGAAAAAGATGGGTGGAGGAAACAAAACCGTGGATAGGTATTTGTAAGAAGCAGGGCTTTGGAATACTCATCAAGTTAGAGCAAGAGCTTTCGTCCCTCCGGAATTTGAATGCTCAGACAAACACAATCGGCGAGATAACCGATAAGTATCTGAATTTAAAAAGTATCATTCAGGGAATAAGGGATATCCTCTTGCAAAGCCTTTCAGAACAAAAGCTTCAAATCTTGGACAAGATTACAGAGCTTGAGGCAGAAAAAGAGGAGGTCCTTATTGAAGACCTTAAACAAAAGCTGGGGAGGCTTGAGTCCGTGGACTTAAACAACATTGTCTCGCTTAGCGAAGAGGACAGATTGCTAAGTGTAAAAATTTCAATCCGAGGATAGATATTATGTCCATTGAAGAAAGAGAAGTCTTCCGCGCCTTAGAACGATGTATCAAAGGGAAACTGTATTTGCGAACGCCAGAAGGTAAGGAATTTGAAATAGGAGAGATTACCCCCGTGAGGCGAGGTTTTGGGAGTAAAAAGGGGAGACCGGATTGCGTAGCGTGGGTAGAGATGAACATGAATATACTAGGTACTAAAGCCAGGACCAAAATTCCCATTGCTGTTGAAGTGGAAATCAAGGCTGGTATTGATGCAGTTCAAGGAGATTATAAACCACTACTTGAAGCTGAAGGAATTGAACTGCCAATGATAGTTATAGGGGGAGTGAAAAGAGAAGAAAGAAAGAAGTACTGTCAAGCCAAAGTTAAACTTACGATAACACAATTGCCTTTTGAGCGATTATGTTTGAAAGGTAGACCTGATTAATAAGGGTGGATTTAGAGGATGGGGATAGGGAGATATAAAAGGGAGCCTTGCGAAAATGACACTTCAAACCGTCTCCCTGAAGGAGCTTGAAGTGCCCACTGTTTGAAACATAGACCTGATGAAGAAGGGATTGCGACCCAAATTAGACAATGGGGAGGTATAATTATGGCTGAATTAGAAAACACCAGGAGAAGACAATGACAAGAGAATTTACTACAGAGAATCTTGAGTTTTATAAAGAAGACGAAGAAGGAGAAAAGATAATAAAAGAAAGAAAAATAGAGAGAATGACTGATGAGAAGCTTGTTAAGGAAATAGTCAATGTCGTTTCAAGCAAGAGCGAATACAAACAAATAGTCGCTTTTTGGAACCCTGTAGAATCACCGGGGAAACCATCAGGATGGAATTGCACATTTAGGACACAGATCATACCTCTCTCCCAGACATGCGATCATAAAGTCATCAAGCGTCCAGAGACCCCTCTTTGCCTCTGTTTTGAATATAAAGATGGGGGATATTGGGTTATGAAGGTCGTGAAGGAAGACAAAAAATGGGTGACAAGGATTGAAGGAATAAGAATAATGACGCGAGGAGCTTCACTCGTTCAACGTTGACCTTGATAGTATGTCTTTTGAGATTATTTGTATAACATTAAGGCATAGCTAATACGGAGGATAGAATGGAAAGGGAATATTTGATAGATGGCTTCTGCGAGACGATGCGGGGGAAAGTTGAAATGAGAGTTGCATTAGTTTTCCCTGAGAGAAGGTATAGATATGTAAAACGACAAGGATGCAAATGTGACCGTGAAACCAACGATTGCCCTGACCCATGTCCAGAAAAAGACAGGGCAGTAGAGAAGGCAAAAACGATCTGGCTGTCCGAATAAATCAGGAGGGGTAATTAACGTCATACATTAAGCGGGAAAAAGTTGGAAAGAGAGTCCTGAGTAATAAGGGATTGCGACTTTAATTTCCGGGAAACTTATGGGACGGAACTTCTCTAAAGTGAGAAACATAGACCTGATGAAGAAGGGATTAAAAGCCCTGCTGGAGGCAGAGCAAGAGAGAATTACTCTGGGAGTCCTATTGTGATTTGACATAACTTAGGAATAAGTTATTTTTTGATCTGAAAGGGCTTGAAATGCTCATGGTTTGGAAGGTTCAGCTGCAAAAAACTTATCTGGAATGCTGGCTTCAAAGCACTTGGAGGTTAATTCATAATGAGCTTACATAGTATATTGAAATCGAAAGTTACTGAGTGGAGAGAGTCAAATTACAAATCAGAATATGTGGTTATTTCTGAGATTCTTGACTTCAACTACGATTCTGAAACCCAAGCTTTGCGTTTCTTGCGAAAAGCCCAGTTTGAAGCCCTTGAAACTTATTGGTATTTGAGGCTTGTTGAAAAAACTCCGCATATTTTTGATTTATATAAAAAACTCTATGATGAGCCAGCAGAACTTCTTAAAGCTTTAGGCATATCCATCTCTCAAGAGGATTTGCTGAACATTATGAGTAGGGGAGGTATAGATTCAATATTTGAAAAAATAAGAACGGATAATAATTTTGTCAAAAGATACAAACTGGGAACTCTTAGAGAAACACTTACTCTAACTTATCCCAGTTACATTTTGGCCTTAGCAATGGGAGCAGGTAAGACCATTCTAATTGGCACAATTATCGCTACTGAGTTTGCAATGGCTCTTGAATACCCAGAGGATAACTTTGTCAAAAATGCCCTGGTATTTGCACCAGGTAAAACCATCTTAGGAGCGCTAAAAGAGTTATCGGATATACAGTATAATAATATATTACCTGAGAGGCTTTATAAACAGTTCATAACTACTACAAAATTTACCTATACTCGTGATGGCGAAAAAGACATCCCGATAATCAAAGCTTCAAGTTTTAATATCGTGGTAACAAATACAGAAAAAATAAGAATACAAAAACAATCAATAACCAAATCTTTAATAAGAGACTTATTTGCTGATCCATCCCGAGAAGATGAAGTAAAGGAAGCGATAGCCAACCAGAGACTCCAAACAATAGCATCACTTCCAAATCTTGCTATCTTTTCTGACGAAGCACACCATACTTACGGACAGGCACTCGGTAAAGAACTAAAAAGAGTGAGGCAGACAGTTAATTATCTGGCAGAAAAAACGAATGTTTTAGTCGTGGTAAATACTACTGGAACTCCATATTATAAAAGACAAATTCTTAAAGATGTTATTTATTGGTATGGTCTATCACAAGGAATAAACGATGGGATATTAAAGGAGGTTCGAGGCAATATTGTATCTTATCCAGAAGTGACAGATAGAGATTTTCTAAAAGATGTTATCACCGATTTCTTCAAAAATTATAAAGATGTAAAAATATATGATGATAGTCCTTCTAAACTGGCAATATATTTCCCCAAAATAGAGGACTTAGTGAATGCCAAACCAATTGTTGAGAAAATCTTAATAGAACTCGGTCTAGACCCCTCTGTTATTTTGGAAGTGCATAATGAGTCAAAAGAAGAGGTTAAGGATTTGTTTGATAATCGAATAAATGATTCACACCTATCTTATCGTGTCTTTCTCCTTGTTAATAAAGGAACCGAGGGATGGAACTGCCTATCCCTTTTTTCTACTGCCTTAGCGCGAAAACTGACAGCAAGTAATAACTTCTGCCTTCAAGCAGCTTCCCGTTGCCTCAGACAAACCCCTGGCAATATACATAAGGCGAAAATTTATCTCTCCAAAGATAATGTTGGAATTCTAGATGCCCAACTTAAAGAAACCTATGGTGAATCTCTTGAAGATTTGAATAGAACTCCTCAAAATATAAGGAAGGATAGACTGATTTTAAGAAAAGTAGAAATACCACCTGTTTCACTCAAAAAGAAGATTCAAAGAATTCTGCCTAAAGAATTGCTGTTAGACATTAATGAAATAGAATTTAAAAAGGTTAAGAGAGAAAAAGAGAAGTTTAGAAAAACTATCCATAGCCTTGATGAAATTCCTGAAAGGAAAGGGGTCTTAATTGCGGTAAGAGAAGAGGAGATAGAAATTACTGAAGATTTTGTGGATATTTACACCTTTGCTGTAGAACTATCAAGCCTTTATCGCCTACCCCTTATGTCAACATATGAGAAATTGAAACAGTTGTATCCCAAAGGCGAAATTCCTGAAAATGAGGCAGTTGACCTCAAAAGGCAGATAGAAGAACAGGTAAGAAACTACGAGGTAAAAGAGGAAGAAGTAGAAGTTGCCCTTGCTCTTATAAGACCCGAAGGCTTTAGCAAAGAAGAAAAAGACGGCAAGGCTATATATGTAACCGAGATAGTCTATCATAAAGACAAGGAGAAATATCTACTAAAATGGGAAATGTTGAAAGATAAATTTAACAGAGACTTTGGCTTTCATTATAACCCGTATAAATTTGATTCTTCTCCTGAGAAGGAATTTTTTACCTGGCTTCTTGAAATTTTGAATGAGGACCCGGCAGATGTTGAAGACATCTATTATACTGGCGGAATGGATGATCCAAGTAAAACGGAATTCCTTTTTGAATACAAAGGCAAAGATAGCAGGTATCATAACTACGCACCTGATTTTTTGATAAGAAGAAAAAATGGGAAGATGATAATCGTAGAGGTAAAGGCAGAGCGCTTCAAAGAGGAAGAGAAAGAAAAGGGGATGAGAAGAATTGAAGGGCTAAATCCCGATAAATTAAAATATGAGATTGTAGAGACCAAAGGGGAGCAATTAACTTTTGAGGGTTTGAGTAAAGTGAGAGAAGCGATATATGAGTATGGGACTAAATAGAAATGCTTACTCAATCTGAAGCAGATGCTTTAATCGCTATGCAAAAGAAACGGGCTAAAGAAGAAATGTATAATTTCCCCATGGCCGGCAAAACGTTGACCATTTCTATTATCTCTGTAGACGAGAGAGAATCTTTCCTAATAGATATAAACAGAGGAAGCATCAGACTTACCAAATGCACTTATCAGGAACGTCACCAGGGGATAATTATCCTCACACGCCTTGATGTTGACGGGCCTCCACATTCTAATCCAGAAGTGATAAATGTTCCACTTTCTTGCCTTCAACCCTATAACGGACAGACTATACCCTGTCCACATTTACACCTTTATGTGCAAGGATTTATGGTTAAATGGGCAATTCCAGCGCCATCTGAGAAATTTCCAAGAACAGAGGACATTTGTGCAACTTTAGACGATTTCTTTCGCTATTGCAATGTTATTGAACTACCGTCAGTCCAAAGGAGTCTGTTTTGATGTTAAAAGACTGTCAGGATTTAGTTAATGCTTATATTGAGTGGCTTCGCCAGAAAATTAGCGTAGAAGACATAAAAGGAGTTTGCGAGATTACTACTCCCTTTGTTGATAGACATAATGACCAGTTACAAGTATATGTTAAAAAATCTGATAGTGGACTTATCTTAACTGACGATAGCTATACTATTACAGACCTACGGTTAAGTGGATGTGAGTTTACCACAGAAAAGAGGCGCCAGACGCTTCATTCTATTTTAAATGGGTTCGGTGTTCGCCTTGTTGGAGAGGAACTTGTTGTAGAAGCAAAACCTGATAATTTTCCGCAAAAGAAACACGATCTCCTTCAGGCTATACTTGCCGTGAATGACCTTTGGGTCATGGCTACACCAATGGTAGCAAGTCTCTTTAGAGAAGATGTAGAAAAATACTTACGCATGCATCAAATCCGATTTACTTCATCAGTCAAGTTTACTGGAAAGAGCGGTCTAGACCATTCTTTTGATTTTGTAATTCCAGCCTCACAAACAAAGCCAGAAAGGATACTCAGGACTATTAGTAGCCCCAACCGTCAAAATATCTCATTATTGATCTTTTCATGGACCGAGATAGCCGAGATAAGAGCACAAGACTCTACTGCCTATGGAGTTTTAAATGATACAGAACAACTAATGAATCCAGACCTCATAAACGCGCTTAAACAATATGACATAAAGGCTTTGCCTTGGAGTCGTAGGGATGAATATGTTGAAGAACTCGCGGGGTAGAATATTACCAAAAAACAAAAGTTGCGAAACTACTTACAGAAATAAACTGAACAATTTATTTAAAACATTTTAGTAGAAGAATAAATATATGAAGAAAAATATAAACACAAGAATTAAAAATTTTTATAAAAGATGGAATATAGTTTATGACGAGAATAAAAAGTTTTCTGGTTTTAAAAATTGTGCCTTGTCTACAATTGATAAGTATGTAGGTGAGATTTTTCTATCTGACAAAAATTTAGAACAAAGGTTCTTAAAAATAATGCAAAAACATATTCCTCAATCTATAGTTGGGGGATTTCAAAATATATCTAAAACTTTAGAAATTTTTGGCAAGAGAGAGTTTAAGAATTCTCCTATTTACAAAATTATATCAGGAGAGAATGACTTTGTTGAATTTATCAAATGTTTACAGTCATTGTTTTGGTTAGATTTAGGCCCAGAAATTAAAGAGGAATTATATTTGGATTTTAAAGAAGATATTGAACTATCAATGTTAGACATTCGGATAGGAAAGACAAATAGTGGGGTTATATTTTATCCAAAAGGAGCAAAATTATTAGACGAAAAACTTGTGAACGAAAATTTAGATTGGTTAACTTCATATCCGATAGCTTATGAGAATTTCAAATCTGCTTTAGAGAAGTATCAAAATAAGATTTACAAAAGAAATCTAATTGATGATTTGAGATTGTCTCTTGAATTATTACTTCAGAGGATCCTGAGTAATAGAAGAAGTTTGGAAAAGCAGGAAAAATTTTTGAGTGAATACTTGAAGGGGAAAAATGTGCCAAGAGAGTTGAAAAATATGTATTGGCAATTAATTGATTATTATACCAAATATCAAAATAATTACGCAAAGCACGATGATAAAGTGAATAGCTCAGAAGTTGAATTCATGATCTATTTAACCGGGACATTTATAAGATTTTTAATGACTTTAGAGGATCGCAAAAATGACCAAGAATAAAATCAAAATCACCCTTGCTAAGGGTAGACCGATGCTCCACTGGGTGGGTAAAAAGCCTTTAGATTATGTCAAAGGTTTTCCTGCTCAACTTGTGGAAGTATTTGATTCTACAAACACTAGGAAGATTTTTGAGGCACCAACCTATGAGAGATTAAAAGATGATTGGCAAAATCTCCTATTTCACGGAGATAATAAAGATGTTTTGGCAACACTTCTAGAGTTAGGATTCAGAGGGAAGATTGATTTGATTTATATAGATCCACCGTTTAAAAGCGGCGCGGATTATGTGCGAAGGGTTGAGTTGCGGGGATTAAAGAATTTGGGACAAATAGAAGAAGACGAAGCACCATTACTTCAGCAGACGATGTATTTTGATATATGGAATAACGATGCTTATTTACAATTTATGTATGAAAGGTTAATGCTTTTAAAGGAGTTATTGACAAATACAGGCTCTATTTCTATTCATTTAGACTGGCATGTGGGGCATTATGTGAAATTGTTGATGGATGAAGTTTTTGGGCAGGAGAATTTTAGAAATGAGATTGCTCGCCAAACAGTTTTTAGTCATAGTGACCCAAAACAATTTGGACGAAATCATGACATAATTTTGTTTTATTCAAAAACATCGGAGTCTATTTGGAATGTCCAATATCAACCCTATGATGATTCATATATAAAATCTGCGTTTAGAAATATAGAACCAGGTACGGGACGGCGAAGGTATCAGTTAGTTTCTTTATCTGGGGCAGGCTCCGGGCCTCCTAAATTTTTCTGTGGAAAACTTCGGTATCCTCCACCTGGAAGACACTGGGCTGGCACTATGGGGAAGAGTATAGAGGAGTTAGAAAAAGAAGGAAGGATTGTCATTTCCAGGAATGATGTTCCAAGAGTAAAATACTACCTTGATGAATTACCGGGAAAAGTATGTCAGTCAATATGGACAGATGTATTTGATCCACAATCACAGTCTAAAGAAAAGTTATATTTTGCCACCCAAAAGCCTGAGGCTCTCCTAAAACGAATCATCCTCGCTTCCTCTAATCCCAATGGCCTCATCCTTGATGGCTTCCTCGGCTCGGGCACAACCGCCGCTGTTGCTCAAAAACTTGGCAGACGCTGGATAGGAGTTGATATAAATAAGGGAGCTATTCAAACTACAAGTAAAAGACTCCAAAAGATAATCTCAAATCAGCTGGAAAGAGGAGAAAGAGACTATCCCGTATTCGCTATTTACAAAGTTAACAACTACGACCTACAACTTTTGCGAACCGAAGCAATTGAGCTTGCAATTCAGCATATTGGAATTCAAAGAATGAGAACTGATGCATTCTTTGATGGATATTTAGGGAAAAATCTGGTTAAAATAATTGACTTCAACCATCCATTAACACTTTTGGATTTACAACTTATTCAAGATGAATTAAAGAAAAGACCAAATGAAGATAGAGATGTAACCATTGTTTCTCTCGGCAAGGAATTAGCGGTTGACCCATGGATTGATGAATGGAATAAAAAACATCCAGTAAACAAAATTAGGCTGATTGAATTAAAAACGGACAAAAAATATGGTAATTTCTTAATCCATAAGTCAGCGGAAGCAAAAATAGAAGTTGAAAGGATTGATAAAAGAAAGACATTAGTGGAGATTCAGAACTTTATCTCTCCAACGATAGTTGAACGCCTTAACATTGATAGTAAATTATTCAAAGTAAAAATTCCAGATTTTAGAAGTATGATTGACACTGTTTTAATTGACAATAATTACGATGGCAAAACTTTCCATATAGTCTACTCAGATGTTCCAGAAAGAAAAGACGATTTAGTCAAAGGAAGCTATGAAATTGAAGTTGCAAAATCAAAAGTTAAGGTTGCGGTAAAAATTATTGATATGCTTGGAGAAGAAGTTATAAGTGTTTTTGAGGTATAGTGAAAGATGAAACCGCCACTCCATATCACACGGCATAAAAGGATCAAGCCTTATGGCATTCACCCAAATTTTTGCTTCGCAAAAACTTCTTTTATGGTGGGAACCATTGAGGTCCGGGTATAGATGTAAAAAGTCTGAAAGGTGGACCTGATGAAGAACGGATTGAAACACACAGCCGCAGGACCATATCTTTACCGCGAGTACTGGTTTGAGAAGTAGACCTGACAAATAAGGGATTGAAACCCCGTTCCCCCTGCCGTCAAAGTATTGCTGTTGCTGTCTGAAAGGTGGACCTGACTAAGAAGGGATTGAAACATTTTCTTGATAGCCTCATAGCAAGGCTTGGCTAAGTCTGAAAGGTGGACCTGATGAAGAACGGATTGAAACCTCTCCCAAATTGGTGCAGCCGCTCCTGCTCCGAACGTGTCTAAAAGGTAGACCTGATGAAGAAGGGATTTAAACCATCTGCCCGAGGCAGAGGGAATGGAGAAAAGATGGACAGTGTCTATCCACTTATGCTTATCCCGGGAGATGATAAAAGAGGCAAAATTTGCCTTTTTGCCCGGTGATCCTGAAAGGGCGCCTAAGATAGCAAAAACCTTTGACGACAATGCTATTAAAATTGCGTACTTTAACGAAAGAATTTAGACCTGTATTTTTTGAACTGCAGCTTTGGTTACAGATACAGATGCAGAGAGTAAGACTAAAATTAAGACATCGACCACTCGCACTCTTTATGGGTATGGAAAAGGTTTCTATTGTTGTTTGAAATGAACCGAAGGATAAGTTGTTTTCGAAAAGAGCCTTGCGCAAAATTCTTACTTTCGGGAAGATGCTGATGCGAAGCGGATTAAAGGGAATGAAGGAGTCTAAAATCGGTGGAATTTTGTCAAAATTTCTCGATGATCTTTGTCAAAAAGGGGAGGCTTGCGAAAATGGCATCTCAAACCCGCTTCCTGAAAGGGTTTGAAGTGCCGACAGTCCGAAAGGTGGACCTGACTAATAAGGGATTGAAACTTCATTTACCGAAATCAAGCTCATAAATCCTGGGAACTGTCTGAAAGGTGGACCTGATTAAAAAGGGATTGAAACTTTTCCACGAATATAAATTTTAAATCCCATTTCGGATGTCTGAAAGGTGGACCTGATTAAGAAGGGATTGAAACGACTTGGTAGGCCATACTACAGCCGAAATCTACAATCCCGTCTGTAACGTAAACTGCCTAAGGAGGAATTGAGATAAGCTTCGAAATTGCACTCCTCTCTCTATTTTTAGTCTGACAGGTGAAATTTCTGAAAAGGCTTCTATTGTTGTTTGACATCAACCCAAGGATAAGCTCCTTTAAGAAGGGAGCCTTGCGCAAAGTTTTTGCTTTCAGGAAGGTGCTGATGGGAAGAGCAAAAGAGAGGATGAAGAAGTGTAAAATCGGTGGAATTTTCGCTAAAATTGCTCGATGATCTTTGTCAAAAAGGGGAGCCTTGCGAAAATGGCATCTCAAAGCCTCTTCCTGAAAGGGTTCGAAGTGCCCACAGTCTGAAAGGTAGACCTGATTAATAAGGGATTGAAACTTTTCCTGTTTTCCTTCTTCCATACAAGAGTATCCAGTCTGAAAGGTAGACCTGATTAATAAGGGATTGAAACTTCTCTACTGCAAGCCACTTAAAATGCCACGTATCATAGTCTGAAAGGTGGACCTGATTAATAAGGGATTGAAACAGCTCACTAGCAATATGAGCATCAAGCTCTGCTTGGGAGGTTTGAAAGGTAGACCTGATTAATAAGGGATTGAAACTGCAGTTGCAAAGTAGGATAATCCCTCTCGATCTCCTGTCTGAAAGGTAGACCTGATTAATAAGGGATTGAAACTTTAGAATAGGCTGAATCCTATTCCCTGTGTAATCTCGTCTGAAAGGTGGACCTGACTAAGAAGGGATTGAAACTAGTAATCACCCATCATTTTTAATGCATTTTTGGCTGTCCGAAAGATAGACCTGATCAAAAAGGGATTGAAATATATCGCCTTCATAAATCTCGTTGCCATTTTTGTCGTGGAGTCTAAAAGATGGACCTGATTAATAAGGGATTGGCTTCCAGGGCGAGAGGCGGGATTTGAGAGAGGCGAAAAGAAACTTAGAAGATCTTTAACGTTAGGTAAAACTGTAAATTTGATCGACGTAGGGGAATGGGAAACCTTCAAAAAGGAACCTGCGCAAAGTTTTTACTTTTGGGAAGATGATGACGGGAAGGGGGAAAAGGGAAGGAGTGTAAAATCGGTGGAATTTTGTCAAAATTTCTCGATGATCTTTGTCAAAAAGGGGAGCCTTGCGAAAATGGCATCTCAAACCCGCTTCCTGAAAGGGTTTGAAGTCCCGACAGTCTGAAAGGTGGACCTGACTAAGAAGGGATTGAAACTCCATTTTACCGACTAACTTCACACCGGTTCCTGGAATATCTGAAAGGTAGACCTGACTAATAAGGGATTGAAACTTTTTATAGATCTTAAAGCTGCTTCCATACTTACCCTTGTCTGAAAGATGGACCTGACTAATAAGGGATTGAAACGAATTGATTACCCTTTTGGCGAGTGCTTTTCATGTTGTCTGAAAGGTGGACCTGACTAATAAGGGATTGAAACACCTGCTCGCCTGTGCTGAGCGTAATGGCGTCAATCGGTCTGAAAGGCGGACCTGATTAAGAAGGGATTGAAACCCTCTCCGCTCTCTTTATGGAAGGAGAACCGGCGTAGTCTGAAAGGTGGACCTGACTAAGAAGGGATCGAAATGGCCTGCGGGAAGCAGAGTGAAAGAGAAGGTAAAAAAATGGTTATTGTAAGGTAAGCTGCGAATTAAGAGTAAAAGAGGAGTGGAAAGAGTCCAAAGCTATCGAAAAGCTGATCAGAAAATACGAGGAAGGATAAAAAAAATTCCCAGACCACGTATGAATCAATGGTCTGGGAAAAGGCTTCTTTGACAGCACTTACCAAAGAGGAATGGTGATGGAAAGAGGAGAGATCTGGTGGGTTGAGCTGCCGTCACCTATTGGGAAACGGCGCGTAATGCTTCGTTCCCGGGATGAGGCCTACCCAATAAGAAATGAAGGTCGTCTTCGTAAAGTTACTTTTCTATAATCACTGAGGCGTATCCTACTACTGCCTCGTAATCACCGGTAATATCGCCGGAGGTGGCATACTTTAGAAGGGTTGCTTTCTTAGCTCCCAGGAGAGAAGTTGCGGTGAGCATGGCCATTACCGGACCCGGGCCACACATAGAGATACGATAGCGGGAAA